>Ga0307509_10000816_pt1 | contig 53561 bp, 53 predicted proteins | sample 10_EM_MG_FD_202245 | JGI IMG/M metagenome (GOLD analysis project Ga0307509, IMG submission 202245) | Populus trichocarpa ectomycorrhiza microbial communities from riparian zone in the Pacific Northwest, United States - 10_EM | ecosystem: Host-associated > Plants > Roots > Unclassified | place... | reverse complement strand
CATCGGGAAGACGGACCTCGTGCTGGAGCCCTCCGCCGGGACCGGGCTGCTCGCCATACTCGCCGAGATGTCTGGTGGCTCACTTGTTCTCAACGAGCTGGCTGAGGGCCGCGCCGGGCTGCTTGATCACCTTTTCCCAGAAGTCGCCGTTACCCGCTTCGACGCGGCGCAGATCGACGACCATCTCGACGCCGGTATCGTACCAACCGTCATTCTGATGAACCCGCCGTTCTCGGCGATGGCAAATGTCGACCGTCGCATGGCGGACGCGGCTTTCCGGCACGTTGCTTCGGCGCTGGCGCGTCTTTCCGACGGTGGGCGTTTGGTCGCCATTACCGGTGCTAGCTTTGCGCCGGATAATCCGGCGTGGACCGACGCCTTCGTCCGTCTTCAGGAGCGCGGTCGCGTCGTGTTTTCGGCGGCCATCGACGGCAGCGTCTATGCGAGGCATGGAACCCATACCGATACACGGCTGCTTGTGATCGACAAGCAGCCCACGGTCGATCCGGACGTCTTTCCCGTCTCGCCCGGCATGGCGACTGATGCTGCCACATTGCTTGACTGGGTGACCAAGCTGGTTCCTCCGAGGTTGCCAGTCGTCGCGACAGTCACGATAGACTCCACGTCGCATCCCACGAGCCCGCGAACGGTCAACGCCGTAGCCACGCGGCAATCGTCCCCGCCGACGCTTCCGGCGCCGGAAGGCGTACCGCTCGCATACGAGACGGTCGACTGGACTCCGCCGGAGGGCGCCCGGCTTACCGATGCGCTCTACGAAGAATACGTGCTGCAATCGATCCGAATCCCCGAATCGCAGGCCCATCCGACAAAGCTCGTCCAGTCGGCCGCGATGGCCTCGGTCGCGCCACCGAAGCCGTCGTATCGGCCACATCTTCCGGCAAGTGTCATAGCTGGCGGCCTGTTGTCGGACGCCCAGCTCGAAAGCGTGGTCTATGCCGGTGAAGCACACTCGGCTTTCCTCGCGGGCGCCTGGACAGTCGATACGACGCTTGACGTCGTGGCCGCCGCTCGCGACGACGATTCGAACGCCATCCGCTTTCGGCGCGGCTGGTTTCTGGGCGACGGCACCGGTGCCGGCAAGGGCCGCCAGGTCGCCGGTTTCTTGCTGGACAACTGGCTGAAGGGTCGCCGGCGCGCGGTCTGGATATCCAGGAGCGACAAGCTGATCGAGGACGCACAGCGCGACTGGTCCGCGCTTGGCATGGAGCGGCTCCTGGTGACGCCGCTTTCGCGATTCCGTCAGGGCACGCCGATCCGGTTGTCCGAAGGCATCCTGTTTACCACCTACGCTACGCTGCGCTCCGACGAGCGCGGCGAGAAGCTTTCGCGCGTCCGGCAGATCGTCGAATGGTTAGGCGCAGATTTCGACGGGGTGGTCGTCTTCGACGAGAGCCACGCGATGCAGAATGCCGTGGGTGGAAAGGGCGAGCGCGGGGACCTGGCCGCCTCGCAGCAGGGACGCGCAGGCCTGCGGCTGCAGCACGCCTTGCCCAATGCTCGCGTGGTCTACGTCTCCGCCACTGGCGCCACGACCGTCCATAACCTCGCCTATACCCAGCGGCTCGGCCTGTGGGGCGGAGAAGACTTCCCGTTCGCGACGCGCGCCGAGTTCGTCGAGGCCATCGAGGAGGGCGGTGTCGCAGCGATGGAGGTTCTCGCACGCGACCTCAAGGCGCTCGGTCTCTATGTGGCGCGTTCTCTTTCCTACGAAGGCGTCGAATACGAGCTGATCGAGCATGAGCTCACGCCCGAGCAGATTCGTATCTATGACGCCTATGCTGGCGCGTTCAGCATCATTCACAACAATCTCGATGCCGCGATGCGGGCGGCGAACGTCACCGGCGAAACCGGCACCCTGAACGCCCAGGCGAAGTCCGCGGCCCGGTCAGCGTTTGAATCCGCGAAGCAACGTTTCTTCGGCCATCTGCTGACATCGATGAAGACGCCTTCATTGGTCCGCTCGATCGAGCGCGATCTGGCGGCAGGATACGCCGCCGTCATCCAGATCGTCTCGACCGGCGAAGCGCTGATGGAGCGCCGGCTTGCCGAGATTCCAACCGAGGAGTGGGGTGACGTCCGGGTCGACATCACGCCGCGCGAATATGTGCTCGACTATCTCGCCCATTCCTTCCCGGTCCAGCTCTACGAGCCCTTCACCGATTCCGAAGGCAATCTCTCGTCCCGCCCCGTCTATCGCGACGGTCAGCCGGTCGAAAGCAGAGAAGCCGTAGCCAGGCGCGATCGGTTGATCGAGAAACTCGCCGCGCTCGCGGCCGTACCTGGCGCGCTTGACCAGATTGTGCAGCGCTTTGGGACCGACATGGTGGCGGAAGTCACCGGGCGCTCGCGCCGCATTGTCCGCAAGAGTGGTCGGCTGACGGTTGAGAACCGCGCCGGCTCGGCGAACCTCGCGGAGACCGCGGCGTTCATGGACGACGTCAAGCGCATCCTCGTTTTCTCGGATGCGGGCGGGATCGGGCGCAGCTACCACGCCGAACTGTCGGCCCGGAACCGGCGCCTACGCGTGCACTACCTGCTCGAGCCCGGCTGGAAGGCAGACGCGGCGATTCAGGGCCTCGGGCGGACGAACAGGACCAACCAGGCCCAGCCACCGCTGTTTCGTCCCATTGCGACCAATGTGAAAGCCGAGAAGCGCTTTCTTTCTACCATCGCACGCCGGCTCGACACGCTCGGCGCCACTACCCGCGGTCAACGTCAGACGGGCGGGCAGGGGCTGTTTCGGCCGGAGGATAATCTTGAGAGCAGTTACGGGTGTGATGCGCTGCGCCAGCTCTACATGCTTCTGGTCCGGGGCAAGGTCGACGGCTGCTCCCTTGAGGCTTTCGAGGATGCCACCGGGCTGAAGCTCACCGACTCCAACGGCATCAAGGATGGCCTGCCGCCGATCACCACCTTCCTCAATCGCCTGCTGGCGCTCACCATCGACCTGCAGAACGTGCTGTTCACCGCGTTCGAGCGGTTGCTTGCCGCTCGTATCGAAGGTGCCATCGCATCCGGCATCTATGACGCCGGTCTGGAAACCCTTCGGGCCGAAAGCTTCATCGTCGCCGACCGCCGCACGATCTACACGCATCCCGCGACGTCGGCGCAGACGCGACTGCTTACGATTGCCCAGCGCCAGCGCAACCGCCCATTGACGCTCAACGACGCGCTCGGTCATCTCGCGGACCACCGCGCCGTCCTGCTGGTTAACGAGCGTTCGGGTCGAGCCGCCGTGCAGGTCCCGGCGCCGAGCCTCATGCTCGACGACGGTGAGATCGAGCAACGCGTGCGATTGATCCGCCCGATGGAGAGCCACGGCGTTCCACTGAAGGCAAGGGCCGAAAGCCACTGGATCGAGGCGGATCGAGTGCGGTTCGCGCCAGTCTGGCAGGCCGAGCTTGCGGAAGTGCCCGAGTTCACGGAGAGCACGATCCACGTCGTCGCCGGACTCCTCCTGCCGATCTGGAAGCGGCTGCCGAATGAGTCGACGCGCGTCTACCGCCTCCAGACCGATGCCGGCGAGCGCATTATCGGGAGAAAGGTCTCGCTGGCCTGGGTCGCCAGCACGCTTTTCGGGGAGCGACCGGCGCTTAAGCCCGAGGACGTTTTTGCCGCGCTGCTCGAGGGGCGCACCGTTCTCGACCTAGCCGAGGGTCTGAAACTTCGACGTGTCCGCGTCATGGGCGCCCATCGTATCGAGTTGTCGGACTTCAGCGACACCATGCGCGACCGGCTGCGCACCTATGGACTCTTCAGTGAGATCATCTCCTGGAAGCTGCGGATGTTCGTGCCGACGGGCCCAGACGGCATCGGTGTCCTCGCCAAAGTGCTCGAACGCTATCCGGCCGAGCGCATCGGCGAGCGGGAGGCCGCGTGATGGTGCGCGATGCCTCCGAACTGGCACGCCGTCTCGCGCGCGAGGCCGAGGCGGTGTGCCGTCATTATCTCTCCAACGGGAAGCGGGAGGGACGGTATTGGCTGGTCGGCGACGTCCAGAATACGCCGGGCCGCTCCTTGTTCGTGCGGCTCTACGAATCGCCGAAGGGGCCAGCCGGTAAGTGGACTGACGCCGCGACCCAAGAACACGGCGATCTGCTCGACATCATTCGCGAACGTCTCGGTCTCCGCGACTTCCGCGATGTTGCCGATGAGGCGAGACGCTTCCTGAATCTGCCGCGTCCTGCCCCTGAGCCTGGCCAGAAGCCCGTTCGTCCAGCGGTGCAACGCGGGTCACGAGAAGCGGCGAGGCGCCTCTTTGCGATATCGCGGCCGACCGAGGGGACTTTCGTCGAGCTATATTTGAGCCGCCGTGGCATTACCGACCTGCAGCATGGTGGCAGTCTCCGGTATCAGCCGCGGTGCTACTATCATGGGCCGGACGAAGAGTCGCCTGCCGAGATCTGGCCGGCGATGATCGCTTGCGTCACCGATCTAGATGGCACGATCACCGGCGTCCACCGCACATGGCTCGATCCGGACGGCTTTGATTCCAACCGGCTCGGCAAGGCGCCGATCGACACGCCCCGCCGCGCGATGGGTGACCTCCTTGGCAATGCCGTCCGCTTCGGTGTGGCCGATGACGCGCTTGTTGCCGGCGAGGGCATTGAGACCATGCTCTCGCTTCGCTGCGTGCTTCCGACCATGCCGATGGTGGCGGCGCTCTCGGCAAACCATCTCGCGGCCCTGCTGCTACCGTTGTCGCTTCGACGCCTCTACATCGCTTGCGATGCGGATGCAGCCGGCATGGGTGCGGCGATGGCCTTGACGTCGTGCGCAGGAGAAGTCGGCATCGAGGCGTTTCCACTGTCGCCCAGCCTTGGTGACTTCAACGAGGACTTGCGCACGCTGGGCCGTGAAGAACTTCGGGCAGCCATGGGCGTACAGCTTCTCCCAGAGGACGTCGCCCGCTTCCTTCCTCGAGCTGCCACCGATACGGGATAATGGCAGGCGATTCGAACTTGATATCGTCACTACGCGTCTGTGCGTGGTCAGCGTTGCGGGATAGAGTCACGCCCACGGCCTTCTAGAGGGCGATCGGACGGCAAGCGGCCCGGCCCGGCAATGGCTGAGGTGCGGCTATTTTCCGCCGGCGCTCGCGCGCCTTTGCACCGCGAAACAAAATAGCCGCACCTCCGCCATCCTCCGCTTCGCTTCGGCCCTGCGCGTTCGCTTCGGGTTCTGGTCCGATCCGCCCGCCGTCTGGTGATCGCCACGAAGGCCGCGATGGGCGCGGCTGATCCGGCAAAGGACCTCACCATGACGACCGATCACGACGATACCGAGTTCGAACCGGCGCACGTTTCATCCCCGACCGATCACGTCCTCCAGGAGCTCCAGCTCTATGGCTACCGTCCCTTACAGGATGAACCCGATCCAAGACCGCTCCCCGAAGGTGCTACCGTCGCTGGTGCGGTCGCCGACATCTTCGACGCCCTGGTCTCGACGCTTTCCGACAGCCGCCTCGAGCCAGACCTCGAGGACCTGCTCTGGTCGACGGTCAACCTGTTTCACCGTGCACTCGACCGCATCGAACGCGCGCTCGATAGCAACGAGCAGGCTCAGCGGAAGAGCCAGCGCGAGCAGAACGGCTCGGAAGTTGGATCCGTCGAACTGGAACGCCTCACAGCCGAAGGCATCTCGCTGGTCGAACGCCGCAACGCCATGGAGCTCTTTCGCGACCAGGCCGCCGAACGGTTCGAAGTCCACACCGGCTCGCCCTGGCGGCCTCGCTCCGGATCCGTGGTCAACCATCGCACGCTTACCGCCGCGATGATCGACTCGCGAGACTTCCTAGCCGCGAGACGCCGCACTGAGGCCGAGGTGATGCTGCCACCCGGACCCAAGATCGCGCTGACCGGTGGGCTCGACTTCAACGACGTGTCGCTGGTGTGGGACCGGCTCGACAAGGTCCATGCGAAGCATCCCCAAATGGTGCTATTGCACGGCGGCTCGCCGAAGGGCGCCGAATTGATCGCGGCAAAATGGGCCAGCAATCGCAAGGTGCCGCAGATTGCTTTCAAACCGGACTGGGTCAAACATACCAAAGCCGCACCGTTCAAGCGCAACGATGCCATGCTTGCCGCGATGCCGATTGGCGTCATGCATTTCCCGGGCACGGGCATCCAGGACAATCTCGCCGATAAGGCGAAGAAGCTCGGCATTCCGGTTTGGAGGTTCGGCGGCGCGTAAGCGCCGTCCTGCCCATGTCGGAATCAGACCGCCTTTCCGGCGCGGCTCGACAGCTAGTCCACCGACGACAAGTCCACTTTTCGATTCAGATATTTTGCATCGCGTCTCTACGCGGCTTCGGCTATATCTCGACTTGCGCCGTGGTGGTGGTGGAGGCGCAAGCCGTCACATTTTCGAACGGAGACCACCACCATGCTCGGCATTGGACTCATACTCAATGCGCTCGGGATCGGCCTGTTCTGCTGGCTCATCGTTGAGCTCGTGGTATACGCCCTTCCATTCTTCTTTGCACTGACCGTGGGCATGATGGCATGGCACAGCGGTGCCGGGGCAGTTGCTACACTGCTCGCCGGCTTCGCCACGGCCGGGTTGACGCTCGCCGTCGGTCAACTCGCCTTTGCCGTGGCAAGGCCGATGATCCTGCGCGGAATGGTCGCCTCGGTTTTCGCGATTCCGGCGGCGATCGCCGGCTATCACCTGATTTATGAACTATCTAAGTTCGGTGTGCCATCGCTGCTGTGGCGTGAGGTCTGCGCCTGCATCGGCGCGGTTTTCATCGCAGCTACGGCCTGGACACGGATCACCATCTTGGCACCGCCACGTCCAAAGCCGGGCAGGGCAGGCCGGAACAAGCCCCAGCCAGTCCCCACGACCGCGACGCGCGAGGGATAATCCTTCGCCGCTGCGATTGGCGTATCGCTCACTACGGGGGCTTGCTCTCACGTCGAGATTCATTTTCGGGAGGGCGGCCCCAAGAGCGATCATCGTCGTGCCAGGATTATTCGGCGCGCACCCAGTGCTGGAGGGAACGTTCGGTCGAAGTTTCCGGCACAGACCGGATCGCCTTCTCCTGCAGGCTGCTCCTTTCTCTACGCTGGATCTCGTCGACCTTCTTGGCGGGCACAACTGACGGCCATGTCTTCTCCCTGACACTGCTGTTCGGCGCGGACGCACCTGGCCTCTTGATGGCTTGATCTGGCCGAAGACCGGCTGCGCCTCGATCGTCTGAGCCGCAACGCCGCCGGGGTGACTTTCTTCCCCTGGGCTGAAGCCCATTCCTCGCGAGCCAAGAAAGTCTCCCCGACGGTGTCCTCCGCTGTGCTGCGGCCCTTTCGGGTGCGTCGCCGATCGTCCTCGACCTCTAGATCGCCATCGAGGCCGCGGTGGTCGCGGGCTCGAAACAACTCAAGGAGAAGTAACATGGCTTCAATCGGTTCTTTCAAGAAAGTCGGCAACGATTTCAAGGGCGCGATCATTACGCTGAACCTGCAGGCGAAGGACGTCCGCATCGTCGCCGAACCGAACCGTGCAAGCGAGAACGCTCCCAGCCACCGCGTCTATGCAGGCCGAGCCGAGATCGGAGCAGCCTGGTCGAAGCGCTCCGACGAGGGCCGCGACTACCTTTCGCTCAAACTCGACGATCCTTCGTTCACCGCTCCGATCTACGCGAACCTGCTCGACGATGAAGGCGGTGAAGGCTACACGCTGCTCTGGTCGCGACCGCGGAAGAACGGCGACTGAGGGGCCTCGATCAAGCCCCGCCCGACATAGTCGGGCGGGGCTCTCGTCCTTCCGTATGGCCAGCCCGCTCCGCACCATGCCGTTACCAGGAGTGCGCCGACGCGGGCCGGCGGTGGCGCGGCAGAGTGCGCGTAGGGCATCGTGTTCGCTAGATGTCGTTTCTCGTCGGCCAACACGATCCGACCAGTGCCCGAAATTGATATGTCTTTGGCGGGTGTTAAGGATTTGTTTAGCTCAACCTAGGACCGCCGATTCGGGGGCGGCGGCTCAGTCAGCGCCCGGCTTCTGCCGAAACCGAGTCGCCGAAGAGTCAATCAGGTGAGCAGCAAATTTAGCCGACCGCGCTCCGCGCGACTCGCGTTATAGCTCGGCAAGCAAGGCGTGCACCGCATCATGGAGCCGACGATGGCGCGCCCGTTGAAGCTGGTTCCCGATCCTTACATCGTGACACTCAGACGCATTTGTCTGGCCCAAGTGATCATCAGCCTTTCAGCGCTGACATCGACCGCCGTGCTGTTGTCACAGGTCGTGACCGTAATGAACGGATCGCAGTAGGGGTCGATGGGGTCGCTAAGAGGACAGCGGCCATTGGCATGAGCGGCTCTCAAGGCATAGAGCCGGACCGCGTGCGCTCCGGCTCAAGCCGTGGCTCCCCATTCTGACCAAAGCAGCTAATCGAATTGGGCAGCAACCTGCCGGGACAGCGTTGGCGAGAATGGGCCGTAGATTGTTGGCGAAAGAGTTATTTCTTCTTGGCTTTCTTTGCGGTGGTCTTCTTCGCCTTTTTCGCCTTCTTCGCTTTCTTGGCCATGTGCCCTCCATTAGATCTCAAGGAGATCAATCCAGTGCAGACCGAATCGGCATGCACATAAAACTGTAACATCGAATTTGCAAGATTGAATTAAGACAACTTGTTCGCCGCCTCCTGGGAGGCTCTGAGTCGTGTGGCTCGCGCAGAACGCCTCGTGGGTTAGAGATCAGGCGCACGCACTCAGCTCCTGTCGCCTGTTCTCTTGCGCCAGTGAGCCGAAACGATCTACGCTCGAAGAGGTCTCTGCTGGGGCGGCTATTGAACCATTCCGTTAGATCTATCGCTGGCCACGCTGCATCCTGCGATCCCGCCGATTATGGTGTCGGCGACTGGGCCTGGGAGTTCTTGCGCCGAAATCAGCATTACGCCGCTGACTGGCGATGCTCCGTTCCTCGCCATCTGCCGTCCATCACCTTGATAGACGGTACACAGCTGTTGCGGCTTAGGCGACGTTTCCCGCTTGCGGAAAAATGGGGGCTCTACGCCTTTGCGGATCCAGTGCTCTGCGCCCATCAAGCGCCCGTATTCTGGCATGCCAACGCCCTGAAACGGATGGTCCGGCTGAACGCAAGGAAACCGCACGAGCGCGACCATGTCCCACCGCGAACGCTCGCCGACTTCAAGGCTGATCGACAAGCCATCATCGGGGTGGACTGCACCCCACGGGTGCTGATCAAGGGGAGAGGCGTCCATGTCCCGCTCGAGATCCATGGGCTTTCAGTCTTGACGGCGTCGTTTGCGCCAACCTTTGAACTGGACGATCTTGGCGATCTTTCCGCCCAGACCGAGCTCCTCAAGCGCCTGCAGCGCTTCACCGAACCCCCTAAGGCCGTTGCAAAGGCGCCGTTTGGAGGCGACGAACGTCTTCATCACGCCCTGATTGCGCTCGATGAGAGCCTCAAGGGCAAGACCTACCGGCAGATCGCGATTGCGATCTTCGGAGAGAAAAAAGTTGCTGAGGAATGGCACGGTCATAGTCAATTTTTGAAGGACCGCACCCGACGGCTCGTTGCCAAGGGGACTGAATTGATGAGCGGCGGCTATCGCGATCTCCTGGGCTAGCCGGTTTTGTCATCCACACATGACGAATTTGGCCTGCGCGGGATGGCGAAATAGCGCCCGTCATCTTCGCCACTCCCAAATCGCTCTCGATCTGACGACGTTTCTTCTAGCACCTCCGGGTTGTGTGAGGTGTCGGAAAGGACGTTCGAAATATGACGAAGATCGAAGAAAATGAGCCTGAGAAGCCGTTTCTCAACACGGTGGAAGCTGCCTCCTGGCTCAGGCTGACCAAGAACACGCTGGAAAAGATGCGGGTGAACGGCAGGGGTCCTGCCTACCGCAAGCACGGACGTTATGTCCGCTATCACATCGAGGACCTCGTCGAATATTCGCAAGCGAGCAAGCGGAGGTCGACCTCCGATGCCCAATGACCGCACAAAACGCTGGCGTCAGGTTGCGGTGCTTTGGGCGATGTCCGCCAGCATCATTGCGATCGTGATGTCGTCGCTGGCCGAGGTTCCGTTCCTGATCTACAACGCCTCGGGCAGTGCGCCGCTCGGCTTCTACTACCTAGACCGACGGATGCCATCGCGCGGTGAACTTGCGGTGTTCAAGCCCCCACCCGCCGTCGAAGTGTTGATCATGGCACATCGCGTGCTGCCCGTACCGATGCCGCTGCTCAAGCAGATTGCCGGCGCGGGTGGCGATGAAATCTGCCGCGCCAAAGAGCCGGTGGGCACGATATCCATCAATGGAAAGGTCATTGCCGAGGTGCTGGACAAGGACCCGCGGGGGCTGCCGCTACCGTCCTGGGAAGGCTGCATGAGGCTCGTCGACGGCGAGTATTTCCTCCTGCAGCCGCATCCTCACTCATTCGATTCGCGTTACTTCGGCCCTGTCTTACGGTGCGATATTCTGGGCGTGGCGCGCCCGCTCTGGACATGGAATCCCGATATTTGAGGCGACACATGGCAGCGACCGTGCGCGTCCAAATGGGCACGCACATCGCCTACTGGCGACCGCGCGATCGTTCGGGTAACGATCAAGGCTAGTCGAGCGGGTCGATCTCTTCCATCGAGATCAAGAGCTGAAAGCAGGGAAGCTGGAGAGCAAGATAAAAGCACTGGCGCTTCATGCCGCGTAAGTCCTTGTCTGCACATCCCAGATTTGACTCTCTCGAGATGCGCGATGGCGCCAGGTGCGGCCTAACGCCATGGCGCTTGTGGCTGATTGCGTCTGCGTCTTGGCAAACTGTCGTCGGCTTCACATATCCGCCGCTTCCTCCAAACGAACGCACGCCATGCCGGAGATCGACGACGAATTCGAAGTGAAGCTCGGGCGTATCGGCAACCGCCGAGCCAAGCGAGCCCCAAGCTATCTTCGGCGCGTCCGCCAGGAGACGGAGAAGGCCGGCGCTGGTTTGCGGCGAGCTTCATCGTTTACAGGCGGTCGGACCGGCCGCGGCCACGCCCAAGGAGTAATGCTGGCGGGGCGCGGGCGGATGGGAGGTCGGCGGCGCGTCGTAATCAAAGCGCGCATCGTGCGCATCAAGTCAGGCGATGCCGGCGCCGCTCGAGCCCATCTGCGCTACGTCCAACGGGACGGCGTCACGCGCGAGGGCAAACCAGGCGAGCTGTATGACGTTGCCGACGACCGCGCCGACGGCAAGGCGTTCACTGATAGGAGCGCCGGCGATCGTCACCAGTTCCGGTTCATCGTCGCGCCGGAGGACAGTGCGGAGCTCGCTGATTTGAAGCCCTTCATCCGTGATCTGATGCGGCAGATGGAACAAGACCTCGGCACGAGGCTCGACTGGGTCGCGGCCGACCATTTCAACACCGGTCATCCACATAGTCACATCGTGCTGCGCGGAAGGGATGGCGAAGGAAAGGACCTCGTTATCGCGCGCGACTACATTGCCCATGGTCTGCGAGCGAGGGCTGCGGATCTCATCACCCGGGAGCTGGGTCCAGAGACGGAAATCGAGGCCGCGCGTAAGCTTCAGCAGGAGATCACGGCCGAGCGGCTTACGCGGCTCGACCGGAGCATCCTGCGAGATGCTTCGGGCGGAGTTCTTGAATTGGGGGCGTTGTCTGGACGTGAGCCTGCCTGGCAAACGGCGCGGATTGGACGATTGCGAACCTTGGAGCGGATGGGGCTGGCAGGAGAGACTGAACCGGGGCGTTGGCAAATCGACCCCGAGCTCGAGCCCAAGCTGAGGCGCATGGGGGAACGTGGCGACATCATCAAGACCATGCACCGTGAGATGGCCGCGGCAGGAATTTCGCGGGCGGCCGGCGACTACACGATCTTCGATCCGGAACGAAGCGCTCATCGCCTGGTCGGGCGGGTCGTCGGCGAGGGGTTTGCGGACGAATTGACAGAGCGCCGCTATGTCGTGATCGATGGGGTGGACGGGCGGACGCATTATACCGAGATTGGTGCGCTTGGCGCCAACGGAGAGCCGCCTGTCCGGAACACGATTCTGGAGCTCGGGTCGCGCGTCGCTGAACCGCGCGCAATCGATCGGACGATCGCAGAGATCGCCGCCGGCCATGGCGGTATCTACAGCGACCGCCTGCATCGGGAATTCGATCCCCGAGCATCGGGCGAATTTGTCGGATCCCACGTGCGGCGCCTAGAGGCGATGCGGCGCGAAGGGATGGTAACTCGCCTTGCCGATGGCAGTTGGAGCGTCGGGCGGGATTATCTGGATCGGGCGCTTCGATACGAGAAACTCCGGCAATTCCGCGATCCGGTGCGGGTCGTGGTGCTGTCATGGCAGAGGCTTGAAGATCTGCCGCAGGCGCTAGGTGCAACCTGGCTTGATCACAAGCTCGTCGGGAAGGAGCCCAATGAGTTCGCGTCAACCGGCTTTGGCGCGGAAGTCGAGAGCGCGTTGCGGGCGAGGCGGCAATGGCTGGTCGAGCAGGGGCTGGCGCGAGAGGAAGGTGAGCAGGTGCGTTTCGCGCGGAACATGCTTGAAACGCTCAAGGCACGCGAGCTGGCGCGGACCGTCGCAGATATATCTGAGCGCACGGGGCTTGAACATGTTGACGCAAAGCTCGGCGACAAGGTCAGTGGCAGTTATCGGCGGATGCTGACGCTGAACAGTGGACGGTTCGCCCTGATCGAGCGATCCCGTGAGTTCACGTTGGTGCCTTGGCGGCCGGTGTTGGAGCGGGCGCGCGGGCAATTGGTCTCCGGTCAGGTCGGCGGGGAGGGCATATCCTGGTCGATCGGTATCAAACGCGGCATCGGCCGATGAGGCCGACGCTGTCACCGGAACTCCTCGGCCCCCCGAAATGCCGGCGCAGGGCCGCGCGACAGATGTCGTCGCCGTCGTATCATTTGCTTTCAACGGTGATCTTGGCTTTTCCGGTGTTGCCGATCCAATCCGCGAGGCGCGATTCATAACCCCACCACCCGAGCATGGGCTTGTTCAGGTAGACGAACAGCTCCCCATCGCGCTTCGGCGTGAGAACCTCGGCAAGCTGTTCGGGTTCATCAGGCACAGCGTAGTCAGCGTCATTGACCCGCACGTCGTCGCTCTGGTTCGGTGGCGCGCGATCGAGAAAATCCTCCTCGTTGCCCTTCGAGCCAATGCGGAAAATGATGCTTCCCCAGGAGCGATCGAACGTGTGGCGGAACGGATAGAGCAAGGCCATCGTTGCTGCCTTGAGGAACGGAAGCCGACCAATAGGCTGTCCGCCCATGTAGGACTCTTCGCCAAAGAAGCTCCATTTGCCGGACGGGGGTTTTGTTTCCGGGGCCGGCAGGCGCTGGACGACAATTCGATAGTCCTTTCCTGTCCCAACGTAGACTCCAGTCGAGATGCAGATGTTATTCGGTGCGTTGGTGGCCAAAGGCGACGTATCGAAGATCAGGTCCGTGCTCTGGCTCTTCTTGCCCTTTTCGGTCGCGCCGGCCAAGCCGACCGTCTCCGTGCAGAAGCTGCCGAATCCGTCGCGGATGTTGAAGAGGTAGTGGCTGCCAAATGCGACGGCCAGATACAGGATGCCAATCGCGGACAACGCAGGGGCGAGATGGAACTTAAATCCTCGAAGCAGCGCCTGGTAGATCTTTGACTGCCTGAGCCTTCTGACAATCATGCTTGGCAGGAAATAGAACAGGAGGAACGCACCAAGGACTGCGCGGATCGGTTGCGCCGAATAAGTCAGCAGGACCTGCTCATAGCTCTTGGGCAGAAGCAGCCAGCCGAGCAGCGGACGGTCGAATTCAGGGTAGAGGAACAGATACAGGATGATGCCGGCGAACAGGATTGTCTGGACGGGCGAGACAACTTTGGGGATTTTCGGTTCGTCGGGCTTGTTGCTGTCCGGCAACAATCGCGTCCACAAGATTCTCATGCCATCATTGATCGAGCCTTTCAGGCTGGCACTTATCCAGATAAGGAACGCGACAAAAGAAGCCCAGATGACGAACCATGCCGGATCTCGCGCATAGGCGTCGATCCAGCGCGAGGCCATGCCTGGCAGAAAGTTGCCAATGAGCCGAATCGTATCCGAGAGGAAGCGGAAGGGAGTGCGAAGCTCCTGGAACGGGTAGCTGTCCCTGAACAATGGATAGAGCAGAAGATAGCCGGTGACGAACACCGTCAGAAAGTAGATTGCCCGGCGCCTCCAGACGAGGTCCCAGATGTCTTCTTGCTCCTTGTGCCGATCGACCGAGGGCTTTCCTTCAGAAACGCTCGAGTCATTTGGCTCGATCGTCACCTTGGTATTGGAGATCATTGGTCCCGACGGCCAATAGTTGACGTAGGGGTCGGTCGAGCGCACGACCTCATACTCTTTGGGGAAGCCGATCGGCGCATAGAAATGCGCGCCAAGCTTGATCCTGCCAAACACCGCTTCATGAATTTTCGGCACCGGTTTGGGATTTGGTGTGCCGTCAGGCGCAACTGTTGCAGGCATCGCGTCATAGAAGTCCTGGATCTTGCGAGGACTGTAGCGGTAGTAGCCGCCAAGGCCGCTACGGGAGTCGTAGAGCCTGCCGTCCTTGTCCTTTGCGGATTCGGTGCTAATGAGCGCATCGGGTTCGGCGTCGGGCATGTTCTTGAAAACGAGGCCGGCCTGCTTGGCCTCGGACATCATCCAAGCCAGCGAAATGTTCGCGAGAGAATCGTCTGGGTAGCCGCCGCCAACGTTGGAATGAACGCCGGTGAACCAGACCTGCAACAGCCGCTCGTCATTGGATTGACGGCTTGATCCGCTCGGCTGCGTATTGGTCGTATCTTCATCCCAAAGGACGGGATGGAAGGTCGCCCGCTCGTCGTCGACTCCCAGCGCATGGCGTGCCTTGCGGATCTTGAGATTGAATTGCTTGTTTGGCAGCTCGAGCGGCCAAAGCCAGTCGTTGACGCCGCGCGTCATTTCGTCGATCGGCAGGCCGTAAGCCGCAACCGTGTCCCAGACGCCTACGAATTCGATGGAATCGACCGTGCGCTCGTTTGGCTTGTAGAAGCGTTTGTCGAACCAGAACTGGACGAGGCGGAATGGGTACTGGAGATTCCAGACCGGATATTTGTCGTGACGATAAGCGCGATAGGCCGCGCGCGCCTTCCGGTCAAGATCGGCCTCATTAGCGAACTTAACAAGCCCCTGATTCAGCACCAGGCCAACGACTATTCGAACCGTGAAGGCACCGCGGCTGAAGCCAAAAGCATAGATCTTGTCGCCGTCCCGGTAATTGCGACAGAGGAATTTGTAGAGGTTCAGGACGTTGCGCTTCAGACCATAACCGAAGGCGCCACCGAGAATAGCAAGCGGCTTGAATGATGAAGTGCCGACGCCATCGTCATAGATTGCGATCTGCCCGGATGTCTTGAGATCGAGCGACTGAAAAGTCCGCCAGACATTGGTTCGCCAAACCTTGCCCGCGGCGTTGCCAGTGCCGTCCGATAGCAGAACTATATTCTTTGGCATCGGCGTCCTCCAGGCAAATGGGTTCAGAAATTGATCATGCGCAATGTCAGGCGCCGGCTCAAACAGCCGGCCCGGCGGAAAGATCAACAACAGCAGGTTCAACGAGCCAAGGAATGCGAACTGGCCGATCGCCATTGTCACCGTGGCGAGCTTGAGAGTGGTGAGGATGGAGAGCAGACGGAACGAGGTTGGAGTAAGCCTGATCCACAACTTCAAGGTCGCCGCGAGGCCCGTATCTTCCGCAAGATCCGACACCATGTAGGAGGCGGGGAGAATCCACCAGATCCGGTACGGTTGAGAGCAATGCTAGCCGTTCGGCGAGCGAGGCGGATGCAAGGCCAAGGAATAGCCCAAGACAAATCAGGAAGAGGATGTCGAGGGGGAATAGGACGGGAAAAACATATCCGCTGATCGCTCTGGCGTGCGCCTTGTCCGCAAGCCAGCGAGCGAGCGTTGCCTCGCTCAGAACCTCGGTCTGAGAGGGAATATACTTGAGCCGCTCGAGAAATCGCTCCGCGACGTCCTCGCCATATCGTGGCGCAGCAAGAAACTTCAGCGCAAAAGTCAAGGCAAGCGTCAGTCCGAACAGAACAAGGATCGTTTGCACAAATATGCCCCGCCTAAAATCGCTTTCGATCGAATCCGCTCTCGCCCGCAACGCGGGACTTCCGGGCACTTCGGACGGATCGGCCCCTCGCCTTAATGCAATTTCGTCATGTTTTTCACACTTGCAAGTTGTTTGGCGACATTAATGCAGCTTTTCCCCAGAGCCGGTGCGAGGAAGTATCTGGTCAGGCACGCAGTCCGGACCGGCCGCGACTGGCCGGGTAGGGATCATGATGGCCGCCGCCGCGAGTACAGCAGTGGTGTGCCGTAATTGTTGGCGTCAGCCGGTTGCAAATGTCCGCCACCCGCACTTAGGGAGAGACCAGGGAGTAGCTCGTACTTCTCCCGCCGCCCTCGTCCTTGGCGAGAACGCCCTGTTCGACGAGATCCTGAATGTCACGCAATGCAGTGTCAGGTGAGCACTTTTCGATCTTCGCCCACTTGCTGGATGTCAGTTTGCCATCGAAACCGTCCAGCAGCCGGTTCAGCATGTCGCGCTGCCGATCATTGGTCCTGACAGCGGCATGCCGCTTCCAGAATTCCGCCTTTTCAAGCACGGCCGCCAGAATGGTTTCAGCGCCACTGAATGCGCGGTCGAGACAGCCCAAGAACCAGTCAAGCCATGGCGTGATCTCGAGGTTACCCTTCTGGGTGCTCTCCAGCATGTCATAGTAGGTCTTCCGTTCACTGCGTATCTGGGCGGACATGCTGTAAAAGCGCTGCGGAATTCCTTCGGAGCGGGCTAGCGACATGTCGGCGATGGCGCGCGCGATACGTCCGTTGCCGTCCTCGAAGGGATGGATCGTTACGAACCAAAGATGCGCGATTGCAGCCTTGATGATCGGATCGATTTTCTCTTCGGTGTTGTACCAATCAAGAAATGCTGTCATTTCAGCGTTGAGCTTTTCGGCGGTCGGCGCCTCATAGTGCACACGCTCACGTCCGTAGTCGCCGGAGACGACCTGCATGGGCCCAGCCGATGCGTCGCGCCAGGCTCCCACAAGGATCTTCTTCATGTTGCTGCGGCCCGTCGGAAAGAGCGACGCGTGCCAGCCGAAGAGTCGCTCTGCCGTGAGCTCGGCTTTGAACTTCTGAGTGGCGTCGAGCATCATCTCGACAATGCCTTCAACATTGCGGTCCGCCGATGGCAAGGCGCCTGCGTCCATGCCGAGCCGACGCGCGAGTGATGAGCGCACCGCATCCTTGTCGAGTTTTTCTCCCTCGATTTCGCTGGACTTGAGGACTTCCTCGGTCAGGGTGGTCAGGACAGCTTCCTCCTGCTGGGGGAAACCCAGCGCCTGCATGCGGCCTATCAGCTGTCCCTGCCGCAGCCTGACAGCCGCGAGTTGCGCCGCCAAGGCATGGGTATCCCAGGAAAAGTGAGGCCAATCAGGTAGTTGGTGGATATAGGTTGACATTCTCCGCACTCCGTGCGGAGAATATGACAGCTTTTTCCCGCATCAGCAAGGCATTTCCCGCAAAGAATGCGGAGAATAGAGCGGCTATTCTCCGCATCGGCCCTGAACCGTACCAGGGTAGTTCCGCTGGCCACCTTGGTCGCCAGCGCTCCGTCCAATTGGGCTACCGCCGCTCAAACGCCTTTGCGACCGATCGGTCTGCCGTTGCTTTCGCTGAAGCGACCATCCGTGTCCTTGAGGAGACGGTGACGGCAGAGCAGGCCGTGCTTTAGCGCGCAGGTATGCGCTCTTGCGCCCGCAATGAGTCCACTTCTTTTCGGGCAGTTAGTTGACCCGGCAAATCGAAAGCGAACGAGCAGTCGAAGACATTCGTTCGATTCGCTCGCTTGGCTGGTCACAAGGCTTGTGCACCGAGCGCTCGCGGAGAGGCTGGACGATTAATCCAGTTTGATCATGCCGTTCACCTTCTATTGAAGCGCTTCCTCAACCCCGCGGACGTTGGCGCATCGACGATCTCTCATTGATGGGTTTGATCGGCGCGTATCTCGCTGCCGCCGGCGATTTTTATTCCAGTTGAATGCTTGGGCTACTCCCGCTTTTCATCTCACCGCGCTCGGTGCGCGAGTTGAGTGGGCAGAAAATGTTTCCGGCAAGAATCTATATCGGCCAGATCGCAGCCGTGTTTGGCATCGTCATCGCGTCAACCTGGGGAGCGACGCAATGGACCGCGGCGGCTCTCGGCTTTCAGGAGCGGCTAGGGGCGCCCTGGTTCCTGATTGCCGGCTATCCGGTCTATCTGCCCTGGCGATTGTTCGAATGGTGGTTCGCCTACGAGGCCTACGCACCTGAGATCTTTGAAGAGGGCGGAGCCATTTCTGCGGTTGGCGGCGTCGCGGGCGCTCTGTTTGCCATCCTTAACTCGGTGTGGCGAGCGCGGCAAAGTCAGCTGGTGACGACTTACGGCTCGGCGCGCTGGGCAAGTCCGAAGGAAATCCGTGCCGCCGGCCTGTTCGCGCCTAAAGGCGTGTTTCTCGGACGCTTTGAGAACAACTACCTTCGCCACGATGGACCAGAACATGTGATGTGCTTTGCGCCGACGCGGTCGGGCAAAGGCGTGGGGCTCGTACTGCCGACACTGTTGTCCTGGACCTCGTCTGCGGTGGTGCACGACATCAAGGGCGAAAACTGGGAATTGACGTCCGGCTGGCGCGCGACCTTCTCGCATTGCCTGTTGTTCAACCCGACCGATGCAAGAAGCGCGCGATACAATCCACTGCTTGAGGTCCGCAGGGGGCCGACCGAAGTGCGCGATGTCCAGAACATCGCAGATGTCCTGGTCGACCCGGAAGGGGCACTCGAACGCCGAACCCATTGGGAAAAGACCAGTCATTCCCTTCTCGTAGGCGTCATTCTTCACGTTCTCTACGCAGAAGAGCAGAAGACGCTCACCCGGGTTACCGAGATCCTGGCCGATCCCGCTCAGTCCTTTGAGAAAACGCTGCGGATCATGCTGGCCACCAATCATCTCGGAACCGGGGCCGAGCCAAAGGTGCACCCCGTCGTCGCCGCCACAGCCCGCGAGCTCCTCAACAAGTCTGAAAACGAGCGCTCGGGGGTCCTGTCGACGGCCGTCAGCTTCCTCGGGCTCTACCGCGATCCGGTCGTGAGCCGGAATACCGAAAGTTGCGACTGGCGCATTGCCGATCTTGTCAGAGCCGAAAAGCCGGTCACGCTCTACCTGGTCGTTCCGCCCTCAGACATCAGTCGCACAAAGCCTCTGATCCGGCTGATCCTCAATCAGATAGGCCGCCGGTTGACCGAGACGCTGAACACGAAGGCAGGTGACAGCGGGCATCGCCAGCTCTTGATGATGCTGGATGAATTTCCCGCTCTTGGCCGGCTTGATTTCTTCGAAAGCGCGCTTGCCTTCATGGCCGGCTATGGCATCCGCGCCTACTTGATCGCGCAATCCCTCAATCAGATTGCAAAGGCCTACGGCGAGAACAATGCGATCCTGGATAATTGCCATGTCCGCATTGCCTTTGCCGCAAACGACGAGCGCACCGCAAAGCGGATCTCGGATGCGCTAGGCACCGCCACCGAATTGCGGGCCCAGCGCAACTACGCCGGCCATCGGCTCGCACCCTGGCTTGGCCACGTGATGGTCAGCCGCCAGGAAACCGCGCGGCCGCTGCTTACCCCGGGCGAAGTGATGCAGTTGCCGCCTGATCAGGCGATTGTCCTCGTTTCGGGCCTAGCACCGGTCCGCGCCAGCAAGCTTCGGCATTATCAGGACGAAAACTTTGTAAGGCGCCTGCGCCCGTCGCTCTGCCTTGGTGGTGGCGAATATCCGGACCGTCCGGCGGCACGCACCGACGGGTGGGGTGGTCAGGTCCGCGCCGTCGATCTACGCCTCGCGACCCTGCCTTATCGCGAGCTCATGCAGGCGGGGAGCGACGAAGACGGCCTCAAACAACAGTTGTTGCAGTTTGAGGAGGTAGCGCCCCAAGCAGACAGCGCTCGCTCCATCGAGGACCGGCTGCTCGACGACGACGCTGATGCGGCCGGTGATCGCAGCCAGATGCAGCGTGCGGCCAGTGCTTCCAGCACTGTTCGTCGGGCCCACGCCGTCACCCGCGATGACGACGATCTTCTCCCCGCGTTCTGAGCGAGTCTTCTGATGAAACCCAAGCTTTCGGCCTACGTCTCTGACAGCGTCGCCCAGCGGCTCGAACTCGCGGCCAAGCGACCCGGGACCAACAAATCCGCCATTGTCGATGCCGCACTGGATCGCTTCCTTAATCCGGAGCGGGACACGAGCGGCGACGCAGCGCTGATGCGCCGGCTCGACCACATGAGCCGCCAACTCGGCCGGATCGATCGCGATCTCTCGGTGACGGCAGAAACCATCGCGCTGTTCATTCGATACTACCTGACGATCACGCCGCCGCTCCCATCAGGAGACCAGGACGCAGCACGTGCGCTCGGTCGCGAGAGGTTCGAGGCGTTTGTCGCTCAGGTCGGCAAGCGCGTCGCTTCCGGTGGAAGGCTCGTTGCGGACGTGATGGACCGGGTCAGCGCCTCCAACCCGGATCTGTTCATGCGAAATCTTGAAGAGGGGGCTCCGCTGGGCGGAGCCCAAACCGGTGAAACCAGATCCCGTTCGCAGGACGCGACGGGCCAGCAGCCGGGGCCGTCTCCGGCAGGGCGGGAGGAGGTCGGCAATGTCTGATCTCCTCTCGCCCGAAACCCGCGAACGCCGCCGCGGCATGCTGCGAACCGCCATGGGGCCGGCGATCGCGCTCGCTTTGGAAGAACCCGATGTCGTCGAAGTCATGGTCAATCCGGATGGCAAGCTCTGGCTCGATCGCCACAGCACGGGCCGCGCGGATACGGGCGTCGTCCTGACCGCCCAGGAATCCGAGCGGATCATTCGCCTGGTTGCGAGCCATGTGCGGGCCGAGGCAAGCGGCTCGTCTCCGATCATTTCCGCGGAGCTTCCTGAAACGGGTGAGCGGTTCGAGGGCGTCTTGCCGCCAGTGTCGCTCTCGCCCTGTTTTGCGATCCGGAAGCCGGCGACGACCACGTTTCGTCTCTCCGACTACGTGAAGGCGCAGATTGCCTCGCCGGCGGTGGCAAAGACGTTGATGGCCGCAGTTACTGATGCGCGCAGTATCCTGATCGCTGGCGGTACCGGCTCGGGCAAGACGACGCTTGCGAACGCGCTCCTGGCGGAAATTGCGGGCCTTGAGGAGAGGGTGGTCATTATCGAAGACACCCGCGAGCTGCGTTGCGATGCAAAGGACTCCGTAACGCTCCGCACCAAGCCGGGGGTGGCGAGTTTGGCCGACCTCGTGCGCTCCACGCTTCGCTTGCGTCCCGACCGCATCGTCGTCGGCGAGGTGAGGGGAGCTGAAGCCCTCGACATGCTGAAAGCCTGGAATACCGGCCACCCCGGCGGGATTGCCACCGTTCACGCCAATTCTGCGCGTGCGGCGCTCTACCGGATCGAGCAATTGATCCAGGAGGCGGTGGCCACCGTGCCGCGCCGGCTCATTGCGGAAGCGATCGATCTCATCGTCTTCATCAAGGGCCGCGGCCCTGCGCGTCGGATCGAATCCATCGCCGAGCTCGAGGGCCTCGATCCATCGGGCGATTACCTGCTCGAAACCCCACCGGGTCTTCCACCTACCGGCAACCGTCCCTGATCCACGGAGAGTGCGACATGTCTATTCGACTGCGTTCGGTGCATTTCTTTCTTTGCCGAGCTCAAAGCTCGCTCGGGCTTGCGACGGCAGCTGCCTGCGTTGTGTTCACCGTTTCGGCCGCTCACGCGGCCGGTTCGGGTATGCCGTGGGAAGCTCCGCTGCAACGCATCCTCGAATCGGTGCAGGGGCCGGTCGCCAAGATCGTCGCCGTCATCATCATCACCGTGACCGGCATATCTCTCGCGTTCGGCGATACGTCCGGCGGCTTTCGCAAGATGGTGCAGGTCGTATTTGGCCTGTCGATTGCCTTCGCGGCCAGCTCGTTCTTCCTTTCGTTCTTTTCGTTCGGCGGTGGAGCGCTGATCTGATGCGGCCCGATGGATACGAGCTCGTGCTCCATCGCTCGCTCACTGAGCCCATCCTGATCGGTGGCGCGCCGCGCGCCGCCGCCATCCTGATCGGCACCCTGTCAGCCGCGCTGGCGCTCGGCTTGCGGCTCTGGTTACCGGGGCTCCTGCTCTGGGTCATCGGTCATAGCGCCGCGGCGTGGCTTGCCAAGCGCGATCCGGCCTTCGTCGAGGTCGCTGTCCGTCACACCAAGCATAAGAGTTGGCTTGCATGCTGAACCTGAGAGAGTTCCGCCCAAATGCCCATCGGCTCGCAGATTGGCTGCCTTGGGCGTGCCTGGTCGCTCCCGGAGTGGTCCTGAACAAGGATGGCAGCTTTCAGCGTACCATCCGCTACCGCGGGCCTGACCTCGATAGCGCGACCGAATCTGAATTGATGAGCGTTGTCTCGCGCGTGAATAACGTGCTGAAGCGCTTTGGGTCGGGGTGGGCGCTGTTCTTCGACGCCACGCGCATACCGGCTATCGAGTACCCGCGTTCACAGTTTCCGGACCCGGTGTCATGGCTCATCGATGAAGAGCGGCGCAGCGCTTTTGAGGGCGCATGGGAGGACCCATCACCTGCTCACGGGCAGCACTTTGAAAGCGTGCTGCATCTGACCCTGATGTACCTGCCGCCGGCGGAAAGGGTGTCGTGGCTGGAAGGGCTGTTTCTGGAGCGTCCCAAGCCAACGGCTCGCAGATCGCGTCATCGGCATCAGGCTGTTCAGCCGGCGAGGCAGGAAGACGGCTCGGCTAGCAGTGGCACCTCCAATCCGGGGAACACTGAGCGATCCCAGCCAGCGGGCAAGCCAAGCTACCGGGATCATCTTGAGCGTTTCCTGCAGGAAACCGATCGGGCGATCGATCTGCTCTCGTCGGTCCTACCCGAAATCTGGCCACTCGACGATCAGGAAACGCTGACTTACCTTCACAGCTGCGTCTCGACGAAACGACATCCGGTCGCGGTCCCCGAGATTCCGGCCTACCTCGACTGTTTCTTGTGCGACGAGCCTCTGACCGGTGGATTGTCGCCAGCGATCGGCCGAAGCCACCTTCGCAGCCTAACGGTTCTCGGTTTTCCGGCCGTGACCTTTCCCGGCCTGCTTGACGAGTTGAACAGGCTCGGAATTGCCTATCGTTGGGCGACGCGGTTTCTGCCGCTCGACCGGATGCAGGCGAATGCGACACTGTCGCGTTACCGCCGGCAGTGGTTTGCCAAACGGAAGTCACTTGCGGCGATCGTCAAGGAGGTGATGTTCAACGAGCAGGCGGCCCTGCTGGATACCGATGCCAGCAACAAGGCTCTTGATGCCGATGCCGCGCTCTCGGAGCTTGGCGATGATCTGGTCAGCTTCGGCTACATGACCACGACCGTCACGGTGAGTGACGAGGACTCGCGGGCGGCGGACGAGAAGATCCGCGCGGTCGAACGGGTGATCAATAGCCGGGGTTTCACAACCATCCGCGAGAGCGTCAATGCGGTTGAGGCCTGGCTCAGCAGTCTGCCGGGGCAAGCCTATGCCAATATCCGCCAGCCCATCGTTCACACGCTGAATCTTACCCATATGTGCCCGTTGTCGGAGGTATGGGCCGGCCCGGAGCGTTGCGAGCATCTCGATGGGCCGCCGCTTCTGATCGCCAAGACCAAGGGCGCAACCCCGTTTCGGCTGTCGCTCCATGCTGGCGACGTCGGGCACACCATCGTCGTCGGTCCAACCGGAGCAGGCAAGTCGGTTCTGCTCTCGATGCTTGCCCTCCAATTCCGCCGCTACCCGAACGCCCAGCTGATCACCTTTGACAAGGGCCGCTCCGCGCGGGCAACGACGCTCGCCCTCTCGGGGGCATGGTATCAGTTAGGCGCCAAGGGCGGCATCGCGTTTCAGCCGCTGAAAGATGTTGCGGAGGAGGGCGCCCGAACCTGGGCCCTCGACTGGCTCTGCGGCGTGCTTGCGCATGAGCGGGTGACGGTGACCCCCGAGGTCAAGGAGACGATCTGGTCGGCGCTGAGGAGCCTAGGCACCGCGCCCGTCCCCGAGCGGACCATGACCGGGCTCGCGGCGCTCGTTGCCCGCGACGAGCTCCGCCAGGCGCTGCAGCCATATACCCTTGAGGGCCCCTACGGACGCTTCCTTGATGCGGACGCTGATCGTCTGTCGGCAGCCGACGTGCTGACCTTCGAGATGGAGGAGTTGATGGCGCTGACAGGCCTGGTCGCGCCGGTTCTCACCTATCTATTCCATGCTCTTGAGGCACGTTTTGACGGCCGTCCGACGTTGCTGGTGCTCGATGAAGCCTGGGTATTTCTCGATGACCCACTGTTCGCAAGCCGCATCCGCGAATGGCTGAAAACGTTGCGCAAGAAGAATGTAGCGGTGATCTTTGCGACCCAGTCGCTTGCCGATATCGCCGACAGCCAGATTGCGCCCGCGATCATCGAATCCTGCCCGACCCGGATATTTCTGCCGAACCCGCGCGCGCTGGAGCCGACCCAAACCGAAACTTATCGCCGGTTCGGCTTGAACGACACGCAGGTCCGCTTGATTGCGGAAGCGTTTCCAAAGCGCGACTACTACTTGCAGTCCCGCGCCGGCAATCGGCTATTCGAGCTGGGCCTCGGGCCCGTGGCGCTTGCGCTTGTCGGGGCAGCCTCGCCAGAGGACCAGCGCGCAATCGACGCGGTCTTGGCCCGGACGGAACCGCAGGATTTTGCCAAGGGCTATCTCGCTGAGCGAGATCTGCACTGGGCCGCGAACCTCATCAGCACCTTCGAACAGACGCGCCGATCCTGAGGCGCAACACCTCAAGCAGACCTTGGAGCCAGCAATGCTGCGACCTTGCTTTGGACTCGTTCCGCGCCTGATGTCCGCCGCCGCCATTACTCTATCCCTGACGGTTGGGATCAATGGTCCGCGATGCGCCGTGGCGCAGTCGGTCGTCTATGATCCCTGGAATTACAGCCAGACGCTGCTTACCGCCGCGCGCGCACTCGATCAGATCAACAATCAAATCAGAGGCCTCGAGAACCAGGCGCAAATGCTCATCAACCAGGCGCGCCATCTCACGAGCCTGCCGACCAGCGTTGCGGGTCAGCTGACGAGCACGATCAACCGGCTCAACAGCCTTGTTGCGCAGGCGAAAGGCATCTCGTTCAACGTCGAACAGGTGAGAGGTGATTTCGAGCGCCTTTATCCTCGGCAGTACACCGCGTCCACGTCTTCAGATCAAATGGTCCAGGACGCGACGGCCCGCTGGAACAATACGTATGAGGGGCTCAAGCAGACGCTGGTGACCCAGGCAACGATCGCATCAGTCCTTGATGAAGACGGGCGGACCCTGGCCACTCTGATGGCGAGCTCCTCCGGCGCAGTGGGATCGCTACAGGCCCAGCAGTCCGGCAATGAGCTGCTCGGCCTTCAGGTCAAGCAGGCGCTGCAGGGGCAGACGCTGCTTCTGACCCAGGCACGCGCAGAAACGTTGCGTGCAGCCGAGCAGCAGGCATCCGTTGCAGCCGCGCAGGAGCGATTCATCCGCTTCATCGGCGATGGCCACGCTTACGCCGGCGGCAAATAGGAGTAGGCGCCATGGCTGATCTCACCGTCATTGATCGCTTCACCGAGACCTTCTCGCGCTACATCGACTCGGGCTTTGGCCTTCTGTCGGGCGATGTCTCTTTCCTGAGTTCTACCCTGGTTGCCATCGATCTGACGCTGGCCGGGCTTGCCTGGAGCGCACGCGCCGATGATCAGATCCTGGTGACGCTCGCCAAGAAGGTGCTCTATGTCGGCGCTTTCGCGTTCATTATCGGCAATTTCAAGAGCCTTGCCGATATCATCTTTGCGTCGTTCTCCAGTATTGGCCTGAAGGCATCCGGCGGCACGCTGAGTGCGGCCGACCTGACGCGGCCGGGCTTCGTGGCATCCGCCGGATTCACCGCGGCCCATCCTCTCCTGGAGGAGACCGGTCAGTTCTCCGGCTTTGACGTCCTGACCAACCTGCCGACGATCCTGATCCTGCTGTTCTGCTGGATATTGATCGTGCTCGCGTTCTTCGTGCTGTCGGTGCAGCTCTTTGTAACGCTGATCGAATTCAAGCTGACGACGCTGGCAAGCTTCATCCTGGTTCCGTTCGCGCTATGGGGCAAAACCTCATTTTTGGCGGAAAAGACACTCGGCAACGTGGTCGCGTCGGGCGTGAAGGTGATGGTGCTCGCAATCATCATCGGTATCGGATCGACCATCTTTGGCCAGCTCGCGGGTACCTTGACGCGGCCCATTGATATTGCGTCCGCGATGAGCCTGTTGCTTGCGGCACTCTCCCTGTTTGGACTTGGCATCTTCGGTCCAGGCATCGCGGCGGGTCTGGTTTCGGGGGCACCTCAGCTTGGAGCTGGAGCTGCCGCTGGCAGCGTAGCGGGGGCCGCGGCCGTGGCGATTGGCGGAGGGGCGGCGGCTCTCGGTGGGCTTCGCGCTGCAGCCGGCGGATCGATGACTGCGGTTCGTTCTGCGGCATCGCTTTCCGGCGCGCCTGGGGCCGCCGGCGCACCAGGCCGGGCATCGGTGGCCGAGCCGCTTTCGAATGCGAGCGGTGGTGGTGCCGCGAGCGGCGCAGCTGCCTCAAGCGCGGGCCGGGCCTCCGCGTCGCCGGGACGGGAGCACGCGACGAAGGCGGCACAGGTTGCCGCCCGTACCCTGAAAGAGGGTGACAAAGGCGGGCACTCTTCAGGTCCCAAGCTGGGAGAGGACTGACAAATGGCAGCTCACCCGTTTCAGCGCGCCTCCGTTCGATATGGTGAGACGCCACGACCGGTCACCCCGTATCAGAAGGCAGCCCAGGTCTGGGACGAGCGGCTCGGCTCCGCGCGCGTTCAGGCGGCCAACTGGCGGCTGGCGGCGCTGGCAGCCATAGGCCTGTCCGGTGTGCTTGGATTGACCATTCTGACCCAGATCGCCCGCTCGGCCGTCGTGCCCTACGTTGTCGAGGTTGACCGGCTCGGCGAAGTTCGCGCCGTCGGGCCAGCCTTCGAAGCCTACCAGCCCTCGGATGCCCAGATCGCGCATTTCCTGGCCCGGTTCATCGAAGACGTCCGCTCACTCTCGATTGATCCCGTCGTCGTCCGGACGAATTGGCTGCGGGCGTACGATTTCGTTACCGACCGCGGTGCGCAAGCTTTGAACGAATACGCACGCGAAGCCGATCCGTTCACCAAGATCGGGGCCAAGACGGTGACTGCAGAGGTCACCTCCGTCGTGCGCGCATCCAGGGACAGTTTCGAGATTCGGTGGAAGGAGAGCGCTTACGAGAACGGTTCGATCACGAAGACTGAGCGATTCACCGGCGTCGTCACGACGGTTCTTAAAGGCCCAACGGATGCCGAGACGCTGCGGAAGAATCCGCTCGGCCTTTACGTCCATTCCCTGAACTGGTCGCGCGACCTCATCGGAGACGCCAAATGAAAACTGCCATTCGTACGAGCCTCGCGTCAGCCTCGGTCCTTGTCCTGTCGCTTGTTCTCTCGGGATGCGCCACCAAGCCCAACCTTGAAGCACCCTATGACGACATGTCGTTTGAGCAGGCCCTTCCTGAGCCTGAGCCGCCGACGCCGGTTCAGATTGTCGAGACGCCAAAGATCCTGCCATTGCCAGGTCAACTGAAGCCTTATCCGACAAAGAGGGGAAAGGAGGAAAAGCTCCCGCCGGAGCAGGCGATTGCGAAGGCCAACAATGCGGCGCGGATGGAGCCGACGCGCGCCGGATACATCAACGCGATCCAAGTCTATCCGTGGACGGAAGGCGCGCTTTATCGGCTCTACACCAGCCCCGAAAAGGTCTCGACCATCGCGCTCCAAGCGGGCGAGGAACTCGTCGATGTCTCCACCGGAGATACGGTCAGGTGGGTGGTTGGCGATACGTCGAGCGGGCAGGGGAGCGGCAGGCGCGTTCACATCCTGGTCAAACCCACGCTTCCGGACATCCAGACAAACCTTGTGGTCTTGACGGATCGGCGCACTTACCACCTCGAACTCGTTTCCACCAAGCAAACCTACATGGCCTCGATCTCGTGGACCTATCCGACAGACACCCTCGTTGCGCTTCACAAGCAGAACGTCGCGGCTGACGTGAACGAGGAACGAGTGGCTGACCGGGGAGTGCGGCTCGATAGTTTGAATTTCCGGTACCGCATCGAGGGCGACGACCCACCGTGGCGGCCCGTGCGAGCCTTCGACGACGGTCGCAAGGTCTATATCCAGATGCCGTCCGGCTTGTCGCAAGGCGAAGCACCGCCCTTGTTCGTCGCAGGTGCGGATGGTCGCCCAAATCTCGTGAATTACCGGGTGCGAGGTTCCTATTACGTGGTCGATCGGCTGTTCGGCGTCGCCGAACTCCGCCTTGGCGAAGATCCGCAGCGCGTCGTCCGGATCATCCGCACCGATGCCCGGCCGGTATCTCAGGCCATAAGCACCGGGAATGCCACATGACAGCCGGGTTGAATCAAGATCCGCCAGAACCGCTCGAACTGCGGGCTCGACCGAGACCCATTCAACGCCTCAACAGGCGCGTGCTCATGGTGGGCTGCGCTGTCGCCGCGCTGTTCATCGCTGGTACTGGAATCGTTGCGCTCCGTCCGCGCGCGTTCAAGCCGGCCGAAAGGGCAGAGCTCTACAACACCGACCGAAAGCAGATCGCCGACGGCTTGGACAGGTTGCCGAAATCCTATGAGCAGCTGCCGCCGTCGATACCGCGGCTTGGACCGGCCTCGCCAGGTGATGTTGGCCGCGCATTCGCTGAGAATGAGAAGAAAGCCGGTGTGGTGCCACCGTCCGATACCGGCTTCCGTACTGATCCGGAAGAGGATGCCGAAAGAGCTGAGCGGATTCGCCAGGCGCGCATCGCTCAGCAAGCAAAGGAATCAGGGCTGTTCTTCCGCCTGTCGGAGAAGCATAAGCAGGCAGGCACAATCGAGGCCGCTGCCGGTACCCCGTCTGCGTTCCGACCGCCGGCAACAGATCAGGCGCCATCCGCGACCGAGCTTGCAAAGGCAGCGCGGGCTTTGACCGATCGCTCCAGCGAAATCATTCCGCCGTCACAGGCGCGCAAGCTCGCATTCGCGGAGGCAAAAGCCGACACTGAGACCACCAATCCTCATGCCCTTACACCAGCCCCTTCGGCCAGTGCCGTGATGGCGGGGTCGATCATTCCGGCTAGCCTTGTCACGGGACTGAACTCGGATCTGCCTGGCGCCACGATCGGACAGGTCACCGAGAACGTCTACGACACGGTATCGGGCGAACATCTTCTAATTCCGCAGGGAACGCGGCTTGTCGGCAAGTACGATAGTGTCGTGGCTTTCGGGCAGAAGCGGGCGCTGGTGGTCTGGACACGGCTCATCTTGCCGAATGGCAATTCGATCGTGATCGAAAACCTGCCGGCTACCGATGTCGCGGGATATGCCGGACTCGAGGATGAGGTGGATTTCCACACCTGGCAGCTGCTCAAGGGCGTGGCTTTAGCGAGCCTGATCGGCGTGGGGACCCAGCTATCGATCGGCAACAACCAGAACGACCTGGTCAATGCGCTTCGGCAAAGCACGCAGCAGGCGACCAACAGCGCGGGCCAGCGCGCGGTGGAGCGAGAACTCGATGTGCAGCCGACGATTACGGTACGGCCGGGATGGCCGCTACGGGTGATCGTTTCGAAGGATCTGGTCCTGAAACCCTACCAGGACGCTCAGACGGCCGAGAAGGGCAAATGAAGACATGAAGCTTGGGAAACTGCCCGATCGGACACCTGTAAAAATGAATATTGTGCTGGTGCCGAGTCTTGCGAAGCGGCTGCATGAGTACGCTGATTTCTATGCGGAGACGTACGGGAGCCGGGAGGAGGTCGTAGAGCTGATACCGTTTATGCTCGAGGCATTTCTCGACTGTGATGCAGATTTCCGGAGGGGTAAAAGGATGGGATCCGGCGAGCCGCAAGCGCCTCGCTCTGCCAGGCTCCTTCGGGACTAGTTTGTCGCTCGTTCGAGGAGGGTGATCGTGCGCTGTACCGCCTGAACGGATTTTTGGAGCCGTTCGAGCAGTGTTCGCAGCTCTCTTTCCGTCGTTTCTTCCATGTGAAGGTTACGATCAGCCAAGAATGCCTCCACAAGATCGTCGACGAAGACGATCTTCTTTAGAGAAGAACAAGCGGACGCTCTCCCGTGGACCGCAGAGGCAACCTCGCCGTCAGCTGACAAGAGGATTTCCACAGAAGCGTTCGCGAGAACGGTTCGTTCAATCAGCTCGACTGGAATTTCAACCGAGGCCACCACTTGCCCGGTCAATATGTCACGGTAACCAATGTTTGAGCTGGTTCGTCCGCATTCGGCGAAGGGACTAAGGCGCTGCTCGATGGGATATGATGACATAGCAGGAGACTTCTCGGTTGCTCTTGCCTGGACTGAGCAATTTTCCAAATAGGGAATATAGTCCCTAGAGACTATATGCCTCACCGTGCTCGATCCTGCAATGCAGGACTGGCGCAAAATCGTCGGCAAAAATGTGCGAAGGATTCGCCAGGAACGCGGGATGACTCAGGAGAAGCTGGCTTTCGAGGCAGAGATTGATCTGACGTATGTCGGTGGCATTGAGCGCGGCAGACGGAATCCAACTTTGCTCGTCATGGCGCGAATAGCCGGAGCACTCACCGTACCTTTGACCAAGTTGCTAGCCGACTAATTCTGTTTTGCCGCGTCGCCGACCACCGTAAGCACTTCACCCGTGGCCAGGATGCGGCGGTCCGGTAAACGGGGAGAGGACAATCGGCCTAATCCCGTCTGCATTTTTGAAAAGTCGCTCTTCTCCTCGAGCGGATAGGATCCGAACTCGATAAAGCAATCTGACAGAGGAAGGGAAGCCCGCTTCCAGTCCCGTCAACTGCGTCCGCAATTTGGAGTAGACCCATTCTCACCTGACGGAGTTTGGCGAGTTGCTCGAAGAGCTCAATAAGGGATTTTAAGTCCTCTAGTGTTTAGCTAAACCTATTGAATTTATTGCGATAATTTCTTACTTCGTGCCGTTGTGTAAGTATCTGTGTAACTGCGCAGTCACTACCCAATCTGCTGGGGTCGTCACTAGGTTCTGATCGGGGTTGAACTTCAACCACCTTACTGGGTCTTAGCGTACCGAAACGTTCCTAACGCCAGACTGGGTCGAGGGCTGTTGCAACTCGGTTAGGTCTTACGCCGCAGTCATGAAGTGATCCAGCTCGCGTAGCTCGATTTCATCGCTTTCAAACGTTGTGCGGAGCGGAGGTCGCTGGGGGGGCTTTGATGCTGGCCCTTGGCGTTCATCGGCGCGCATGATGGTCAGCACGGACGGGTAACGGCATCTGCCACTTGCCCGCGCCGGCCTCGATCGCGGTGACGATGCGGTCGGTCAGATGCTGATGAATATCGAAACGTTCTTTGCTCATGTTGTCTCTCCGTTGCTGGCGGCCTCTGGCCTTGCCGGCGACCGGAACGACGGGGAGAGACGGGCACTGCACCCGAAGGGCGCGCCTGCGCGAGGGCTTGACCCTTGCGGCGGACGGAAATCTCCGTCAGGTCAGCCGAATGGCAAGGTCAGGGGGTGCCTGCGAGAGACGTGCAAAGGGCGAAATCGGTAAAATCGGCCGTTCGCAGCCTTCGGATTTCGTTGGATCGGAGCGATAGAGCCGTGGACTCGACGCCCTCGGAAGTTGTAGGGTTGCGCATTAATTAAGCAATTGAGGTTGGGGGATTCGTATGGCTGACAAATCCAAGATTGTGTTTTCACTTGGCGCTGCGCTCGCATCGCTCACCGGCCTGTCAATTCAAGGCGCTGAGGCCAAATCGGTAGCTGCAAACGACGTAAGCGCGGCCGCCACCGAAAACACCGCCACCAAGCTTGAGGCAAACGCCCACTATCAGGTGGGTGAAGACCTTCTCGGGTTTGTCATGACCAAGCAGGCCGACGGCACAATCGTCGCCCAGCATTCCTCACACGCGTCGCATGCTTCCCATGCGTCCCATGCCTCAAGCCGCTAAACTTCCTGCGGCCTCTCCGGTCGAGATCGCTGTCGATTTTGATTCGAGCATCCAAAGCCTCGGAGCTTTGGATGCAGCAGCCTATCGTTTGATCGGAACGGCGACCTGCCGCATTGAGCGGGTAGGGGACCGCTATGTCTGCCTTCTCGGTCCCTCCGGCAATCCGAAAAAGGGCACCGCGCTGAATCCTGATGATCTGAAAGAACGGTTTCTAAACCTGGTCACCGACGAGAATTTGCGGGCCCGCGTCGCCGAGAAAACCGAAGGCGTCCGGAACGTCATCCTCGCGCTTGCTTTCGGGTCGCTGGCCGCTCCCCAAAAAGACACCGGATAACCTTCAGCCGGAGTACCATGGCGCGTTTTTTGGCTCCCGAAGCTTTCAGCGCGGCAACTGAAGATCTTTCGTTGTTGCCGTTCAATTTTGAGCGCGCAGAACCAAGCCGGTATCTCGTCGCCAACATGGTCGGCGATTTCATTCGCCTGACCGAAGACGAACTGAACAGGCTGGTCGATCTCCGGATAAAACCCGGCGACGGCCTTTATGAAAAGGCCTACGCGGCTCACCTCATCACGGGGACCAACCAGAAAGCGCAGCGGCAGCTGTTGGCGGCGCGGCTGAGAAGCCGCATGTCGTTCCTGCGGCAGGTCACGCCGCTGCATATTTTTGTTGTGACGCTGAGGTGCGAGCACTCGTGCCCCTATTGCCAGGTCTCGCGCCAAAGCACTGATCGCTCCCGCTTCGATATGAGCGAGGAAACAGCGATGAAGGCTCTGGATATCGCCTTCTCCAGCCCGGCGGGCCGAATCAAGATCGAATTTCAGGGTGGAGAGCCCCTTCTTAATTTCCCGATGATCGAGATGATTGTTGCGGCCGCGAAGGCGCGGTCGGGCAAGAAGGTCGACTTCGTCATCGCGTCAAATCTGGCGCTGTTGGACGACGCTGTTCTCGACTTTTGCAAGTTGAACAATATCCTGCTGTCCACGTCACTCGACGGTCCCGCTGACCTGCACAACAAGAACCGCCCCAGACCTGGCGGCAACAGTCATGAACTGGCTGTCACTGGGATTCGGCGGGCCAAGGAGATTTTGGGTCCCGATAGGGTCGGGGCCTTGATGACAACCACGGAAGCGAGCCTCGATCGGGTCGACGATATCATTGACGAATATCTCCAACTCGGCCTGGACGGCATCTTCCTGCGACCGCTCTCTCCCTTTGGCTTTGCAATCAAGACCAAGCAGTTCCAGAAATACGATGCGCAAAAGTGGCTGGGCTTCTACGAGCGTGGGTTACGCCGGGTTCTGGAAATCAGCCGGCAAGGCACCCCGTTTCGGGAATTTTATGCCGCGCTGATTCTCACGCGCATGCTGTCGGACAGGCCGATCGGCTACGTCGATTTGCGCAGCCCGGCCGGCATCGGTCTTGGAGCGCTGGTGTATAATTACGACGGACGCGTTTTCGCCTCCGATGAAGGCCGGATGCTCGCGGAAACCGGCGACGACGCGTTCCAGCTCGGCCATGTCGATCACGACAGCTATAGTTCGCTCATCCTGTCGGACAGGCTGATCAGCGCGATTTCCTCCTCACTCACGCAATGCGCGCCCGAATGCTCAACTTGCGTTTACGAGAGCCATTGCGGGGCGGACCCGGTTTATCATCATGCGACGCAGGGTGACGCGCTCGGGATCAAGCCGCTGTCTGCGTTTTGCGCCCGGCAGAAGGGCATCATGGGGCTTCTGCTGGATATTCTGGAAAATTCACCGGAAGACGCTGCCATCTTGCGGCGATGGGTGGCGTCATGACGCTTCCGCTTTATGGCACGGCCTCGCGCAGCGTCGGATTTGGTCGAGATAAGGCTCGCTCGGTGGTCAGGCTTCGGGCGATCGACAGCACTGCAGCGCGTCACGCGGCGGATTTCGCGCTCGCCAGATCACCAAACGAAGTCCTGCGCGCGCGAGAAGCCGGTTGGCCGTCGATCTTTGTCGTCTCGGACGGCTCAATCGATTTGCCCGGCACGTTCGACGGTCGGCTGATCGCGGTGCCCCTGAAATATAACTATCTCGCAGATGGCGACGTTCTCGGGTTCGATCACGCGTCCCGGAAATTCCGCACCCTGTTTCGTCGGAATTCCGCGCACAACTCGTTTCTGGTGACGGAGCGATGCAACAACTATTGCCTGATGTGCTCGCAACCGCCCAAGGACGTTGATGACCGGTGGATTCTCAGTGAAATCAAAGAGAGCCTGCCCCTCATTGATCCAGCCACCCGCGCGTTGACGTTTACCGGTGGAGAGACCTTATCTGACTGGGAGGATTTCATTGCCGTCCTGAAGGAGTGCCGTGACCGGTTGCCGGCGACCGCCATCCAGGTACTGACAAATGGAAGGGCGTTCGCCAACTCCACCATTGTCGATGCCTGGAAGGAGATCGGGCACCCCCATCTGATGGCAGCTATCCCGGTCTACGCCTCCGTCGATCATATCCACGATTACGTCGTGCAGGCCAAGGGCGCGTTCGACGAGACCGCGCTGGGCATCCTGAAGCTCAAGGACCGGGGCCAGCGTGTCGAAATCCGCGTGGTGCTGCATGCGCTGACCGCGCCGATCATTGAGGAGACGGGCCGGTGGATTGCCCGCAATTTTCCCTTTGTCGATCACGTCGCATTGATGGGTCTCGAAAATACGGGCTTTGCCATCGCGAACGATGCCATGCTCTGGATGGATCCGGTGGATTACAGCAACGGCCTTGCCAGGGCTGTTGATCACCTGAGTGCGGCTGGCGTCAACGTATCGGTCTATAACCTGCCGAAATGCGTCCTTCCACGCTCGGTTTGGCCGCATGCGCTCCAGTCCATCTCGGATTGGAAGAACGGATTTGTCGAAGAATGCGACCGGTGTGACGAGAAGAACAGCTGCAGCGGTTTCTTTACGACCGGACGTCCGCGCGTCAGCCGCGGCGTCCGGGCCTTCACGTCCTCACGGCACGAATTGATGCCCATGGCGGGTTAGAAAAAAAGAGATCGGGAGAATGAGTATGAAGAACCACAATGGTCTGCTCGTCGCCGCCGCTGTCATATGCGGCAGCATCTCGGTGGCGCCCGCCTTCGCAAAGACCGCGAAAGAATGCACGGCGGAATGGCGTGCCGACAAGGCCGGCATGCAGGCGCGCGGCACGACGGAGAAGGCGTACGTTGAACAGTGCAAGGGTGGGGCGGAGCCAACCGCAGCCGCGCCAGCACCCAAACCGGTGGAAGCTGCACCACCACCAGCCCCGAGGCAGGCGACGGCCACCGGCTCGAAAACCGCAAAGGACTGCGTCGCCGAATGGCGTGCCGACAAGGCGGGAATGCAAGCTCGCGGTGTGACCGAGAGGGCGTATGTTGAACAATGCAGGGGAGGCGCGGCACCGGCGGCGTCCGCCCCTCCACAAGGCCCGACCGCCGCAGCGCCGCCACCGCCATCCACCACGTCGTCATCTCAGAAGACCGCCAAGGAGTGCCTCGCCGAGTGGAGAGCCGATAAGGCGGGCATGCAGGCTCGTGGCGTCACCGAAAGAGCCTACGTTGAACAGTGCAAGGCTGGCGGAGCCATGCCGAGCGCGAGTGCTCCCGAACCGAAGCCAGCAGCCGCCGCGCCGCCGCCAGCCGCCAGCCGGCCGGCACCGACAGCTACGCAGGCTGCACCGGCTCCTGCGCCGGAAAAGCCGGCTGCGAGAACAGCTGCGGCACCACAACCTTCCGCGCCAAAAGGCGAGGCAACGCCGGAGCCCGGACAGTTTGCTGACGACGCCTCCGCAAAGGCCCGTTGTCCGACCGATACCGTCGTGTGGGTCAACCTACCGTCGAAGGTCTATCATTTCGCGGGAACGAGGAGCTACGGGACCACGAAGCACGGTGCCTACATGTGTGAGAAGGAAGCCATCGCGGCTGAAGATCGAGCGTCGAAAACGGAGAAACACCCCTGATAGGACGTTCGGAAGGTCGCGCATGAGGAGCGTTTGGACATGCTTCGATCTGTCTTCCTCGTCACGGCTTGGCTCGCTGGTGCGAACTGGGCGGCAGCCGAGACCATCGACGTAAAATACTACGGCAAGCTGGATCTTGCGCCCTTCGCCTGTACCGATATCACCCGGAGCAGCTTCATCAACCGTGCCTGCTATGATAAGGCCGAGCAGTTCATGGTCGTGCAACTGAAGTCGGTTTACTATCCGTATTGTGAGATGCCGGCGGCGACCTTCGACGAATTTCTGGCCGCGCCTTCGATGGGACGATATTACAACGCCAATATTAAAGGCTCAGGCTCGGACGGACCGTTTGATTGTCGGACACATCATGTTCCCAAATACTAGGGCTGCTCCTTGCTTGGCGAAGCTCGTCAGGCAGAATCCGGACGAATTGATGCCGTACCCCTGCGACTTTATCGGCAAGGACCGAGCGGAAGGTGCCCCGTACCGGGGGTGAACCGGCCTTTGCGGGGATGGGTGGCGGCTATCCGGTCGGCGTTGCGCCGGACCGGCTCGGCGAAGACATGATGACATAGGCAGAGGGGTGGTCATGGCGACTTTTACAGGCTTCACCAACGTGTTCATCGGGAAGGACGGGACCAAGTATCTGAGTGGCGTCATCCACAAGACGGCCAATGATGCCGTGCGAGCGCAATCGAACCCGGACCTGAAAGGCGAAGTGGTCGCTGTCGCGCAGATCACGTGGGAGGAAAGGCAGCCCGATCGAGCGTGAAAGCAACATCAGCATGTCGCTTACATCCGACCTCAAAACTAACGGGAGCTTTGTTCGGACGTTTGTTGATGCCCATTTTGCCAAACTGTCCGATGTCTCGCGCGAGTGTAACCGCGAGCTTCGTCCATTTTGCTCCGTGGAAAACCCGCATGCCCATAAGGTCGTTTCAATGCTGGTGGGCACGGCCATTGATTATCGTATCCGGGGCTATTTCCGCCGAGGTGTGCATCGCGCAAATATGGTGCAGAAGGGCATCTTTTCGCTCCAGCGTATAGAATCGCTCCACGCTGAGGTAGCCGGAAAGTCCGGCAAACCAATCATCAAATTAGTCAAGAACCCTTGGTTCTCCCGCCGAAAAAAGCGAGTAGCCGAACGGCTTCTGGCATCGTTTCAGCGCTTCGCTGCGAACGTAAAGCTACGACGTAAGCTTGATCCTCGGGACGAGGAACGTATGTGCCGGTACTGCATCCTGTTTGCCTATCTCGACTGGATCGGCCGCGCCCCCTTCGGAAACTCCGCAACAGAGCGAATGATACTGCTTGGCCAAACAACAATCGCACACATGCTGCGCGGCATTGATCCATCTATTGTTGCCGATGTCGTCAGGCTCTCCACTCTTTTTGCGGAACGGCAGCACGCGTTATTCCACAACGCGCGCAACGTAACGATCGGGCGCTCGCTCGAAGGCAGTGCCGATGTATTCGGCGGGGCGGATTTCGACCTAATCATCAATGGCTGCCTTCTGGATTTCAAGGCAAGTGTAAAAGCCAGAATCAGCACAGACATTCTGCGGCAGCTAGTTGGCTATTGGCTGCTCGACTACTCAGATAAATACAAGATCGAAACCGTTGGCGTCATCCTCATGCGCCACGGGCAGCTTTTGAAATTCGATATACGCAACCTGCTTTCAACGGCAGTGCCCGCGCCGTCGCTGCGGGCTGAATTCCGGGATGGCTTGCGGCGCGACACGGCCGAACGGAAAGCGCGATATGATGCTGAGTTCGAGGCTCGCCTCGGACGGTAACTACTATCTCTGCGACGGAAGTTACGAATCTATGATCCTTGGCCAGTCGGGCATCTTTGGACAGCATGTCCTCCCACACATAAAGGGGACTGCCAGCTCCTCGGCAATCAACGTCTCGCCGATGTTCTTGCCGATGAGCCTCAGGATGCCGCACTTCCGGCCGTAATTGCGCTCTCTGGTGCCGATAGTGCTTGACGGGCAGGAGCAGGCAACCTCGGTAAGATCGAGCGGCCCGCTGCGCAGCAGTTCGGCAAACCGTTCGTTGGCGATGATTGCCAAGGCCTTTTCATCCGCGGACACCTTGCGGCGTTGTGTTTGGATTTCGGGGGTATCGAAGCCAACCATGCGGTAACGATATGGGCCGACGTCGATGGTGTCGCCATCCACCACCGCGATGGCATCCACGCTGATTGGCTCCGCCTGAAGGCTCCCCGCTGAGAGGGCCGAGAGAACGACCGCACAAGCCCGCGTGAGACCTTTCAGCCGTTCCGCCCCGTGACATGCCGGCTATGATTCGCCGCCGGGTTATCAACACCCGCGACGGACAGTAGCGCGGGCCTGCTCCAAACCCAACCCATAGGGCGATTTGCGAGGCGGGATGCACGGGGTTTTGATGCGGCATGCCCTGGCGCCGAAAACCTGCTGACTGGCTTCGCTACTGGAAAGGCCCCGTCAACCGCGATGCCGGGTTCACCATGGTGCTGGTCTATTGCGTCGGGCCACCCCAGGGAAAGCACTGGGGCCACTGTGGCAAGGTCTTGCTTAAGGATCTGCCCGAATGGGACTGGTGCGACATCAGCGCCCACCTTCGCTGCACCAAGTGCAACACAGTCGGTTACGTGGATACGCGCCTGAATTGGAGCGAGGTGATCAATTACAACGGCTGAACGGATGTTAGTTTTTGGAGCAGAAAAGAACCGCGACATTGACCGGGCGGGTTTCGGCAGCGATGCAGGGCGTGCCATTGCTGCCATCGCTTGTTGGGGAGCCTGTGCTTGTTGTTCCGGAGTAAGTATACCAAGCCAGATAGCCACCGCCGGTTGAGCTTGCCGTCAGACCTCCGTTGGCTGATTGCGGCATATTGTGGTTGTGCCCTTGGAACGCATCGGCCTGAGTGGCGCCAGGCGCGCGCGTGCCCGCAGGATCAAGGCCAGCGCCGTTATCGATGCCACGAAGGAAACGCCCACGCGCAGCCGTGTATTCACTCCACCCTGAAGGGCAGCTTGCCGACGCGAAAGCCGCGATCAACCCTGATGGAATTGCATTGGCGTAAGTCGTCGCGGAAATCGTGCCGTTAACCTCAAGCGTGGCATTCGGGCTCGTCGTCCCAATCCCCACGTTGCTGCCGCTGACAATCATCGCAGTAGCCCCGCCAGAATTAAACTTGATGCCGCCCGCGCTAAAAGTCGACACATTGGTCGTGCCACTCAAAATGCGATCACCGCCGCCACCAACCAGCGAAGTAATATTTACCGGGGTAAAGAAGCCGTTCACCTGCGCCACGTTGGTTGCAGTAACGGTGCTGGCGCTGATAATGCCAACAACATCCGGTTTGGCATTGGGGGTTGCCGTGCCAATCCCGACGTTGCCACTGGCATAGAGAGTAGTAACACTGGTTTGGGCGGTGGTGACGCTGATACCGGGCATGACAAAGCGACCGGAAGTATCGATGTAGGCGGTTTGGGCGACACCGCCAGTGGTGAAGGAAATAGTGCCTTTATCGGCCACCACCATGCCCAGGTTGGCACCTGAGGCGATACCGGTGGTGGAGATGCGGTCGCCCGCACCACCGCTACCGGTGATAGCCACACCGCCCACGGTAAGGCTGCCGAAGGTGCCAGTGGTGCCCGAAACGCTGCTGGCATAAACATTGGTGGCGGTAACCGTGCCGGTGACGGTGACCAAGCCGCCGCTGTAGGTGAAGTTGGCATCGCCGGCAAAAGCGCCGCCGTTGTTGTATTGGATTTGGTTGGTGCTGCCGCCTGGGACGTTGGTGGTACCGCCGACATTGATGCTGGCGCCACCCGACATGCTGATCCAGGTGGTGCCGTCGCAGTAGGTCATGGTGTTCTGGCTGGTGGCTTATACCATCATGCCTGCCTGGCCTGTCGGTTGCTGCACGCCGCCCAGCCCGTCGAGGCGAACGTCGCCCCAGCGGCGATAGATGTAAAAGCCAAGGCGTTTCGTAGGAACATGCCTGCAAGGTGCCGAGACAAATTGCATGCAGCAATCGAGCCTGAACTATTTTAGGCACCAAAGTTGCCGTAACGCCGCTGACGAGATGTCAGGATCGTTTCAGCCGGGAGATGGTCGAGCAACTGACGTTGTAAGCCTTCGCAATCACCTCTTGCGACTCGCCCGCTGCTCGGCGGGCCAGTGCCGAGTCCTGCTCGGATTTGCTCAGCTTGGGCCTACGCCCGAACACGACGCCACTCTCAGCAGCACGTATTCGCCCCTCAATCGTTCGTTCACGTATGACGGACCGTTCGAACTGGGCAATGGCTCCCATGACGGTAACGCGGCGACGGTCGCCGCCCGAATTGCGCTCGGATATCCCCAAGAGCGGCCAAGTCGGTCCGATTGTTTCGATGAAGATGTGCGACGGCAGTGCCGACATATCATCGGTGAAATCTACAACACCGCAGAAAGGCCCTCTGGTCCGGTCGTCTACGTGATTGGCACCGACAATCCAGAATTCGTGAAGATCGGATTCACGACTTGCTTCGAGCAGCGACTGAGGTCGCTGCGGACTGCCTCACATGTCGAGCCGGTGGTTCACGCCGTGATTTCAGGCACGCGGTCTCTTGAACGCGAGCTTCACAGACGATTTGCATCTGCTCGGCATAATCGCGAATGGTCTCGCGTGACCAAGGAGATAGAGGCGTTTATAGCTGCAGAAAGAGCGAAGACCTAAGTCATTGATGGACGACAGGGTGATACCTCTCGCTGCGGCCGCTTGCGCGACCCCTTGGTATTCGCCAGGGGCGGCGCCCCTTAGCTGTTCAGAGATGGTAGTTACCGAGGGCTGGGGACCTGGCCCGGCGAGCTCGCGCGTAGAACCCGGTCGGCTTGCCGACGTCTGGCAAATGCCTTAACTGCCAAGGTCAGTTATGATTTGAGGCAGCAAGGTAGGGAGACAGGCTTGAGTGGCAAATTCAACGAAGAGCAGGTCCACCAGTACCTTTACGAGCAGGGTTTGGAAAAACTGGTCGCCGACGCGCCCGGGATCGACGATGCTGTAGGGTCAAACGACAACGAGGAAGTAGAATTCGAGTTATGGCGAATTATCAAGGTCAAGGCCTTGCAGAAGCTGACGCGCCTCCATCGTACGATTCGATACGGCGAGTTCATCGGCAGCAAGATCAAGCTGCCGACCGACAAAACGACGCCGATGGAGCTCGATGTGTTGGGACAGCACGAGGTTGGCCTGTTTGTCCTTGAGCTCAAGGTCGACCGCGCTGCCGAGCGCAACGCGTTTTCTGAGTTGTTCGCCTACAGCAACTACATTGCGGGACTGTTCGTCCCGTCAGGCCATAAAGACATTACCAACGTCCTCGTGGCGAGACTGGAAGTCAAACTCACGCGACAGGCCTTTCTGTACGACCTGCTGATTACCGATCGGAACATCATCGTTTACACACCCGACTTTCCGGACGGTACGCTTGAGAGCATGCGGTTGCATTTGCATATCCCGACCGACGACGATTTCCGATTGTTCACCAACCAGCTCCTATCGCACAACGCCATGTCATGCGTCGTTGCCTCCTTCAATGATCTTGAAGGGTGGTTTGACAGCAAGGAAGAAGAAGGAAGTCTGAACGACTATGCGATAGAACACCTTGAAGGCTTGAGCAACTACACCGCCCAGTTGATGGAAGCGGAGCACCTTCATGGGTTCTGCTTTATGAGGAAGCCCTGGCAGGAGCGTCCGCTTTACTACCGGAACAGTCTCTTCATCTGCGCCATCAACCCATTCCGCGCGGCAGCCATCAAGGGCACGAACGTCATCTCCGAACAACTCGAGGCGGAATACCGGACGAGGTTCTTCGAAGTTCCAGAATGGGGTTTCGATGGCAGACTCACGGCCCTTGCCAAACGGGCGGTGAAGGATTGCCTTACGCACGACTATCATTGCGAACTGGAATTGCCGCTGTGGAGCGCGATCGTCGTATCCACGCTTGAACTGGGTATCAGCCACAATTTCGGGTTTCGGCCAACTGGCCTGCTCAGGGAGGCCTATGTAAGTTATTTGAGCGATACTTATGCCCGGGAAGCCACTGGCGGGCATGCCAGAGATCTCTCGGTCTTAAAGATCAACGAAATCAACAATTGGTTGAGGGCATGGATGTTTATGGAAGGTGCGGTTTTGTAGCAGGGAATAGCGAGGAAACCGACAAGTAGGGCGAAATGCCCCCGTAGGGGCATTTCGATCTTCAGCGGCCACTTCAAGACGCTTGCTTGCGCTCCCGAATGACCAACTTGCCGGTCAAGGGCAACGCAACAAGTTCGACATTGTATCCCTTGCCATCGTCATGTGGCCATACGGCGCCAAGCTTGGTCCAGAACGCGCTTTCTCCTTCACCGGTGACGACAAAGGCTTCGTGAGTGGGTTTCTTGGATTTTGAGGAGGACTTACCAGCCGTTGCGTTCTCCCGTTGGGTGATGCCGCAGGCGGCATGACCGGCGGGAGACAAAAACGCTTCCTGTGCCGGTCGTTGCCGGCAAGCGGTTGATGTAGGCTGGCATGTAAGCGGGACTTGGCCAACGGAATCGGGTTCGAGTTCTGCCGCGAGACTGCGCAAAAATGTAGGACAATGCACTACGCTCATCCGCAGTCGGGGCTCGTCATGACATTGCTTGTCGATCATAGCGCGAGAGACATAGCGATCACGCGCTGGGTATTGCCGGAATGCCTTCACGGGCCGATTGCCGCTGTCGATGAAGACGCCATCCGCACATACATCGGGATTGTAGAGCGGGTCGTGTCGGGGCAGGGCCTGAGAAAAGCGCTGCTAGTCACTGTCCCGAAACCCAGGCAGATCGATCCGCTTCTGCCCATCAGGGACCACCCGAATGCGGGCGTTTTTCATGCCCGGCAGCAAGTGTGGGTCCATATCGGATATCGGCCGTACCGCGCTGCTTATCGGCGAGCGTTTCCAATGAAAATATTGACGGCAAGATTCTGAGCCACGCGATGAATCGTCGGACGGCGGCGCACAAGTGTTTTGACTTTGTAAGAATTACGCCGGTATCCGGAGCTGCGAACGTCAGTAGCGCGTTCTCGGAGAACTGGGCGGTAGCGCTGCACAAATCGAGTAGGCCCCTTGGGGAGCGCCATGCCGGTCCACCCTTCATTCAATATGCCGACTTGTCTGACCTGATGTTGATGCTCGACATGATGCTTGGTGGTGGTGTGATGGAGGCTGTCAACGAAGGCCAGCGCCTGCTCGAAAGAAGGGGGCAGAGCGAATAGAGCTCGGAACAGCGCCTATTTGTTGTTTGGGGGCTGTTGCCTTTGCTGCATGGCATCGGCGGAGCCGTTTTCTTCGAATGATGGCCGTCGCAGGCGACGCCCGGTTCGTACCTTCAATTTGGCCTCCCGCGAACCGGGCAGAGACCAGCGGCTGTCCCGAGACCGATTAACAAGGCAGCCGCAGGAGCATCAGCATAGCGCCGCCGAAGGCGGGATGCGGGTCTGACTGCCTCCGGCGAGGGACTCATTCCGCGTCTTTATTGCAATTGGACGTCGTAGCGTTCAGGCAGTGGGCGGATCCGAAAGCAACTGGACAAGCTCCTCGGGCAGGTCGGCATAAATTGTGCAACGATCTTGTTCAGAAAGATCCCGCGGATTGAATTGCCGCATATCTAGCCCGCGGCGGTTGATCTCTTGAATGGCGTCGTCGAACAACCTTAATCGACTGCTGGTCTCGTAATGGCTGGGCTTGGGCCAATTTCCCTTGAGAAAAGCTAGCGAATTGAGCGCGACGCAACGATGAAAGTAAAGCCTGAGCTGCTGGTCGCTCTGCGTTCGCAAGTACGGGTTGCGCTTGTAAGCCAATTTCCAAGCTTCGGGGCGCGTCATCGATTCGGGAATGTCATCAACCGACTCGAACTGGTCAGGGAGGCCCGAAACCGGAGCCGCGCCGGTCCTGAACTCCGACCACTTTTGTGCGACAAGGTCGACCAGTTCCGTCTTCCAGCTCTGCTCGATTGCAGGGACACCGATGACCGTAACAATCGCGAACGCAACGCGTCCAGCCGGCAGCTGCTGAAAGTGCTTCTCGGAGATGTAGATGACCGCATCGATGTGGGGGAAACGTAACCCGCTCTCACCGGGCTTGATCTTCCGATGCACGGCGTGCATCACAACATCTGGACTGAATTCGTCGATCTGGGAATTCAGAAGCAGGCAGACGGACACCGAATTCTTGCGTGGATTCCGACTACGGTAGTCGCCGAATTGGCGGTTCGCCTTGCGGAGATGCGCTTCAATCGTTTGCGACAGCTTGTTGAGAATGGCTGACCTGATTTCATCTCCATTACTCAGTTTGTCGAAATCGACGCGACGTGTGCCGTAGAATATGGGCTCCTCCTCGGAAATGACCTGCTTCTTGTAGGTCTCGTTCACTCGCTCATTCTGTTTGGATTCGAGATGCTTCATCTCGATGAGAACGAGATCCCGGAAGCAGGCAAAGTCCGGGAATTTTCCCAGTTTCGCCTCTTCGTCCTTGCGGTCATCCAAAGAGCGCCCTTTGAGCTGATTTACAATGAAGTGTTTAAAGGCCGTCTGCAAATGAGGAGGGCCGCCTCGACGCTCTACCCGCATGAGTTACCTCCTTATCCAAACTGTTACCGGACGGCCCTCGCCCGTCGCTGAAGGTGAGGCGAGCTCGCGCCCTGTGCCTAGAGCTGTGACAGATATCGATCCACAATGATGTGGGTGAGCTGCTCACCTCTCTTGGTCAACAGTTCAAGGTCATGCCCAGATATGGGTGCAAAGTCTGTCGGGTACTGGCGCACTTCGTCGCGGCTGACCAGGTCAGGCGGTCGGTGAGGCAATCGGTGGTCTTGTTGGCCGAGGTAGACCATCCCGAAACCGTCTAATTCTCCCGTTTCAACATGGCGGTGAAGTCGGGAATAGACATGGTCCTGCGATTTGCGATGCACAGATTCAAAGGACTTTGTGATGCGGCTGCCCCACCAGAATGGACGATCGCCTCCATCGAGCTGGCCCGGCCCGGCATTTAGACTGATGATGTGCGTCACGGGGTATGTATCGGTGATGTCGCCATCTCTACCGGGCTCCAGCACGGACACGCCCAAGTTATCAATCACTCCGCCATCGGTCAGGACGACGGTCTGCGTTTCGGTGCGGCCAGATTTGATGAACTGGAAGGTTTCAATCAAGGGAGGCAGTATGATCGGGAATGCAGCTGAGGCAGCCACTGCCTTCGCGACTGTTGGAGATGGTCCAACGATCTGTCCATAACGCCAACCTCCCGACCTTTGCGAGCCGAAACGGAACGCCGTGCCTGTCTTCAAGTCACAGGCGTTTATGACCACATGCAATCCAGTGCGCGCAACGTCCCGGACGGTCGTCGATCCAAAGAGCCCGGTCAAAGCCTGCTCAAACGCCGTTGTGAGACTACCCCAGACGGGGAGGGATTGCCGCAAAGCTGCAAGACTTCGCTCGATACGTCGCGTCGGAATGCCGGTGAGGGCTCGCAGCAATGCCAGGACTGACGAAAGGCACCTCAGGGCGATTGTCGGCAGTCCACTTAAGACAAATGTGAGGATGAGTTTCACCAATTGAGTGCTGATCAGCATCTCCTTTAGGATCATCCGTTGAATGCCCTTTTTTAGCAGTTCGAGGAGCTTCTTATCGAATGTAACGAAATCATCCGAACTGTAAGCGTAACAAGCACCAATAACGCTGCCGCCCGAGACAGTGGAGAGCACCTTCACTTTGTCCAAGAGGCCTCTGTCGTGGAGTGCCCGCAAACAACCCAGATGGAACGCCATTGCGCGTGCTCCCCCTCCGGACAGGGCGAGCCCGATAAACGGCCGCTTCGGCAGCGGACTACTGCTGGTAATCGGCGTGCTCAAAGACGGTCCCCGAAATGAGGGGTCGCGACGAGTCAGCCCCGATGATCATCATCAAAAAACGCTTTGCCTGAAATTCGTCACCCGTGAGCAGTTTCGCCATCGCGCTATAGTCAGTGTCGCTAGGAAGCGGCATTCCCCCCGGATGCGTATGCCACATTCCGACAAAAGCGACAGATTTCCTGGTTCTCTTGATCTTTTCAGCATTCATTTCAGAAACCCCCGCTGTGCCGCAGACAAACGCGGTGGCAGACTGAATGCTGTCCGGGGGCGGGCCGCTGATTTCATCAACCCAGATGATCTTCAGGTATTCATCCGTGTGACCAAATAAGACTCCACCTGTTTCAACGCGCCGACCATTGACCCGCTCTGATCTGCGCATCCACGCGCGCATTCCCGAAAGCGCTGCTTGGCTAACACGGATCTGGTAACCGTTTCGACCGTCGGTAAGAATGATATCGTGTGGCCACTCAAACTCAAACTCACGGACAGCGCTGGTACGACGTCCTGTCAAGTCGAAGGACCGGGCACGCGAGACAGCGGGTGATGGATTTGCCAGCCATCGGCTCGCGACGTTTGTCATTTGCGCCGTCAGTGCCATGACGTCAGCAGCAGAGCCGCGAAAGGTGGGACTGGAACATCCAGGTTCCGGCTGAAATAGACGCGTCCGGTCGCGACTTGAAGGCCAGAACTCATCAAGGACGTGCTTTCCCTGGGCTAAATTTGACAAAGCAATCTTGCTGCGACGATCGATGTGCAGCGTGATGCCGGGGACAGCTTGCACGGCCATCGTCATCAAGGCTTGGTCAGCGTTGTGCCCCAATGCCATGGAGATGATTGGTGGGTGGGTTTTCGGCCAAGTTTTGAATTGCTTCTCCAGCGCGGTCGCGACCATCGTCGAAGCGGTGGCGTTTATAATCACATCAGCCGCCAGGATGTCCGCGCGGCGTTCCGGGACTGCAAGCAATCTGACAATATCCGCGGGTGATGAGAGCGCTTCGACGGCATAGTTGGCATATCGGACGTTCTGGGCGGTTGCCTTCGCCTTGTTAGCGCCGATCTGATATCGGTCGAACAGCTGTCTGACCAGAACACCCGGCTTGACTACATCCTTGTCGTAGAGCTGCAGCTTGGCCACGCCAGCCCGGGCAAGCAGCATGGCGACCGCGCTGCCAATCGCCCCGCATCCCAGAAGGACGACATGACGGCCCGCCCACCAGGCTGAAGCGCTTTCGGCATCTCGTCTGGTGGTGATTTCCGGTCGATCTTCAAGAACGCCGCACCATTCAATCGTGGCCGTCGCAGCCCACTCATAGAACTCGGCGACGTCGGTGGGATTATCGTCGGTAGATGCCCTAATGGCCGCGCGCATTTCATCGACGCGCTGCGCATCGATACTCCAGGCAGCCAAGTGTTGAAGGCGTTGGCCGCCGGCGGTCCCACGCATGGCGGCGCCCAGAATGAAGATGAGGGGCTGGCCGCTTTCGCCTCTGAGAACGCCCAGCTGAATCATTAGCCGAATGACCTGGATCGGGAGGCCGCGAGCCGTTAACTCGTCGAGAAGCGCGGAGACCGACTTGGGATACTCGTGCGGCATCGCGGTCGGGAGGAGCACAACGGCGGCCAGACGGCCATCCGGAATAGTGCCCGAGTTCTCAATCCATTCGCCGAGCTCAATGCGGTTCTCATTCTCGCGGGTGATCTTCGCGTACCCCGCCCAAAACGGTGGTTCGACGACTGGCGTATTCAGTGTCGGAACAATCTTCAGGCTGCTCACCGCATAGGTGACGGGCGGGTGCAGCGGCATTCCCGCCGGATCGAGTTCATTTGCGGCGGCAGCCCGAAGCCAGTCGTCGATGCGCTGCATATAGCCAAAGAGGCCGTCTTCCGGCTGCCACTCGCTGTCAGTTGCCTGATAGAGGCAGATGTAGCTGCCCCATTGCACGTGCGAGAAGCCACCGTAGCGCTTGTGTGCGAAGTCCAGGCGCGGCACCTCTAAAGGGAAATTCACCGGAATCTTGAGGAGCAAACGTTCGCGCGCCCTGAACGGAATCCCGCCTTGCTTACGCGGATATCCGGAACAGTCCACCGAAAGGGAAACGAGTCCTTCTTCTCCGTCTCCGGTCGGCTCGACGGTGTCGATGACCTCGAGCGAGCCGGAGGAAGCTTGGACAATTTCGGCAAGTTGCTCGAGCGCCCAAGCCTGCCCGTCGGATTTCATTCGCAGCCGAAGCCGACTTTGGCGGTTGGAGGTGCCGCTCGGCCACGGGCTGCCGCAACAGCGGCGGCTAATGTTTTGCGCGCGCTATCGGAAACCTCGTAATCGTCGTCATCGAGGAAGACGCCGTATTCATTCACGGAGAAGATAATCGGCCGCAAATTTTCTGGGGTGCTGTATTCGCCGGTGCACAAGAAGGCAGTGTTGACGATCTCTTCATAGCGGTTTCTAGCCTTAACGTGCGGCGGGTTGTCGCCAGAGGAGTTTGACGCCGGGAATTCCGGCGAGCTAGCGACGATGTAACCAATGGCGAGCTGGGGAGCTTGCAATTCGTCCATCGCGTCCTGTTGAAGCACATCGTCTTCGTACATGACCTTCTTCGAACAGTGGTGTGGTGTCAGCAGTACATTCCAATTCAACATGGCGTCATTGTTGTGATCGTGCGTTTGCTGGAAGGTTTGCATCAGGGTCGGGTAGGAGACGTCACCCAGGAAGAGCCCGTACATCGGTTGTTCTTGGGAACCAATAATCACGCGCATTGTGACGCTCGTCTCATTGCGCGCATCAGCTTCACCTTCCTTGAAAGGCCCATGAATGAAGGCATGGAATCGATCGCCGACAGCCGAGCCGTCGAGTGTGGTGATCTCAGATCCGGGGCGGGTGTGAAACTGCTCGGGAAGATTATGGTACTTCTCGCCAGGCTCGAACAGCGAGCTATAGCCGATAACTCTTACGCGATTTCCCGCACCAGGATCGCTGCCGATCTTAATGGTTTGTGCCGCACGACGATGAGCTTCCTTACGGAATACTTCCGCATCCTCGCACAGGATTTCTTCGTCTTCATACTCTCGGAAAATGTGGGGGCTATGCCATAACTCACCGATAACAACCCTCTTCAGCAGATCCGCAAAGCCACGGCAGTGGTCCTGGTCCGGATGCGTGAGCACGAAGCAGGATAGGTAAGGCTTTCCGTCGCGCTGGGGGAGCTTTGCCACCAGTTCATCAACTAACGGAATGTGCTCGTTGTCGTCGTCCTCAGCCATGACCTTGTCATTCAAGTCGATTTGGAGCACCTCGGACTCGCTGATTACAATGGTCGTGCTGTCTCCGCAGCCAACAGGCCAAAAAATGAAAGAAGGTCCCTTTACGTCTGCGAACATCCCGCCTCCTTGCCGGGTCGGGCACTACAAAAAGGTTTTCCATTAATTCGGCCGCGCGGAAGGTGCGTCTCTAATAGGACGGCCGGCTGCGGAGCTAACCAGAAAGTATACAACGATTCGCTGTTGCAAGCCACGCGAGTGACGCCGAAAGCGGCAGCTATCAATTCAATTCCTTCGCTCGCTCCAGAATCGCGGCGCGGTACTTTTCCTTGAGTTGGGGGACAATGCTGGCGACCATCGCGTTATCTCGATAGGGGGCAAGCTTCTCATCGATCGCCGATTCCATGGTGCGAATGGCAGCGTCGATGCTTTCCGGATTGTCCGGGTCGAAGCGCACCGTAGCAACCTGCCCATCCAAAGCCTTGAACGCGCGCTGCGCGTCCTCAAGCTGTCTTTGGAGGTTATCGAGGCCCGAGATCTTCAGCATAAGTGTTCCCTTCGAGTTAGACCGTGCATTCGTTGAGCGCGAGAAGATTGTCCTTCCAGATCCCATCGGCACACGTCTGCAAGAATTTGCGGCCGGCAGGGCTGGTGCGCACCAAGACCCAGGCCGAGGCATTGCCTTCGCGGGTGTAAAACCGGTGCTGCTTGGTTTCGATGAACCGCACCACGTTCGGCACGGTGTCTTCCCACCTGCCGACGCCGTTCGGGTTCTGGCCGCCAACGTGGGTGATATGTTCGTGCGGGCTGTTGCGGTGGGGCTTGGTGACGCAATCGATGCGGTAATCGGCCATGTGCATCACTTCCCCTTGATGATCTTGGAGAGGGAGGCACCCGTCCGGTCGCGCAGGGTGTCGAGGCGCATATCGCTCCGGGCGCCCGGTGCGAAATCAGGGCCGTAGGTTTTGCGCAGCGTCCCCACCAGGGTGTCCCCACGCTTCTGGCGGATTTCGCCATCGAGATCCCGGCAACGATCATCGAGGCCGGTCTTGCAGTGTCCGTCTTTCGACATTTATGTTCTCCTTTCGTTTCTCCTTGCGCCATGCGATTCCGCCATGGCATAGTTGACGATGCCGCCATGATGACTCGGAATGGCGAATACGTCAATGCCACAATGTCGAAAGCGCCATGAACCCTAGAGAAGCTACTGATATCTTTCAGGAAAGACTTAAACATGCCCGCGACCTGCGGGGCCTTAGCCAAACCCAACTCGCCACCACCGCCGGACTTCCGGCCAGTTCTGTGTCCCATTTCGAGTCCGGCGCCCGCAAGCCGTCGTTCGACAACCTGAAGCGCCTGGCCGGCGCATTGAGTGTGACGACGGACTACCTGCTTGGTCGCTCGGACGTCCCGGATGCATCAGGTGCAGTGGGTCGGCTGCACCGCGACCAGCACAAGCTCAGCTCCGAAGACCTGAAGCTCACGGAGCAGTTTGTTGAGATGCTGCTTAAGCGCGGTGCGCAAAAAAAGGATGATGAGTGAGCACAAAGCCCCGACTCGCGAGAAGGTCACTGGCGGAGGGATCCGCCAGTCTTGTCCTGCGTGAAATGAAAATCGAAGGGCTGCGCGTCGATCCCACGGACCTGGCAACGCGAAAGGGAATTCTCGTTCAAGCAAAACCCGACACCGCCGCCGGCGTTTCCGGAATGCTGGTCAAGGCTGGCGATCAATTCGGAATCATGTACGCCACCAATATTCCGAGCAAGGGCTTCCAAAAATTCTCCATCGGCCATGAGCTTGGCCATTATTGCATTGACGGTCATTCCGACGCTCTGCTTGGCAACCGCGTCCATTATTCCCAGGCGGGCTTTCGTTCATCGGATCCGTTCGAACAGGAAGCCGACTACTTTGCGGCTGCGCTGCTGATGCCCGAATTGCCGTTTCGCAAGGAAATGAACCGCCACGATCCGGGCTTGGTATGTATCGAGGCGCTCAGAAAGGCTTGCGAAACCTCGCTCACGGCAACGGCTATCCGTTACGCCGGACTTACGCGGGATGGCGTCGCAGTCATTCTAAGCTCGGGTGAGATTATCGACTATTGTTTCATGTCCGAAGGACTCAAGGAAGCCAAAGGCATCAGCTGGATACGCAAAGGCACCGCCGTTCCGGACGGCACTGTAACCGTAGCGTTTAACGCGCGACCGGAGAACGTGCGTACAGGCGAGAGAGATGGCGGTGATGGTCGTTTGAACGATTGGATGGGCGGAGAGCGCATCTATCGTGTTCACGAGGATGTGGTTGGGCTCGGTCAGTATGGCCGCACGCTTACGGTCCTTACCTGCGACGGCCTCAGCGCGGAAAAAGAGACTGAGTACGACGACGAGGAAGCGGAATTGATTGAGAGCTGGACGCCGAAATTTCGGCGATGATTATTCTACTAAGTCCCGTTGTCGCCTCTGCGTTCTCATTTAAAAAATGTCGACATGATGTGGAATTCCAACTGCTTTGAAGCGGCTTTCGGCGTGAGATATTTCGCAATATCGTTGAAGACGCCGTCGATGTTTTTTAAGTCGGCATCCGTGTAGATCAGCACGAACACGTCGTGCTTTCTGAAAAAGTCTTTGTGCTTCTTCATTTCCTTGTCGAAATTTGCCGAAGCTTCGGCGTTGATTTCTTTCTGGGTTTTTTCCTTTGTGCCGGTTAAGGCGCCATGTGAAGACCAGGGAGAGAGTTCGAAGCCGACTCGGTTCATCGTATCGGGATCGATTATGCAGGAGTCGAGGCGGTACTTATGTTTCACCTCGCGACCGTCGTAGCGAAGTTCGGGTATCAGCGGGGACAAAGCGCACTTCGATTACCAGCCAGCTCGCATAAGGTCTCTTATGCGAAATCCTCCAGATGGGTGAGACACCGCCCAGGAAGGCGGAAAGCGATAGTCTATGGGTGCTGCTTTGGGCATGGAAAGCAAAGGTCCATCAGGATGCAACCAATATCTCGATAAATTCTTCCATCGACGGCTGAGACGCCTTCTGCAATTTATGAAGATCCTCGGGTTTCAGGTTCGTGTAACGCTGCAACATTCGCCAATCCTTGTGACCAGTCACTAGAGCGACCTTTTCGATCGAGAGGCCTGCCTCGAAAAGTCGGCTAGTGCCTTCGTGACGAAGGTCATGGAAATGCAGGTCATCGATTTTCAATTCATCACATGCGCGGGTAAATGCAGTGCTGATTGATTTATGATGGTGCGGGAAGATGCGGCCTTGGCCTCGGGTGATGATCCGCTGCTGCAGCAAAATCTCCCATGCATCATATCCGGTTAAGTTAAGTAGTGGGACCTTCTGATGGTTGCCGACCTTATGTCGTGGATCCTTCCGGTCGCGAAGCAACACGAGTCGCTTCTTGATATCGACGTCAGACCACTCCGGCTGGCATATTTCTTCCTGACGCATTGTCGTTGCGATCGCATAGCGAACGATGCGCCCCATCGGGATAACTTGGCGTGGATTGGTCTCAAAATACTCGATGAGTTCGTCGATTTCGTCTTGTGTCGGTCGGCGGTCGCGTTCGATGCCTTTTCCGACGAGGTCGAGGTGTTTCAACGCAATTCGCGCTAAGCGAACTTCTTCAGCGGAAACTTCGATACCGTGAACGGCTGCGGCGTGCGATACGATCGTCCTAATGAAAGACATATCGATCGCTAGTGTCGCCGGTCCGGCGCCTTGTTTCGCGCGCTTCCTTCCAAATTCGATCAATCGCTCGCGATTTAACTGAGGCAGCTTCACCGTTCCCAGGGTCTCTTTGAGGGCTTCCATCACCGCGGCCTTTGAGCGGCGAGGGGGCTTGCCGACCTCGCGCATATCCTGGTCGTGGAGATCAATCAGGTCGCCGAACGTCCGGACGTTCCGCAGCGCGCGGGGCTTGGACGAGCCCTTGCGGTCGATATTGCGCTCCATTTCGAGCGCCCATTCTTCGCCGTCCTTGCGTCTCCGGAACGTCTCGGCCACATAGCGGGTCTTACGGCGGACCTGGACGCGCCAGTTTCCCGATGCCAATTGAGTGAAGGTCGCCACGCGTGTGCACTCCGGCTTTCGTGTGCACTATGTGTGCACCGAGAGGTCAAAACGGGTACAAACGTGTGCAATTTCGTCTAGTTTGGAGTGCACACGTTCGTGTTTCATCCCATTGAGAGTGTAGGGTAAATCATTGGAATCACAAGGCTATCGCTTTTCTGTGGCGCCCATGATGGATCGGACTGGCTGATCTTAGATTGCGTTGGGCGATGTTTGAGAAA
>Ga0307509_10000815_pt1 | contig 53574 bp, 49 predicted proteins | sample 10_EM_MG_FD_202245 | JGI IMG/M metagenome (GOLD analysis project Ga0307509, IMG submission 202245) | Populus trichocarpa ectomycorrhiza microbial communities from riparian zone in the Pacific Northwest, United States - 10_EM | ecosystem: Host-associated > Plants > Roots > Unclassified | place... | reverse complement strand
CCAGGAGAGGCCGCATTTCTCGCTACAATTGAAAACGCCCGATGAGGTTCATCGGGCGTCTTTACAGGCCTGCAATTAAGCGGGCCAAACCGTCTCAACAGGTGTCAACCTAAATTAGGACGGGTCATCCAGTCAGCGGGCGCGGGGTAGGGGCGCCGAGCTGGTTTTTTGGGTTACTTGGCGACCTGTTTTTCGCGCACTTCTTCCAGCGTCTTGCAGTCGATGCACAAAGTGGCCGTAGGGCGCGCTTCCAGGCGCTTCAGGCCGATTTCGATGCCGCAGCTATTGCAGAAGCCATAGTCGTCGTTATCGATGCGGCCAAGCGTCTCGTCGATCTTCTTGATGAGCTTGCGTTCGCGGTCGCGATTGCGCAGTTCCAGTGCAATGTCGGTTTCCTGACTTGCGCGATCATTGGGGTCGGCGAAAACCGTCGCTTCATCCTGCATGGTGTGCACCGTGCGCTCGATATCCTGAATCAACTCCTGTTTGAGCGTATCGAGAATCATGCGGAAGTGGGCAAGTTGTTTGCCGTTCATGTATTCCTCGCCCTTTTTCGGCGCATACGGGGCGAAATGTTTGTGGAGCAATTCTTCAGCCATGTTCGGAGACCCTATCCGTTCGTTTTTGCAAAAAGACGATTAAATATCAGAAATAACAGTATGTCGCAACTAATGAATTTTTCGTAGAAATATACTGAAAAAAAATGCGTGAATGATTGACCTGGGTGCAGGCTGTATGTAGAATGCGCGCTTCTTCGGGGCGTAGCGCAGCCTGGTAGCGCATCTGCTTTGGGAGCAGAGGGTCGTGAGTTCGAATCCCACCGCCCCGACCAGAATTAAACGTAGCAAAATAGCGGTACCGGCAGGAAGTAATTCCCGAAAGTTTCGCAACTCGCGCCCGTAGCTCAACCGGATAGAGCACCGGCCTTCTAAGCCGGGGGTTGTGAGTTCGAGTCTCGCCGGGCGCACCAGAACAATGGCGGTGTTAGCTCAGTTGGTAGAGCACTGGATTGTGATTCCAGTTGTCACGGGTTCGAAACCCGTACATCGCCCCAGTAGTAGAAAAACGGCGAGTGATGAAAATCACTCGCCGTTTTTTATTTCCACACCGCCGCAGCGGTGTCCGCTTACGGCAATTCTTCCCGCCGCAACAAAAAGACGTATTGATCGCCGGCCGCCGTATCCAGCCAGGTAAACGGCGTGTTCGGGAAAGCCGCTTCGAGATCGTCCCGGTTGTGCCCGATTTCAACGACCAGCAGCCCATTCTCGTTGAGATGTTCGCGCGCGTCCTTCAGCATGATGCGCACCAGATCGAGACCGTCTTCCCCGCTGGCCAGCGCGAGCTCTGGCTCGCAACGGTATTCCTGCGGCAGCGTCGCCATCGATTCGGCATTGACGTAGGGCGGATTCGAAATGATCAGGTCGTAGCGCTTGCCGGGGACGGCGGCAAACAGGTTCGACTCGATCAGGCGCAGGCGCGATTCGAGGCCGTAATCAGCGACGTTGCGCTGGGCGACGGCCAGCGCGTCGGGCGAGAGGTCGATGGCCTCGACCTCGGCTTCGGGGAAAGCGTGCGCGGCAAGGATCGCCAGGCAGCCGGAACCGGTGCATAAGTCGAGCACGCTGCCAACCGCCCATGGGTCGTCGATCCATGGCGCCAGTTGCTCGTCCAGCAATTCGGCGATGAACGAGCGCGGAACGATGACGCGCTCATCCACGTAGAAGCGATGCTCGCCGAGCCATGCCTCCTTGGTGAGGTAAGCGGCGGGTACGCGCTCGACGACGCGGCGTTCGATGATGCGCAGCGCGGCGGTGCGCTCGGCGCTGGTCAAGCGGGCGTCGAGAAAGGGTTCGAGACGTTCGAGCGGCAGATGCAGGGTGTGCAGGAGCAGGTAGGCCGCTTCATCCCACGCGTTGTCGGAGCCGTGTCCGAAAAACAGGCCGGCTTCGTTGAATCGGCTGACCGAGAAACGCAGCACATCGCGCAGCGTCGAGAGTTCCTGTTGGGCTTGTTCAAACATGTTCGGGTAGCAGCTTTTCAAGGACGCGGCGATAAATCGCCGAGAGTTGTGGCAGGGCGGCGATTTCGACGCACTCGTTGATCTTGTGGATGGTGGCGTTGACCGGGCCGATTTCGATCACCTGCGGGCAGATCTCCGCGATGAAGCGGCCGTCCGACGTGCCGCCGGTGGTCGATAGCTCGGCGGTGAGGCCGGTCTCTTCGCGGATCGCCGCCAGCGTCGCGTCCACCAGCGCGCCGCGCCCGGTGAGGAAGGGTTTGGCGCCGAGCGTCCAGGCGATCTCGTAGTCGAGGCCGTGGCGATCGAGCACCTCGCAGACGCGGGCCTTCAGTCCGTCAGTTGTGCTGGCCGTCGCGAAGCGGAAATTGAAGAGAATTTCCACGGCGCCGGGAATGACGTTGCTGGCGCCGGTGCCGCCATGCATGTTGGAAATCTGCCAGGTGGTCGGCGGGAAGAATTCGTTGCCCTGATCCCAGGTCGTCTGCGCAAGTTCGGCGATGGCCGGCGCGGCGAGGTGGATCGGGTTTTTCGCCAGATGGGGATAGGCGATGTGTCCTTGTACGCCCTTGACCGTCAGCTTGCCGGAGAGCGAGCCGCGGCGCCCGTTCTTGACGGTGTCGCCGAGTTGCGTGACGGCAGTCGGCTCGCCGACGATGCAGTAGTCCATCGCCTCGTGGCGCGCCCGCAAAGCCTCGGTGACCGCAACGGTGCCATCGATGGCATCGCCTTCTTCATCGGAGGTCAGCAGGAAGGCGATCGAGCCGCTATGCGCTGGCTGGTTTGCGACGAAAGCCTCGACCGAGGTGACGAAAGCGGCGAGCGAGCCCTTCATGTCGGCGGCGCCGCGCCCATACAGCATGCCATCGCGCTGGACGGGCAGGAAAGGGTCGCTGTGCCATTGATCGAGCGGGCCAGTGGGTACCACGTCGGTATGCCCGGCAAAACAGAGCAGCGGGCTGGCACTGCCGCGCCGTGCCCACAGATTGCTTACCCCGCCGCGGTTGATGTACTCGCAGGCGAAACCGATACGTTCGAGACGCTCGACGATGATCAGCAGGCATCCGCCGTCTTCCGGGGTTACGGAACGACGGGAAATCAGCTGTTCGGCAAGATGAAGCGTGGCGTCCGGTGGGGTGTTCTTGGCTTCGTTACTGGGCATCTGTTTGTTCTTCGGTATCGTTGAGGCTCAGCGTGAACTCCTTGAAGGAAGGACCGCCGGGGTTGGTGGCGGAGAAATCGAGCGGTATCTCGGCGAGCTCTTCTTCCTTCGGAGCGCCGCCGGCAATTTCGGAGTTGTTGATCAGCCAGGAGAGATTGGTCGGCGAGTCAGCGTTAGCCAGCGCTTCGTCCAGGGTGATGATCCCGTCGCGGTAGAGGCGGAACAAGTCCTGCTCAAAGGTTTGCGATCCCGGCGCCAGGCTTTGCTCCATGGCTTCCTTGATGGCGGTCACTTCGCCGCGCTCGATCAGTTCCTGGATATGGCGTGTGTTGAGCAGCACCTCGGCCGCCGGCGTACGCTTGCCGTCCGGCTTCTTCACCAGGCGCTGCGAGATGATCGCCTTGAGGCTGGCGGAAAGATCCAGATAAAGCGAGGTCCGGGTATCGAGCGGGAAGAAGTTGATGATGCGGTTCAGTGCGTGATAGCTGTTGTTGGCGTGCAGCGTACCGAGGCAGAGGTGGCCGGTTTGCGCGTAGGCGATGGCGGCCTGCATGGTTTCCTTGTCGCGGATTTCACCGATCAGGATGCAGTCCGGCGCTTGCCGCATGGCGTTCTTCAAGGCCGGTTCCCAGCCCAGCGTGTCCATGCCGAGCTCACGCTGGTTGACGATCGATTTTTTGTGCTTGAACAGAAACTCGATCGGGTCCTCGATGGTCAGGATGTGGCCGCTGCGATTGGCGTTCCGGTGATCGAGCATCGATGCGATGGTGGTCGACTTGCCCGAGCCGGTCGAGCCGACGATCAGCATAAGGCCGCGTTTCTCCATGATCAGCTCGCCGAGGATCGACGGCAACATCAGGGTATCCAGCGCCGGGATGTTGCCGAGGACGTAACGGACGACGATCGAGATCGATGAACGTTGCCGGAAGAGGTTGATACGGAAATTGCCGATGTTCGGAACGCCGAAGGAGAGGTTCATCTCCATCGTCGCTTCGAAGGTCTTGAGCTGGTCCGGCGACATCAGTTCGAAGGCGATTTTTTCGATCATCGCCGGGTCCATGACCTGCTGATTGACCGGGAGCGTATTGCCTTGAATCTTGATGTGGATCGGCACGCCGGCGGAGATGAAGATATCCGAAGCCTGCTTTTCTGCCATCAGCTGGAAAAGTTTATCGAGAATCATCTATCCCCGCCGATCCCTTGAGTGGAAAGAAAGTGCCGGCGCTCAGTCGCCGCGCAGCAAATCGTTGATGCTGGTCTTGGCGCGCGTCTTGGCGTCGACCTTCTTGACGATGACGGCGCAGTACAGGCTGTAGCTGCCGTCCTTTGAAGGCAGGTTGCCGGAGACGACCACGGAGCCCGGCGGGACGCGGCCGTAATGGACTTCGCCGGTTTCGCGGTCGTAAATCTTGGTCGACTGGCCGATATAGACGCCCATCGAGAGCACCGAGCCTTCGCCGATGATGACGCCTTCGACGACTTCGGACCGTGCGCCGATGAAGCAGTTGTCTTCGATGATCGTTGGGTTGGCCTGCAGCGGTTCGAGCACGCCGCCAATGCCGACGCCGCCCGAGAGGTGAACGTTCTTGCCGATCTGCGCGCAGGAGCCGACCGCTGCCCAAGTGTCGACCATCGTACCTTCATCGACGTAGGCGCCGATGTTGACGAAGGAGGGCATCAGCACCACATTTTTCGCCAGGTAACAGCCGTGACGTGCGCCGGCCGGCGGTACGACGCGGATTCCCGAGCGGGCGAATTGTTCGGCGTCGTAGTTCTTGAACTTGGTCTGCACCTTGTCGTAGTAACGCATCGGGCCGCCGTCGATGAGCTTGTTGTCTTCGAGACGGAAAGACAGGAGAACGGCTTTCTTGATCCACTGATGCGTGATCCAGTCGCCATCGATTTTCTCGGCGACGCGCAACTCGCCTGCATCAAGCTGGGCAAGCACGTCGGCAACGGCTTCGCCAATCTTTGCCGGTGCGCTGTCGGGTTGCAGCGTGGTCCGGATTTCCCACGCATCTTCGATGATCTGCTGGATAGCCTGCATTTTGTTTTCCTAGAGGTTTGAAATGAATGAACGGATGCGATCAGCTGCTTCAACGCAGTCTGCAAGCGGGGCAACAAGCGCGATGCGCACGAAGCCGGCGCCCGGATTGACACCCTTTGCTTCACGGGCCAGATAGCTGCCCGGAACAACGACGACATTATAGTCGGCGAGCAGACGTCGGGCGAAGTCGGTATCCGACATGTTTTGCGGCGTCCGCACCCACAGATAGAAGCCGGCATCGGGCAGCGTGGCGCCCAGCACGTCGGCAAGCATCGGCGTGACGGCGGCGAATTTCTCGGCGTACTGGCGACGGTTTTCACGCACGTGCGCCTCGTCGTTCCAGGCCGCGGCGCTGGCCGCCTGCACCGCCGGGTTCATCGCGCTGCCGTGGTAGGTGCGATAGAGCAGATAGCTCTTGAGCACGGCGGCATCGCCGGCGACGAAGCCCGAGCGCATGCCCGGCACGTTGGAGCGTTTGGACAGGCTGGAGAACATCACCAGTCGCTCGAAACCGCGGCCGAGCAGCTTTGCCGCCTGCATTCCGCCGAGCGGCGGATTGGCTTCGTCGAAAAATATCTCCGAGTAGCATTCGTCGGAGGCGATGACGAAGCCGTATTTGTCGGAGAGGGCGAACAGCTGTTTCCAGTCGTCGAGATTCAGCACCTTGCCGGTCGGGTTGCCCGGCGAACAAACGTAGAACAGCTGCACGCGCTGCCATTCGGCATCGCTCAGCGCGCCGTAGTCGAACGCGAAGTCGTTTTCCGGCAGCGTGTTGAGGAAACGCGGCTCGGCGCCGGCGAGATAGGCGGCGCCTTCGTAGATCTGATAGAAGGGATTCGGGCTGACGATCAGCGGTACATAGCCGCGCGACGAATCGATCACCGTTTGCGCGAAAGCGAAAAGCGCCTCGCGCGAACCGTTCACCGGGATGATCTGCGTCTCGGCGTCGATGCCGGACAGGCCGTAGCGGCGCTCCATCCAGTCGGCGATGGCCTTGCGCAGGGAAGGGCTGCCCAGCGTGGTAGGATAATTGGCTAGGCCGCCAAGGCCGGCGGTCAGGGCTTCCTTGATGAACGCGGGCGTCGCATGCTGCGGTTCGCCGATCGAGAGTTTGATCTCCCGACAATCGGGATTGGGCGTGACGCCGGCAAAGAGCTGCCGCAGTTTTTCAAAGGGATAGGGCTGCAGCTTGGCGAGAGAAGGATTCACGTTGGTTCGGTGGTTGGTGTTGGACGAAGGATTATAAGGGGCATCGCTTGGAGGCGGAAGGAAGCGCAAGGGAAATACAGTGCGGCGCAAGTCGGGGCGGAACGCCGCACGAGAAGCGTGTGGCGGTTTCCGCGCTGCTCACGGGAGCGCTGGTCTGGGGGCTGATCTGGTATCCCTACCGTGTCCTGCGCGACGCCGGGATTGACGGCATCGTCGCATCGACGGCGACCTATGCCGTGGCGCTCATCCTCGGTCTGCTCTTCTTTCGCCGTTCGCTCGGCAAGTTCGTTCCATCGTGGTCCTTGTTCTGGCTGGCACTGGCTGCCGGCGGATGCAACCTCGGCTACGTGCTGGCCACGCTGACCGGCGAGGTGATGCGCGTGCTGTTGCTCTTTTATCTCGCGCCGCTATGGACCGTCGTCCTGTCGCGCGCACTGCTCGGCGAGCGTCTCAACCACTTCGGTTTTTTTGTCGTTTCACTGTCGCTGGCGGGCGCGCTGACCATGCTCTGGCATCCGCGTATCGGCCTGCCGGTCCCGCAGGACAGCGCCGACTGGTTCGGACTTGGCGCCGGCTTTTCCTTTGCCTTGTTCAACGTCCTGTCGCGTCGCGCACATGGCGTGACGATCGAACTCAAATCGCTGGCGGCTTTTTTCGGGGTGATTTTGCTCGGACTGGTGCTGTTGCTGGCGGGGTTTGGCCATGCGCAAATGCCGACGGGCGCGTCGCCGTGGATCATGATCGCGGTGATTGGCGGCGTGCTGGTCGTCGCCAATCTGATCGTTCAGTACGGCCTGTCCCAGGTTGCCGCCAACCGGGCGATCGTCATCATGCTCTCGGAAGTCGGCTTTGCCGCCTTGTCTTCATGGCTGCTCGCAGACGAAGCGCCCGGGCTTCGCGAGTGGGCTGGCGGCGCGATGATCGTCGCCGCCAGCCTGTTCTCGGCAAAAATGGAGCAGAAGGCTTAAGCCGCCGCCCCGCAGCACTGCTTGAATTTCTTGCCACTGCCGCAAGGGCAGGGGTCGTTGCGGCCGATTTTCGGTTCTTCGCGGCGGATGGTTTTGGTGCCGCGCTTGGCTGCCCAGAAGCGGTAGATGTCGGCGACGGCCTGCGGCAGGTCTTCCTCGCAGTCGTTTTCGATCTGCGCGCGCTCTTCGCCTTCCGGCCATTCCTCGCCGTGTTCGCGGGCGGCCGCTTCGGCTTCGCCGGTGAGCAGCATCAGCGGGAACAGGCGCTCGTCAAGGTAGGTGATTTCCTCGCTGCCTTCCTGGTCGTCTTCTTCGCCGAGAAACTCGAACCAGTCTTCTTCCGCCGTATCGACGCCTTCGAGGTAGGCGCGGCACCACGGCAGGTAATCGCTCGGGCCTTCCTCGTCGCCCTCCTTGGCGTAGAGCAGCAGGACCGGCGGTTCGCCACGCGCCAGTTCGGCTTCGAGGGCGACGGCAAAGCTGCGCAGCAACTGGGCGGCTTCGCGCCCGGCTTCGGTTTCGAGCGCATCCTCGTTGCCGAGCGCGTCGATCAGCCATTCCTCGGCGGGAATCTGTTGCGGACCAGACAGCGCCGCGCAGAGATAGCCCTGGATTTCGTCGAGACGCATGGCCTCGGGCAGTGCCGGGTCGTCGAGCAGGGTTTCAAGACGGTCGAGCTGGTGGTCAGCAAGTTGTGCCTGGAGCGTCATCGGTTCAGCCTCGGGTATTGGATTGGGTGGCAAATTCGGACAGTTCGACCTTTGGCGCCGGTTGCCATCCCTTTTTACGGTGTTCGGCGACGACGTTGGTGAAGATTCCGCCGCGCACGTAAAACTTCGCGGTCAGCTTCATGTAGCGGGGTTTGGTGGCCTTGACCAGATCGTCGAGGATGCGGTTGGTGACGTCTTCATGGAAGCAGCCTTCCTCGCGGAAAGACCACATGTAGAGCTTGAGGCTCTTCAGTTCAACGCAGGTTTTTTCCGGGATGTAGTCGAGAATCAGTGTCGCGAAGTCGGGCTGTCCGGTTTTCGGGCACAGGCAGGTGAACTCCGGAATTTCCATGTGGATGTGAAAGTCGCGCTGCGGCGCCGGATTGGGGAAGGTTTCGAGGGTCTTGGCGGGCTGGGTGGTCATTGTGATCCGGATCGGGTAAGCAAAATGCTATTATAGTCGCCCAATTGATGCCCGCAGGTATTCACCCGGGGTGTCAGTGCGGCGTCATACAAGGCTTACAGGGAATATTGCTGCCGCTTCTGAGCGCGAGAATCTGCGAAAAACCGCGACAACCCGCGACAAATCAATTTCATGCGTCTGACCAAGCTCAAACTCGCCGGATTCAAATCCTTCGTCGATCCGACCACGATTGCCCTGCCCGGGCAGCTCGTCGGCGTGGTCGGCCCCAACGGCTGCGGCAAATCCAACGTGATGGATGCCGTACGCTGGGTGCTGGGCGAGTCGAAAGCCTCGGAACTGCGCGGCGAATCGATGCAGGACGTGATTTTCAACGGCTCCGGAACACGTAAACCGGTGTCGCGCGCGGCGGTCGAGCTGGTCTTCGACAATTCGCTCGGGCGCATCGCCGGCCAGTGGTCGCAATACGCCGAACTGTCGGTTAAGCGCCTGCTCACGCGCAGCGGCCAGTCCGAGTACTACATCAACAACCTGCACGTTCGCCGCAAGGACATCACCGACCTGTTTCTCGGCACAGGCCTCGGACCGCGCGCCTACGCCATCATCGGGCAGGGCACCATCTCGCGCATCATCGAGGCCAAGCCGGACGAGCTGCGGGTTTTTCTAGAAGAAGCGGCGGGCGTTACCAAGTACAAGGAACGGCGCAAGGAAACCGAAAACCGCATCGCCGATACGCGCGAGAACCTGACGCGCGTCGAGGATATTCGCCTCGAACTCGGCGCACAGATGGAACGCCTCGAAGCGCAGGCTGCCGTGGCGCGCCAGTATCGCCAGTACAACGAGGATCTGACGCGCAAGCAGCAACTGCTCTGGCTGCTCCGGCGCAACGATGCGCAGGTCGAGCGCGAGCGCTTGCAGCGCGAGGTCGAACGGGCCGGGATCGATCTCGAGGCGCAGACCGCGGCCTTGCGCGAAACCGAAGCCCGCCTCGAGGAAGCGCGCGAAAGCCACTTTTCGGCGAGCGACGGATTGCACAGTGCGCAGAGCGATCTATTCACTGCCAACGCGGAAGTCGCCCGGCTGGAAGCCGAGATTCGCCATCGGCGCGAGTCGCAGCGCGAATACGAGACCCGCCTCGCCCAACTCACCGACGACCAGGCGCATTGGCGGGAACAGGCCAAAAAGCTCGCATCCGAAAATTTGCGCTGGCAGGAACTCCTGAACGTCGCCGACGAGCGTGTCGAACAGGGCGAAATGCGCCTCGAAGCGCAGCAGGAACGACTGCCGCTGGCCGAGGAAGTGCACGCCAAGGCGCAGGAAGAGGTGAATCGCCAGCGCGCCGAAATTGCCCAGGCCGATCAGCGCTTGCAGGTGGAACAGACCCATCGCAGCCATGCCCAGCGCTCCCTGCAGATCATTGCCGGACGACGCGAACGTCTGGCGCAGGAGCGCGAGGCGCTGCCGGTGCCGGATAGCGCCGAATTCGAATTCAAGCAGGAAGAGCTCGCGGCGCTGCGCGAGCGGATCGCCGAAGCGCAGGAAGCGCAGCGCGTGCAGCAGCAGGAACTGCCGCAGTTCGAGCAGCAGCGGCGCGATGTGCTGGCCGAAGTCCAGCACGCGCAGAAGGAACGCGCCGAGGCGCATGCCCGGCGCGCCGCGCTCGAGCAGTTGCAGAAGCGCGTCCAGGATGACGGCAAGCTCGGCGACTGGCTGCACCGGCATGGTCTCGACCATCGCCTGCCCCTGTGGAAGTCGCTGCACGTCGAGGCTGGCTGGGAAGATGCCGTCGAAGCCTTGCTGCGCGAGCGGCTCGGCGCGCTCACCGCCGATGCGGCCGACCCGGCCTGGAGCAAGGATCGCCCGGGCAAGAAGCTGACCCTGTTGTTACCGGTCGACGGCGCGCCGGCGAGCGGCGCAGCGGATTGCCTGCTGGCCCGCATCCGTTGCGACGATCCGAACCTTGCCGCCATCCTCGCCGACTGGCTTGGCGAAGTGCTCACCGCGCCCAGCCTGTCCGCCGCATTGGCACGCCGCTCCGAACTGTCCGCCAGCGCCTGCTGCGTCACGGCGGGCGGCGATATCGTCAGCCGGCAGAGCGTCACCCTGTTCGCACCGGACGCCGGGCAGCACGGCCTGCTCGAACGGCAGCGCGAGATCGAGGAACTCGGCGGCCTGATCGAGCAGCGCGAGGAAATGGTCGAAGAAGCGCAGGCCAAGCTGGCCGGCGTCGAAGCGCGCATGGTCGACGCCCAGAACGCCTTGCAGGAAGCGCGCAAGCATCTCGATGAGTTGCAGAACCGGGCGCACGCCATTCAGGTTGAAACGCTGAAGCTCTCGCAGGCGCTCGATCGTTTTCGCGAACGGCAGGCGCAGATCGACGACAGCCTGGCCGAAATGGCGGCCGAGGAGGAGGGCGAAAGCGAACGCCTGTTCATCGCCGACGAGGCCATTGCCGTGCAGCGCGAGCAAGTCATGGAATTGCAGACCATCATGTCCGCCGCCAAGGCTCGTTTCGAGCAGGCCGAACGGGCGCTGCGCGACGAGCGCGAGCAACTCAACGGCGTCGAACGCGAGTTGCGCGAGGCGCAGTTCTCGCAGCGCGAGTGCCGCGGCAAGCTTGAGGAAATCTCCAGCAACCGCGAACTGGCGCGCAAGCAGCTCGAGCGTATCGCCGAAGAACTGGCGCGCTGCGCGGATAACGCCGGCGCCCTGCAAGCTGAGGATCTCGAGCCGAAGCTGCAGGAGGCGCTCGACCACCGGGTGGCCCGCGAGCGTGCGCTGGCGGCGACGCGCGATGCGCTGGAAGCCGCAACCTCGGGCCTGCGCGAACTGGAGGAACAGCGCCTGAAGGTCGAGCAGAGCCTGAATCCCCTGCGCGAACGGATCGGCGACCTCAAGCTCAAGGAGCAGGCGGCCAGCCTGAACGTCGATCAACTGGCGGCGCAGCTGGCCGAAGTTCAGGCCGACGAACAATCCCTGACCAGCGAACTGGCCGGCGCCCGGGTCGGTCCGCTGCAAAGCGGCATTTCCGTCCTGCAGCGCGCGATCGAGGCGCTCGGCGCGGTCAATCTCGCGGCGCTCGAAGAACTCGAATCGGCGCGCGAGCGCAAAGGCTACCTCGACGCACAATCGGAAGACCTGACACAGGCCATGGAGACGCTGGAGAACGCGATCCGCCGCATCGACCGGGAAACGCGCGACCTTTTGCAATCGACCTACGATTCGGTCAACCGCAGCTTCGGCGAACTCTTCCCGATTCTCTTCGGCGGCGGCGAAGCGAAACTGATCATGACCGGCGACGAGATTCTCGATTCCGGCGTGCAGGTGATGGCGCAGCCGCCCGGCAAGAAGAACTCGACGATCCATCTGCTTTCCGGCGGCGAGAAAGCGTTGACGGCGATTGCGCTCGTCTTTTCGATGTTCCAGCTCAATCCGGCGCCTTTTTGCCTGCTCGACGAGGTGGATGCGCCGCTTGACGATACCAACACCGAACGTTTTTGCGATATGGTGCGACGCATGTCGAACAATACGCAGTTCCTGTTCATCAGCCACAACAAGATCGCGATGGAAATGGCGCAGCAGCTGGTCGGCGTGACCATGCAGGAGTCCGGCGTCTCGCGCATCGTCGAAGTCGATATGGAAGAAGCTCTGCGCATGCGCGAGCAACTCGTTTAGGAATAGATATGACCGAACTGCAGATGGGTCTGATCGGCCTCGGTGGCGCCGCAGTCGTTGGCGTGCTGGCCTACAACAAATGGCAAGAGCACAAGCACCGCAAGGTCGCCGAACAGGTGCTCAATTCGCGGCATGCCGATGTGCTGCTCAGCGAGCCGCCTTCCGCCGAAATGGAGGAGGAAGCGGCATTCGTCGAAACGGCGGTGGAAGAGGTAGAGGCGCCGGCGATGGCGCCGACGATACACGCGGTCGAAGTGCCGATCGCCGCCGAACGTATCGAACCGTCGCTACGCCTCGATCCCCGCCTTGATCCGCGCATCGACCCCCATTTCGAGGAACCGGCAACATCGCAGGAAGCCTTGCTCGCGGAGCCGCCGAGCGACGTGCGCGAACGCTTCCCGGCGCCTGAAATTCACGTTCCGGTCGAGGTGCCAGCCCCCGTGCCGCCGGCGCCGCCGGTGCTGCCCTGTGCCGATGAAGGCAGGGCGCACAAAGAGACGAAAGACGTAAAAGAAGCAAAAGACAATGTGCCGCCGCTCCATCTGCTGTCGCCGGTGATCGATTATGTCGCTGCCTTCGAAGCCATCGAACCTGCGCCCGCCTATCAGATCCTCGAATCGCAGCGCGACGTCCTGGCGCGCATCCGCAAGCCGGTTCACTGGATCGGCTACAACGAACGTTCGCGCGAATGGGAGGCGATCATCGACGACGGCGACAGCGAATACCGGCGTATCCGCGCCGGGCTACAACTCGTCGATCGCAACGGTCCGGCCCGGGACAGCGATATCTCGGGTTTTCACCTGGCCATGCAGGATCTGGCCGATGAACTGATGGCCGTCGCCGATCTGCCGCCACGCCAGCCGGCGCTCGACACGGCGGCGCAACTCGACCAGTTTTGCGCCGGAGTCGACATCCAGATCGGCATCAACGTCATCAGCCAGGGGCAAAATTTCCCGGGAACCAAGCTGCGCGCGCTCGCCGAGGCCGCCGGCATGGCGCTCGACAGCGAAGGGCGTTTCGTGCGCTGTGACGACGACGGTCATGTCCTGTATCTGCTGACCAATCACGAAGCCTCTGGCTTTTCGGCCGAGTCGATGAAGACCATGCATACGCACGGCGTGACCTTCCTGCTCGATGTGCCGCGGGTGGCGCACGGTGATCGCGTCTTCAATCAGATGGTCGATCTGGCGCGCCGTTTTGCCGAAGCCCTACACGGCGCCCTGGTCGATGACAATCGCCGTCCGCTCTCGGAAGGCGCGCTCGAACCGATTCGCCGCCAGGTCGGTCAGTATCAGGCGGCGATGGCCGCACGTAATTTGCCGGCTGGCGGGCCGCTGGCCTTGCGCCTGTTCGCCTGACGGACGGATCGCGCCGCATGAGTATTGCCGAACGCGCCCGCGAGCTGCGGGCCGAGCTGGAAAAGCATAACCATCAGTACTACGTCCTCGACGCGCCGCTGATTCCGGATGCCGAATACGACCGGCTCTTCCGCGAATTGCAGGCCATCGAGGCCGAACACACCGAATTACTGACGGCCGATTCGCCGACGCAGCGGGTCGGCGCCGCGCCGTTGCCGGAATTCAACACCGTCGCGCACCGCACGCCGATGCTGTCGCTCAACAACGCGTTTTCGGACGACGAGGTCGAAGCCTTCGATCGCCGGGTGCGCGAGGGGCTGGAAGCGGCCGGCGATATCGACTACTCGGCGGAACCCAAGTTCGACGGCCTGGCCGTCGGCCTGACTTACGAGAATGGCGTGCTGACCTGCGGCGCAACGCGCGGCGACGGCAACAACGGCGAAGACGTGACGCGGAATCTACGCACCGTGAACAACATTCCGCTACGCCTGCGCGGCGACGATTTTCCGCACCGGCTCGAAGTGCGCGGCGAAGTCCTGATGCTGCGCAGTGATTTCGACCGCCTCAACGCCCGGCAGCGCGAGAAAGGCGAAAAGGAATTCGTCAATCCCCGCAATGCCGCAGCCGGCAGCCTGCGCCAGCTCGATTCGCGGATTACGTCCAGCCGCTCCCTGCGTTTTTTTGCCTACGGCGTTGGCGTTGCCGAGGGCCTAACCTTGCCGGCGACGCACTCGGCGCTGCTCGATCGCCTCGTCGACTGGGGCTTCCCCGTTGCCGCCGAGTGCTGCCGCGTGCGCGGCGTGGCCGGCCTGCTCGGCTACTACGCCGGCATCGGCGCCAAGCGCGGCACGATGCCGTACGACATCGACGGCGTGGTATACAAGGTGGATCAACTGGCCGCCCAGGAGCGGCTCGGCTTCGTTTCGCGGGCGCCGCGTTTCGCGATTGCACACAAGTTTCCAGCCGAGGAAGCGGTAACCGAACTGCTGGCGATCTACATCCAGGTCGGCCGCACCGGTGCGCTGACACCGGTGGCACGCCTGACGCCGGTCTTTGTCGGCGGGGTGACGGTGACCAATGCGACGCTGCATAACGAGGACGAGGTACGGCGCAAGGACGTGCACATCGGCGATACGGTCGTCGTCCGCCGCGCCGGCGACGTGATTCCAGAAGTCGTTCGCGTGCTGCCCGAAAAGCGGCCGATAATGGCGCCCGAATTCGTCATGCCGAAGCATTGCCCGGTCTGCGGCTCGCAGGTCGTCCGCGCCGAAGACGAAGCGATCGCGCGCTGCAGCGGCGGCTTGTACTGCCCGGCGCAGCGCAAGCAGGCGCTGATCCATTTTGCCTCGCGCCGCGCCATGGATATCGAAGGGCTGGGTGACAAGCTGGTCGAGCAACTGGTCGACAGCAATCTGGTGCGTACGCCGGCCGATCTCTACCGAATGGGGCTGCTCGCGCTGAGTAATCTCGAACGGATGGCCGACAAGTCGGCGGGCAATCTGCTCGCGGCGATCGAGAAAAGCAAGCAGACGACGCTGGCCCGCTTTATCTATGCGCTCGGCATTCGCAACGTCGGCGAGGCCACGGCCAAGGATCTGGCGCGCCATTTCGGTAGCCTGGACCGGGTGCTGGCTGCCGACGAGGAGCGACTGATGCAAGTGAGCGACGTCGGCCCGGTGGTCGCGCAAAGTTTGCGCCAGTTTTTCGCCGAGCCGCACAACCTCGAGGTGATCGAGCAATTACGCGCTGCGGGTCTGGTCTGGAGCGAAAGTGCTGGCACCCCGGATATTCCGCTGGGCAGCGGCCCGGTGTCCGGCAAGGTGTTCGTCTTGACCGGCACGCTGCCGACGCTGAGCCGCGAGGCAGCCAAGGAGTTGATCGAAACGGCTGGCGGCAAGGCCAGCGGCTCGGTATCGAAGAAAACGGATTTTGTCGTCGCCGGCGCCGAAGCGGGCTCCAAGCTCGAAAAGGCTCAGACGCTGGGCGTCGCGGTGATCGACGAGATCCAGTTGTTGCAACTGCTAAGGCAGAAAGAAGAGGGAGAAGCATCATGATGAAGATTAAAAAAGCAGTTTTCCCGGTTGCCGGACTGGGCACCCGCTTCCTGCCGGCGACCAAGGCCAGCCCGAAGGAAATGCTGCCGATCGTCGATAAACCGCTGATCCAGTACGCGGTGGAAGAGGCGGTGGCAGCCGGCATCACCGACATGATTTTCGTGACCGGCCGCAGCAAGCGCGCCATCGAGGATCATTTCGACAAGGCCTACGAGCTGGAAAACGAGCTCGCGCTGAAGAACAAGACCGAAATGCTCGAATTCGTGCGCAACCTGCTGCCGAAAAACATCAACTGCATTTACATCCGCCAGCCGGAGGCGCTCGGCCTCGGGCACGCCGTGCTCTGCGCAAAACCGGTGATCGGCAACGAACCCTTCGCCGTTCTGCTCGCCGACGATCTACTCGACGGCGATCCGCCGGTACTCAAGCAGATGGCCGATACCTACGACTACTACCGCTGTTCGGTGATCGGCGTGCAGGATGTGCCGCGCGCCGACACCAAGAGCTACGGCATCGTCAAGGCCAGCCCGGTTGCCGAGCGGCTCGAACGCATCGAGGCGATCGTCGAAAAACCGAAGCCCGAAGATGCACCGTCCACGCTGGCCGTGGTCGGCCGCTATATCCTGACGCCACGAATTTTCGATCACCTGGAAAGCGTGACGCCGGGTTCCGGCGGCGAGATTCAGCTGACCGACGGCATCGCCGCCTTGCTTGCCGAGGAACAGGTGCTGGCCTATCGTTACGCCGGAACGCGCTACGATTGCGGTTCGAAGCTCGGCTACCTGCAGGCTACGGTCGTATTTGGCCGGCGTCACCCGGAAGTGGGCGCCGGATTCACCGATTATCTGAAAAATCTGGATTGAGCATGACTGACCCCCAACAGGCCAAAGACATTCTGGCAACGGCCGATCTGATTCATTCCGCCGAGGCGATTGCCGCCGCGGTGAGCCGTCTTGCCGCCGAAGTCACCGAGAAACTCGGCGACACCAACCCGGTGCTGCTCTGCGTGATGAGCGGCGGAGTGCCGTTTGCCGGCCATCTGATGACCCAGCTGCAATTTCCGCTCGATTTCGATTATCTGCATGTGACCCGCTACGGGCAGGATACCGCCGGCGGCGCGCTGTCCTGGCGCGCTGCGCCATGGACTCCAGTGAAGGGGCGTACCGTTCTGGTGGTCGACGATATCCTCGACGAAGGCCTGACCCTTGCGGCAATTCATGAACGCATGCTGCAACTGGGCGCCACCGCGTGCTACACCGCGGTGGTCGCCGACAAGCTGAATGGCCACGAAAAACCGATCAGCGCCGATTTCGTGGCGCTTACCGTTCCCGATCGTTTTGTTTTCGGGTATGGCATGGATGTACGCGGCGCCTGGCGAAATCTGCCGGCAATCTACGCGATGAAGGAGAACTAGAATGCTGGCGATTATCGGTGGCAGCGGCCTGACACAACTGGCCAATCTGGATGTGTCGCATCGCGAGGTGGTCCGCACGCCTTATGGCGAACCCTCCGGCGCGGTTACCTTTGGCCAGATCTGCGGGCGCGAAGTGGCATTTCTCGCGCGCCACGGTTATGGCCATACGATCCCGCCGCACGAGGTCAATTACCGCGCCAATATCTGGGCGCTCTGGAAGCGCGGGGCGGTCGGCATCATCTCGGTGGCTTCGGTCGGCAGCATCCGGCCGGATCTCAAACCCGGCGGCATCGTCATTCCGCACCAGATCATCGACTATACCTGGGGGCGGAAATCGACCTTCCACGAAGGGGCGGACTGCACGGTCACCCATATCGATTTTACCGAACCCTATGACCGCTTACTGCGTCAGAAGCTGATCGATGCCGCCGGCGCGATCGGTATTCCGGTCGCCGACTCGTCGGTCTACGCGGCAACGCAAGGGCCGCGCCTGGAATCCTCGGCCGAAGTCAATCGCCTGGAACGCGACGGCGCCGACCTGGTCGGCATGACCGGCATGCCGGAAGCAGCGCTGGCCCGCGAGCTCGGCGTGCCTTATGCCGCCATCAATGTCGTGGCCAATTACGCGGCAGGCCGTGCGGACAGTCGCGAAGGGATCAGCTTCGAGGCGATCCAGGGCGTCTTGCACGAGTCGATGGGGCATGTGCGCGCCATCATCGAGCAAATGGTCGGGTGCAATGGCCAGCCCAGTTCTTAGGATGGGCGATCCGCGCCTGTGGCAACAGGCGCGGCCGGTCGAGCATTTCGATACGGCGGAACTGCACGCGCTGGTGGCCGACATGCAGGACACCATGCGCCAGCTCGACGGCGCCGGCCTGGCCGCGCCCCAGATCGGGGTCGGTCTGCGCGTGGTGATCTTCGGTTTCGAGCACAACCCGCGTTATCCGGATGCGGGCGACGTTCCGTACACGGTGCTGATCAATCCGCACCTGACCCAGCTTTCCGCCGAAATCGAAGAAGGCTGGGAAGGATGTCTGTCGGTTCCCGGTCTGCGCGGTTGGGTGCCGCGCCGGCGCGCCTTGCGCTACAGCGGATTCGATCAGTACGGGCAGGCGATCGAACGCTCGGTCGAAGGATTCCACGCACGCGTCGTGCAACACGAGTGCGACCACCTCGACGGCATCCTCTATCCGATGCGGATCCGCGATTTCACCCGCTTCGGCTTTACCGACGAGCTCTTCCCGAACGGTCTCGGCGTTCCGGCCGACTGAGCACCCCACACGCTTATCGTGTCGCTGCGCTATTATCCCCGTTCGTTTCGCACGCTGCTCCTGCTCGCGTTCCTGCTGGCCGTGCTGCCGCTGGCGATCGCGCTGTTGCAGGCGATGTCCAGCATCGACCGCTTCGCCAAGCAGAGCCGAACGGCGGTCGGCGAGACCTCGAAGGCGGCGCGCGCCAGCCGTCAGCTGCTTGAAGAAGCGACCGGCCTGGAGCGTCTGGCGCGGCAAACGCTGATTCTGCGCGACACCGACGTGCTCGACGACTACGAGACACTGCGCGGCCGCTTCAAGGTGAGCAGCAGCGAACTGTCGCTGCTGCCGCTGGACGAGGCGCAGCTGACGCTGCTGAACCGGGTCATCGACACGGAACAGGGGCTTTTCGAAAAGCTGCGTCAGGGCGCCGGCGAAACCACGATTTCGGGCACGGACCGCGCCCGGCTGGCGGACGACTATGCCGGCCTGAGCGTGCTGACGCGCGAAATGGTCGACGTCAGCAACGAGTTGATCGATCGGGAAATGATCGCCCTGCAGGATGGCGCCGACGAAGCGCAGCGCCGGCTGTGGATCTTCCTGCCGGCCATGTTGGCGCTCGGCTCGGGGGTCGCTTTGCTCGCTTCCTTGCTGATTGCGCGGCCGATTCGCGAGCTCGACGAGGCGATCCGCCGGCTGGGCGGCGGCGACCTCGTCGCGGCGATCCGGATCCACGGCCCGGGTGATCTCGAGCGCCTCGGGCAGCGGCTCGACTGGTTGAGGCTGCGCTTGGCCGAGCTCGAAGCGCAGAAATCGAGATTCCTGCGCCATGTCTCGCACGAGCTGAAAACACCGCTGACGGCGATGCGCGAAGGTGCTTCACTGCTGGCTGACGGAACGGTCGGGCCGCTCGCCGCCGAACAGCGGGAAATCGTCGATATTCTGCAGAACAAGAGCCTACAATTGCAGGTACTGATCGAACGCCTGCTCGCGGTGCAGCGCGAAATGGAAGGGCTTGGCCGAATCCAGCCCGAATCGGTGCATCTCTCGCTGCTCGTCAATAAAGTGCTTGAAGATCACCGCCTGCCGGCGACGGCGCGCAATATCGAGTTCCGGCTTGATGCTACCCCGGTCAGGGGCACCGGCGACCCGGCAAAGCTGGCGACGGTTCTCGACAACCTCGTTTCCAACGCAATCAGGCACTCCCCCGAGGGTGCTATTATCGATCTGCGACTTTACCGGCAGGGCGACGTAGCGCTGATCGAAGTGCGTGATCAGGGGCCCGGCATCGCCTGTGCCGACCGGGAAAACATCTTCGACTGGTTTTATCAGGGCAGCGCACCGCCCGGCGACCAAGTGGCCGGGAGCGGTTTGGGCTTGGCTATCGCCCGCGAATTCGCCCAGGCGCATCACGGCAGCCTGGACCTCCTGCCGGAAGAGGGCGGCGGCGCTGCTTTCCGGCTTACGCTCCCGCTGGCTTACAAAGGAAATTGACGTTTCATGTTGCAAAAAGTAATTTGCGCAGCCTGCCTCTGCCTGCTGGCGGCTTGCAGCACGCTGCCCGCCGGGAACGGTTCGTCTGCGGTCGGCGATTTGCCTGTGGAAAGCGAGACTCCGGCGGAAAACAACGCTTCCGACGATTCGAGACTGGTGCTGGAAACTATCGTCTTCGCGCAGCGTCTGGCAAGCGCCTCCGCCGACGAGCAGCGCAAGGAAATGTCGGCCACCGCCAAGGCCTTTACCCGCGACCGCAACACCGCCTCTCGCCTGCGCTATGGCGTCCTGCTGTCGCTGCCGGCACTGGCCGGTGCCGACCCGCACCGCGCCCTGGCGACGCTCGAGCCCTTGACTGCCGGTGGCGGCAACGGGCCGGTGCGCCAGTTCGCCGCGCTGATCGTGCTGCAAATCAGTGAGCGCGTAAAAGAACAACGGCGCACCCAGCAGTTCAAGGAACAGCTCGACGAGTCGCGCGCCAGCGAACGCACGCTGAACGAAAAAGCGTCGCAACTCAAGATTCAACTGGATGAATTGCGCGCTATCGAGCGCGCATTGATCGAACGCGGACGGACAAAGAAATGAACGAAGCTCCCGATATCCTGCTCGTCGACGACGATCCGGACATCCCCAGACTGGTGGCCTTGCGCCTGCGCGCCGCCGGACACTCGGTCGCCACCGCCGAGAGCGGCGAGCAGGCGCTGGCCATGTTCGACGCAGCCCGGCCGAGGCTGGTCATCACCGACCTGAAAATGGGCGGCATGGGCGGTATGGCACTGTTCGAAGCCATTCAACGCCGGGCGCCGACGCTGCCGGTCATCGTCCTGACGGCCCACGGCACCATTCCGGATGCGGTGGAGGCCACCAAGCTCGGGGTTTTCGGCTTCATTCCGAAACCCTTCGACGGCAAGGCTCTGCTCGAACAGGCGGAGCGCGCGCTGAGCTTCTCGGCGGCGCACCCGGTTGCCGGCGGCGACAAGGAGGAATGGCGTTCCGGGATCGTCGGCGTCGGCGCTACGCTGCGCGAATTGCTCGACCGCGCGCGTCTCGTCGCGGTAACCGACGCCAGCGTTTTCATCGCCGGCGCCAGCGGTACCGGCAAGGAATTGCTGGCGCGCGCCATTCACCGCGCCAGCCCGCGTTCGGCCAAGCCGTTCGTGGCGATCAACTGCGCGGCGATTCCCGAGCACCTGCTCGAATCCGAGCTTTTCGGCCACCGCAAGGGCGCTTTCACCGGTGCGGCCTATGAACATCCGGGACTTTTTCAGGCCGCCGACGGCGGCACGATTTTTCTCGACGAGATCGGCGACATGCCGCTGCTCCTGCAGAGCAAGCTCCTGCGCGTGCTGCAGGAGCGGCAGGTGCGGCCGGTTGGCGCGACGCAGGACGTCGCGGTCGATGTGCGGGTAGTTTCGGCCAGCCATCGGGATATCGAACAGGGCCTGAGCGAAGGCTGGTTTCGCGAGGATCTGTTCTATCGGCTCAACGTCGTGGCCTTGCATTTGCCGCCGCTGGCCGGGCGCCGCGAGGATATTCCGGCGCTGGTCAGCCATTTTCTGCGCGATGTCGCCGGCCGCTACGGCAAGACGGTCACGGCACTGGCGCCGGAGGCCATGGAACTGCTGGTTGCCGCGCCGTGGCCGGGCAACATCCGTCAGCTGCAGAACGTGATCGAACAGGCGGTCGCGCTGTCGACCAGCGGCATCATTCCCGCCGCCCTGATCCAGGCGGCCCTGCGCTCCGAACCCGCGGGCTGGACCTCGCTCGATGAGGCACGGCGCAACTTCGAGCGCGACTATCTGGTTCGCCTCTTGCGCTTGACCCAGGGCAGCGTGACGAAGGCGGCGCGTCTGGCGCAACGCAACCGCACCGAGTTTTACAAGCTGCTCGAACGCCACGAGCTCGACCCCAAGCTATTCAAGGGATCGCCCGCCGCCTGAGCCTTGTCGTCGTTTGGCGACCGGCATTCTTCCTGTAAATCAATGAATTGAGTTTCATGCTGCAATGGCTGTCGCCCCCGCACGACAGTCATTGATTTTCATTGAGCATTAAATCCGAATATTTTCCTTTTCTTTCAGTTCGTTAGCGAAGTGGCCTGGCCTTTGCTATGCCAGCCCAGGGGCGCGCTGCGCCCCGTCTTTGGCAACGCACACTGGAGAAGAAAATGAATCAGCTCAGTTTCCCAAAACCGAATCGGCCGCATCCGGTGGTCCTCGCTGCTGCAGCATCCGTGATTACCTTCAGCCTGCTCGGCGTTGGCGCCATTACCGGTTTGATTCCGAGCGCCTATTCCAATAGCTCCGGCGACACCCGGAAAAACCAGCCGTCCGATGAGCGCCCGATAGTCGGCAAGGACCCGGCGCGTGGATCGTCCGCCCAGGCGTCCTGCGCCAACTGCGGGATCGTCGACTCGATTCGCGCGGTCCAGGTGGACGGTAGCGCCAGCGGCGTGGGGGCGGTGGCCGCCGGGGTGACCGGCGCCGTGGTGGGCAATCAGATCGGCAATGGCCATGGGCGCGATGCGATGACGGTGCTCGGCGGCATCGGCGGCGCTTTCGCCGGACATTCGATCGAAAAGAACATCAATCGCCACACGACTTATCGCGTCACCATCCGGATGGACGATGGCTCGTTCCGCACCGTATCCCAATCGCAAGCCCCCGTCGTGGCGGTTGGCAGCAAAGTCCGAGTCGCCAACGGTTCGCTCGTGGAGCTGTCATGAAAGGATCGCAGATGCGCAATATGACGCTTTGTCTGATGGTCGCGCCGGCCATGCTGGGGGGCTGCAGCACTTCGCCGACACGGCAGCAGATCGGCACGGCGACGGGCGCGGTGGTGGGCGGCGTGGTCGGCGCCGTGGCGACCGGGGGAAGCACCGTCGGCACCGTAGCGGGCGCCGCCGCCGGTGCTGTAGTCGGCACTGAAATCGCCCGGAATACCGAGCCGCGTCGAAGGTAGGTGCCGACGGAAGGCTTGCGCCAGCCGCCGGCTCGGCCAGCCTGAATTGCAGTCTAGATTTTCAACTGTTCCAGCAATTCGGTTTCGAGCTTGATGCGGCTGGCGCTCTCGCCGAGATCGCCGCCGCTGATCAGGAAGGTATCCTCGACCCGTTCGCCCAGCGTGGCGATCTTCGCCGTATGCAGATTGGCGCCATGTCCAGCCAGTGTTTTCGCGACGGTGTAGAGCAGGCCGGGGCGATCGGCGGCGACGACCGACATGACGAAGACCGCCCCTTTTTCGTCCGGCTCGATGCTGACCACCGGCTGAATCGGGAAATGTTTCACCTGGCGGGAAACTCGCCCGGCGGCGGGAACTTCCGGTGGCGATTGATGGGTGAGGCGTTCGGTCAGTTCGTGTTCGACGTAACTGATCATCTCGCGATCGCTGTCGCGGCCGCTGACGTCGAGCAACATGAAGCTGTCGAGCGCGTAACCGTGACGCGTCGTATGAATCTTCGCATCGACGATGCTGTAGCCGGCGCGGCCGAAAAAGCCGACGAGCCGCGCGAACAGATCCGGCTGATCGCGGGTATAGACCATCACTTCAAGCCCGTCGCCCTGCGGGTTGATCCGTGCCTTGATCACCGGCTGATCGATGTGGATGCGATAGTGCAGCGCGCGCGTGTGCCAGGCGATTTCCTCGGCGGAATGGCGCAGGAAATAGACGGTGTCGAGCTGCTTCCACAGCCGCTCGTGAACCGTGTCGGAGAGTGCGAAGTAGCGCAGAAGGCGCATCGCCTCCTGCTGGCGCTCCTGGATGATGCCTTGCGTTTTCGGCACCTCGCCGCCCGACAGCAGCAGGCGCCGGGTTGCGCTGAACAGTTGCTCGAGCAGTTGCCCTTTCCAGGTATTCCAGACCTTCGGGCTGGTACCGCGGATATCCGCCACGGTGAACAGGTAGAGCGCCGTCAGGCGGCGTTCGTCGTGCGCGATGGCGGCAAAGGTGGCAACGACGTCGGGATCGGAGATATCCAGTTTCTGCGCGACGTTGGACATCACCAGATGCTGACGGACGAGCCAGACGATCAGTTCCGCGTCCTCCGCAGCGATCCCGTGACTGTCGCAGAACTCCTGGGCATCTACGGTGCCCTGCTCGGAGTGATCGCCGCCACGCCCCTTGGCGATATCGTGGAAGAGGGCGGCGATGTAGAGAACCCAGGGACGCTCGAAATCGCTGATCAGCCGGCTGCACACCGGATACTCGTGCGCGAACTCGTCCATGGTGAACCGGCGCAGATTGCGCATGACCTGCAAAATGTGCTGATCGACGGTATAGACGTGAAACAGATCGTGCTGCATCTGGCCGACGATCTTGCCGAAATTGGGCAGATAGCGGCCGAGAATGCCGAACTGGTTCATGCGGCGGAATTCATGTATCACGCCGCGCGGCTGTTTGAAGAGTTCGAGGAAGCAGGCGCGATTCTTCGCGTCGCGGCGAAAATCGTCGTCCATCCGGCTGCGCGCCCGCCACAAGGCGCGCAGCGTGCGAGCCGTCATGCCCTTCAGTTCGGGGTGTTGCTGGAGCAGGAGAAAACTTTCAAGAATGGCGCTGGACGTCGTGTTGAAAAGGTTTTCATCGACCACGTCGAGCAACTCGTGGGCGTTCTGGAAGCGTTCGTTGATCGCTTGCGGCGGCTGATCGGGCGGCGGAAAGATCACGGCGCCGATGTTTTGCAGGAGGATCGTGTTGATCTGGGTGACCGTTTTTGCCGTCCGGTAGTACTCCTGCATCAGCTGTTCGCTGACCCGGCGCGTCGGCGTCGCCGAAAAACAGAGCTGTTCGGCGAGCGCTGTCTGGTAGTCGAAAAGCAGCCGGTCCTCGCGCCGTCCGAGATGGGTGTGCAGCTGTGTTCGCAAGCGCTGCAAAAAGCCTTCGCAGCGTTCGAGATGCTGCTCTTCCTCATGCGTGATGAAGCCGTGCCGCTCGAGATCCCGCCAGTCGCGGCCGTAGCCGGCGGCGTGTGCGATCCACAGAATGGTCTGCAGGTCGCGCAGGCCGCCGGGGCTCTCCTTGCAGTTCGGCTCGAGGCTGTAAGGGGTGTCCATGTAGCGCAGATGGCGCTCGTCCTGCTCCATCCGCTTGGCGTGAAAGAAGGCCTGCGGATCGAGCCGGTCTTGCAGGCCCGTCGAGAATTTCCGGAAAAGTTTTTCGCTGCCGGTCAGCAGCCGGGCCTCGATCAGGGCGGTTTGAACGGTGATGTCGCCGGCCGCCTCGTCAAGGCATTCTTCGACGGTGCGCACGCTGTGGCCAATTTCAAGGCCGATATCCCAGAACAGGCCGACGAGCTGCTCGAGCCGCGCGGTCAGCTCGGCGTCGGGCGACTTCGGCAGAAGCAGCAGGAGATCGACGTCGGAGGCCGGATACAGTTCGCCGCGGCCGTAACCGCCAACAGCTACCAGTGCCAGTGCGGCGGGAAAGCCGAGCTCGCTCCAGAGCGCGCTGAGGACTTCGTCGATCAGGCGGCAGCGCTCGCGCAGCAAGCGCGGTGCGTCGGCGTCGGCGAGGTAGGTCATGCGAATCGCCTTCTGGCCTTCCAGCAGGCGCGATTTGTAGCGGGCGAGCAGGGCGCTGCGAGCCGTGGCGTCTAGCTTCATGTGCGTTTATTTGATCCAGTCCGGGGATGGGCGTGTGCCTGCCGAAACCGTGAGTACTTCGAAGCCGCTCTCGGTGACCAGGATGGTGTGTTCCCACTGGGCGGAGAGGCTATGGTCCTTGGTGACGATGGTCCAGCCGTCGGCCAACTCGCGAATTCCCGCCTTGCCGGCGTTGATCATCGGCTCGATGGTGAAAATCATCCCGGCCTTGAGCTCGACACCGGTTCCATGCTTGCCGTAATGGACGACCTGTGGATCTTCGTGGAATTTTGCGCCAATCCCGTGCCCGCAGAATTCGCGGACCACCGAATAGCCGGCTTTCTCGGCGTGCTGCTGGATGACGCTGCCGATGTCGCCGAGATGCGCGCCGGGCCGGACCTGCGCAATGCCCAGCCAGAGGCATTCGAAAGTCACCTCACACAGGCGCTTGGCCTGAATCGAGGTTTCTCCGACGTGGAACATCCGGCTGGTATCGCCGTGGTAGCCGTCCTTGATGACCGTGATGTCGAGATTGACGATATCGCCGTTTTTCAGCTGCTTGTCGCTCGGAACACCGTGGCAGACCTGGTGGTTGATCGACGTGCAGATCGATTTCGGATAGGGCTGATAACCGGCCGGCGCATAATTCAGGGGCGCCGGAATACAGCCCTGAACATTCACCATGTAGTCGTGGCAGAGCCGATCGAGCTCGCCAGTCGTCACCCCGGTTTTGACGTAAGGGGTGATGTAGTCGAGCACTTCACCGGCCAGCTTGCCGGCGACGCGCATTTTTTCGATTTCCGAAGGGGTTTTTAGCGTAATGCTCATATTGTTTTAGGCTGGAGGCGAAGAAAGCCAAAAGAGGCCGAAGGGCGAAGAGTAAAGGAAGCCGCGGGGTAAGGCAATTTGGCGGAACAAGGGTTCAGTTTGTCAGCGAATATCTCCAAAAACGAGGCTGGGTTTGAACTCCCATTGATTTAAATGGTACAATTGACTAGTTTTGCTAGGCCGTATCGGCAAAATTTCGATGTGTGCCATGGTGGTACACGAGGCGCGCCGCTAACGGTGCGTCAAATTACGCACATTCGCCTGTTCTTCAAGGGTGCCCGTCAAACAATCATGACTGGCTGTAGGTAGGCGAATGGTGGTTCAACCCTTATGGAGTACGAGTATGTCCGCAACCATGCGTCAAATGCTGGAGGCCGGTGTTCACTTCGGCCATCAAACCCGTTTCTGGAACCCGAAGATGGCGCAGTACATCTTTGGTGCCCGTAGCAAGATCCATATCGTCAACCTTGAAAAGACGCTCGCCAAGTACAACGAAGCCATGTCCTTCGTGCGCAAGCTGTCGGCCAACAAGGGCAATATCCTGTTCGTCAGCACCAAGCGCCAGGCGCGTGAAATCCTCGCCGAAGAAGCCATCCGCTCCGGCTCGGCTTACGTCGACCAGCGCTGGCTGGGCGGCATGCTGACCAACTTCAAGACGGTCAAGCAGTCGACCAAGCGCCTGAAGGACATGGAAGCCATGGCCGAAGATGGTTCCATCGACAAGCTGGGCAAGAAGGAAGCGCTGATGATGTCGCGCGAACTCGTCAAGCTGCAAAAGTCGATCGGCGGCATCAAGGACATGAACACCCTGCCGGACGCGCTGTTCGTGATCGACGTCGGCTACCACAAGATCGCCATTACCGAAGCCAACAAGCTCGGCATCCCGGTCATCGCCGTGGTCGATACCAACCACTCGCCGGAAGGGATCGACTACGTCATTCCGGGCAACGACGACTCCTCGCGCGCCATTCGCCTGTACGCCCGCGGCGTGGCCGATGCGATTCTGGAAGGCCGTAGCCAGTTCGTCGAAGAAATCGTTGCCGCAGCTTCCGGCGACGACTTCGTCGAAGTGGAAGACGCTGCCGAGTAAGTTTCGGACTGCCCGGGCCGGCTGCGTTTGGCAACAGGCGTGACGCCCCGGTTGGTTTCGTTTGTTTGAACTGTTTTGATTTGGCGCGGCCGGCAATCCCGGCCGTGTCCGCAAGTGGAGAGAAAAATGGCGGAAATTACCGCAGGTATGGTGAAAGAACTACGCGAGAAAACCGACGCGCCGATGATGGAATGCAAAAAGGCGCTGACCGAAGCGGCCGGCGACATGGACAAGGCCGAAGAGATTCTGCGTGTCAAGCTTGGCTCGAAAGCCAGCAAGGCTGCAAGCCGCATCACTGCTGAAGGTGTCGTGAGCATCCATATTTCCGGCGACGGCAAGCTCGGCGCCATGGTCGAAGTGAACTGCGAAACCGATTTCGTCGCCAAGAACGACGATTTTCTCAAACTGACCAAGGATTGCGCCGAACTGGTCGCCGCCAAGAATCCGGCTGACGTTGCTGCGCTTTCGGCTGCATCGCTGGGCGATGGTACGGTCGAGTCGACGCGCGCCGCGCTGGTCGGCAAAATCGGCGAGAACCTGTCGATCCGCCGCTTCGTTCGCGTCGAAGCCAAGGGCAAGCTGGCCTCCTACATTCACGGCGGCTCCAAGATCGGCGTGCTGATCGACCTGATCGGCGGCGACGAACAGCTGGCCAAGGATCTGGCCATGCACATCGCGGCATCGAAGCCGAAGTCGCTGGATTCGACTGGCGTTTCCGCCGATCTGATCGAAAGCGAGCGTCGCGTCGCGATCGAAAAGGCCAAGGAAGCCGGCAAGCCGGAAGCGATGATCGAAAAGATCGCCGAAGGCTCGGTGCAGAAATTCCTCAAGGAAGTTACGCTGCTCGGCCAGGTGTTCGTGAAGGCGGAAGACGGCAAGCAAACCATCGAGCAGCTGCTCAAGGCGAAGGGTGCTTCGATCGCCGGATTCACGCTCTATATGGTTGGCGAAGGCATCGAGAAGAAGATCAACGATTTCGCTGCTGAAGTCGCTGCACAAGCTGCCGCCGCTGCCGCTCAGAAGTAAGAGAAGTACAAACCGGAGGACTTGACGGCCATGACCGAAGCGACACCAAAATTCAAGCGTATTTTGCTCAAAATTTCCGGCGAAGCCCTGATGGGGGCCGATGCCTATGGCATCAATCGCCAGACGATCTCGGAGATCGTCGCGGAAATCAAGACGGTCGTTGATTTGGGTGTGCAGGTCGGCGTCGTCATCGGCGGGGGTAACATCTTTCGTGGCGTTGCTCCCGCAGCCACCGGCATGGATAGGGCGCAAGCAGACTACATGGGCATGCTGGCCACCGTGATGAACGGTTTGGCCCTGCACGATGCGATGCGCATTGCGGGCATGGTGTCCCGCGTCCAGTCCGCATTGAGTATTGAACAGGTCGTCGAGCCCTATATCCGGGGCAAGGCAATTCGTTACTTGGAACAGGGGCGGACGGTGATTTTTGCAGCCGGCACCGGCAACCCGTTTTTCACGACGGACACAGCGGCCGCCTTGCGCGGCGCGGAAATCGGCGCCGAGATCGTTCTCAAGGCGACGAAGGTCGACGGCATCTATACGGCCGACCCCAAAAAGGATCCGACCGCCACCCGCTACGACCGGATTAGCTTCAACGAAGCGATTTCCCAGAATCTGGCGGTGATGGATGCCACCGCATTTGCGCTGTGTCGTGACCAGAAGCTGCCGATCAACGTTTTTTCGATCTTCAAACAGGGCGCGTTGAAGCGCGTCGTGATGGGCGAGAACGAAGGCACGCTGGTGTATTGCTGAGGGAGATTGAGATGTCCATTGCAGATCTGAAGAACACTACCGAACACAAGATGCAGCGGTCGCTCGAGGCGCTGAAGACCGACCTCACCAAAGTGCGCACCGGCCGCGCCCACATTGGCTTGCTCGACCATGTGCAGGTCGAATACTACGGCTCGATGGTGCCCGTTAATACGGTTGCCAACATCAGCCTGATCGACGCCCGGACGATCGGCGTCCAGGCGTGGGAAAAAGGAATGGCGCCGAAGGTGGAAAAGGCGATTCGCGATTCCGACCTCGGCCTCAATCCGGCGTCGCAGGGCGACCTGATCCGTGTGCCGATGCCGGCACTGACCGAAGAGCGTCGGCGCGACCTGATCAAAGTGGTGAAGAGCGAGGGCGAAGAGGCCAAGATCGCCGTGCGCAATCTGCGTCGCGACGCCAATGCCAGCCTGAAAGACCTGCTGAAAAACAAGGAATGCTCGGAAGACGACGAGCGTCGTGCGCAGGACGACGTCCAGAAACTGACTGACAAGTACGTTGCCGAAATCGACAAGATGCTTGTGCAAAAAGAAGCCGAGTTGATGGCAGTCTGAGGACTGTCTGACGGTTACGCCAGATGGCGATCTTCACCAGTTCCACGCGGGACATTCCGTCGTCCACCACGGTGCCGCGCCACGTCGCGATTATCATGGACGGCAACGGGCGCTGGGCAAAAAAACGCTTCATGCCGCGTGTTGCCGGCCATCATCGCGGCGTCGAGACGGTGCGCGACACCGTCAAGCGTTGTCTCGAGCGCGGGATCGAATATCTCACCCTGTTTGCGTTCAGTTCGGAAAACTGGCGCCGCCCGGAATCGGAAGTAACGCTGCTCATGCAGCTTTTCGTCCGTGCGCTGCAACAGGAAGTGACCAGGCTGCATCGGAATGGCGTTCGTCTTCGGATTGTCGGCGACCTGTCCCGTTTCGACCCGCATCTGCAATCGCTGATTCGCGCCTCCGAGGCGTCAACTGCCGGCAACGACCGCCTGACACTGACCGTTGCGGCCAACTACGGCGGACGCTGGGATATTCTGCAGGCGGTCAATCGCATGACGCTCGCCCAGCCGGAAAAACATGGCGACTGGAGCGAGGGCGACCTGACCCCGTATCTGGCAATGAGCTACGCGCCGGAGCCGGATCTCTTCATTCGCACCGGCGGTGAGGAGCGGATCAGCAATTTCCTGCTCTGGCAGCTCGCCTATTCCGAATTTTACTTCACCGAAACGCTGTGGCCGGAGTTCGATTCGGCCGCCTTCGATGCTGCCATTACGTCATATCAGCAGCGTGAACGCCGTTTTGGCCGAACCAGCGAGCAGTTGACCGGCACCGCCGCGGCGCCTGCTTTGCCCGACCAGGCGCATCCGGCAGGTATGGACACCGATGCTTAGAACGCGGGTCATCACCGCGGTCTTTCTCGTCGCAGCCTTCCTGTCAGCGCTGTTCTACCTGCCGCCGCTCGGCTGGGTCATCTTCGCCGCCCTCGTCGCCGCTGTTGCCGCCTGGGAGTGGGGCGCTCTGATGGGCTTGGGCGCGACCGCACGACTGGCGCTGGGGGGCGTTACGATGGCGATTTGCGCAGCCGTGACGACACTCGATCCCATTGCGCTGGGAATTGGTCCGGATTCTTCCGGCGCAGCCTGGCGTCTGGGGCGCTGGTTTTACCTTCCGACCGCCGCGTTCTGGCTCTTGCTGGTTCCGGCCTGGATGAAACGCCGCTGGCCCCTGCCAAAATCCGCTGCCGGCCTGGCAATCGGGGCATTGCTGATTCTCCCGACCTGGCTGGCGCTGGTTCAGTTGAGGCAGGCCGGTGCGCCGGCCTTGCTGGCGATCATGGCGGTGGTCTGGCTGGCCGATATCGCGGCGTATTTTTCCGGACGCACCTTCGGCAAACACAAGCTCGCACCTGCCATCAGTCCCGGAAAAACATGGGAAGGCGCGATCGGCGCCGCTATTGCGGTACTTGTCTACGGCTTCATCTTGTCGTCCAATCTCCCGTCGGTGCTGGCTACCAATCATGCTTTGCTGTTTGTCGTACTGCTGCTGCTGACGGCGGTCAGCATCATCGGCGACCTGTTCGAATCGCTGCTCAAGCGGCAGGCAGGCCTGAAGGACAGCAGCAGCATCCTGCCGGGCCATGGCGGCGTTCTCGATCGCATCGACAGCCTGACCTCGACCTTGCCGCTGCTTGCGCTTCTGTGGCTGGGAATTCTGCGTTGATGCCTTCCCTTATGACACTGCAAAACCTCACAATTCTAGGTTCGACCGGCTCTATCGGCGTCAGCACGCTGGATGTCGTTCGCCGTCATCCGCAGCGCTATCGCGTCGTTGCGCTGTGCGCGCACAAGCAGATCGATCGTCTGTTCGATCAGTGCCTGGAGTTCAAGCCTCGCTATGCCGTCGTCCGCGATGCCGTGCTGGCCGAACAGCTCCTTGCCCGCCTTCGCGCGGCCGGCTGTTCGACCGCTGTCGAGCACGGCCCGGAAGCGCTGGTACGCATGGCGACGCTGCCCGAGGTCGCTTCGGTGATGGCGGCCATCGTCGGTGCCGCCGGCTTGCCGCCGACTTTGGCGGCCGCCATGGCCGGGAAAAAAATCCTGCTGGCGAACAAGGAGGCCTTGGTCATGGCAGGGCCTGTTTTCATGCGCGTGGTACGCGAAAACGGCGCGACCTTGTTACCGATTGACAGCGAACATAACGCTATTTTTCAATCGCTTCCAACTAATTACTCAGGCGACTTATCAAGAAGCGGCGTGAGCAGCCTGTTGCTCACCGCCTCCGGTGGCCCGTTCCGGTGCAGTTCGCTTGCCGATTTGGCGGATGTCACGCCAGAGCAGGCATGTGCGCACCCGAACTGGGTCATGGGGCGGAAAATATCGGTCGATTCCGCCACCATGATGAACAAGGGCCTCGAAGTAATCGAGGCGCACTGGCTGTTCAACGTGCCCGCCGAAAAAATCCAGGTCGTCATTCATCCGCAGAGCGTGATTCACTCACTGGTTCAGTACGTCGATGGCTCGGTCATCGCCGAACTGGGCAATCCCGACATGCGTACCCCGATCGCTCACGCCCTGGCCTATCCGGACCGGATTGCCTCGGGGGTCGAGCCGCTCGATCTGTTTGCCGTGACCTCGCTGCATTTCGAACGCCCGGATTTCGAGCGCTTTCCGTGCCTGGCCCTGGCCTATCGTGCGCTGCAGGAAGGCGGCAGCACGCCGACCACCTTGAACGCCGCCAATGAAGTGGCCGTACAGGCGTTTCTGGACGGCCAAATCGGCTTTACGGCAATTCCACGAGTCATTGCCGGCGTCATGAATCAGCTACCGTCGACACCAGTTAACTCGCTTGCCGATGTCCTGGCTGCCGACCAGGCGGCGCGTGAACTTGCGAAAGCGTCGATCGCCGAACTGACCCCGGCATGAGCAATTTCCTCTACTACCTTGCCGCTTTTGCGATCGTCCTCGGCATCCTCATCGTCGTCCATGAGTTCGGCCACTATCTCGTAGCGCGCTGGGCAGGCGTCAAGGTTCTGCGATTTTCAGTCGGCTTCGGCCGGACGCTCTGGTCGAAGCGAATCGGACGCGACAGCACGGAATGGGCACTTGGTGCCTTCCCCTTGGGGGGCTACGTGAAAATGCTCGACGAACGCGAGGAGGAAGTCCCCCCCGAAGATGCGCACCGTGCCTTCAACCGGCAGCCCGTCATGCGGCGCATGGCGATCGTTGCCGCCGGGCCGCTGGCCAATTTCGCACTGGCCATCCTGATTTACTGGGGAGTTTTCTGGCACGGCAGCGAAGAGTTGAAGCCGGTTCTGGGCACTCCGGCGGTCGCGAGCGCGGCAGCTACCGCAGGCATCGAAAATGGCGAACGAGTGCTCAAAGTGGCTGGCGAAACGGTGCAGACCTGGCAGGACATGCGCTGGACATTGCTGCGCCGGGCGGTTGACCAGTATTCAGTCGACCTCGAGGTCGTCAATGCGCGCAGCGAAATCGCCATTCGGCATCTCGACGTCTCGTCGGCAAGGGAGTCGGGCTGGGAAGGGGATGCGCTTGAAAAGCTCGGCATTCTTTTTTATCGCCCGCAAATCCGCCCCGTCCTCAGCAAGATCAGCCCTGACAGCGCAGCTGCCGCCGCCGACCTCCGTGCCGGGGACGAAATTCTGGCGATCGGCGACAAGGCCGTCGTCACCTGGCCTGACGTCGTGCAAACGGTTCGCCAATCGGCGGGAAAGGCGCTCGACTTTGAAGTGCTGCGTGACGGGCGGCATTTATCGATCAAGATAAGCCCGACCACCGTCGACGAGCACGGACGCAAGATCGGGCGCATCGGCGCCGCGGTCAGTGATGCCGGGCAGTCGCGAGACGACTTGATGACGACCGTTCGTTACGGTCCGGTTTCCGCGCTCGGCAAGGCAGTTGGGGAAACCTGGGATCAATCGATGTTCAGCCTCGTCATGATCGGCAAAATGATCACTGGCGAAGTCTCCTGGCGGAACATCAGCGGCCCGGTGACTATCGCCGACTACGCAGGACAATCGGCAAGACTGGGCATCGACTACTATCTCAAATTTCTGGCGCTTGTCAGCATCAGTCTCGGCGTACTGAATCTACTGCCCATCCCGATCTTGGATGGCGGGCATTTGTTGTATTATGTGGTCGAAATCATCAAGCGTGGGCCGCTTTCCGAGCGCACGATGGAAATCGGCCAACAAATCGGGCTGGCGCTACTGTTAATGCTGATGGCGTTCGCCTTTTATAATGATATCAATCGATTGATCTCCGGCTGACCTTATGAAGAAAAACCTGCTCGCAGGTCTTATCGGCGCGCTTTTTGTTTCTGGCGCTTCTGCTTTTGAACCGTTTATGGTCAAGGATATTCGCGTTGAAGGTATTCAACGCACCGAGGCCGGTACGGTATTCAATTATCTGCCGATCAAGATCGGCGACACCCTGACCGACGAGAAGGCGGCGCAGGCTATCAAGGCCTTGTTCGCGACCGGTTTTTTCAAGGACGTGCGCATCGAAGTTGATGGCAGCGTCATGATTGTGGCGCTGGAAGAGCGCCCAGCCATCGCGCAAATCGATTTTGTCGGACTCAAGGAATTCGACAAGGATCAGCTCAAAAAGGGCCTCAAGGATATCGGCATCGCCGAGTCCCGGACCTTCGACCGCGCGACCCTTGATAAAGCGGAACAGGAACTGAAACGTCAGTACCTTTCCCGCGGCAAATACGGCGTAACGATAACGACCACAATTACGCCGCTCGAGCGCAATCGTGTGTCCATCAACTTCAATATTGACGAAGGCGATGCCGCCAAGATCAAACAGATCAATATCGTTGGCGCGCAAGCCTTCAGCGAAAAAGACATCCTTGCGCTGTTCCAGTTGCAGACGCCGAACTGGGTGAGCTGGTACACCAAGAACGATCAGTACTCGAAGCAGAAGCTGTCGGCCGATCTGGAAACCTTGCGCTCTCACTATCTGAATCGCGGCTTCCTGGAATTCAATATCGACTCGACCCAGGTTTCGATCAGCCCGGACAAGAAGGATATTTACATCACCATCAGCTTGACTGAGGGGGAGCGCTATGTGGTTTCCTCGGTCAAGCTCGCTGGCGAGTTGTTGTTGCCGGAACAGGATTTCAAGACCTCTGTGAAAATCAAGCCGGGCGACGTTTTTTCCAGAGAAGCCCTGAACGAGAGCACCAAGGCCATTAGCGACAAGCTGGGCGCCCAAGGTTACGCATTTGCCAACGTCAATGCCGCGCCGGAACTTGATAAGGAAAAACATCAGGTTGCGTTCACTATCTTCGTAGACCCCGGAAAGCGCGCGTATGTTCGTCGCATCAATGTCACCGGCAACTCGAAAACGCGTGACGAGGTGATCCGCCAGGAGATGCGCCAGATGGAAGGCGCCTGGTATGACGCTGACCGGGTAACGCTGTCGCGCCAGCGGATCGACAAGACAAATTACTTCGGTGAGGTCACGGTCGAAACGCCACCGGTTCCGGGAACGAGCGATCAGGTCGATGTCAATATCAACGTCACCGAAAAAAATACCGGCAACATCACTGCCGGCGCCGGTTTCTCGAGTTCCGAGAAAGTGATTCTGTCGGGGTCCATTTCGCAGGCCAATCTGTTCGGCAGCGGCAAATTCCTGTCCCTGCAACTGAATACCGGCAAGCTTAACCGCACCGTTGGTCTCTCCTATACCGACCCTTATTTCACGGTCGATGGCATCAGCCAAGGCTTCGATGCCTATCATCGCAATACGAATCCGACATCGCTGGGTTACACCTACAAGACCCAGTCGACCGGCGGCGGCATCCGCTTCGGTTACCCGATTGCCGAGAAGGAAAGCTTGTCCGCCGGCCTTGGGGTCGATAGTACGTCGGTCACCATTGACGCTGTCAATAGCCCTCAGCAATACATCAACTTCAATAACAAATTCTGCGGACTGAGTACTACGACGTGCAGCAACATCACGCTTCCGGCGACCGTTGGCTGGGGCAAGGACACCAAAGACAGCGCCTTGAATCCGACCAAAGGCTCGGTCAGCCGCGCTGCGCTTGAAGTCGCGCTGCCGGGTGGGCTGCACTACTACCGCACGACCTTCCAGCATCAGCAGTTTTTCCCCTTGAGCAAGTTGCTGACTTTGATGCTGAACGGCGAATTGGGTTATGCCAACGGTTACGGCAATCAGGAACTGCCTTTCTATAAGAACTTCTACGCCGGCGGCGTCGGCTCCGTGCGTGGTTACGACACCGCCAGCCTTGGGCCGCAAGACAAGGACGTAAGCGGCAACACGCTCGACCAGCGGCTAGGTGGCAATCGGCGAGCCGTGTTCAATGCGGAAATCCTTTTCCCCATGCCGGGACTGGGTCTCGATAAGTCCGTGAAGTTCGGGGGCTTCGTTGATGCCGGTCAGGTCTGGGGCAAGGGCGAAAAGATGGCCTTCGGCGACCTGCGTGCATCGGCTGGTCTCGCGGCAATTTGGGTTTCCCCCTTTGGTCCTCTGAAATTCAGTTTTGCCCAGCCGTTCAATACCAAAGAAGGTGATAAACTTCAGCGCTTCCAGTTCCAGATGGGACAGACCTTTTAACCCAGGAGAAATAGCTTGAACAAGAAGATTGCCACGTTGCTGGTCGCCTTGATGGCTTCGCTGCCAGTGTCTTACGCGTCGGCGGTGGAGCTCAAGATCGGTTACGTCAATACGCAGCGCATTTTCCGCGATGCGCCGGCGGCTGTAAAAGCCGCCAAGAAGATCGAACAGGAATTTTCGAAGCGGGATCAGGATCTGCAACGCATGGCCAAGCAACTGCAAGGCATGCAGGAAGGTCTTGAAAAGAATGCCGTGACGATGGCTGAATCCGAGCGCCGCACAAAGGAAAAGGATCTTAGCGAACTGTCGCGCGAGTTTCAGCGCAAACAGCGCGAGTTCCGCGAGGATCTGAATCTTCGCCAGAACGAAGAAAATGCAGCGATTATCGAGAAGGCCAACAAGGCGATCAAGCAGCTCGCCGAAGCCGAGAAGTACGACCTGATCGTGCAGGACGTCGTCTGGGTCAGTCCGAAGCTTGATGTCACCGAAAAGGTCATCAAGGCCCTCTCCGAAGGCAAGTCCGAAAACAAGGACGCGAAGTAAACGGAGTCCATGTGCAAGGAGCTGTGCGGCTAGACGACATCGTCGCTCGTCTTGGTGGTGTGCTTGAGGGCGACGGATCGGTTGCCGTATCGCAGGTCGGCAGCCTGGCATCCGCCGGGCCGGGTCAGATCGCGTTTCTTGCCAATCCGAAATACCGGCAACAATTGCAGACAACGAAGGCGGCAGCAGTCATCGTGCCGCCGCAGTTTGCATCCGACACGTCGCTGCCGCGCATCGTCCACCCGAACTCCTACGCCTATTACGCGCGAGTTGTGGCGCTGCTCAATCCGCTACCGCTGCGAGCGCAGGGCGTCCACCCGACGGCGGTAGTGCACTCGGCGCTTCCCGCATCGGCCAGCATCGGCGAAAACGCCGTCATTGGCGAAGATGTCGTTTTGGGCGAGAACGTTACGATTTACCCCGGCTGCGTCATCGGCGATGGCGTCTCGCTCGGCGAGGGCTCCCTGCTTTATCCGAACGTAGTGATCTATCGCGGCTGCGTCATCGGCCAGCGTGCCGTGATTCAGGCCGGCGCGGTGATCGGCGGCGACGGCTTCGGATTCGCCAAGGAAGGCGAATCCTGGGTAAAAATCCCGCAGATCGGGCGCGTCGTGATCGGCGATGACGTCGAGATTGGCGCCAATACCTCGATCGATCGTGGCGCGCTTGACGACACCTTGATTGGCGACGGGGTCAAGATCGACAACCAGATCCAGATCGCGCACAACGTGACGATCGGCGATCACTCGGCAATGGCCGGCTGTGTCGGTATTGCCGGCAGCACCAAAATCGGTCGGCGGTGCACGGTCGGCGGCGCCGGCATGATCATCGGCCACCTCGAACTGGCCGACGACGTCCATGTATCCGCCGGCTCCATGGTGACCAAAAGCTTGCGCAAGCCAGGGCAATACACCAGCATTTTCCCGCTTGAGGCGCATGATGCATGGTTGCAGAACGCGGCACAGATCAAGCGCTTGGCAAAGCTCGCCGAGCGCGTTGCCCAACTTGAGAAAAAACTAGAAGAAATGGAGAAAATATCTTGAATGCAATGGATATTCACGAAATATTAGAGCACTTGCCGCATCGCTATCCCTTCCTGCTGGTCGACCGCGTCGTCGACTTCGAGGCTGGCAAATCCATTCACGCCTACAAGAACATCACGATCAACGAACCGTTTTTTACCGGCCATTTTCCGCACCATCCAGTAATGCCCGGGGTGCTGATCATGGAAGCGCTGGCGCAGGCCGCCGGCATTCTTTCGTTCAAGACGATGGGCTCCAAGCCGGACGACAGTTCCGTGTTCTATTTTGTCGGAATCGATGGCGCTCGCTTCAAGAAGCCGGTGACGGCCGGCGACCAGCTGCATCTGCACGTCGAAATCAAGCGTCACATGCGCGGCATCTGGAAATACAAGGCGGAAGCCCGCGTCGACGGAGAGGTCGTGGCTGAAGCCGAACTGATGTGCGCGCAGCGCGACGTTGCCTGAGCAGCGCCATGATTCATCCCAGCGCAATCATTCATCCGAGCGCCCGCCTCGGCGCAAACGTTACGGTCGGGCCGTATTCGATCATCGGCGAGCACGTCGAGATCGGCGACAACACGAACATCGGCCCGCATGTCGTCATTGCCGGTCACACGCGGATCGGTAGCGACAACCGGATCTTCCAGTTCTGTTCGATCGGCGAAGTGCCGCAGGACAAGAAATACGCCGGCGAGCCGACGCGCCTCGAAATCGGCGATCGCAACACGATCCGCGAGTTTTGCACCTTCAACCTCGGCACGGCGCAGGATGTCGGGATTACCCGCATGGGCGACGACAACTGGATCATGGCCTACGTGCATATCGCGCACGACTGCCAGGTCGGAAACCGCACGACCTTCGCGAACAATGCACAACTCGCCGGCCACGTTCATGTCGACGACTGGGCGATTCTCGGCGGCTATACCGGCGTACACCAGTTCTGCCACGTCGGCGCGCACACGATGACGGCAGTCGGCACCGTGGTGCTGCAGGACATCCCGCCATTCGTGATGGCCGCCGGCAACACGGCGAGCCCCTTCGGCATCAACGCCGAGGGATTGAAACGCCGGGGCTTCTCGCCAGACGCCCTGATGGCGCTGAAACGCGCCTACCGGACGCTCTACAAGTCGGGGTTGATGCTCGAGGAAGCACGCGCCAAGCTTGTAGAAGAGGCCAAGGCGCATCCTGAAATCCAGCCGATACTCGATTTCCTTGCGGTTTCCAAGCGCGGCATCATCCGATGACGGCAGCGGTTGTACGCGGTGCGGTGCGGATTGCGATGGTCGCCGGCGAGACCTCGGGCGACCTGCTGGCCAGCCACCTGATCCAGGCAATCAGGTCGAAACTCCCGGATGCCGTTTTTTACGGCATCGGCGGCCCGAAAATGGCGGCGCAAGGCTTCGACGCCTGGTATCCGCTGGAAAAACTCGCGGTGCTCGGCTACGTCGACGCGCTGAAACACTACCGTGAAATTTCCGGAATTCGCAGTAGGCTGAAGCGCCGCCTGCTCGCCGATCCACCGGACATCTTCATCGGCGTCGATGCGCCGGATTTCAATCTGGCACTCGAAAAAACACTCAAGCAGCGCGGCACGCCCAGCATCCATTACGTCAGCCCGTCGATCTGGGCCTGGCGCGGCAAGCGCATCCACAAGATCGGCGCCGCCGTCTCGCGCGTGCTCGCGCTGTTCCCGTTCGAGCCACCGCTCTACGAAAAGCAGGGCATCCCGGTGAGCTACGTCGGCCATCCCTTGGCCGACATCCTGCCGGTCGAAGACCGGCGCGATGCCGCGCGCGGCCTGCTCGAACTCCCGGCGGAACAGCCGATTTTTGCCTTGCTGCCCGGTAGCCGGCAGTCCGAATTGCAGCACATGGCCGAGACCTTCATCGAGACGGCGCGGGCGATTCACCAACAGTTGCCGAATGCGCTGTTTCTGGTTCCCTTGGCGACGCGTGAAACGCGTTTGCTGTTCGAGACTGCGCTTTATCGCTGCAATGCACGCGAGTTGCCGATCCGCATGCTATTCGGCCATGCCCATGAAGCGATGATGGCGTCCGACGTCGTCCTCGTCGCGAGCGGTACGGCCACGCTGGAGGCTGCCTTGCTCAAGCGGCCGATGGCCATCGTCTACAAGATGGCACCGTTCTCGTATCGCCTGATGCGGCGCATGGGCTATCTGCCTTACGTCGGTCTGCCGAACATCCTGGCCGGGAAATTCGTCGTTCCCGAATTCATCCAGGACGATGCGACGCCGGAGAATCTGGCACAGGCGCTGCTCAACCTGTACGCCGACAAGGAGACCTGCGCGCGGATCAGCGAGGCTTTCCTCGACATTCACCTGCAGCTCAAGCAGAACACCGCCGAAAAAGCGGCGGCGGCAGTCCTCGACTGCCTCCCGCCGGCGGTGCGCGACAATGCCCTTGCTTTCGCAGCCTGAGGGCCTCGTTTGCGGCGTTGACGAAGCTGGGCGTGGTCCGCTCGCCGGTCCGGTGGTGGCCGCGGCGGTGATTCTCGACCCGGCGCGGCCGATCGCCGGCCTGAACGATTCCAAGAAACTTTCCGCCAAGCGCCGTGAGGCCTTGGCGATCGAAATCCGCGAAAAGGCGCTGGCCTGGGCGGTCGCCGAAGCCAGCGTCGAGGAAATCGACCGGATCAACATCCTGCAGGCCAGCCTGCTCGCCATGCGGCGTGCCGTCGAGGCGCTCTCGACCCGGCCCGAGCACGCGTTGATCGACGGCAATCGCTGTCCCACCGCATTGTCGTGCACGGCGGAAGCAATCATCGGCGGCGACGGCAAGGTGGCTTCGATTGCCGCCGCTTCCATTCTGGCCAAGACGGTTCGTGACGCCGGCATGCTGGAACTGCACGCGACCTATCCGCAATATGGCTTCGACCGCCACATGGGCTATCCGACGGCCGTGCACCTGACCGCCCTGCGCGAACACGGCGTGACGCCGGTGCATCGCCGCAGCTATGCGCCGGTCGCGCAACTTCTGCTGTTATGAGACAGATCGCTTCGCGCGACAACCCGCATTTCAAGGCACTGAAAAGGCTTTGCCAGAGCGGCCGGGAGCGGCGCAAAACTGGGCAGGTCGTGCTCGACGGCATGCACCTGATCGAGGCCTACGCGGCGCATTTTGGTCACCCCGTGGAAATCCTCGTCAGCGAGAGCGGTGCCGTGCGTGGCGAGATAGCCAGCTACCTGGCCGGCGCCGGTGCGCGTTGCACGACCACCGTGTTGGCCGACGCGCTCTTCGACGAGCTGGCCGCCGTCGAAACGCCGAGCGGCATCATGGCGGTCGTTCTGCAGCCGAAACCGGCGCACGGCCTGAATCAGGAAATCGACGCGCTATTGCTCGACGGCGTGCAGGACCCTGGCAATGTCGGTTCGATCCTGCGCAGTGCTGCAGCAGCAGGATTCCGACAGGTTCTCATGTCGGCCGATTGCGCCCACGCCTGGTTCCCGAAAACCCTGCGGGCCGCGATGGGCGCGCACTTTCAGCTCGATATCCACGAGAGCTGCGATCTGTCCGGTTTTCTTGGCGGCTATCAGGGGCAGGGGGTCGTAACGGTGCTCGGTGCGCCGACCTCGCTCTATGCCGCCAACCTGAAGGGGCCGCTGGCCTGGGTGTTCGGCAGCGAAGGGCAGGGCGTGCGGCCCGAAGTCGCCGAGGCTGCCGGGCTACAGCTGTGCATCCCGATGCCCGGCGCCACCGAATCGCTCAATGTCGCGGCGGCGGCGGCGATCTGCCTGTTCGAGACCGTCCGCCAGCGTCAGTAGCTGTCGCGCTCGATTTTAATTTCCTGCAGGATCGTCGTCGAAATTTCCTCGATCGACTTGGTCGACGAGTCGAGCCAGCGGATGCCTTCCTTGCGCATCAGCTTTTCCGCATCGGCCACTTCGTTGCGGCAGTTTTCCAGCGCCGCATAGCGGCTGTTCGGCCGCCTTTCGTTGCGGATCACCTGCAGGCGCTCGGGCTGGATGGTCAGGCCGAAGAGCTTGGCGCGGTGTTTATCCAGCCCTTCGGGCAGCGCGCGGCGGTCAAAATCCTCGGGAATCAGCGGGTAATTCGCCGCTTTCAGGCCGAACTGCATGGCCAGATAAAGACTGGTTGGCGTCTTGCCGCAGCGTGACACACCGACCAGAATCACGTCGGCTTCTTCGAGCCCCTTGTTGGTGATCCCGTCGTCGTGACCAAGCGTGTAGTTGATCGCTTCGATGCGGTTTTTGTAGGAATTGCTGTCGGTCGAGCTGTGCGAGCGACCGATGGTATGCGTCGATTTCAGTCCCAGTTCGGTTTCCAGCGGCGCGATGAAGGTCTCGAAAAAAGACAGGCACAGCGCGTCGGTCTGGCGCAGGATGGCGTTCAGATCGTGCTCGACCAAGGTGGTGAAGATGATCGGGCGAATGCCGTCTTCGCGGGCCGCACGTGAAATCCGCTCGACGCATTCGCGGGCTTTTTCCACCGAATTGACGAAGGGCATGCGCACCTGGCGAATGCGCGCTCCCTCGAATTGCGTGAGCAGGCTGTGCCCCAGGGTTTCCGCGGTGATGCCAGTGCCATCGGAAACAAAAAAAGCGGTGCGGACAGGTGTCGGTTCCATCATGGGCCTGGGTGGAAAAAAGCGGCTATCTTAGCACCACACAAATCAGCCGCTGTTGCGCAGACCGGCGGCAACGCCGTTGATCGACAGGTGAATGCCGCGGCGTACTCTTTCGTCGGGCGGTTCCGTCGATTCTCCGGCGCGATGGCGGCGCAACAGCTCGACTTGCAGGTGGTTGAGCGGGTCCATGTAGGGGAAACGATTGCGGATCGAGCGGCGCAGCAGGGGATTGTCGGCGAGCAACTCATCCTGCTGCTCGATGGCCAGCAGATGGCGCTTCGTGCGTTCGAATTCGGCACGGATGCGGCCGAAAACCTCGTTGCGCAATGCGACGTCGCTGACCAGTTCGGCGTAGCGCGAGGCGATCGCTAGATCGGCCTTGGCCAGCACCATGTCCATGTTCGAGAGCAGGCTGCGGAAGAAGGGCCAGTTGCCGTACATGCGGCGCAAGGTCTCCAGCCCGTCCGGATGCTCGTCCAGCCAGGCCTCGACCGCCGAGCCGAAACCATACCAGCCGGGCAGCATCAGGCGGCACTGCGCCCAGCTGAAGACCCAGGGAATGGCGCGGAGATCCTCGATGCGCTCGGAAGCCTTGCGCGAAGCGGGGCGGCTGCCAATGTTGAGGCCGGCGATTTCCGAAATCGGCGTCGATTCGCGGAAGTAGCGATTGAAGCCGTCCGTCTCGTAGACCAGCCCGCGGTAAGCCTTGAAGGCCAGCCCCGACAGGCGCTCCATGATGCCGCGCCAGGCTTGCGGCTCGGCGGCATGCTCGAGATCGAGCAGGGTCGCCTCGAGCGTCGCGGCGGCGAGGATTTCGAGGTTACGGCGGCCGACCTCGGGATTGGAATACTTGGACGAAATGACTTCGCCTTGTTCGGTGATGCGGATCTGCCCCGAGACGGCGCCATCCGGCTGGGCGAGGATCGCCTGATAGCTCGGACCGCCGCCGCGTCCGACCGAACCGCCGCGCCCGTGAAAGAGGCGCAGGCGGACGCCTGCCGCGGCGAAGACGCCGGCGAGTTCGACCTCGGCCTTGTACAGTTCCCAGCCGGAAGTGAGGAAGCCGCCGTCCTTGTTGCTGTCCGAATAGCCGAGCATGACCTCCTGCTCGTCGCCGCGCGAGGTGAGCAGCTGGCGATAGGTTTCGTCGTCGAACAGGCGTTTCATGACGCCGGCGCTGTTGCGCAGATCGTCGATCGTTTCGAAGAGCGGAATGATGTTCAGCGCAAGCGTCGGCTTTTCGCCGAGCGTGGCGCCGGGCGTCAGCAGGCCGGCTTCCTTGAGCAGCAGGGCGACTTCGAGCAGGTCGGAGGCACTGTCGGTTTTCGAGATGATGACGTTGGGCAGCGCCGCAGCGCCGTAGCGGACGCGCAACTCGCGCGCGGCGAAGAAGATGGCCAGTTCGCCGTTGGTTTCGTCGGAGTATTCGGCGTACGGCGAATAGAGTGGGCGCGGGCAGTCGATCTCGGCTGCAAGCAAGGAAATACGCGCATCCTCGTCAAGCGTGGCGTAAGTCAGCATGCTCGGCACGCGGCCGGCGCGCGTCAGCAACTCAGCCACCGTGCGCTCGTGCACGTCCGAGTTCTGGCGCAGATCGATCGGTGCCAGGTGGAAACCGAAGACCTGCACGGCGCGCACCAGGCGCCGCAAACGCCCGCCGGCGACCAGCGCGGCACCGTGCTGCGCGAGCGAGTCGGCGAGCACTTCAAGGTCGGCTTGCAGTTCGCCTGCCGTGCCGTAGGGCCGGGCTTCGCCGACCGCATGGCGCAGGGCTTCGTGCTGGTCGAGCGACTTTGCGGTGGCGGCGAGGCGGGCATAGATGCCGGTCAGCGCGCGCCGGTAGGGTTCGTCCGAACGATGCGGCGAATGATCCGGCGAGTGCGCGGCGAGCGCCTCGAGTTCCGGAGAGACATCGATCAGCATTTGCGAAAGCGGCAACTCGGCGCCCAGCGCATGAATTTCGCCCAGATAGAAATCGATCGCCGCCGTCGATTGCAGACGCAGCGCGGTTTTCAGGATCTCGGCCGTAACGAAGGGATTGCCGTCGCGGTCGCCGCCGATCCAGCTGCCGACGCGGAAGAACGGCGGCAGTTGCCAGTCCTGCTCCGGGAAGCGTTTGCTCAGAAGATCCTGCAACTGGCCGTAGAGCCGCGGCAGTTCGGCGAAGAAGGTGTCGTCGTAGTAGCTGATGCCGTTCTTGATCTCATCGACCACCGCCAGACGGTTCGGGCGCAGCATGCGCGTGCGCCACAGCGTGAGCACCGAGCGGCGCAGCGTCAGGTCATTGTCGGCCTGCTCCTCGGGGGTGAGCTGCATGCGATCGCGCTGGTCGAGCAGGGCGGCGATTTCGTGCTGGCACTGCAGGATGCTCTTGCGCGAAACCTCCGTCGGGTGCGCAGTGAGGACCGGCGAAACCAAGGCGTTGGCGAAGAAATCGCGGACTGACTCAACTGGCACGCCGGCTTCCTGCAGGCGATCAAGCGCGTGCGCCAGACTGCCATCGCGCGGGACAGAGCCCATCAGGTCGTGCGCCCGGCGGCGACGGATGTGGTGCTGGTCTTCGGCGATGTTGGCCAGATGCAGGAAATAGCTGAACGCACGCACTACCGAAATCATCGTATCGCGCGGCAGATCGTTGAGAATCGCCTCGAGCTCGGCGCGCGCGGCCGGGTCCAGCTCGCGGTCGAAGCGAACCGAAATCTGGCGGATGCGTTCGACGATGGCGAAAACTTCCTCGCCTTCCTGTTCGCGCACGGTGTCGCCAAGCAGGCGGCCGAGCAGACGGATGTCGTCGCGCAGCGGAAGGTCTTTATCGGTGGTGGGTGCGGTCATGATGGCGTCTGTGGTTAGCTGGTTTTTTTGCGCCGCTCAGCGAGCAGATCGCGAAGCGAGCGCGCGGCGGGTTTGAGCGGCGTGCGGCTGACCGTCCAGCCGGATTGTACCGGCGGCGTCAGGAAACGGAAGCGCGTCGCCAGCCAACCGAAGGCGCGGTAGAGTCGGGGGCGCGTATAGAGCGCGGCCCAGCCGGCCCAGACGGCGTCCATCAGCGCGCTCTTCGCCGCGCCCTGGCCGACCAGCGGCGCGTGGCCGGGGCGTGCGTCGTGCGTCGCCTCGCCGCGCAGGCGGATGAGCAGATCGGGGATCGGGATCTTCACCGGACACACCTCACCGCAGGCGCCGCACAGGCTGGAAGCGGTCGGCAAGGCGTGCGTCGCGGCCAGACCCATCATGTGCGGCGAGATGATCTCGCCGATCGGTCCGGGGTAGGTCGTGCCGTAGGCGTGGCCGCCGATCCGCGTATAGACCGGGCAGTGGTTCATGCAGGCGCCGCAGCGGATGCAGTGCAGCGTAGCGCGCATCTGCTCGTCGGCGTAGGCCTGCGTGCGGCCGTTGTCGAGCAACACGAGGTGCACTTCCTTCGGGCCATCCTTTTCACCTGGCTTACGCGGGCCGCTGATCAGGTTGAAGTAAGTGGTGATTGCCTGGCCGGTCGCCGAGCGCGTCAGCAGGCCGTAAAGCGGCACGACGTGCTCGAGCCTCTCGACGACTTTTTCGATGCCGGTAATCGCCACGTGCACATCGGGCACGGTGGTGCACATGCGCCCGTTGCCTTCGTTCTCGACGAGACACAGCGTGCCGGTTTCGGCTACCGCGAAGTTCACGCCGGAGAGGCCGATTTCGGCGCTCATGAACTTCTCGCGCAGCACGGCGCGGCCGATGCCGATCAGCTCGTCGACCGACTCGGTGTAGCTGGCGCCCGGCACCTTCTCGGCGAACAGCCTGGCGATCTGCTGCTTGGTCTTGTGGATCGCCGGCATGATGATGTGCGAGGGCTTTTCGCCGTCGAGCTGGACGATGTATTCGCCCATATCGCTCTCCAGCGCGGCGATGCCGGCGGCTTCCATCGCGTGGTTGAGCTCGGTTTCCTCGCTGACCATCGACTTGCCCTTGACCATCAGCTTCGCCGAATGCTTCTGCGCGATGCCGATGATGATGGCGTTGGCCTCTTCGCCATTCTCGGCCCAGTGCACCTGCACGCCGTTCGCCGTCAGCTTGCGTTCCAGTTGTTCAAGCAGCTCGGGCAGGCGCGCCAGGCTGTATTTGCGGATGTGTTCGGCGAGCCCGCGCTGCGCTTCGAGCGCGGCGGGGTCGGGGAACTGCGCCGCGCGCTTGGCCATCAGGAAATCCATCGCGCCGCGGAAGCTCTTGCGCAGGTGCTCGTCGGCCACGGCCTCGGTGGTGCGCTGCTTGAATTCGCTGGCCGGGACGAAGTGGAGTGCCTGGGTGTGCTCTTGGGTATTTCCGTGCGCGCTCATCAGAGTTCCTCCTCGCCGACAAGCAGCAGGATGATCAATTCTTTCGGGCCGTGCGCGCCATACGCCAGCGTGACCTGGATATCCGCCGTTTTCGACGGGCCGGAAATGAGCAGGGCGTTGGTCGGCATGCCGCCGCTCCAGTCCTGGGCGGCCATCGCGTCGAACAGCGTGTCGTAGAGCTGGTCAGCGTCAAACAGTGCGAAATGGATCGGCGGCACGAGCGACATCAGGCGTGGTTCTTTTTCGTCCGGCCAGACGATCAGGGTGCCGGTTTCGGCGATGCCGCCACGCGTCGAGGTGAAGCCGGCGTCGGTATCGCGGAAGAGTTCCAGCTTCCACTCGTCGACCGGACGATCGTAGGGCTTCAGGCCTTTGATGCCGGCGCCTTCCAGGGTTGCCGCATGGGCCGTCTGTGCGCCGTAGAGCAGCGAGCTGACGCCTTTTGCGAGACAAAGCGCGCGCAGGGTTTCTGCCCAGTTGCCGCGCGTCACGCGCACCACTTCGCCGCGCCAGAACGCCATTCTTTCGCAGAATCGTTCGATGCACGCGGCACGATCTTCGGCCGGTGCGGCGCTGCGGACCGCGGCATAAAATCCGCTGACGTCGGGCGCCACGACCGTTTTACCCTGCGGGGCGGCGCGCAGGCGCTGCAGAATGTTGTCGCGCGCGTTCATGCCTTCTCTCCCGGGGCTGCCAGGCGCTCACGGAGGAAGGTCGCCAGATGCTTGCCCTGGAAGGTATCGCCGCGCTTTTGCAGGGTGTGGTTGAGGTTGAGCATGCAGCCGCAATCGGCCGAAATAAAGCCTTCGGCACCGGTTTCCTTGAGCGCGTCGACCTTGTCGCTGGCCATCGCCGACGAAATCGACGGGTGCTTGAGCGAGAAGGTGCCGCCGAAGCCGCAGCACTCGGATTCGTGCGCCTGGGTGACGACATTGACGCCGGGCAACTGGGCGAGCAGGGCGCGCGCATGCACGTGCGTGCCCATCTCACGGCGCGCAGCGCAGGAGGTGTGCAGGGTGACGGTCGTCGGCTGGCCGGCGTCCTTCCACTGCACCTTGAGCACGTTGAGCAGGAACTCGGACAGTTCGAAAACGCGTTCGGCCAGCGCTTCGGCGCGGGCTTTCGTTGGCGCATCGTCGGCAAAGAGTTTGGGGTAATGGTGGCGCATCATGCCGGCACAGGACCCCGACGGAACGACGATCGGCCAGTCGTTTGGGAAGAGTTGCATCTGGGTCAGCGCAACGGCGCGCGCTTCGTCCGCGTAGCCGCTGGTATAGGCCGGCTGGCCACAGCAGGTCTGGTTTTCCGGGAAGTGGACCTTGATGCCTTCGCGCTCGAGCAGCGTGATGGCGTCCATGCCGGCTTCAGGGCAGAAGAGGTCGACGAGGCAGGTGGCAAAAAAGTAGACGTCCTTGGGACGTGGACCGCTTGGGTTGTCTCGTTGCATCTCCGCTCCTTTGGTTAATTGGTAAGACCAATATCTTTAACTCGTAAGAATGTACGATACCACAGGCGTTTAGTCAATAAACGAGGAGCGATTTTGAGGCTTGCAGTTTGCCGGATTGCTCATTAGAATTACGTGGTCTTACCAATCGAGCGATTACTTTGCCCAAGCCGCAAAACAGGTTCCAGGTTCCGCGCGTCTCAGACGCCGTCGCTTCGTCACTGGAACGCCGCATCCTGGAAGGCTCGCTGAAGCCGGGCGACCGGCTGCCGCCGGAGCGTGAACTGGCCATCGAGCTGGGCGTGTCGCGCCCCTCGTTGCGCGAGGCGATCCAGAAACTGGCTTCAAAGGGCATGGTGCAAAGTCAGCAGGGCGGTGGCACCTATGTCACCGACCGGCTCGAGTCGACCTTCTTCGACCCCTGGCAGGACATGATGGGCGCGCACCCGAACCTGCGCGAAGACTTGCTCGAATTCCGCCGCATGCTCGAAGGACAGGCCGCCGAGTGGGCCGCCGAGCGGGCAACCGAAGCCGATCTGACGCGTCTGACCCAGGCCTTCGATGCAATGAACGAAGCCTTCGATGCCGACGATCTCGAACGCCGCTCCAGTACCGACATCGCCTTCCATCAGGCGATCGGCGAAGCCACGCACAACGTGCTGATCGGCCATCTTTCGGCGGCGCTCCTGCGCCTGATGCAGGACAACATCCGCCTCAACCTCGGCGAGCTGAAAAGCATCCCGGCGGCGATCTCGCTGCTCAAGAGCCAGCATGCCGGAATTCATGCCGCTATCTGCGAGCGCCGGCCCGCTGCCGCACGCGCCGCCGCCGAAACGCACATCGACTTCGTGCGCGAATCGCTGGCCCAGTCGCTGCGTTCCGCCGCCCGGCGCGAAACCGCCGCCCGGCGCCTGAATACCGAATTTTCCGAAATACTCTCTTCTTGATTTGACCCCTGAAAGGAATCCGCATGGAGCCCCTCGTCATACCCCTTGAAAAACTGCGCATGACCGACGTCGAACAGGTCGGTGGCAAGAACTCGTCGCTCGGCGAAATGATCAGCCAGCTGGCCGACTCCGGCGTGCGCGTTCCGGGCGGCTTTGCCACGACGGCCTCGGCCTACCGCGATTTCCTCGCGCAGAGCGGCCTCGACACCAAGATCAACGCAGCGCTCGATGCACTGGACGTCGATGATGTGAATGCGCTCGCCGTTTGCGGCAAGCAGATCCGCGACTGGATCATGGAAACGCCGTTCCCGACCGCGCTGACCGTTGAAATCAGCGCGCAGTATCAGCGCCTGGTCGCCGAATCGTCGGCCGACATGTCGTTCGCCGTGCGTTCGTCGGCCACCGCCGAGGATCTGCCAGACGCTTCGTTCGCCGGCCAGCAGGAAACCTTCCTGAACATTCACGGGCTGGACAACATCCTGCACGCAATCAAAGAAGTGTTCGCTTCGCTGTACAACGACCGCGCCATCTCCTACCGCGTGCACAAGAACTTCATCCACGCCGACGTCGCGCTGTCGGCCGGCGTGCAGCGCATGGTGCGCTCCGACACCGGCGCCGCCGGCGTGATGTTCACGCTCGACACCGAATCCGGTTTCCGCGACGCGGTTTTCGTCACCTCGTCCTACGGTCTTGGCGAAACGGTGGTGCAGGGCGCCGTGAATCCGGACGAGTTCTACGTGCACAAGCCCATGCTGGCCGCCGGCAAGCACGCCGTGATTCGCCGCAACCTGGGCTCCAAGCTGATCAAGATGATTTTCTCGGGCGAGAAAGTGGCCGGCAAATCGGTCGAAACCGTCGATGTCGCCGAAACCGACCGTCACCGCTTCTCGCTCAACGACGCCGAAGTGCAGGAACTCGCGCGCTACGCCGTGATCATCGAGCAGCACTACGGCCGTCCGATGGACATCGAGTGGGGCAAGGACGGCCGCGACGGCAAGCTGTACGTGCTGCAGGCGCGCCCGGAAACGGTCAAGTCACAGGAAGGCGGCCACGAGCGCTTGCAGAAATTTAAGCTAAAATCCTTCTCCAAGGTGCTCGCTTCGGGCCGCGCCATCGGCCAGAAGATCGGCACCGGCCCGGTGCGCGTCGTGCATGATCCGAAGGAAATGGACAAGGTGCAGCCCGGCGACGTGCTCGTCGCCGACATGACCGACCCGAACTGGGAGCCGGTGATGAAGCGCGCTTCGGCGATCGTCACCAACCGCGGCGGGCGCACCTGCCACGCGGCGATCATTGCGCGCGAACTAGGCATTCCGGCCATCGTCGGTTGCGGCGATGCGACCGAAACGCTGGGCGAGGGCGAGATCGTCACCGCCTCCTGCGCCGAGGGCGACACCGGCCACGTCTATCGCGGCAAGCTCGATTTCGAAGTGACCTCGCGCGAAATCACGACGATGCCCGAGATCCCGGTCAAGATCATGATGAACGTCGGCAACCCGGAACTCGCCTTCGAGTTCTCGCAACTGCCGAACGCCGGCGTCGGCCTCGCGCGCGTCGAGTTCATCATCAACAACGTGATCGGCGTGCACCCCAAGGCCATCCTCGACATCGACCGCCAGCCGGCTTCGCGCCGTGAGGAAATCGAGCGCCGGGCGCGTGGTTACGCCAGCCCGAAGGAATTCTTCGTTGAGAAGCTGGTTGAAGGCGTGTCGACCATCGCCGCCGCCTTCTGGCCGCAGCCGGTGATCGTCCGCCTCTCCGACTTCAAGTCGAACGAATACCGCAAGCTGCTCGGCGGCGACGCCTACGAGCCGGAAGAAGAAAACCCGATGCTCGGCTTCCGCGGCGCCTCGCGCTACATCGCCAGCACCTTCCGCGACTGTTTCGAAATGGAATGCCGCGCCATGAAGAAGGTGCGCGAGGAAATGGGCCTGACCAACGTCGAGCTGATGGTGCCTTTCGTGCGTACCGTCGGCGAAGCGGCGGCCGTCGAAACGCTGCTTGCCGAACACGGCCTGAAGCGCGGCGAGAATGGCCTGAAGCTGATCATGATGTGCGAGATCCCGTCGAACGCCTTGCTCGCCGACGAGTTCCTGAAGCACTTCGACGGTATGTCGATCGGCTCCAACGACCTGACGCAGCTGACACTGGGCCTCGACCGCGATTCCGGCCTCGTCGCCGCGCTGTTCGACGAACGCGACCCGGCGGTCAAGGCGCTGCTGGAAATGGCCATTTCCGCCTGCCGCAAGCAAGGCAAGTATGTCGGCATCTGCGGCCAGGGACCATCGGATCACGCCGATCTCGCCGAATGGCTGATGGACCAGGGAATCAGCAGCATCTCGCTGAACCCGGACACGGTGGTCGATACGTGGACGCAACTGGCGGCGCACAAGGCCTGATCCGGCTGCACTTCAGCAACAAGCAAAACGCCCCGAATTTCGGGGCGTTTTGCTTTGCAAGAGCAGGGTTTCGAATTAGCCGTCTAGCGATTTGATCAGTTCGAATAGCCGCTGATAGAACTCCGGTTCGGTGACCGTCACTTCGCCGGTCTTCACCAGCGTATCTTTGTCCGCCGCCCAGGGCATGGACAGCGAGCCGAACCCGGAAACGCTCACCCCCGCACTGCTGCCACGTGATTTAAGCTGAAAATTCACCTCGAGGCCATTGGCATAGATGACGGCGCCCAGCGTGCTCGGCAGGCAGACGAGGGTAATCGTCAGTTTCGTGGCCTGCTCGGGCGTCGGCTGAAAGTATTTCTCGCCACGGATATTGAGCGACTGCACGCCATCGATCTGATAGCCCTGGCTGAGCAGGGCGCGTTTGCCGATTTCGCAAGCGCTTTCCGGCTCGCGGCTGCTGTAATACTGGAACGGCGTCTCCACCGGAAATGTTTCGGCCTGATAGACGCGGGCCTGCTGCTGCGTCGAGCCGCAAGCGCCGAGCATCAGTCCAAGCAGGCAGGCCAGCCCGAGCGGGCGAAAATATCGAAACATGGCGGAGTGGATTGTGGGATGGGCGGTTTTCATGGGCGCATATCTTGAGCAAAATTGGCGACAGCTGTCGCCGGCTAGGCCATGGCCGAAAAGGTGGGTAGCCTGATATGGAAGCGGATGGCTGCGGCGCGCAGCGCGAAGATCGTGCCCATGGCCACCCAGGCCGACCAGGCGGCATCGACGCCGAGTTCCTGCAAGCCGATCAGCAGCAGGGCGCCAAGCCACGCGGCGGTTGCGTACAGTTCGCCGGGCAGGAAAATCAACGGCAACTGATTGCAGAACACATCGCGCAACACCCCGCCGAAGACGCCGGTCACCACCCCCAGCATGCTGGCGACAAGCCAGGGCGCGTGCCACTGCAGTGCGCCCTGCGTGCCGATGATGGTGAATAGAGCCAGGCCGATGGCATCGGGATAGAGAAACAGCTGCGGAGAAATCTTGCGCCGACGAGCCCAGAAAAACGTCGCGACGGCGATCGAAAACCCGGCTGCCAGATAGGTTTGATTGGCGACCCAGAACACTTCCCGGTTGAGTAGCATGTCGCGCAATGTGCCGCCGCCCAGCGCAGTGGCGATGGCGACCATCACCGCGCCGACCAGATCCATCGCCTTGCGCTCCGCTTCGAGAACGCCGGTAATCGCGTTGACCGCGACGGCGGCAATACCCACCCAGTACAGCAGTTGATCCATCAGGCCTTGACGCGCAGCAGGCGGCCTTTTTCGCGAACCCAGTCGCGCTCTTTTTCGGCTTCGCGCTTGTCGTGCTGTTTCTTTCCCTTGGCAAGGCCGATTTCAACCTTGATGCGGCCATTCACGTAGTGCAGATCCAGCGGCAGGAGCGTGTAACCGGCGCGCTCGACCTGCCCGATCAGTTTGCTGATCTGGTTGGCATGCAGCAGCAGCTTGCGCGTGCGGATCGGGTCGGGCGTGACGTGGGTCGACGCTTCGGGCAGGGCCGTAATGTGCATCCCGAAGAGGAACACCTCGCCGCTGCGGATGACGACATAGGACTCCTTGATGTTTCCCCGTCCGGCCCGGATCGCCTTGACTTCCCATCCTTCGAGTACGATCCCGGCCTCGAATTTTTCTTCGATGTAGTAATCGTGGAAGGCTTTTTTGTTGGCGATGATGCTCATGGTGCCCGACTCTCAGAGGTTTTTACGCAGGAATGCTAGAATGCGCGATTCTACAGGATTCACGGGGCGCGGCGGAGGCGCGGTGGAGCATGGCCTTGGTTGAAAAATCGGTGCTGATCGAGCGTTCGGCACAGCAAATGTTCTATCTCGTCGACCAAGTCGAGGACTATCCGCAATTTCTTCCGTGGTGCAGCCAGACCCGGCTCGAATTCCGCGACGAAAAAAAAACCGTTGCCACCCTGTATATCAACTATCTCAGCGTCAAATCGCACTTCACCACCGAGAACGACAAGGAAATCCCGCTCCGCATGAGCATCAAGCTGGTCGACGGCCCGTTTCGCCGGCTCGAGGGCCTTTGGCGCTTCAAGCCGCTGGCCGAGAACGCCTGCAAGATCGAGTTCCAGCTT
>Ga0307509_10000814_pt1 | contig 53591 bp, 51 predicted proteins | sample 10_EM_MG_FD_202245 | JGI IMG/M metagenome (GOLD analysis project Ga0307509, IMG submission 202245) | Populus trichocarpa ectomycorrhiza microbial communities from riparian zone in the Pacific Northwest, United States - 10_EM | ecosystem: Host-associated > Plants > Roots > Unclassified | place... | reverse complement strand
CCTCGTCAGCATCGAGATCCTCCTAAATTCCTCCTTCTCCCCGCCGACCCTCGCGCAGTTAACCACAACTTGCATCTTCTCCCCATCCTGGACGAGATCGTAGAAGATCAGTTTCGAGCTCACATCGCGGTAATTCTTGATTCTGCCTTCGCCGCGTAAGGTGGAACTCAATCTCATTATTACAATAGACAATAAATACAAGTACAAAATCCCTCCCCCAACAACGTGTTGGTGGTGGTGGTAGTGATGAAAACCCACCTCTTATGGTAACCAATTTTTCAATAGAAACGCTCTCATCGCTGCTGCCATTGCCTACGATGATGTGCTCATACTCCCTGCATATCTCGGCTATGCTCTTTACGTTCATGCCTTGGTTGTGGATATGCGGGTAGAGAGGCACATCGCTATCCTGAAGGTTTTTCCGACGCGCCGAGGGCTGGAGGTCTGGCCTTGAAGCTGCTAAAGAGCGCTTGAAACGCTGGGTTATTCGGGGAGTAAATTGTCTACTAGCGAGGATCAAGCGAAGGAGGAGGGGGGCCCGCGAAGTAAACATCTGAGAACAATCGTTAGCAATTGGTCCCCTTCGATAAAGTTAATGATGGTGAAGGGCAGAAAGGGAATCAGAGAGAAGATTTGCATCTTAAAGTCACACGCTAGCCTCAGAGCCAGCGTCATTCGCAACGGTTCTTAAATTCATCTCATCATTTTCCGGGCAGGTTTTAGCAATAGCATCAGCAAACTTAAAGCATACCTTTGTTCAAATTGGCATCCCCACTTCGGTCTTCTTTGTAGAGAGGGGACGCGTTAGTGATCGCTATCGCTCGTATGAGGAGAACGATGGAAAAAAGTGAGGAAGAAAGCGATTCCCACAAAATTTAATTAAAGCTTTCCCTCCAGCGTGCAGAAAACGCTGGGCACCCGGTTGGCCCGAGTGCCATTTCGGTAGGGTAACCCCTATGCGCCTGATAGCAGTGGGTGTTGAAAAGATTAATGGTAAATGCTTCCTAGTTATAATAAAGAATAACATTAAAAATACAAGACTAATTTCGCTTCGTTAGAAAAAAACACCAAAAATACTATCTGTGATGGACTAATTAAGTAAACTAGTTGTAGGAAAATAACTGCTCTTTCTATGGATTAATAGTACGTATGATAGCTAGCATGCAGAACTGAATTTCAGTCCAGCATGCAGCATGGATCAGGGGCTAATGATGGTTATTCAAAATGCTTAAGCATAGAAAAATAATTTCTCTTTATTACCAAGAATACTTAGAGGTGATAGATGATTTCTCCAATCTCCTTTAGTACTTTTTTACGTTTTTAATGTTATTTTCTAATTGGAAACATGCCCACTCGATCCTGCCTAGTGATACCTTGCTTGTGGTTAACAGTTGACCCACCGCAACAGCAGCTCTTTCCCTAAAATCAACCCAATTAATTAACCTATCATCTCCAGTATTTTTTCGTATTTTTAGCTAACAAAGCGAAATTGTTCTTGTATTTTTAATGTTATTTATAACTAGAAAATATCTACAGTGCCTTCCGTTGACAACAGCACACCAGCGCGCTAACTCAAGAACAGGTGGTTACCCTACCGAACCAGCACTCAGCGTTGCAAAACCAAATTTCCTGCACGCTATTATCATACACTTGAACCCACCGTTAGCCCCACCACCCACCCACCACCGTCACAACTCAAACCCCACCACCACCCTCCAAAGCTCCAGCATCGCCCATTATCACCAGCAAGACAACAACAACAAGATCCCCCCCCCAATCACAAACCGCAATGTCATTCCTAGGATTCGGCAAGCCCCAGCCAACTTTGGCCGAGAAGATGGCCGCGGCGGAACAAGAGCTCGAGATGATTACTGATATGTTCAATAGGTTTTTTTTTACCTTCCTTCCTTCCTTCCTTCCTTCCTTCTCTAAACCCGTTATTTATTTTTATATTTATTTTTCTCACAACAATCTCAACCTCAATGCACACACACAGGCTCACCCGATCATGCCACAACAAATGCATCCCAACCGATTACAAAGAGGCGGACCTGAATAAGGGCGAGTCGGTCTGCCTCGATCGTTGCGTTTCCAAGTTCTTTGACGTCAACATCCGAGTTTGATCCCCCCCGACCCCCCGGAACACTACGGCAACGCAAACCAAGCTAATCGAGGTGGGGTGGTGGTGGTGGTGATAGGTCAGTGAAGCGATGCAGAGCCAAAGCCAGGCCATGCGAGGTGCTGCCCAGGGCGGCAGTGGCTTCGGTGCTTAAGTTATCTATTTTCCTCCCCCACGAGGTTAGAAGGTATACCGTACATTGCGACGTAATGGGAAACCATGGAAAAGAAAGGAGAGCGCAGGCCACAACTTGTGCTTGGGGTGGAGTCTTTTTTTCTTTTTCTTTTCCCCCTGTACCATATATGCGCCTTACTCCATGTCACCCTCCTCACCATCTTGGAATAATCGGCGTTTGAAAAGTTGAGATACGATATGTTTGGTAACTGCTTCAATTTCCCAAACACCTCTGTGTTTGGATGGAGTAGAAATACACAAAAACTAAAAAGAAGGAAGAAAGGAAAGGAAGAAAGCTCCCCTTCAACATGTTCTCTACAGCCACAACCATTTCCACCATCTTCCTGCCGAATTATTAATAAATGTATTGGTACAAAAATGTGTCAAAAACAGAAACTCCCATCACGCCTAGAGAACAATCGACTCCTCGCATTACAAAAGAAACTTCTATGCTCCGAAAATGGGCCATCATGCTTGGCCCGTCAGCTACCTCCTCTTGATCCAAACACAATCGCAAGTAACCATTCCCCCCAACCCCGTTCTATAGCCTCTCCGAGCCCCGAAGCCCTCTCCTCCACCTCCTCAACATTTCTCCCGAAGCCATCTACCGCGTCCTCCACATCTGCCATTTGGCCTCGCACGCTGCCTAGCTCATATTGCAGCCTAGCTCCCAAGGCTTCTACCTCCCTCATTGCCGCCTTCAGGTCCATTGTTTGACGATCAATCATATCCCTCGTTGCCTCTCCCATTGAGTTCACCACCTCCGATCCCCGGCGTAAGTCGCCCTCGAGCTTACCAGCATTAGAGTCTAGATAAGCAAAAATGGTCTCAAGGGTAGCCAACTTGCGGTCCGTCCACTCTGAAACACGGTCGTCTGCAAGTAGGGTTTGGAGGTTTGGGGCATGAAGAGAGAGGGTGTCTAGCGTCAAATCGCTTTCGTCCCGCACGTCATCGAAAGAGGGCAGCAGCCCAGTATCTAATACAGCCTCCTCTGCAACTGAGAAACTCAGCCTTCTTGGCCAATACTCCTCGTGCCTGACTTCGTAGCACTTCTTCAGATACTCAGAAAAGCTCTTATTTCTCTTTCTTCCACACTCTAGCACCCCACCTTCATCGTAATCTATCCACCGGCGTCCTGGTAAGCTTGCATCCACAAACTCCTCCCCGTCTTCATCCTCCTCAGCATCCATTGCTTCTTTATACATACTCGCCGCGTCGCTGTGGTTTCCCGCTGTAACACCGCCATCGCCCGACACGGCGCTCAAGAAGTTGATACCCCCAGCGCCAGCGCTACCGACCGGACTGTCGGTGTGAAAAGGTAACTTTAAGAACGAGGCGACGGAATGTTCGCTCGACCCTTTATACTCCTTCTCATTCCGCTCTGATTCTCTAAGGCCAGATGGAGGTGTTGTCATCCCGGTATGTTCTGTTAAATCTTCGTAGACACCGAAATCCTTTGCAGGTGGTCGTCCGTAATGTCCACGCCCCCTAACATAATCGGCACCAGCCGAAGCAACACCTTTCATGCCCTTCATCCGTCCTGACATACCCTTAAAAACAGCCTTCCTCAGATCTGAGATGTCTTTGCCCTCGTTCTCCTTTTCCTTCACCCCAGGGCTTGTCACAGAACCTCCACCATTGCTACCGAACGAGCTGCTCGTCGGATTGCTCACTATATGGTAGCCAGCAGCAGCAGCATATTCTCCGGAATGTCGAGCCATGCCCTCACTTTCACTAATACTCCCTCCACCAACGCTATTTCTTCTGCTCATGCTAACTGCGGCCGGCGGAGTCTGAGTACCCGCGCTCCCGCCAACCCCACTTCCGGTAGCAGACTGGCTCTTTCGCGGCTTCCCTTGCCAGAGATACTTGCATCGCTCGCCACTCAAGTGTGAAGAAAACCTCTCTATGTCTACTGTTTCGACGCTGGTCCCCTCTACTTTGGCAGAACTGCTACCAACAGCCCTTCCACCCAGATCAACGACAGTACTTTTAATAGCCCTCGGGACCGCAAAGATGTCCCCCGACGATGTCCCACTCCCATTCTTCATAGCAGCTTTCTGTAGTTTATCCATAGTATCCCTATCTAGTCTCCTAGTCCTGGGTATCCTCTGCTGCCGTTGAAAATGATATATCGCCTTCTTCAGCTGCGGTAAATCAAAAGCATCTTTGGGTATTGGAGCACCGAAAGATGAAAGCCTATTCTTTGCACCTAGTACCATGCCTAGCAATGCAGCAACCGTCGTGGGTCCAAGCGTCCCATCACTTGGCTCGATATTGTAAAACTCTGTACCAAATTCCGTCCACCAATCATATATCCCCCTTTCGGTGATGTCACACAGCAGCCCATCCGCATAGTCCGGCTTCAACTTTTCAAATAAAGTCAATGCAATCTGGCACAACCGGACAAGCTCCATAACAGAAGTGTAAAATGGTATTTTATCCGAGGTTCTATAGAGTTGGTGGAATTTCGTCTGGCTAGCATCTGCAGGCATGCTCAAACTCAAGGCGGACCTCCCCGAGCATCCCATTCTCTTCAAATCCTCATTGACAATGAAGTCCTCCCTATGGAGCCTGACGTCTCCATCGGGGACCGGAACAACCGTCAGTGCGCTCGGGAATGTTGACAGGTTCGTCACCATGAGCCTCCCGTACGGAGTTTCCTTCGGTCGGGCATGGAACTTGGTAACAGCTCTGAAGTATACGCGTAGGCGCGGCGACCACTGAGTCTCATCACGAGGTATACTGAGAACGCTGATTGTTATAACATGACTTGGATCGCCGGTATAGGTCGAGATGACAAAGGTAGGGTGGATACGGGAGCAAGCCCATTGCTCGACAAAGTAAACCTCGTAACCGAAAAGGGTGCGGTGACGATGTACAACGGTAGTGCAAGCCTCCTCTTCCAAGTAGCGAAAGGCTACCTTTTTTCTGATGTTAGTATTGTGAAGGGAGCTCCGGAGAGCTTCACGGGCAATCTTACCGGATCACAGAGAACAAATAATTGTCTATCCGCAGGTAAAATGTCGGCGTGACCCCCCCCTATTCCTTCCATTACTTCCATCTCGGCGCCTCCACTTTCCTTCGGAATGAAGGATCCATTTAAGGAGGTGGAGGTTCCAGAGGTCTTCCGAGGCGGGGTTTGTAACTGAACATTGTATGGGACCGAGGAGGTGGTGGTGGAGCTAGTGGGCACAGGGACAGTAGGCATGGTCCACAGCACCCTATTAATTAACGTCGGTTCAACAGATATTTGGTCGCACTTGTTGTAGATGAAACGCGGCGTCGTTCAAGAACAAGTTCAAGTGCAGGAGGAGGGGTTAGCGAGTTCATCGGGGATCCCAAGAATTGCGAAAAGCCTAAGCCAGGGGTTGTGTTTGTCGATGGCGTGGATAAAAGTTAGACAGACACCGGTAATCGATAGCACCAGCACACCTTCCACCAGAGAAGAGCCGCAAACACGAGGAAGAAAAAATCCACCTCGCCAAACAAGATGAGATGTAGTGTTTAGCCGTTTATATCTCCCTTCTTCCCCCACAGGCCCTATGCCGTGGGATCCAGGCGTTTGGGTAAGCCGCAGAGAAAGAAGGCGCTCATGATCTCCCCGCTCACGTGAAAACAATAAAACCAGGAATGCCAGACAGTACTCGAGCACGGTACAAAAGCTGCGTGAGACGCACAAGAAAACCCTGTTCGAACCAGTTTAGATGGACCACCGCCTCTTTTCCTTGCTTCGACATCTTTGCGAGCAAACAAGCAACCTCGTTTGCACTCAGCGGGGGATGTGATCGTGAGCAAACAGCCGCCGTTCGGCTTCGAATCTTCCTCTCCCAGAATGCATGACATGCCTGAGGCGATCTGACAGCGCCGGTACAGTACCGGTACAGTACAACGGCTGTTCGCCTTAGTTTCTTATTGGCTCAAGTATTTTTATCTTTTTTCACTTTCTCTCGAAAGAGAGAACGTTGCTGTTTGTCTGTGTCACGTACTTGCACGATGACCATTATCGAGGCCTAAGATGCTCACTGCCGATATTGGAAATTGTGGCCTGGTGCATTTGGAATATCTAAGCATAAAGTTTCCTTCATGCCCCCTCCATATCCTGTCCCCGGAATGCCCAAGAACAGTGATTCGGTATTCTACACCTCTGCCCGGACCTACCGGTATCCTTGGATTAACCCTGGAACAGGGATCCTGTGGCAGAACCATTCCATCAAGCCCACTTGAGATTGATTAGGCTATCAGAACATTAAGTTGAGATAAAGCGATAGGCCCCCCAGAAAAGCATCCATTCCAATACCCTGTCCGAACTCCGTACCACAAACTCGACGTACAGAGTTGAAATCGAGCGCTCAACCAGAAAGTCGATGAAAAGCCTCGGATGCAAGGAGTGCAATCATATTTGAGCTTAGTTCTAGCGTTTCAGTGAAAGCAAACACCTTAAGAGGAATGGAATCCGTCAAAAGCTGAAACCTAGGCGAGCTTCAGAGAGTCTGGGCTCTGGCTTCCCGTTTCCCGCGAAAGTTCACTCCAAGACCAGACGACTTAGCCGTGGCATGATTCATCACTGGCAAAGGGAACAACGCGTCGTGTTTACTATTGAGTTTTGCGGAAAGGGCATATCAATTCCTCCCTAAGGACTTGCTAGCCATGAGTGGCCCTTGCTTTGTGCATGTAGCTTTAGTTACCGTATGGGTTTTCGCCACCATATCACAATTCCAATGACCATCACGAGCATTTATCCACCCTGGCTACCACAAGCTCTCTTAAGCAATCAAAAAAAAAAAAAAATTCTCGAACAGCAAATGCCCACACTACCAATATACCCCCCATAACCCCCACAGCCGCCTTCCCCTAATTATGTGTTTCTGCAAAAAATCTTAATGCCCCATGCCGAGTGACAAAGCATGATTACAAGTACCAAGAATAAAATTAGGAATTGTAAAAATCAAAGCAAGAAAAGGGCCTAAAGGATTATTTCTCGATTCAGAGTCATCATGGACGGAGCACCTCTTTCAAACATGAATTCCCGAGTTTCTAGCTAAGAAGGTAGTGACTTTTTGACACCTGTCCCCCACCAAAGCCAGAGCCCCAAATACCATATCTAGGCAAGCAAGGTGGCAGCTACATGACCGCCCACTGGATTCTCTATCTCACTGTCTCAGTGGAGGAATCCTGATGATGCCTGTATCAGCAACTCCTTCACCATTTCCAATTGCGGACCAGCTACCCTGGACTCCTAGGCTACTTTCACTTGCTCAAAATCCCCACAGTTAATCCCCCGATCGTGGAGGCGGTACCATGAATCCGTATGGTATTGTACAACAACAATTAAGGCAGGGTAGAGGGAGATTAAATACTAACGCTGGGAGCAACGACTAGAATCTTTTAGCCTCTGTTTCGAGACATGGATGCGTAAGTTAGACCCTGTCAGGGCGAGAGATTTGGTACGGCCCTTTTGCTCACTTTCCTTGGGGTTTCAGTACGGTCATTCATGATCACTCGTTTCTGTTTTCCCTCTTCCCTTTGGATATTCTGGGAGGATGAGCGGGTGCGCAGGTGGGCGTTATGATAATACAAGATGTAGAGTCTAGCCCTATCTTCTGGAGGTATCTTCGGTCCTCGGGGCGGATTCAAACCCCCTGGGCCTTCTGGCCTTTAGGCTATGATACCTTCTTCCCTGCCAATGCTGCCATGATAGTACAGTACCCAGCTGCAACAAAGTACAATGCAGTGCCAGTAGGCTCTAATTAAGTTATGATATAAATAACATCAACAATCCAGCCCAGCACTCAGTTAGGTTGGGGGCTCTTCCTTTTACCAGGGGGCCCGGGTTGGGATCTTAGATTGGGTAGTTTCCTTGGTGGGAACATGCTTTGATAGGATGATAATGTTTTATCGTTTATAATATTATGTTTGTATTGGGGGTTGGAGTTTGTTCTGTTATTAAAGTTTGCAGGCTATACCACCGGGTGATTGTAATGATTTTCCTGAACTGGTAACTTATGATACGAATAAATCGCGGATTTGGCCAAAAAAAAATAATCCTGCCTCAGTACTCCTCAGCACCTCCGTCGACACCGCCGTCCCCATCCGCGGTCGAACCTCGGAGTAGTCGATAGTACCGTAGCTACTCGCGGTGAGGGATACGATGCCGTGCAATGCCGCAGTGAAACACCATACCGGTAACCCGTGTATGACAAGCACTCTGGCTCAAGCAAATAAACAAACAAACGAGCGGACACAGGGTTAGGCCAACCCATCGGTATCCTATCCAGGTCACCCCATCCATCCCACGACCCGCATCCTCTAACCACCCTTTGCTCCTATGGTGGTCCGCTGCTCTTGCATCGAGCCAGCTAGACGGTAAGCAGCAGCACCGACATATAGAGCCCAGAAACCAAACTCGTTAGGCTAGTTGGTCGAATCGGAATGCGGTGTCCGGTGCCCTAAGACGGGATTAAAAAGGAGGTGCCGCCTCGGAGACGTCTTCAAATCCTCTAGCCAGCCGCGTGGGTCGCAAATGGCTGCCTGCGAGTTGGGGATGACTCGCGATTGTGTTGCGTTACGCGCTTACCTCAACAAAGGGTTCGTGCCGGTGGTTTTGAGTCCGCTTCAAGCTTCGGCTAGTAGAGGGTAGATAGCAGAGCCCAGCTTTGGCGCGCTTCTTACTAGGGTGGTTGACCCTTATGTAATATTACACCGTACTGGCGCCGTAGGCTATGGAGGGTGAGAATGGACCTCGCTACTTTCCTTGCCGCACGGGGCGCCGAGAGGGAAGTCCGATCCCTTAGCTGCGACCAGACCCACCCTGTGCGAGTGATTTACGGTGAAGTAGTTGTAGGGCAAGCAGATTGTGATGTCACGGTGTTCGGGTGGTGAGCTTGTTCTGCGTTGGAACACGGAAGGGAAGATTGACACTGATATCTGCCGAGGTTGCTCAGGGAAACGCGATATCATACTTACGGATGTGTGCGATTTCCTGTGACCGCAGTAGATAAAGCCGACGATTATGGGTTCGCTAGAGGGTAGGGCACAACATCTTAATGTGAGTGAACTTGGCTTTCACTTGACCTTGGTCTCAGCGGTGTAGGTATGGGGTGGTTAATCGACTGTCTAGTCTACCGTATCGGTTCTAGAAGAGGTACATCGAGCACCACGCCAAGCCATGCTACAACGAATGAGAGCGAAATTTGTGAAGTAGGATAGGTACAGTATGGTACAGCCCCACGGGGAGCTGTGGTGGTGGTGGTGATTAAAGCGATTCATTATTTCTCTTCTCTTTTTCTTTTTCTTTCTAATTCCCCTAAATTGGGCTCGCGCTTTTGTTGTGGTTGTGATGAGTTTCTTCCCATCCCCGAGTTATTCTCGCTATCTGCACACCTTCCTGGATATCGAGCTGCCGAGAAAGGAAATGAGGAGGGGTGAAGCGAGTTGGTTGGTAATGATGCATGGGGGGAGGGATATAGGAAGGAGGTGGGAGGAGAGATGGATGGGGTAAAAAGGAAATAGCAAAAGGATGGGAGGGGTAAGGTAAGAATAAGAGATACAATAACTAAAGGAATTCAATCAATGTCGAGAGCATATCCTTGGTAACCTGTTGCCACTCATCTGACGCTTCGGTCATGCCATCGATTTGTTCTAGTGGTGATCGTTGGTGTTAGTTCTTTGTGCTATATAAGAGTGGGTGACCTTTAGTGGTGACCGAGAAATTTTACCCTTAAGTGTCCTCCCGACATCCTTTAGGCTACCACCAGCTTTGCCCAGCAGCCCACCAATCCGCTTTTTAGCACCGTCGTCTTCGGCACATAACCAGGCAAGTATTCGATCAGTCATCTATTGTTACCAGGCACTCCCACACACACGGCACTTGTATTAGCCCCCACACGTTCCCACTCATATCGTATTCGTATTATGTCAAGGATAAGCAGTGTACACAAACCTGTAGACAAAACAACCCAGCATCCAATCGCCTGGAGAACCACTCCTCAGCCATCTCCTCCTCCTCAACGACTGACCCCAAGTCATTCCGTTGGACAGCGATCTCTGCATCCACCTTGGCCATTCGTAACGCGTAGTCGGTACGCAATTTAGTCAATTTGACAATCTTCTCGTAGTCCTTTTCAACAAACTTTGCCAGTGTCCTGATGCGTGAGGCAGAGTCAGCTGGCAGGTGCATCAATAGCGCAGCAAATATGCCAAGTAGATGTTCTGTTGTCTGGTTGTCTTGCTGTAGCAAAGGGGAAACGGATAGATTAGCATCTGGTTTGCATCAACAGATCAATGAGCTGGTTGGTTTGGGAGTTTACTTTCTTCATAAACATGCCGAAAATGGTCTTGAGCCCTGCTGCATCTACGAGTTTTTGGCAGACGCTTGCCCCAGATTGCCCTCCGACGGCGTGATCCAGTAATCTTAATGCTCTAGGTTTGCTCATCTTCCCCTCGCGGAGCATAATCAGGACCAGTTCCACCCCCTCTGAGTCAACGAATGCCTCTTTGCCTTCTAATTCGTCGACCACACAGGTCACGCAGTCGAATACGTTCTCTACAAACTCCTCTTCGTCGCCGCCTTTTACTGGATCACGCTTTCGGTATGGCGATAACAGTTGCAGAAATATATCAGTTCCGTTGAGCTCAGATAGTTTTTTGCGGTTAGCTGGTGATGATTGTAGGAGAATTGCTAATAGCTCCGCTGCGTATTGCTTGTTCTGAGAAATTGGTGATTCACGGGCTTGGATCCTTTGTAGTAAATATGGCGTTATGTTTGTTTCGCGAACCATTTGCTCCGCCAATAATTGCTGTGATGCGAGATTTTCAAACACACCTGTTTGTATAGAAATTAGTAGGGGTTTCCAGCTGTAATGCGATTGGCTAATTGGGTTGGGTGTGTTACTCAAGGTATGATATACTCCATTCCTATCGCTCTCATTTCCTTCATTAAGACGCGAAAGATTTTGCGTTAGCATTTCTAGAAGTTGAGCTTCTATCATACCATCTACTATCGCATTCCACTGCTCTGGTTCAGCCTCTACTTCATCGTCGGTTAGTTCGCTAATCACCTCGACGACGTCGATCGCTATGTCGGTATTTTCATGAGCTAAGAGTCCAACAAGGCTAGCTAGGCAACCTAGTTTTCGAAATTCCTCGTACAATTCCGGATGCTCCGACAGGGCCGAGAGCGCCTTTATACCAGCGTCAAGATCTGCTTCAGAAGCCATGAATCTATTTCATGTATTAGCGATCGGTGCCAAGCTAACTATATAGGCGCAGAGTGAGAGGTTTACTTGTGCGGATCATCTTCGTACTTTCCTCTCATCTCAGCATTTTTATTAATCTTCTTCTCGAACCCCAATGCCGTACGCCGCAGCCACGCCACATCAATCTTTTCAACAGCAGTCGTGTCGTCTCGGTCCCGCTCGTCCATGAAGTCCAATATCTCAGCTGTTTTCTTATTCACCCCTCCGCCAAAGAATCTGCCGCCCTCCTCATCCTCCGGCTCCTCGGCATTGTCGAAAAAGTCGGCGGGTAAGGGTGGGCTGGCTGTGTCATCAATGTCATCCTCTTCCACTGTTGCCGCGCGGGATTTCCCTTTGCCGTTACTTGGAGCTTCCAGCTTGGCGGATTTGTAGGCGGCGACTATAAGGCTGGTTAGGAGATAGCGGTCGGGAGGATAGAGTTGGACGGGAAGGGGAGCGGACCTGGGTCGACAGATGATTCTAATTTTCGCTTCTTAGAACTATTAGAAGAGGAGGAAGGGAGTGCTGGTTTCTATATAGTTGTTAGTTGATCGCTGCGATCGATCGGGAGGGCAATGGGAGCCGCTTAAGGAACGCGAACCTTGAAAAGGCTGTCTAAACTCGCCATCTTCTGTCTGAGATTTTAAGAAATTATTGCTAGACGAGCCAAAGAATTCTGTAGGGCGGGCGTAATTGAAGATCAAAAAGATGAAAAAGAGAAAAGGTGTTGAGGTGTTGGAGTTGAGAGTTCGTGTTAAATGACAGCAAGCGGGCGGACAAGGTTGAAGTGAGCGAGTTGTGTGAGCGTGCTAATGGGGAGGCTCTGGATCTGAAGTTCCTCGCGCAAACCCACTCTTCTTTTCTTTTCTTGTTTCACCCGAGAACGGAAGAAAAGAACGACAAGCCACTACCGTACCGGTACCTTAGGGTTTAACGTTATTCCGTGGGACACTGCAAACCTTCACTTCAATTTTCTCTTCTCCCCACTGGAAATAAAATATAAAGGAACACGCAGAATAAAACCGAGTACGGGAACAAGCTCAACCCGCTCAAACACTACGACTACCCTGCGGGGCTTGGGATGGTCCCAACTTGACCAGAAACTTCCTCTTCTCCGAACGAGGGGGGCTATCCTGTCTCGTTTAGCCTGCCCAGGGAAAATCGAATCTCACAAAACGAAATATTGAGGGAAAATCAGGAAACTGGCAGGGGAAGCAATGACGGTATAAGAATAAACACCTCAGGAAAGAGAGTGTAGGAAAATCTGGGCCGGAAATGAGACAAAAAGAGACAAAAAGAGGGCCTGGGAGAGAGGTAGGTGAGAAGATCAGGAACGGGGATTCCGTTTGCTCCCCTTTTACGGAGGTACGGGCATCACAACTGCCTAGTTCACACATGCTTTCCCTCAGCATCCTTTCACAGGTAACTCGGTAAAGGGAGGGAAAGGTGAAGAAGGGGAAAAGAGATGATACCAGCAAGCAAAGCAGGCAAGCAAGCAGGCGAAAAGGGACCTGCAATTGATGACGTGGATTCTTTCATCTATCTCCTCTCTCTTGTTGTTTCTGTCCCACCCCTTTACCTTTTTTTTCTCCCCTTCTTTTCTTCCTCCTCTCCTTCGTCCCATAATTTCTTATCTACTCAACCCATCACAAGACTCCTGATCCTCTCTGATCAGCTGTAGCGGGAGGAATTGTACTCGGGTACTTCTGTTAAAACATCTTTTGACACTTTATCGCACTGACGATACCGGTGCCTTATCATGGGCGACAATACTGGACTCGGCTGGGTTACGGTTGGCAGGTCCGTATAGTAAGAGATCCCCTAACCCTCAACGGTTCCTGCCAGACACTCAGTTTTATCCCCTGTACTGTACCTTTCATTTATCCGAAACCTTAACCCCTCAGATCGATCACTCAATATAAATCAAAAACCTCGTTTATCTCTTGTATGTAAAGCAGTAAACTCTATCTCCCCTTTCTTCCGTCAAGTTACCTTTCTTCGCCCCGTATTTGAACATATCATTACTACTCTGCTTTCCTTTTCAAGATCCTCGTTATATATTGCTTCCGCTATACGGATATCCCTTCTTGTCTTCAATTTGTCTTTTTCTCTCTGAATTATTGCAGTCGCAATGGTCGGATTAAGGGAATAGGCGGAGAGTAAAACAGATACAGGTTATTCATAACTGTCATCCTATAGGATGTTCATTAACGTATAGCAACACGTGATCGTTAGTGTTATCAAACCTACAATGGTTAGTTCCATTTTAAACGGGGTTTGCAGACATCTGTTGCTAACTCATGCAGTTGGAGAGCTTCCTGCGTCTAGGAGAGAGAAGAAAGGGGAAAAAAGTAGGGGATGCTCGTCCCAGGCAAGAGGTACCCAAAGATTGGAGGTATAATTTTGTTTGCGCTCAGATGCGTTCGGGTAGCTCTTGCCTGACGAGTAGAAGGTTCGATTTCTCCCCACGAAAAGAAAGCTGTGGTAGGAGAGGACAAGAAAAAAAGGGCCAATGGTGTATGAGGTATGGAGCAGTGGGGTGCTCGAGGAGATACCCACTTCTCCAAAATCGGGAGCCGTGTCGTGGAGAGAAGACCCGAAGCCGAGGAAGAAAATGAAGAGAGAAGTGTGAGAAATTCGGTTGAAATGAGAATAAACTTACACAACGCATATTGTGTTAATAAGATACTGGAAGCCGGTAATTGTCGAGTTTTCATTTGAGCGATTGTCAGCCTTTCTCGATCATCGTGAAGTGCTGTTGTAGCAGGATCTCAATGCTGAAACAGCGGAAAGCGGAAGAGAAATCCTTACGCCGATAATGCCGACATTTCCAAGCATTCTTCACCAAGCGGCGCGAATATATTCGTCAGATAAACCTGAGAGGTAGCAGTCGGAGCTGTAATGACAGTTCAGCTTCCGGCTTCTTTTACAAGGCACCTATCAATTGAAGAGAAAGGGGCGTCCGACTTGTCTTTCCTCCCGTAAGAAAGAAGAAAAAAGAAAAAAAAAGAAACCAACAAAAACCATCGCGCCGGAAAGGACAGGGGGAATAAGATGGCAATGATTATTAGGGAAAGCGCAATAATCAAGAAATTGGCAACTCACCACCGCTGGATATGATCATGACGAATTCCAAAATCTTATCATTCGGATCAATCCAGTTGGTCCTCTTCTTCAATTGCGTTGTCCAAGCGATGCCGATAATAGGACCTTGTCACCTCCCCGCATCAGCCAACCTTTCATTGGCCGAGAGCATCCCTCAATCGAGCAAAAACAATCCTATCCTCCCCCATCACCCACAACCCACAACCGGGAAAACCAATCACCGATCTGGTGGGCCTCGCAGGTCGGAGAATGTAGGGGGGAAAGCGCGTTCGCCAACATTGCAGTGGGAGGAGGGCTGGTGACGAGAGGAGGGTTATGCCGAAGACATTGGGAAACCAAAAGTAAAACCTACCGAGCACCAGCTTTAGCAACGCCATAAACAGGGCGGTCTTCCAAAACCCCTTTGGCAGATTATTCGTTGAAAGCCGACTCAATGCTGCACCAAGCATCAGCATTCCCAGCATGGGCACAGATGGCCCGGAAAACGTCGCGATCTCCATAATAAAGTCGAGCGGGGGTTTATTATCTGGGGCATTTGGGATCTTGGACTTTGGCATCGTTGGCATGTGTACGAAGAGTGCCTTCAGGTACGGCACGTTTGCTATTACGAGGGAGAACACGAGTGATAGCGACGGTGGGGTCAGGAATGGCTTCAGGGCTGTCCAGATCCGGAGGGGCATGGAGGTTGGCGTGAGTGGGGAAGCTAAAGAGGAATCTGAAAATGTAGGTGCTTGGGGCATGTGAGTTTCCGAGTTTGTAGTGGCGGCGGTAGTGGTGGTTTGGATGTCTGGATGTCTTGTTGATGATGGTAATGGTGGCCTTCCTAATCCTTCTACTTTTGCTGCTATTGCTGGCGGTGTAACTGGTGTGGTGGGTTCTTCGGGGGAGGAGGTCCCCTCGGAGAAAGAGATCGTCCTCTGATTGAGCTCACCTGATTTCTTACTATCGGGCACACCTGTTGCCCACCGTCTTGCTGAAGCAAGCCGCGAGACCAAGTTCTCCGTCTTCTGCGCGCTGTTTGCCAGAACTAAAGTTGTGGGCTTTGGTGGTGTCTTTGCTGACTTTTCGACATCTAGTAGGTCTTCGTGCGGGCGGTCGAAGTCCCGTTTGATGAGTTGCAGGCCACCAAGATTGAATCTGGAAAAACCCATCACCCAGACGACGGGATCAGCTCACAGTCCTCTTCTCCGTTAGGATTTACTAACTGGTGGGGGCGAAAGGGAAACTAGGAGGTTGTTTGATATGCGGAGGGGGGAGGGGAAAGAAAGGTGTGGATGGATGGGAGGTGTGAGAGCCCCTACATTGCTATCAAGTGAACGACCACGAATATGGATGCATAGGCAGTCCCTTTCCCAACCTGAGGAATCAGTATCAAGAATGGACTTTTTGCTGATCGCAAGAAGCGCTTCGTAGGGGTAGGAAGGGTGAATTACGTCTCTACCCGGGTCGAAGGGTGCCGATTTCGCTAATGTAGATATATATGCTATGACCTAATTGAACGTTAAGAGGAAGAAAAATCAATAAATCATTAGGTTTATTCATTTGTTGAAAGAGAGCATAGGGAGGGGAGATCTCAAGCATAAAGATGGCATGAATATGAATATGATTCACGTTTTATCACTCACCAGATCGCCCACGTTACAGAACGTCCCTACTTCCCCTCTCCCGCACACATACACACATTATAATGAGCAAGGGCCAACCGTACTACAAAATCGAGGAGAGTGAAACGGAAGCGTGCATTTTCTTCGCATTCGCAGGGCGAAGATGGAATAAAAGGTCTTACCAGCAGCTAAAACTCCCCCCCTCCAAGACTTAGGAGTAGGTGTGAGCCAGCGAACGATCAATCCGAAGGACAATCCCAAGACTATAGTAATGCCGTATTAATATATATATATTTCTCCATAATCCATCCGCTATATTGTGCGGCAAGTCATGCCTAACAAGAAGGAGGAGGACGAGGGGAAGGAGAGCAGAATACCTAGGTAAAAACTCCCGGTGATGGTGATGGCGAGGGCGGAGTCCATGTTGCTAGGGTCGAATGCGGGGACCACGGTCGAAAATATTAGTAGCGGTAGTAGGAGGTTCATTATTAGCGAGGAGTTGGCTTTGCAGACTTCGGGGGTTAGGTAGCCTGTGGTAAATTCGTGAATATTATTACTATGGAGCAGAGAAACGAGTTATAGCTTGTGAAGGGTAAGGTGATAACAAGTTCTAAAATGAACGGACGAAACCTTTTCATTCTTCTTTTTACGGACATAATAGAAACTCTCTCTCTCTCTCTCTCTTTCTTTCTTTTTTCCATACCTTTCTTTGCGGAAACTGCACCTCCAAAGCACAGGGCGGCCATCTTGATCATTGGTTTGAGCGAAGTGAAGATTACTGGTTGGTTCCCCCAACGGAGGCAATGATTTGTTAAGTCAGGTTAGTCAGACGGTAAAGACGACGTCAATGAAAATCAATTGATCAATCAGAGAACGGCTACGAGCTCACCTTTGCCAATTCCAATCTTTTCGTTCGACATTTCTTCCCCCTTTCCTTTCTTCCCTTTCCCGTTATTTGGAATGGGGGAATGTTTCTGGGTGAGCGGAATTGGATTGAAGGGGTATTATCGTTATCGAAATTGTCTGGGAGGGGCGGAGAGGGTGGGGAGGTTTCTGTTCTGTTCTGTATTCAGTTCAAGGTCCGAAGTGAGCGTGATCTTGGGCTACTTCTTGGGTTCAATGAAGGTTCTCCCTGATCCCTTCTTCGTTGCAATCTTCCTGTTCGTTCGTGAGTTAAGTTAGGTGGGGAAAAGGAGAAAAATGGCGCTGTCTGTTCAGTCTGGCTCACGACTGGCACTGTGTAGTATATATCAAGAGGATCTATGATCGGGTTTTTTCCTCTCGATTATTCACTCAAGCACACCGAAGGTTTTGGTTTTTTTACTTTTTGGCTTTCCCGCTCGCTTGGCTTTACAATGGTAGTTAGTGCTGGCTGGGTTGCATTAGTCCCGTGGATGGGTTTCTTTTCTTTTCTTTTTCCTCTTTATCTCGCCCGTTGAGAAGAGGGGAGCTTGGCCCCGCGATACGATGGCCATGGGCGGATGTCGGGTGATTGCGCCACTGTGGTTGTGGTTGTAGTGGGTTGCCGTACCAGAGACCCCAGTGTCCGGCAGGCGGTTTAGATTGGCATTTGTTAGACAGATGTCGTCCGGGGGACTCTTGGTTTATTACTTCTTTTTTGCCCTTTGGCCTGTACACCGGGAGTTTGTGATCGTGGTTGTTTAATCTAGAGTAAAGTCCTAATAGGATTTAAGGGTTTGGAACAGTAGCTTCAAAGGTGGCTGGGGGAGGGGTGCTTTCTTCCCCCCTCTCCATCGCGTTTAACTACAATCGCGATAACGCAGCGCCGTTTTGGCCACATGAGATGAGAAGCACACGTACAGCTCGGCACAGTGCTCCGACAATCAAACATACACCTACCTACCCGTACAAGGTGCTGAGCTTGCAGGTACTGTACATGTGAAAGAAAGAAAGGGCAATTACTTACTCCATATATACCCCCCCACCTCCAGACAAAAGTAGAGGTCATTCATGTCCATCTTTGTTTCTTGTCTCCCTTTTAGTGAGGGTTATATGCGCTCTTATCCGGAATGATATCAGATGAACTATTTCGAGTTATTTCCCAGCGCCCCTCACTCTGGTCATCCCTCGCCGTTTCTAGATGAATTGAGATATCATACTTTGGGAATAATTGGGCATTCCTTCGCGTCCTATTTTGGACTGAAGAATCGCGTGGCGCGCTCTTTGAAAGGGTTTCTTGCACCCATTTCTGCTGAGAGAACCCCTTGCTTCAGTTGTGTTCCCCTCTAGCTACTACCCCACCTATCCATTTTCAGCCAACGTGATGGGCTCTACCACACGACCCTCTGTGCCTAATGAGGTAGACTTCACCAATATTCACGACTTTCTTGATCAAATGGGGGCCAAGGTATATTGGACCGGAAACCCTCTTTGAACAAAGGAGGGAGAGGGGCAAAATGGTCGCGAAAGAAAAGGCCCCCCCTTCATTCCACCTTTTATCATGGAGGGCTCTTCCCCTTCAAAAACGGGGGAGACATATAGATTCCTTCTAAGAATGAAAGACCCTTTTTACATCACGAGAACCTCCTTTCTACAACTCGACTCTCTCCAGTTTACCTTTTTGCATTTCTCGGATTGTAGGAAGTGCTTCCCCCTCCGTTCTTCAAGATATTTTGTTCCTGCAGGGTTTGGTTTGGAATTTTCAAGGGAAAGTGGAGAGGAGTAAAAGTACCTTTATCCTACGATTCCGATACTCCTTATATCATTGAAGGAGCTTACTCACTTGCCCTCTTTTTTTCTTTCCTTCTATTTTCTTACCTTCCACTAGTTCCAATCGTTCCACTCTCTCTCTTGGACTTGCCTTTCGTTCGAATAGCCCACCGCCGGCTTTGCTTCAGTTTCTTTTCTTGTTCCTCCGCAGTTCTCTCGGTGTCACTCCTTTCACCGCCACTGCCAACGCTCTTTTTAGCTGTGTCCCCTCTATACCGTGCCCCGTTCCTTAATATTTTTCCTTGATTCTTTTTGTTTTATTTTATTTTACAGCCTTCCAGGGTGCCCATCCTGCCGCCCTACCCCCCTCCCCGATCAGCCCCCGAGCCCCGTTCTGTGGTGACAGCAGTCCTACCCTTCGACATATCTCCCCTTCTTTCCAGGGTTAACTACCAGTTTCCCCCACACCCAGCCGGAAGCACTCACTAGCTCCTCACCGGCGGCTGCAACGCAGCACCCCATCTCCCATATCCTAGTCGATATTCCCATGCCCAACGGGGACCAGGGTCTAGACTAAATCCAAAAAGAGTTGCTACCGAACGGTTGATATATAAGGACGCTTGCATTCCCACAATGGAACCACTTCATTACTCGGCCATTGCCACCACCACCATCAATACTCCCACCACCGCTGCCACTACTGCCACTACTTTATATCACAACCCCCAGGAACAACAACTCCAACAAGAGGATGAGGATTACCTTCTCACACCAATACTCACTTCATCAAGATCATCACTGAGCTCGACCACATCCTCTCGTAGTAGTAATAGCAACGGACAACGAAGAGCGCTTGAAGAAACCTCTTTGAATGCGAATCACTCTAGTCCCAACAGTCTTAATAAGCTGCACTCAGAAAAGGTCGCTGGTGCGACTACTCAGCATTCTTATAAAAGGAACCTGGACAAGTTGGAGCATAAGAAACGTTCAAGAGCTGTTAGGGGAATCACAGGACCTATGGCTCCATCACGAACACTTTCTGCTTCGGCGGTTCAGCGAGATCTAGTACCCTACCACCAGTACCGGGCAAGACAGAGGAGAGACGCCAGTATGGAGGGGGAGTCCGTCTGGGACGAAGAGTTAGAGGAAGCCTTCATGGAAGGTTTGTTCGGCACCTTTCCGATTTACTTCATTCAAGTAGGATATGGCTTTGTTTGGCTTTGGGCATTCGACTAATAGGATTTATGGGATTCAGCTATCCAAAAAATTCCCAAGATTGGTCGACGAAAGTTGTCAATGGAGGGAAAGCCATGCGGAAGAAATGAGCTGATTGCAGACTACATCTTCAAAGTCACTGGAAAGCGGAGGACAAGGAAGCAGGTGTCGAGTCATATCCAAGTCTTGAAGAACCTCCTACGACACAACCCAGATTGTAAGCCCAACCCCCGAGCCGGGGATGCCAAAAGAGAACAAGAATTAACATTCATGGGATTATTGGACAGTCATGAAGCATGTTACAACAGAGAATCAATCTCCCGGATGGGATGCGGACTCCGGAGCTTGGGACTTGAACAATCCGGCAGATATGGGGGAGCTAAGCCCTAGCGTCCATACTATTTCCATCCCCCCTAGTCGCGCCCCAAGCTCCCACAGCAATGCCACAGACATAAGCCTGTTCGATAGTCCACCAGACTTCTTCACTCAATTTCCGGATACGCCCAGGATCAGACCGATCAACTTTGCAATGTGGGTGGGATCACCATCCCAGGTTGGGGGAGTGGACGGGTGTTTTCACTCTTACACTCGACTCACCGAGGACAACGCAGTGCTACCTGCAGCGCCTATTGCGTCAATCCCCGAGTGGAGGACGCGCTTTCCGCACGTTGCGGATGTACTCAGCACCGAGTTGTTCGAGACTTGCCCAGTGTTACACTTCCAATCCAGCGTCTCGGTCATGTCTGAACTCCCCACACAATCGTCAATCCTGTGTACAGAGTTCGAGATATCATCGTCCGGCGGCAGTATTGGTAGTGGTAGCAATAGCATCAACGGCTCAGCCTGTAACCCTCACCACGCCCCATACCACCATCAGCAGCTATCCCAAGAATGGGAGTGTATCACCCGCATATACGCACCTGGCAAGAAGGTATGGGAGCTGTCACACACAGTCGATGCTACCGAGATAGATGGTAGCAGGAAGCTTACTCTCCCATTCGCCTCTGATTTTTGGGCTGCATTCTACACCGGACTTTCGTCTTCCTCGCCGTCCGCAGCTGCATCTCCCCACCGCCGCCAACACCAATCAGATCGGGCGGCCACTGCCGACCAAAAGGAGAAGCTGCGCCGCAGACGTGCTAAAGAGTGCAGGGCCGCAATTAAAGGTATTACCGTCGTGCAGGAACTATTCTGTTCTACTCCCAATATCACCACCTCAGCCTCATCTGTTGCAGGGCACAGAGAACGGGCGGCTTTATTTCTCTGGGACTTTAGCAAAGCGGAGGCAGGCCAACCGGGGAGGACCACCTGGCGGGAGATTATTCCCCCAAGCCCGGTCCCGAGGACAGGCGTATTGACAAATTCTCCCAGCAGCATGAGGGGAGGGGCAATGCCCCCGAACGAGGTAAATGCAGACGTGAAACTGAATGAGGGAAACGGGGGTGAAGGGGGAGTGTGGGGAGTGGCACAGATGCCCCTGTCACCATTCGATCCGCTGTCGCCAATATCCCTATCTTCATACTACACTATGGCTTCCCAACCACCTTCTGCTACAGTCACGCCCACGACAACTTCCTCAGCAGTCGCTTCTGCGAGCATATACTCTCCCGTGGTTTCCACCGCTGCTACGACCCATGTCCCGTCCCAGGCTTTGTCTCTAGCTATGGGTGATGTCAATTTCGCCTTCGATATGCACGCCCATCATCAACCCTCCTCACTCGCTCCCTTCAACACCGGCCTCCTCTCATCCTCCGCCGCAACTGCTTTGTCAGACCCTTCCGATTACTTCACTTCATGGCCACAAGGGTTTTCTCCTGTATCGGATCATGGCCAACTTCACGCAGTATTATAGAATAAATTAGCATAATGTTTTTTTTTCCCTTTCAAGCCTTTCATTCTCCTCCTATCGGGAGTTTGTTGATGGAGAGCGGAGGTGGAGTGGAAGCGATGGGGATGCGGTCATACTGTGTTATTGTAGATGGTGGTGGTGTTTTTTTCTTTTTTTTCTTTCCAGTTTCTTTTTTCCTTTTCCCTTTTGCTGCATGTCGTCTACAATGGTGTTTTATGCGTTATCTGCTTTTTTTCCCTTCTGCTTCTCACTTGCCGTTTCCCTCATTGTATCACTTATCCTCATTGAACTGTACATAGAAACAGGGGATCTTGAGGGGGTGTATGCGCGTGGATGGGTTGGGTGGGTGAGTGGGTGTGGGAATTCCGGGGGGTGTCTGATTTGGCTTCGTCTTCATTCATTACCTGTGCTGTAACTAATTTCTGGTGTTCTGGCTACCGTAGTATCCAGTCGGTTAGTATTAGTAGCTTTTGCTTTCCTTACAGCACTGCCGTACCGCTCAGCCTGGTTAGCATCTGGGCAGCTTACAAATAATGTACAACATAACACAACACTTCTGTTAGATATCCCACTTACTTCCCTTTGAAAGGAAACCAAAATTTCGCTAGACATAAAAAGGTAGGAAAAACGGAAAAGAGAAATTAATTTCTGCGGTCTCCGGCAGTCCATGCCGCCATCAATGATGCCCGGCCCCCACACAAGGTATGATATAGACAAAAGCAAGTAAAGGAAAAGCAAGCGTCTATAAGATGACCAATCAACTGAACAGACCGGCACTTTGCCATCCTTCTTTCTCACACCACACCAAAAAACCTGTACGACTGTTCTAAACAACCAAGAAAAAAATTCAAAAAAAAGAAGAAAATAAACGGTTCGCAGTGAGTGAGCAGCGCGCCTGTTTTCTTTTTTTCTTTCTTTTTGCCCCTTCACTCTCGCTCCCTTCCCCGCTCCATCGGGTTTTCCAGGGCAATGCCGGACGGGTACAAGGTACCGGTACACTTGTAAGTCCATCAGCGCGTTTAGTTCTTTACTGGACGTTCGCAGTTATCGTGCAGCCTTCACTGTGACTACGAGGAAACTGGGGCGGGCCTGCGACGAGCCGGAGTGTTTGATGGGCGAAAAGAAAAAGAGAAAATCGTCAAAGCAGGGTAACAAAAAGATTATTTGTCACCGATCCCTGTTTCGTGACCTCCGCAGTTTTGGCTGTGGCTGCGGTGAAGAACTGTAATCCACGGGTAGAGCGTGGCTCTGGCTTGCTTGCTTACACTAACTTGCCTTGGAGTTTGGCTGGAGTGCGTCAAGTGACGCATGAAGTACTTTGTACCATACCGTAGGGCTGTATGGTGAAAAGGAAAAAAAAAATTAAAAAATACCCTCCCTGCTTGCCTGCTTGTGGTGTACCGTTATTGTTCCCGAATGGTTGGTTGCTCGTCGAGTTTCAAACGTCACTCGCGGGGGATAGTGAGTAAGAGAGGAGGGCGGTTTAGCCGAATGATAGGGAGCGGTGGAGGAGGAGGCCGGGGTGAGCACAGTTGTCGGTATTGATGATAGGAGAAACCCCCTCTAGGCATCATAGGCCACAGGAGCCTGATATGGTATGATATGATACAGTAGCTTACGGTATGCCGGGCGCGGACAAAGAGCTCACACGGGGCCGGTACTGGTAAAGTATACTACCGGTACTCGTACTGTAACATTGTTTAAGCGACAATCCCCCGTGTAAAACGGTGCAATAGTGGATGTATCATGGTCATATCGTATCCTGCTGTATCCGTAGGGCATGGTAGGGCTGAGCTACGGTCCTGCGCCATGACTCGCCGTTCACCGTGTTATCACGCCAACTTACCGCACTTTCTGTACGTCTGATAGGATCTTTCTTTCTTTTTTTTCTCTTACCAGAAACAAGGTGAGTATTGGTAAGGTGAGAAGAGATTGATTGGCCAAGCGCGGAGATCACAAGTGTTCATCTGCACTGTACTTACAATACAGTGCGCCATCCGGGTAAGTTCAAGTACTGTGTAGGTAAGGATAATCCGGAAAAGGTAAAGTGTTCCCCTTCTTTATTTCTTCCTTTTCTTTCTTTCCATGAACACGATGGGGGGGGGGGGGGTTGGATACCGGTACCTTCCTTCCATCGGCCGCTCTTGAGGACAATATATTAATTCCCTTTTCCCTACAGTATTGTCGTAAGTTTTCTCTGGGAACGCAGGTGCCGGAGAGGAAACTTTGTTTGCCTCGCTTGTGGGTATCGTACTATATATCATGAATGAGTAGGACGATCAATCTACCAACCAATCCGATTGTGATCTTCGGTCTCATTAAAGCTCGGAAAGAGAGGGAAGTTGAGTAAACTAAGCGCTCCCATAAGAATTTGTGAGACGACTAGCCGTTCTACCTATCACAGGCCAGGCTTAACTTTGCTTACTCACTTACCTCCCTGCTCCCTACCTGCTTACGGGCACTTGCTTTACTTACTAATTTACCTGTTTTCGATGGAAGGCCGGTAGGGTACCAACTGGCTGCCTACGTGCGTCCCACGCGTGTATTTCAAACCACCCCCACATCTTTCTTTCTTCTTGTCTTGCTGCTGCCCTAGCCTCGCGTTTGCCTTGCGTGATTTTTTCCATATTCTAATCATCGTTGTTGTCTATTATTGTTTTTTTTTTGTCCCGTTCAAACAAGGGTTTGGCTGTGATCGGTTGGTAGGAGTGCCAGTTACCGGTAATTAATGGGGAAAAGTGAGTGAATGACGGAGTGGGGGGATTCATGGTTCGTTGCCAAGTACTAGTAGACTGCCCGCGTCAGCGCTTGGTGTTTCCTCTTAGCCGGGCCTTTATTGTCCGTAAAACCGGAATGGTTGAGAATGACGCTAGGACGTCCAGAATTCCCCCCTTTGGAGTGAGGGGGAGAGAACATGACCAAGAGAAGCCTCAGTTGGAGCAGGTATGATAAACGGAACGGAGCTTGCCAGGAGGGGCAACTCTAACGTCCTAGCTAGATTCTCGGGATGTTTGTAGTAATATTACACTGTTTCTTTCTTTCTCATCTCCCTCCTCTGTTTCCCTCTCACTTCTTTTCTTCTTTTTCTTTTTGATTTTCCAGGACTAGGGTCGAGGGTTGTCAGTCTTTTCCACGGATGCGCCTGGGATGGGTCTGCAGTTAATGTTGCTGTGCCGCTAAGACTTTCTTTGGTGTGTGGTTCTCTCGAGTTGCAATCTTCTGTGCGAGTCTGTGCGTGATCATTTTCCTGTTGCGTTCTCAGCCCTATGAGCTAGAGCCACTGATTTCACTTCCGTGGATGCACCGTCAGATCTTGGCGCACCCGTGCCTCATGCACGGGAATCCAGAAGGTCATGCACGTATCATAATACCCACCAATACGGTGGGCACCATGAACATAAAACCTAAACCTGAATATCCCCACACCGTGGGCGAGGAATGGGATCGTACTTTGTACAGCACCGTATCGTACTTGTCCGCAGGACTAAAATAATCTTTCCCTTCCACTTCTTCCTCCTGCTCTGCAGGCGCCAGTTGAGTTTGCCGCCACCTTCTTTACTCTTACCGAAAAGTTATTCCTCCTTGGTACCCTTCGCCATTGTTACTGGCCTTGTGCAATGCATATCGCAAACCCAGACCAATCCTTCCCCCCTCCGCCAACCCCGTGCAGTCCCAATCATAATTGCTTTTCCCAATCTTACTCTCGTATCGTAAACGCAAGCGCAGTGCTGTCCTGGGGACACAGCTGCGCACTGCGGATGAAGTAGGGGGAAGGCGAGAGGAAGAAGCTGAAAGAAGAGACAATAAAGTGAGGGATGGCTGGGTATTTGGTTTATGGGACCACCACAAACACAACACAACATCTTGCCGTAGATTACTTAAGGGGGTCGTATAGCTAATGAAATAGGTTGTGATAGTGTTGTACTCGTATCTTGGGAAATTATGCAGCTCGTTGCTTCGTCACAATATATGGGCACTGTGCTGTGCTGTTCTGTGCTTGGAGTACTGGTATCATTGGCATAAGGGGCTACTTTCACAAAAACTCTGTCTTGCTATGCAGTATAATAGGTTTAGGCTTTCCGTCGTCATGTCGTAGGCGCAAGACCGGGGCTTGTCTTGTATCTGGCCTATTAATGCTAGTATTAGGCGTAGTTTATGAGTGTGTGTGCTCAACATGAATGCATGGAGGAGTGTCATACGGATCTTGGCTAGATTCCTTGGATAGTACTTGCTGGGCGGGGGCTTCTTCTTTGCTTAAGGCCTGGTTGTTCCTAGTATTGGAGGTGCAGAGAGACCCGGAATTTTTGGTTATGGTGGTTTGTGATTAGCATGGGCGGTACAATATGGCACTGTCTAAGCCAACTAGGAGGAGGCACTGCGTGCTGGCTGTGGGCAGGCGGTCTTTTGATACTCGGAAGGAGGGGGCGAGAGCCCCTATCTGTCTAACTGTATATGCTAGCAATTTGTTGCGATTGGAAGGGAAGCATTGGGTTAACCATTATACAGTCGCTAATTTGTGCGCTAACTATGCTATGGCTAGCGAGCTAGGTTAGCGCTCTACCAAGAGCTGGTTAGGCCGTTGGACTACGGCACTCGCCTTAGGCAAGACGTACAGTACCTAAATACAAGGATCGGAAGAGCGTGTCCCTCAATCTTCGGGTACTTCTTCCCTGGGACGAGCACAAACGAGCTTAGCTAGTTGTCATAACTAGCTCACTAGGCTGACTCGACCTTCTTCTGACCCATCTGTCTGTCTGTCTGCCCGTCAGAACTCTACTCATACTGACTGCACTTGTAACATCCGCACTCTCAACAGACCAACCTTCCTGTACTAGTATCACGGTAACCTGAAACGTTCCCTCGCAGCAACTCCTCCCTATGAACGCACAAAATCTAAAAATAACCCTAGACGGGGACCAAACTGGACTTGTGTCATTTCGTTTGATTCGCTTAAGCAACAAGGAAGAGAAATAATACAGCCACTTCCAGTCACTGACATCAGGTCAAAGCCCCAACCCATACCAGCCCAACTCTAAAGGTTTATTCTAATGTTTGGGTTTACCGGTATAGCACCGCACGGTTAATACCGGATTACCCTCTGGGTTTTGCTCTGGTGGGGTTTCGTTTTGGGGCTACGGTGATATTGTTCATGCCTTCCAAAGTGGGGGGTGGTTCCCTAATGGGATTTTGAGCACTATACCGTAGCACTTGGCGCAACCACAGGTCAAGGCGTTTGGAAATGCGTGGTTCTAGACCGAATAACCGAAGGCTTTGGTTTGGTTTTGGAGTTGTGGCTGGGGTGTGCCAAGGTAAGAGGTGACATAAGCATGATGCTGTGTGATTCTGGGGATCAACTTTGATGATGTTTGCTTGACGGTTTTAAGGACTGAGTGGAGGGAATAGACTGGGAGGTTAGAACACGGGTCGGGCTAGAGAAGTGTTATAGAGTAGGGGTGTTGATGTTTATTTTGGTTGAGGTTATTGGTTCGCCTCAACCTGCTTGTCCGAGAATACAAGCCTTCCATTGCCCAAAAAAGAGCCTGGAGAGAGTTATTTATTTTTATTTTTGATAAATGCAGCGGATTGGAGGGCTGTGTGAAGCTAATAAAGTGACAGCAATGCCGATCATACAAGGAATCCGTTTGATTGCCTCAACTATGATCAATGAAAAACTCAAAACCTTAGGTGGTGAGTTTTCCTTCAAGATGTTTATGGGAATTGGGGAGTGATTAACTGAACCACATATAGGGTTTATTATGGGTATGCAAGCACTGATTGCTGCCGGACTTATTATCACCAACGGACGAATTGCTGGCAATGCCTGCAAAAACGAGCTTGAGGAATCATTCAGCAGAAAAATTGATGACTTTCGCCATGCCACTGATGATAAACTAAACACCATCCTCGACTGTCAAAAAACCACCAACAAACTCATGCTAAAGGCCGCCATGAGTACGATGAAAGCTGTCGATGGTAATAAAGAGGTGTTACGTCTGTTCGTTAATGAAATGCAAGAAGTTATCAACATGGATGGAAGCCCTAAGAAAGCATAAAATAATTGTAAGTGACGGATTTCAACTACAAGTAGCATGCCCCCAATTAGTTTTTTAGATCAGCTGTTTACTGTGCTCCCCCGTGGGGCTGATTATCTCCGTGCGGGGTCCTCGTCTCTGCACACGGAGGTATGATACGGCCTCCTAGTGTGAGGACTGGGGCCCTGCCTGGGGGTCATTGGCTTGGTGGGGGCGCACTGTAAGCCAAGAAAAAAATTTCCCCCCCTGGGGGTTTTTTTTAACCTACTCCTATCCCGTATTTATTATACTAGTGAAATTTGCTCCCCGAGTATCTGACCCACCAACCATATCCATCCAAAGTTAATTGAGATAAAAGGAAATAGAGGTCCTCTAAGAGCCATGTTTCTTGGGGGTACTGTAGTACTGCTACTGGAATTTTAGTTATGCATAGCACCCATTCCTTTATCCGTGAATACTTGTGGTTGCTTGGCCTAGCTTTAGTTTGGCTGTCGGCTGAGCTACCGGTAGTGAGGTTGTTAGCCGCACGTTACTATTTCCATCTGGGTCAAGTTACACCAAAATCAGCAATGGAGTAACGCGCCACAAACGTCTTGCAGCGGATACCAGCGGTAAAGTCCTTAGGCATTCTCTCTCGACGACGGTGACATGAGGGCTCAATTATTCCCGGAGGATTGGCTGTTCGCCTAACGAGCTTCTCTGAGGTCATCCGTAGCCGCAATGCAACTGAAAACACGGACTAAAATACCCTATGCTATCTGTTGGGAACAGCATCAAGCCGCCCCCCCTTAGGTATTGTGTGCTTAAGGCGCCTGTGGGAGGGCGTATACTGTACCTGTGGTAACTTAACCTTTGGTATCATACAATCTAACTACGGTACCAGCAGCATCTGTCTCCCCTTGAACCCCTGTAGACGGGTTTTCGGATCTAGACTTGGGGCGCGTGTAGTAGATTACTATCCATCCGTGTGTGATACCCCCACAGTAGTGCAAGGACCAGTTTCGTCACCTGATTCTACCGCCTTCCGTATACGATATACTAGAGTATCATAGCCCAACTTCAGGGGCGGGGTATCAGCCCTACCGGTGAAATGGTTCTCTTTCGGAAAGGGAAGGAAAATAGGGTTGGGATTTAAGTATTATTCTTTCATTTTCATGGGTGGTATCAGTTTTTCTGCCTTCTTGTTGGGAGTGCGGTACCATATGTTTAGTTGTTTTTCTTATTAGTTTGACTCTAGTTTAGCTGGCTGTTTGTTGGCCGTCACCCGAGAGTTTATTCCGGCTAGCAAATGGTTAAGGCCCGGTAAAGATAGCATCTTTTTCGGCCGCAGGGCATTTAGATGGGCTGAAAAAGTATTTTTTTTTAATTTTTTAATTTATTTATTGTACTGGTAGGCGTGACGGGTGCTAGTGCAGATCCTTGGCGGTGCACCCGGTGCACCTATTTTTCCGGTTTGTTTTGGCTGGCGGTACTTGCGCCCTATTGGTTGGGGGGAAGGGAAGAATTATCCGTAAATATAGGAGAGGAAGGACTGCCAGCTGGGGGAGGGCTGTCGCACGGAATATCACACGGTAGGATATTGACCAAGCGCCTGTTCTCGAATACCGGTAGTCCGCAGTCGCGCCCCGGCCATCCTGGGTACTAGTATTATCGTGCTACTAGATATCGATAATGCATGAGGTGATGATTCTACCAAGACAAATTTATACAACACCACTAAAACTCCCTCTCAAAGGTTTTACTGTGCCTAATTTAAACATACTCAAAACCGTGACAGCTGAAGTGTGGCCATGCTAATTGACGCATTACCTGTATCCAAAACTGTGAACTGTCGCAGAGCTGGGTTTTCTTATTTTCCCCCCCCTCCCCCCTCAATGTTCTGGGGCAGCTTTCGATACCAACTGGAGCCCGGAGACAGTAGTACCCTAACCAGACTTTGACCCTAACCAAACTTTGTTTTTCTGGTACACTTCATAAGGTATATACAAATTGTAAGAGCAACTAGGCTCGTGTTTACAAGGGGCCAAAACGACAGAGACAGTCCCCCCATGGGCTATGTTAGGAAGTTGAAAATACCTCCCCTGTACATATCCCAGTGGTAGATTGGCAGTTTTGCCTAGCAGTGAATGAGTGACATTAATGCGTAGAACTCTGACGGGGCTCCTGTAGTTCCTCTGGTAGGTTCTTTCGTCGTTCGGTTGAGAAATTTTTGTGCATTTTTTATATACAGTATATATTTTGTTTTTCCGGGGTCCATCCGGGGAAGGACTTCAGGCAGTCTGCACTCTCTATTACAATTTTACAGTTTAAGGATGTCAACGGGTTGTAGCGTAGGGCGGATATTGGTTTGGGGCGCGTCTTCCCGCATCATAAGATGCAATTGGAAACATAGCCTTATGCATCGGATGTCCCGTTCCCCTCTGTCAGATTGGAATATCGTTTCCTGCATTGGGAGTCATTCCCATCTCCCGGCTAACTAAACGCTAGATATTTGCCGCCCTACTGACCCCCATCATACTTGGCCAATTCTCGAGCCCCCGGGTCCCCCCAACCTTCTCCAAGTTAATTACTGGTTTAGGTGTGGCCGGTTATCTGCTTCCCCTTGGCCGAGAGCTTAGCTTCTGTCTGCCCTATGGCGAAAAGTATATACAGTATAAGTGCCTGCATACTGCTGACTGTGTTCCAGAACTCCTGAGAGACGGGCTACAATGCCTACCACCTGGCTGTCTTGGAAATTGTCTCTCCTGATCAGCAATGGCCTTTACTGTTTATCTCTTTCTCAGAAACCTGACGACCGCAGCAGCATCACCTAAGAGGTCTCAGAGAATAGCCTCACGGGTAACGTTGCCAGAATTGCAAAGTAAGGCCTTAGGGTTAGAGGAATGCTGAAGACATCAAACAAAGCCAAGGTATGACACCATATCACGCGCTCATCTCAGGAGTCACGGAGAACTTCAGCTCTGGTGTTACATATTGCACGCTTGAAGATTTCTGCGATGGGATCCTTGGACCCAATTGAATCACCACCTATCGTTTGGTCTCCAGACAGGGATCTCCATCAAACTGGTTGAGAACCGATGCAGGGGGACTAGGAAAACTCGATACAATCGGAAACAAAATAGATAAAATCCCGGTTCTCCTATACGCTATCTTGCAGTGCTGCGCTATAGCCCTGCTGGCTAGGGGGGAGTGAATCCAGCCCAAACATACCGTCAACCTCCCCCGCCCTTTTGATTCCATGAAACTAGGGCGAAGCTTAATAGCTTAGGCTGGATCACTACGTGCAATGCCCTAGAGCGCAGACCAACCGCCAAGTAGCAAGTAGGTAGGTGGTCTGACAGTTCGAACTGGGCAAGGGTGCGAGAACAGTGGTTGGGATACTTGTACCGAGATTCGTGAACCCTGGATACTTTCGAGATGGGGGGGTATCTGTTTTCCGGGGCGCCTTTCAAATGCCTTACTAATCAACTACTACAGCTTGCCACGGTCTCCAGCGGGTAAGCTGAGATACTTACAAGCGCATTTGCCGGGGGGCTCCTTCTACTTTTCCCTTTCGATTAGCTTAGTTTACCCCCCCCCCCAGAGGCGTCACAAGGATGAAAATCTTGGGTAAGGGTTTCCGCAGTATCGAGAGAGTGTTATTGACACTGGCCGTGTGTGTGTGCCCTATAAACGATACTTTCCTCACACTTTCGGAATTAGTGGTGCGCTTGACCCTCTTTCCCTTTTCGGGGCTTCATCTGAGCCCTTTACAGGAATAATCCTGCCTAGATTGGCCCAGGAGGTCTGGCAGCTAGCATGTTGTGTAACCGAGGAAGCACAGGATAGCAAATTGAGTTGTTATTCTATCGTGTCTGTTGGTAGCATTATATCATACTTTTATGGAGTCCCCGCTGAACCGTTTACTCTCTTTTCCTTGTAACCTGCATCGCCGATTATTACTTTTTTCTTTCTTGTTTTGGCCAGCAGATGTTTGTAAAGTGCACTATCCTTCGTTAGGACACCTGAGTTAGTTATATGTAGAGCCCAGGTTTTGGTAGTGCTCGTAGCACTCCGGCGAGTTGATAACTTCCATTCTTTTCTTTTTTGCTTGAACCTTTTACGAACCCTAGAAGTTATTGGATATGTGGAACTACTAAGTGAAATAAGCCACTAATGCATAGTAGGAAACTCAAACAGGGGTACTTTACTCCCCCGAGTGACCGGTTATGTTTGTTGCTGCATTCAGCGTCTAGCATTGTTCCCACAGATTTGACACATTGACCGGGTATCAAGGCTCCGTCAAACGCACCTGCTACAAGAGCGCCACGTCACGGGAGTGGAGGCAACGGGACTCTGCCCGAAGATTTTTCCCAGGTAAAACAAAGTGAGGGCCAAAGCCAAAATCGACGTCCTTCCTAGTACGCTCTCCAGAATCCTAGCAGACCAATCGCATTCAACCGTTTTCCTGTGGAATCGATTTAATTCTCACCAGGTAAAACTCCACAATACATCACAGATTGGGAGGACCCCTCTTTCACACCTACCAACTTACTCTTTGGGAGAGAGGCCTGGTGATCAGAGATGAGGTTCTCGATGTATCCTGCGACTCGCACTCCTGCAACAGGGGCGGGAAAGAGAGAATCCAATGGATCATCTTGCCCTTTTGGTTGGCGATAGCTAAGCTTAGGGGATTTACCTCCCGTAGCGTTACTCTATCCTAGGAGCTCAATGGACGAACGGGAAAGGACCTTTAGCAGGTTGCTTAGCATATCAGGGGGTGGGAAGCGCTCGAGTGCAGTCAATAAAATGGCGCTGTCTAAGACAAGCTAGGGTGAGTCAGTACCACGTCGGGGGCTTTATGAGGGCTATGTGGACCGGCCACAACGCATTTTCGTTGCATAATTTAGATGGGGCGAGATTCCGTTTTAAACCCCCTAAAGGGAAATTCTGCCAAAAGGTAATGACTCTTCCTGTTTCCAGCCATCAGGGCCGTATTCGATGGGATTGGTTGATTGGAAGATGGTGTTGTGATCTCCCCAACCCAGCCCAAACGCCACCACAAAACGGTAACGCCTCGCGGGTGTCATACACTACTTAGAAGAGAAGGTGGTGGCAATAATAATAAGCTCCGATGAATCTAGGTTCTTAGACAGCATTGACCTCACTGCGCATCCATCTCAGCCCTCTTTCCCATCCTCCCCTTCCTCTCAGCATTCACCCGAGACAAAAAATGGTTTCGGGGCTGTCAAATAACCATAACCTCTAGCTTTTGGCAACTAAGTCTTGAGAGGGTAAGTTTTGGCTGTATCGTTACCATCGCGAAACCTCCTGTTCACACCGGCAAGGAGGAAGGAGGAAGGCCCATTATCAGAGTCTGTGAGCCACCGTTCGGGATTTTTCGGCCGACACAGTAGTTATCCATAAACACATCTATACTCATCCAACCAACCGCCAGCCAGCCCACAGCCAGCCAAGCGAGAACCCCTTTGGTGCGGCTTGTGTCCGCATGATATCCGGGTATTTGCGGGTATATGTTGAACGCATGCATGCTGTCAAAGATGCATCCTACGGGACCATTTTTCCCTAATAGCATCTAGATTGCAGGTGGCTTTGTTAGGTAGCCTAATTGGATCAGAGGGGAAGAGCGTGGGGGGTTGGATGCACTTTTCCTCGGGGAGGATTTGGGGTACGAGTGATATATTGTGATTGACTGTGTCTACTCTCCAAATTAGAAAGTCTATCCCCATGATATACCTCCCAGCGCCAACTCAGCATCCACTCTCTCGCTGGGTAGGATTAGTAATAGTAAATATAAAAAAATCTAGCACTACTTTCCTTGCTTAAATCAAATGGCTAGGGAGGTACTGCCTCTGGTGATTCCCTGAAATGAAAATAGCTGCAATTGGTTCAAAGGACTGGCTCCGTGGCCCACACAGTGTAATTAAGGCCACAGGGTACACTTCTTGCTTTAGTGAGTACTGTGGGCTAGACCTGGAAATCAGAAAACAATCCAGAAACAAGCTCAAGAACGGGTGAGAACAAAGATTGGACCCCCGGGCCCCCCGCCCCAGAAACGTGTGCCCATGAACGGTTCAACCTTATGAAAACCCACAATCCGTTCTGAAATCAATGGCTGATATGGAGAGGGAAAGCATCAGTGTTACCACACCGTTCCCGATCCACAAATGAACCTGGAGCCGTAAATGATGGCAAACAAATCCAAACTCGAAATAACTGATATACATGCTTAAGAGGTGCACCACTTTCCCATTGCGAACAAGGTTACAGAAAAGCGAGATAACCCCCCAGTTAAATGACGATGTGTTCGTCGCTATCTGAAATGTACATTTCCCCATCCCCGTGCTGCATCCCCCCTCAACTACCTAGCAATACCCCTACTCCAGATACCCAAAAACTCAGACAGCAGAAACAGCAATAAAGGCCAAGCGGTAATTGCTGTTCTCCCTCAAGCACTCTCTTCAAAAACACCTTGTCTCTTGCGCCGAGAGCATTTATGAGATATTCCCACATAACCCCAACCGGAGCCCCCCTCTCCCATAGCCAAAACATCACCTTTTATCCCAAGCCTCACCCGACTTCCCATTCAGCCCTCATAGTGGGTCGAGCATCCATATTGCGACCGGTGTGCCGGCCGAGAAAAAGGGGAGACAAGATATAGAACTACATAGAGCTTCCTGAAAGGTGGCTCTGTACCTAATATGCAGCAGTCCACTGGTGCATCCCTCCTGCAAATATCCTGGAGGATCCTGTCATGAATTAGCACTCGCTGCTTATCACACCGTGCACGCACCACAAGGAACCACGAAAATAGCCCACATCGTGGTGCCCGACTTTATACGCCGGTGATAGCACCCTGACTTAGGTGATTCATCGAAATACAAGAATATATGCTCTGGGAACATCTACAAGTTACGGGCATACAGTGACCGGGCTAGCCAACAGTTCCACCCCAACATTTGACGGGAATTGACCCAAGGGCATCACCATCCCTGGACCTACCCCCCAGCAAAAAAGTGGTTCGCCGAGCATTTTTTTAATGCTCGACTACTCCACTGGCCCCCGGATTCGAATTCATGATGGTCCCTGTTTCAAATTAGCCGACCAGTCTCCTAAGCCACTAGACCATAGGAACTGGCCGATAATACTTTTTCTTCTTGATCTTTTAACTGCTTCTTCAGAAAATAGATAGTTCAGGCGCCTAATACTTTATCTTTAGTAAAAAAAAAAGGACATCGGTATCCAATCATAGTACTCTCTCATGATATCGGTAGAACGAGGAACGGGGGTGTTCCGCTGTATACCTGCGATCTGCCTCCGGAACACCCGCTTTCTTTGTCGAAGGACAAATGTTCTCCGAATTCCGGGGCTAGTATCCTCGATGTAACTATTCTTTGGTACAGGAAAGGACAGGGATAAAAAATTTGCATGGTAAATTATCTATGCGTATCTAACCGCCCATACAAAATTCGCACTCAAGTGTTCGAGTTCCATATGCCTGTAACTTGTAATGCTCAAGAAGAGTCTCTGAGACCGAGTGACCTATGATGATCATGTTCGAGGGCCTGGTTATCTCCGACTAATCCGGGAGAGTACTGTGGGGCTATGAAGGTGGTTTCCTATTGCTTTTACATTTTAGTTATATCTTATTCTACGGCAATGGGCTATAGCACGGGAATGGTTTAGTTAATACTATAGAGCGGGCAGTTGTGTATAGAGGCGGACATGTGGGGCAATTGGATTGGGTGGAGGGAGTTGCCCGGCCGGGGCAGGAAGAGCTGGCAGTTTAAAGGGCCATAAGCCATCTGATGTTTCCTGTAGCTAGACGATCATCCGTACAACATCGCGAGTGAAGCGATTAAAAGCGAGAGTGACAAGCTTTTCTTTGTCCAGTTCCTTTTCTTTTCTTTTCTTTTAGTGAGCGAACTGCATTGACCTGGATCGTGAACGTTACTTTGTTGTTTGCCTTTGGCTTCCAGCTTTCTACAGACCTTTTTACAGGAAACCACATCCGGAGCACAAGGCTTCTCGAGAGCGTCACCGGCCGGGAATCGTGCTTTCAGTACTAAACAAGGGAAAAGGCGGAGGGGTGAGGTGAAAGGATGAACGAACTCCTGGTACAAAGTCAGGACCCGACTCCTTCTCCGCCCTCACCCTTGGGCCCTCGCGCTCTCTCTCTGGACATGTCCTAAGCCTTAAGAACAAGCATGAGGGAAAGACATGAACCATTCCGTTGATAGGGATAACCTTTGTCTAGCCCTCAGTGGCGGCTTTACAGCGATCACCTACAGTATCACTCAAGGTGGCCCCGTTACGCACAACGCCCCAGCATCACCCAAGGGCCACTGGCCTCTCCATCTTTCCCGATTAAGGTACAAAACATGTAACCTGAAGGATGCTATCAAGAACACAAAGGATGCAATTCCTATCTCCCAAGAAGCCATGCTTATCGCTGAACAGGAGTTATGTCGTATCAAGAGATAAATTGGGAGAAAAAAAGAAAAAACAAGGACTCTCCGGACAATGTTGTACCTTTTCGAAAGGCTATCAGCAACCACCTGTAAAATGGCTCATATCTCTCCACGCTACACCCTCCTTTCAGGTTACATGTCTGTACCGAGATTGTTGGGATCGTGATGCCATACAGCTAGCCCACGGCCCTGCTGTCACACTATATTCCGTCTCAGCCTTTATATCGGCAACATTGGGAGAAGGTGAGAGAAAGTGGGCTTTGCTGTGGGTAAGATATGATTTGGAAAGGACCGCAGTTTGCAAGCGTACGGATAAAGGCCGCCAGGTATCCGCACACCGATAAGTGTGCAATAGGAGGGTACTACTAGGGATATATATGGCCTACGATGACCCCATTCAGAGCGTTGTACCCAACCCCCCAAGCCCGGCGCCACGTTTCCAAGTAATCCCTAGAGAAAGGGCAGTGTTGAGAAATGGTCCTTTGGGCTGAGGAACGAAGGCCCAGTATGAGTTTCCTACTCACTATTGCGGATGTGTGGGCGAAGGTGGAGGTTGGGATTCACACAATAGCTTGCGTCATCAAGATAGGGTGTATATATACCGTTCATGTCTCCCGTAGTTAGGTGGAGAGCTTAATCAACAATCTTCCGCAAGACAAAACATTCAATTCCTGACAGGCAGTTTATAGGAGTTGTTGAGTGATAATCAATGGGTCATATATCCTGGTTGCCCGGGGATAGTGCGCTGGGCAAAGCGCAGGATATCAAAGAGCAGTGTGTAGTAAATGGGTATGATGGAGGTCTGGTCATGCGCAGGGACAACTGCCGCCGTACAAGCACCGCCAGGAGGCTGCTATGAGGCGAGCGTCGCGAGAAGACCCGGAACGAAGGTGATAGGAAAAATGAAGTGTGTTCGCTGTTCGATGTGTAGATTGATGATGATTATACAGAGGAACAGAGCGCAGCTGAGGCTAAATACAGTTTGTGGTGGCCACCCGCACAGTGGAGTGGGCTCACTATCACAAACACCAGAAACACCAGTCGCCCTCGACATGGTGACAGTCCCACTCGCCTGCTAACTAGTATGCCCTAACATGACATCCCACGATGGGGTTACTCCATCGGGGTACACTGACAAGCCAGTTGTAGAATCCGACAGCAGGTATAGCAGATTGGAAATTGGCTCTCGCCTCAACGACCCTCCACACTTTTCAGATAGAACAAGCAATTAAGGCGCTTGGTTTCCGGCTTATGAGACGGGAGCATAATCAGGTGTGGTCAATTTGAGGGGGGCTAGATGAATAGATCAAGCAGAGAAGTATAGATAAATACACAGGAATAGTTATTCCGAACAAGCCCGTAATAGCGAGCGACTAGTCATTTAGCCCAATGGTTTCGAATGAGACAAGATAGAAAATTCGCACCTCGCGCCCCCAAATTGCCACCATCTATCCTAGTCAAGACTCGAAACTCTCAATGCCAATATCTCCTCCCTCAACGCCCAGAGATCATTAAAATTAAAGTCTTGTTGGGCCTTCAAATACTGCACAATAACATCATACTTCTCGGACTCCTGCGGCTCCGGAGGCCCTTCGATTCCCGGCAAAGCGAGTTTCAGCAGAAGCCACATCACTGAATCCTCGCCGTAGAGGAACGAGAGGTGCAGTGGCGTGTACCCGAAGAAGTCCCGGAGACTCGGGTCGCATCTGGGGTCATCGAGGAGGAGCTTTGTTGGTGCGAGGTGGCCGAGCATGGCTGCGTGGTGGAGGGCTGTTCTGCCGTTGGTGTCCTTTTGATTAAAGTCGACCCTGGGGTCGCGGATGAGGAGGTCTGCAGCCAAGTAGTTCCCGGCTTTTGCCGCGATATGCAGAGGTGCTTCGTCGAGTGGGCCTGCTTCCGAGAAAATATTGAGTCCAGTGTCTGATAAGAGGTAGCTTAGAATGCCATGCCGCTCTCGATGAATGGCTACATGTAAAGGGGTCCAGCCTTGGAAGTTTTTAACATTGAACCCCGTTCTAGGGTCCGCAAGCAGGCTCTCCACGACTACTGTCCGGCCGGCCCAAATGGCCAGGTGTAGCGGCGTGTTGCCAGCGTCGTTCACCGGGTTGATGTCGATTCTGGGGTCGTTCATCAAAAGTTTTATTATCTCCCCGTATCCCTCCTCAGCTGCCATATGGAGTGGTGTCACGCCGCTCCGGTCCTCGCCGAGAGGGCCCACTAAGCCCGGGAGCCCCATCGGAGTGGGCGTGCCCCACGACTTTCCCTTAGAATTGACATCGATTTCTCGATGTTCTAAAAGTTGTCGTACAGCCGATGCACGCCCGATTCTTGCCGCTAGGCGCAGTGGTGTTTGGCCGCGAAGGTTCAATCGATTGACGTCGACTCTCGGGTCACTAAGTAAAAGCTTTACTGATGACTCAGATTCAACTTTTGTTGCTATATGCAGTGGGGTGTCCCCATCCATGTCCCCTGCGTTGACATCGATTTCATCGTGGGCGAGCAGCAACCGCACGATAGTAGGCTCCGTACCAGTGGCCGCTTTGTGCAATGGCCCCCAAGACATCTCGTCCTTCCAGTTGACGTCAACTCGCTCATCCTCCAGCAGGATTTTCACAATTTCCGCATGGCCGTAGCGCACTGCCTGATATAGCGGTGTACCGCCGTGGGTGCTCACTTTATTCATGTCGAGCCTCTTATCGCTCAGCAAAAGCCGCATCACCTCTCCATGACCGCGTTCAGCTGCTATATGGAATGGTGTTGTGCAGCGCCCGTCCCCCATGATTACCTCGACCCTGCTATCACGTAGAAAAAGCCGGACTATCCCTTCAAAACCCATTTCGGCCGCCATATGTATCGGCCGCTGATTCCGAACCCAGAGGGTAGCGTCGACCCTGCAGTTGTCCAAGAGCATCCTAACAATTTCCTCGCTCCCTAACTGGACCGCTCGCTGCAGCGGAGTCCAGTTATCGGTACCTCTCGCGTTGACATTGACCCTATCATCCTCCAACAATGCCCGAACCACCCCCAAGTGCACCCCTAAGACCGCGGCCATCAACGGCGTTCGGCGCCTAAAACGGCGCGGACGATTAACATCGAACCTTCCATCGGCGAGCATAACACGCACCACCTCCTCCTTTCCACACGCAGCCGCTCTGAAGAATGGGGTTGTTCCCGCACTATCTAGCGCGTTAAAGTCGACATCATCCCGAACCAAGAAGAGTCGAACCACATCTGCGCGCCCAGCTGCAGCCGCAATGGCCAGCGGCGTCTTCAGCTGGAGGCCTTTGGCATCTGCTCCCACGCCGTGCTCCAATAGCCATCCGACGACCCTTACACTCTGGTTCTCTACCGCGTCGTGGAGTATTTCGCCACCGGCGGCGAACTCGAGAACCTTTCTACCCAGGAGCCACCTAATCACGGCATCGTTCCCATGCTTTATGGCGGAGTAGAGCGCCCGTTTGCCATACTCGCTAGAGCGGGAACGACACACGTTGTCCAGAAGGGCGTGCGCTAAAAGGCTTGCAAGATGACGGCATGTCCTCAGAAAAGAGCTAATATCCGGCAGAGATTGATATGTCAAGATGTGAAGGATTAACTCATTCGGTAGATCAAGTATTCCAGCCATAATGAGAATAAGACAGTGGATCAAGATGTGGGCGCAGGTGGGGTATTTGTATGGTATGTGGTACGGTGCTGGAGAGCCGCTCGCGCTGCGACCCGGTCCGACAGGCCAACGGATGCGATAATCAAGCTTGCTAACACTGTGTATACAGGTAGCCGGTGATTCTGGTGCTCCCCCGCAGTGTTCTCAGGACCTGGGTTACCACAGCATACTTATGGGGGTGTTCGCAAGAAGACACGATCCGATCAGCCAGGCAGCAGTGCAACACTCGCTTTGGTTCAAGATCACGTGCGCGAAACTTGAGACAGAACGTTAAGGCTGAACCCAGCCCACTCGAGGAGAATCATCTCCATAGCTAAATTCTCGAAAGCTTAGAATTCGTATTCGGGCTTCTCATCCAAGAGTTGCCTTCCCCATTTGTCGTAGTGCGTATCGGTAGTTCTTTCCTGCCCACTACTCGAGTAGTACCAGGAAGATGAAAATTGCGTAGATGTGCGGCAAGAATGTTCAATCTCAGAGAACTCAATTCACGATGCCCCTTTTGTATGAATTTTCAACTCAAGCTCTTGTATGTTCGGGCTTGGGGAGGACGCGGAGACAACAAGTTTAATGCCTAGCTGCATAATGGAAATTGCACTCTATTGGGAATTCCCACTGGCTAGCACGGGTATACGAGCATATCAAGTTTAGAGTTCATGTTATGAGCTGGTGCTGGCATCTGTCCTCTTAGAATCCGCTAGATAGTTCACCCCCCACTAGGCTTGCACTACTTTACACTGCCTCGTCGGTAGAAAAGAATTGCCAATACGCACAACCACAGATGGGGAAGTAACTCTTGGATGAGAAGTACGAGTAGACAATCGTGCAATGAGCAGAAGCTACTTTGACGCATCCTAATATCTGCGCTATACCGATGGGAGCACCACCAATCTAGGAAAGAGAAAGAACCCCAATAGGCAATACAACCAAGTAAACAGTTAAAATCAAGGAGGTGCAAACCAATGCTAACAGAGAGTAGCTAGGGGGGCAACCAAATACAACCCCGATAACCGAAGCTATTATACTTCCATTTTCATCGCGTATTCGGAATCAGGTAATATTAAAGATTTATGTCTTGATACTATGACCAAACATGGCTAGTAGTAATTTCTACTCCTTGCATCATTTATTCTCATACCAGGCCAAGCTTCTTTTTTATTACCTCTTAGTTCACACACAGGTCATCTCCGCACCAAAATTGGTTTCCCATTTTGGAAGAGCCATCACGAACCCATAGAAAGTATACTGTAGTGTTCATGCTCCTTGAAAGATTGCGGTGAACAGCGCCAGTGGCTGGTGAAGCCCATGTATGAGAATGGACTAACACTTGAGAATTTATTGCACCGTGCTTGAAAAGTGGCATCAAGGCTACCCTCAACGGTGAATGAACACTTTCCCTCTCACAGTTGCCGTCACAATTTTCATAATGATCATTATTTTCACTTACCATCGGTTACATTATCCTCTTTGTATTAAAGACATCGATATTTCAAATAATTCTGGCACGCCTTCCGGTACTTTTATAGCAACCGTATTCCGAATACACGATGAGAATAGAAGTAAAGCTATGCTACAAAAGCGTACTGGTACCGGTATGTAGAGGACCTACTGGCATCCTACGGGCACCGGGACTCCTCCACAAGTTCAGCCTCACTCGCGGCCCTTTGGAGAAGCCCCTCTCCCGGGCAAATCCTTACGAATTCAGAATAACCCCGTCTCAACTAAACTTCATAAACGCCCAAGCAGATTGTGGCACAACTTGACCATCGCTACCGCCTACCGTAGACCGGGCGGACACTCAAAGAGGCGACACCCTCAACGAGGAACTTGGGACTGGAAATCGCTCTATCGTCGGCTCTACTTACAAACACCACCCCTCATACGAGGGTGCCACCTCCCCGGACGCTCACCTAGTATTCCATACTGAGGATAATACCTTCAATACAACCTTATCGGATTCCAGTCTATGAGCGCTTCTATCAACCTTAATAGTACCCTCACGACGTTCTCGCCACACAAACTCACAACATCAAGCGAGTCATGCCCAATATCAATCTCACCCGCTATCACAATCACTCAGACGCAAATAGCAATACATCACCCAAACCCCAACTACAAACTCCGCGCTGGATTGGGGTACCATACGATGCTATCACGTACAGTAACTTACAGTACCCCCTACCCAAGAGCCTCTCGGCCGCGCACTCCCCCGGAAGCGCACCCAACCCAACCCTACCACCCTTGGAATTTCACTCGCCAATATATTATACAATGTAACTTACGAATAACCCGGACTACACGCATCAGAGCATCGCATCCATATGCCAGAGCACCTAAGGCGTAAGGCGCAAGGCAAGCTACCGGAGCCTGCCGTATCCGAAGGGCACGTTGCTGGGAATGACACGGCGGCAAAAGCAGTTCTGGGATGGACGAGGTCTCGGTATGATGGATACCACAAACCAGGCTGGACTGTAGGTAGTGCTGTAGGGTCACAACATGTGTTCGAAGTTCCGAACAAAATGAGGGCCAAAAAAAAACTTCCTCTCATACCAACACTAGTATTTCTGCAGAGAGGCAGTCAGCCCGGGGTTGGAAAAGCGCTTTTCCAACGCCAAGTTCCCACTCGATCAGCCAGTTCTGTACATTACTCGAGTACTGCATGCAAAACAGGCGTTAGACACACCCGAACTTTTCAACGTAGGGATTTGCATACAGTACCGATAGTCTACTAGTAAATGCTTTTTTCTTTCGTTCGTTTTTCTTTTCCTTTCGCTATTCGGGGTGGATGCTTGTGCGGTATTGGATGCCCTCCCCCACGACTGACGTTTGTGATAGAACAAATTTTCTAAGATCCAGCTCGGAACATATCCCCACCAAGAGATCTAGCGTTGAAGATTGAGAAACGGACATTGCCCGAGGATGTTATCATTGAAATCATCAGGTAAAATTCATTCAGGTGAGGGTAGCATGTTTGCCGTGAGTGAAATGTGCAGCAGAAGTTTGGAAATTTTACCCCCGGGGGAAGTCATCCATTCTATAATAACTTTGCGGTAGTCACCAAGTACTGGTACCGGTAAGGAAGCGGTGATTCCCCCACTATCTCTGCCACCCTCTCCCACCCCGCTTCCAATCTACTGTAAAACTAGGAAACCCATCTCTAAATCCCTACATAGTATGGTGATCCCAATCCCATCCTTCCAGGGGCCCTCCCTCCCTCCCTCCCTCCTCCTCTCACTCAAGACTCGAGTCGACATGCATGCTGCACCCAGACCACTCGACCGTGCATACTACACTTTAGAACACTTGGTGCACTACCGGTAAACCATAAACTTCCCCGCGACTCTACACTACCCCACCAAAAAATCTTCACCATCACCACCGCTACCACCATCGATGACGACGACAAGCATGTCATAAGAATAACTTAATCTCTATCGCATATGACGCCCCGCCTCCAGGTCCCCGCCATGGCCTTACCATGCTACCGGTCGCTTCCTACCTTCCTTTCACCAACCCCAGGCGCTCCTCCAAATCCATCCATCCACCCAGCCAATCCAAATCCAAATCCAAATCTAAACCAACTCGTAATATCAAACCGCTTTTTTTTATATTATATTATGCATATCACCAAAATTTTGCCCTTTCGCTTAGATCTATGGTAAGTATGCAATAGCAGTTTTCTTTTCAAAGGGAAAAAAAAAAAAAGAAACAAAAACAAAAACAAAAAACAAATCTCACAATCTGCGTTGGAACTTCCGCCATACCGGTAACTTCGAGTACAGACAAAGCAAAAACAAAAAAACAAAAACAAAACAAAAACAAAACCTTCCACCGCCGCTCACTAGTTCGTGCTACAAGTAAGTTGCAGAAAATCAAAAAGGATCCGGCCGTAGCGCGCACGAGTGAAGGGAATGCTGTGGTGGAACACCATCTTCTGCCAAAAAAAAAAAAAAAAAAAAAAAGAGAGGACAAGGTTATCCGGAATAGCCATATCACCCCAAAATATCCAATGTTTAAGTGTGCGACCCCACCCAGATAACCACCACAGCACTCACTACAGTACCACCACTCGAGCATACTCCCAAAAACCGGGAGAGAAGGATAAAGCGGGGAAATGATAAGACCTGTGGATGTATACCGGTATATATATATCTATATCAATATGAAATATCATCTTCACTCCAACGGCAGCGGCAAGTTCCTAGAGGATGCCAAAAAGAATTCCCTAATTTATTTTACTTTTTTCCTTTCATGTGCGTGTAAATTAACCGATACTGCAGCAATATTTTTCTTTCTTTGTTTATGATACTTGTGTGGTGGGCTGTAAAGTTAGTGGGTATTATATCACACAAGTCGAGGGAGTATCATACTAGCAGTTCTCTGGTACGGTTACGGGAACTGCGGTGGTGGTGGTGGGCGCTTAAGTTAGGTTAAGTTGAGCCAGTTCGTTGCGTCGATGGGATGGCCAAGGCCAGTGCCGGTGCCGTATTGCTTGTTTCGACGACGAGGAGGAGGAGGAGCTGGGAGGACGACGACGACGTGGCATGTGAATGGGAGAGGATGGGGGAGGGAAGGTCGACCGGGGCTGCTCGGGGAGGGGAATGGTAAGCTCTAATAATACCGTTATCATAAAAAAGTTTTAAGGACATGTCACTATACAAATAAAAACCCGTATATATAAAAAGCTATTTCTCTTGAAAATCATAATATTTTCACAACGTTTCAAAATCCCTTCTTGAACAGGGAGCAGAAAGTACACATATATTCAAACAAGCGCTGTTTAAAGTCGGGGGTGTTTGGGGGGGGGGTTGTAGCATGCCGAACAGGGCCTACTCTAATTGGTATCTATTTAGCAGCATGCTATTCTGCTGCGATGCCGGTACGCAGCGGATTCCCACCTGATAACCAACACATCATCGACAAGCAGCCCGCAACAGGAATAGCCTGTGGGTTGCCCGGCCGAGCCTATACACGAGCAACAATCTCCCGTTTCAACAGCAGTTAGCAATTGGTGAATAGGTGGTGCTTTGTGTGAAGATTGTAATGATACTGTTAGCTACCGTACCGGTTTTTATGTATCGCGCCGTGATGTGCTGAGAGCTGGCCCGCAGATCAGCCCTCGAACCCCCCCTTCCCCCAAGCGAGGAGTGGGGGGGGGGGGGGATTACTCGTAGTGCGGCGCAACAATTCAAGTGTTATACCGGTATCAACAACCCCTCGAATCAGACTAAGTTACCCCGCACATCACATCGCTTGGGCTAACCCACATGGTATCATGTCAGCAGCAACAAGAACACCATGCAGTAGCTCCCCATCCGAGCCGAGCAGTGTGCTGTGCGAGTACTGTACTCGTAAATACCGTAGAAGCCAGGTGTTATGATTCCAGAAACGGTCCCAAGTTTTTAGGCCAGTTAGATGCTAAACTAAAATAAAAATTGAGGCTAAAGCTATGATAGCAGTAATGGGGATAATAGTATATGCCTAGACAAAATACACTAACGACGTCCGTCTACCGGTAGTATGCGATTCAGGGCTTGGTATTTTAGCCAATCGCCCAAATTGACCTTTTGGCACGGTAGCCCCCCCTTCCTTCATCCGTTTCAAGTATCCAACCCAGTTCTCAACAATTCCACGGTACAGCACAACACAGCACAACGCGAGACAACACCCCACCGAGCTGGAGAGGGGGGATAGGATCAAGTTCATCCGACGCTATCCACCGCATGATAGTTGTAAACAATATATTTGGTATTTACTATATCAGACAAAATTGCAGCCTCCCCTGGCCTCCGCGCTACTGCACTCTGACAGCCACGGTCGAGGTGCTTCCCCATTCACACATCTACCGCCCCTCTTCATCTCGGCATTTACTCTCAACAATCTTCACCGCAGTTCACTCCTCCATGATTATATGCCGTGTACCCTCAAGTAAGACTACGCCAGGTTGACTCAACCCAAAAGGTTACCGAATCCCAAGTACGAGTGATACCAGATGACTACCCCCACACGCACCCAACTCACGGATCGTCCTACCAAATATACCACCGCGGCAACACGCAGGTGCTTTTGCAAACCCTTCATCGAGAGATAAAGGACTCCAAAGCCACGGCAAGGATCAGCAAGGTGCTTCAGCGGATCAGATTGTACTCGTGCTCGACTGGGACAGCTGTTCATTACGGGAGTTACCCTCCCCCTCCCCCACCTCGCCGGCCGAGCGACCCGATCGAGGAGATCGGTATGGCTCAACGGTCAAAGAGCTGATTCCCAGCTAAATCAGTGATGTCGATGGCACTCTTATCAATGGCCCAGCCATCTCTCACCCTTGCACTTTCAGGGTGTTCGAGAAGGGACGCAGTCCCTGCTTGAGATGATGGTAATGAGGGGAGGGAGAGGGGCTGATCGTCGACACATCCCATCGCAGGTTCCACTCGGTCGGCGTGGTCCTTGGGAGGATGGTGATTTGACCAGAAGGTAAACGATCAGCCAGGAAACTTTCTTGGGGTTTATCGTTATTATTACTACTGTTATTATTGGTCCGTTTTTTCTTTTTGGAAAGGGGAAGACCTCAGGGTGTTTTGGACCGTGGTGTGGAGGATGATACGGCAGGATGGGGGATAACAAGTGTGAAGTGCTGTAACCATACCATCATAACATGCCGCTTGCAAAAAGTGTACTCCGTGCCAGCAAGCGACCCACCGTGCTGCAGCCTGTCCGACTGCCCTGTCAGCGATAGATACGGCAGAAATTTATTAGATAAAATAAAATAAAAGTGCGGTGGAAGAAGACTGATGATCTACCCATTTCGGTGAAACCACGTTGTTATTAAAACTGCGTAAAAAAAATTGCGGGTCCAGACATCGGTAGTTGGGGGAAAGTATATCCTTAGGCGCTTCCGTTATGTGATAGTTGCTAGGGCGGTTTATGAAATAAAGGAAAAGAGAGATGCGGCAGGCTCAGACGCTCAGAACATCGCCAAAAGTGAGCCAGCTGCTGACCGCACCACTACCACCGCATTGCCAATCCAGCGCTACTACCCGCACGGTCGGAAACAAGGTCCGAACCTATTCGCATATATGGCATGTATGCCTGTTCGCTGCTGTTTCGTTTTCTTTGGTTTTGAGCCCATTGATATCGCGGGGTGCCCAACGAGCACCTCACCACTCCCCCCCTCCTTTTTTCGCACCTCTTTTGTTTTACTTCTCCCGACTGTGCTCTCCAGAATAAACTGGTCTATTTATGTATTATATGCGTGGTTGAGTTAAGGGTGCGTCGGAAGACGCGCGGCGCAATTGAGGGGGAGGGCTGTACCTACCGCTTGGTTGATAGCGTTCCCGTAGCGCCAATGACGAGCACGGCAGGTTTGATAAGGGTTTTTTTTCTTGTTGTTGTTGTTGCTAGGAAAACTTAAAGTGAACATGTGACCTGTCGGCAACACCCCAGGAAAATAAACTTTGCTACGCACACGGTGATTTCATTGGAGGGGAGGGAATAATGGAGGAAGGAGAGAAAAGAAGAAAAAAAGAGACGGAGACTTTTTGGGCATGGAGATAGGGCTGGCTGGTCTGGGTTCAGGTACCCGGCGAGGGCCGCTCTGCAACCAAAGAACTTCCGGAGTCAGCTGCTACCAGACGGGGTACTGTACGAGTACCCGCACGGTCGCATCTCAGGATGGCGCCGGTGCTAAAACCATTGCCGGCGGCTGCTCTCTGCTCGCCACCGTCCTCTCTTCCTTTCTACGATACTCAATAAATCAGAAACGACACATCAACACCAAGAAGCAATCCGCTCAAGATCGAGTTCAGTTGCTGAAGGGAGAGAAAAAACTGGCGGAGAAAAGGAAAGAAGAAAAGAAGAAAAAGAAAAAAAGCGCCCTTATAAACGGCCAGACTTACATCCTTCAATTGAGTAAACACAACACAGCAACACCACCAACTTTCATTCTTCTCCGGTTGATTCATCGAGAGGATCCCCACCACCACTACCACGAAATCAAATACCGGTATCCCACAAGTTAGTAATTTCAACAACATAGCGCAGCAAACACGTACGGCACCGCATAGAAACTCGCGTTCATCCTGATACGTACTTCGTTAGCCAAACCTCCTTTATAATACGGGAGGCGAAACCCAGCAAAAGCACCCACAAGCCTTCTGCAATAGTTCTGCATGTCGTCTTTTGAGCCAGTAAGAGGATTTCCCCCACCGCCTCGGCTAGCTCCGATTCGGGGTTCTGACAAGCTTCAACCCCTCCAAGGGTGCAGCTACTGTGAGCCTCGAGCATCTCTTTCCCTCCCCCCGCCCACCCCGGAGGAGGAGAAGGCAAAATGATGATGAAGTAATAATCGGATGGGAAGGTTAGGTTGTCAGGAGAGGATTCTGGAATATCGTATGGTAATTTTGAGAATTACCCTAGGGCTTTTAGCTAGTTAGCCTCGGGTGTGGAGCGGGGGAAGGGAAATATCTTTCGCTCCCCTCAAATGCTCCCCACGGTCTTCCTCGGTCCAGTACTTTCCCGCGTGGTATCTTTTTTTTTTCGCGGCAGATGTTAGAGCGGCGGAAGGCGTCATGAGTGGTAGGTAAGTAAGTACTCGAGTACGGTACTGTAAGTGAGAATTGCGGAAACTGGTAGGAAAAAGCATTGAGGCTACAAATTTTATTGAGGCTTGATTGACTGGGTGTCAGTGCTTACCAAGTAGATACATGCTGTATGAGAAAATCTAATCTCACATACTTACCGTCCGCGCATCATCCCTTCTTGGCGGCTACATGCGTCTTTAATCCTTACCGTATTTCTTATTTTTAAATAGTAAACAGCCCGTTCCCGAACTTTAGTTCTATGGGGTTTATTGTATTTATCATAGTTTATCCCCGCCCCCGCGCAAGCTCCGTAACATCCATCATCAATCCAGTCAAGAGTACTCGTAGATCGCTCCCTCCCTCCCTCCTCCACATTCGGCGACCCGGATTGAAGCCCGGATTGGAGGAGAACGATAGTTTAGTTCGTATCATACCCGCTTTGGCTCGGTAGACTCGAAGGAACACTTAGTTTGGGGGTAGAAGCTGTCCACACTTTGTTTTAACCGGATAATGCAAGGAGGCATCATTATCCGGAGGATCATACTGTACACTGTTTGTGATAGTTCAGCAGCATCTGGGGTATGCATGGCTGCCGCAGATGCTACTCCAGTAGTGCCAATTAACTATTATACAGTACAAATGCCTGAACCACACCCGACCTAGTGGTGGGCTGGACTTCATATTGTAGGGGCCGGTTCCAGTGACCTGTCCCGATAGTCAGCGTCGGTGCTTCGTTGCACCGGGCTTCCGCAGAAGCCATGATAGCTGCCGTCCAGTAACAGCTACCCACAAGTGTCAAAATAATATCCATAAAGATACCCCCCCAGCTCCCGCCCGGTTGGGGCAATTAAATACGACGTTCGAGTGAGGAGAGAGATAGGCAGTGGAAGCGATTCCCTGCGTCATGCTGAGGGGAACTCTCCTTCCAAGGATCCCAGTCTTGGACAAGTGGCTAGCTATCAGAGCTCTATATCTCACATGTATGGAGGACGACTCGTCAGTGGTCACTTTCGGTAGATAAAGTTTTGCCCCATCCAACCTTCCAGTCCCTTGTCCCGGATCTTAGAACGGTCGCACCTCGCTGCCTCGGCTGAAATTATCTGAATTCTAAATTGTTTTGCATCAAAAGCTAACTTGTTGTCCCGGATAATTCGCTGTCCCGGACAGTTTCCTTGGATTTTTGGCCATCCGGGACAGCAAGGTGCGACTGCAGACCTCCCTAGCCTACCGTGCTACTTCAGGCTCTAGCTACACTACGATCCCAAGTCTTGTTTGCCCCCGCCCACGTGCTGCAACCTGAGCTGCAACTTCCCCCACCGCCGCCCACCCTTCCCTTTCAACCATTATGACACCCCCCCACAGGGGAAAACGCTCTCCTCTGCGAACCTACCCTGTCTCTTTCTGGATATTACACTATATTGGGACCTTACGAGTCTTATTTTGCCGTTAATAATAAGGTGATTACACGAGGGATCTTGTACTGTACTGTACTGTCGGTCGGTAAGCGGTGCAAATTCGATTCCGGGGTTGGACGTACCGCTTGTACTTGGGGCTATTTGGGTGAGACTGCATCTCATCGGCTACTCGAGTACTGAAGATAGCGTTAGGCACAGCGGGATAGGCAGCGCAAGCACTCGAGTACTCGAGCAGGAAGAGGGCTGTCCCCCCACCACCCCGCCGGAATTATAAGAAATACGTTCAGGCAAGCGGGAGGGCAAAGCAGGCAGGAAAGAGGGAGGAAGGGGTGGCAGAGTCCCAAGAAACAAGTCCCTGTCCTGACCCATCCTCCGTGGGTGAGTGGTGCTTTCGGATTCGTTACCTTTCTCAGAGTGCAGTTTGCATCAACTCGGTCTGGTACTGTGATACTCTTCTTAAAAAAATAATTTTCACGTTCCCTTTTCCCCCCGCCTTGGTATTACAGTATGTGGCAGTCAATCTGGCCGATGTGGGCTGCAGGTTTTTGTGTGGTAAACCTTACTTCCACGGATATCTGTTTCATCATAGAAATCATTACGGTAGGGGTAGGTGGAAAATAAGTGTGGAGGGGGAAATAGACTATCTGGTGCGGAAGTCCGATCTCAAGGGCTCCTGCAAGGTGGCATGGGAGCTTGGCCCTAGAAGAAGAGAAAAAAAAAGAAGCATACGCTTGGGGAAATGATTATGTTTTTACCAAACCAAGTTTGTGGTCTTATCGCCGCTTTTTCGCCCCTCCACCACCACCACCACTTCCACCACCACCATTATCATCATGCTGCGTTGACATGTCCTGCCCCGCCTCTCCAATGGTGTCGGCAAATTATTTTCTTAGCTCGGTGCGCTACTGACTGGTGACAGAGTTGACATATATAAGGACTCTCCTGGCCCCCCTCCTCGTCCCTTTCTCCATCACAGAACCAGAGAACCAGAGAACCAGAGAACCAGAGAACCAGAGAACATCCTCGAGCCCGACGCGCTATATCAAAAAGACCATCCTACTCCAATCTCCCAAAGCAATCCCCACAGAGAAACAAACAAAACCTCTTACCACCCTCATACAACCAACCAAAATGTCTGCTCCTTCATTCACTTCTCCCAAGACCCACGCTATCCGCAAGCCCACCGGCTTCCTTGCTCTTGCCCCGGTCCACTCTTCGTCCTTCCCAGCATCCCCAACTCTCTCTCCTGTCACTTCCCCTCTCAGTGCCGTGGTCGACGCTCCTCCGCTTTCCCCCACTCAAAAGGCAATCCACAGAAGCAGCTCCACCTCTTCCGTTGGCAGTGCCACGGAGAAGCGACGATTCCTCAAGCTCGGGCCAGTCCACTGGGGTGGTGCCATCGGAGAGAATGACTACGCCATCGAAGATTAGCTCACAATAAATCCGAACACGATTCCTTCCATTATATAGTTTACTTTCTTTCAAGGACGGGCTCGGAGCGGGGGGGGTGCCTCACACACTCTCTCTTTTCTTATATATATCTTGACGACATCTCGATGTCCTTTTTTCCCCTCTTCTTTCCTTCCTTCTGTCGGTCTCATTTTTCTTCCTCTTTCTTCAAAAGATAGGGAGTTTGTCGAGGATTATCAAGTGTTTGGCGGGGATACAGGAGTTCAGCTTTTCCATTTTCTCTCTCATTTTGTTTTTCTGTTGTGGAGAAATCCATTTTTCTCACTCCTTGATCTGATGGCTCGGTCGGTCGGTCGGTTCTGGGCTGGTGTTTATCATCATGGCTCTCTGTTGGCGTTCTTGTTATTCTGTTGTTACTTGTGACGAGGTGTCGGTCCTCTGGTTGTTGTATCATATGGTACGAGTTGTGCTGGTGGTGGATAGGATGAGTTATGGTAGCAGTTGGCAATGACAGTTTATTTTATTTGCCAGAAGAACCTGCCTTGTCTAGGTTTTGAGGCTCTTTTGGGCAAATTAATTTTTGACACAATTACCTTAAACAAGTGTTTTGATTCCTCACGGTGTGATTTCGGAAGCATGTTCCTATTCGAGCGCTGGATACAGCGGTTGGGCAATTGAACAGTTTTGAGCGTGACACTTCGCCTGGGGGAAAGTTGCACAAGATAAAAAGCTTGGCACCATTTCGACCGACTGGAAAGGGGGGAGCGTTTAGCATGAGCTGGTGGGTGTTGGGGTCTCAGTGTGCTAAAAGGGGGAAGGTGATCCTGGTCCGAGTAAATCATTTGATGAACCTCTCAGGACGAGAGAGCTTCTCTCTCACTGCATCGTTTGTCCCGGGCAGCCATCCTCCAACGAACGAACCAGCTCACTCACCAGCGGAATACCGGTGGTGAGGATCAATTCAACTCAATGGTAGTCAACGATGCCAACTAATATTCTAACAGCCTCCTGGATGCTTTTTATTTTTATTCCTTACTGCTACCAACGATGGCACGAGTGATGAATGGGTAACGCGTACCCAAATACGATAATTGGATTGGTCTGTTATGCGTAACTTCTTTGTTAGGGTGTGTGTGAAAGAGAAGGAAGGAAGGAAGGAAGGAGGGATCATGGCGCTCAACTTCATTTCCCAAGGCTTCATCAATATCCAGCCCACCAACACCGAGCTAAAAGTTACCGCGCTCCCTCTCTCCCTTTCCTCCCCTTCCCTTTTTCCCCATCCTCTTGCCTTTCTTTCTTTCTTTTTTTCCCTCCCTCGCTTCGTACAAAATTTTTTGCCTTGGGAGGATTTTGAGGGGGATAAAAAGGTCCATTTTTTTGTTTTATTTTCACTCGTTCAGTTTCCAGTAATTACTTTTTCTGCTCTCTTTTGCCCTTCTGGCCAAATTATTTGCCCTTTCACTCATTCGATTCTGTATCCGCCGCCAACACAACCGCTGGGAGCACGAGAAAGAAGCTTGGAAGGGTTCAAACGGCTTCTCTCGCGTGCAGCTCAAGCCGCACGCCGCACCGCTAGCGGTAATTGAGTTCACTATCATACCATTCCTGCTCCCCTTTCCTTTCTCCGTCTTAAACCCCCCCCCCCCCATCGACAATCCCGCCGCTCTGGTTTCCGCCGCTTTGGTTTCCGCCGCTCTTCCGCACTCCATCATTCAGTAACCCTTCGTTGCTACCCTACTGTGCCTGAAAACCTAGAACCTGGAAGCCAAAATTATTATAACCTACCTGTAATATTATACGGCTTACGGACGGCTCTTTTGTGCCTCCCAGAGCCCTCAATTATTTATTCTGCCCTCGCTATTTTTCTCTCACTTGTGCTGCATTTGATCTCTCCCATCTAAGCTTCCACCCCCCCCCGTCCCACTCCATTTTCCCTCTCCCACAAACTCCCCCATCCCTTTCCTTCGTCCTTTCTTTCCTGTTGTTTTCTCCTTCTTCTGTTCTGGTCCAGTCCCCTGTCTTCACCACCCCCCCAGCCCTGTTGTTTTAGTTGT
>Ga0307509_10000813_pt1 | contig 53597 bp, 46 predicted proteins | sample 10_EM_MG_FD_202245 | JGI IMG/M metagenome (GOLD analysis project Ga0307509, IMG submission 202245) | Populus trichocarpa ectomycorrhiza microbial communities from riparian zone in the Pacific Northwest, United States - 10_EM | ecosystem: Host-associated > Plants > Roots > Unclassified | place... | reverse complement strand
GCAACCCTATCCCCCCCACCCTTCCAACCCCGCAGCATCCCACTCCCCAACCTCCATCTTATCAATCTCCCTCCTAAAGAAGTCCCTCTCCATTTCCATCATTTCCATATCAGCACCCATACTCTTCGGATACCTCCTGACATTATAAAAATGCGTAAGACTTCGGAGAGCCTGTTCCTGCGGCAAGCTCTCTTCAACCTCACTATCCACGTCACCGCCGGAGAGCCAATCATCCTTTAGCTCTGGCCTGCAGAACAGGTATATCGAAGTGATGACGCGCATGTTCGACTGCCGCCACTTACGACCGCAGTAGGGCACTTGCCCCTTGAACACCTTAAGCGTGTACAAGCGCAGCTCCTCCTGAGGACACTTGAGCGGCTTGCGGAGGATGGCGGACGACTTGTACTGGACAAGGGAGAGGTTGCGGTGCGACTTGTTCTTGACGATCTTTTGCATTATTCGGATGAAGTTTATTGCTGTGAAGAAGTTGCGCCAAGAGAAGTCAGTGATGGCTTCCGGGGGGTGGGATGGGGGAGCGCCAGAGGGAGGCGGAGATGGGGGGTCCGGCTCCTTTTCTTCACGCTGGAATTTGAGGATTGGTGGGGGGCAGGCTTCGTCTGGTGAGGAGTCTAGGTAGGAGTTATTCGGGTTGGTTGGTGGCTTAGATTTTGGTTTGGGGTGGGAGGAGTGGAGACTGCAGAAGTTGAAGAAGGACATGTCCTTGCGGTCTGTCTTGGTAGTCACGGTTTGAACAATGTCCTGTTGGTTGAGTAGCTTGAGGACGAGGGGAAGGTAGTTAGAATCCAAGAGAAGCTGCGTCAGGTACTCGAACTTGAGCACATCTGTTAAAAAGTCTCTAATTAGTTCATAGTTCCGTACCAGAGGGGATAGCTAAAACTTACGAGAAACCCGAAACCATTTCAACATTCCCACCAAGATGGCACTGACGGCTTTGCTAGTGATCTCCCTAATCCTCTGGGCATCTGCTTCGTCCAACCTTCTCTTCTCATCAGCCTCGCGCTCCACACGTTCCTTCTCTCGCTCCCGCTCTCTCCCCTTCTCCCAACCATTTGACGACTGTTCCGATCCGTCCTCGTTAATAGTGTTTAGTCCCTCCCCCCCATCTCCATTGGCACGACTCACTCCCGGAACCGCCCTTCCAAAGATATTCCAAGAATTCCTAATCGAAGACCCGGCATAGTCAACCCTCCCAGCAGCTGGGTCAATAGATACTGATCCTCTGTGACTATTGCCTTCACTATCTATACATTCATTAGTTCCACGCGTAACCCAACCAATTTACTGATACCTCGCTCACCTTCTTTATCTGGAAACAAAACCTGTTGACTGCTCGGCGGAGGCGGTGGAAGTGGTGGTTGCATGGGAGGGGCATTGACATTGGCCAATATAACCTTCAATAGCACAATTACGAATGATTGTAACTGAGGCAATGCAGCTCTCTAAAGAAAAACATATTAGCAACAGCTACCAAGGGTTTAGAGGTTGGACCAACATAAAACTCTTCTACCGACTCTAGTCGCTTCTCCTCCCACCGCCGGTCCCTGCCTTCGATCTCCTTCCTCTCCCTCAAGATCTCTTCATCAACATCCCATCCTCTTTGAAACTTCAGAAATGCCTCTCGCTCATCCCACATATGCTTCATCGCCAGTGTAGATCTTACTCTCCCAGAAAATAAATCTCCAGCCTCCTTAATGCTGGTCGGAACCCCACTACCACCTTCTGCTCTAGAAAAAGTGTCATCGTCCTCCTTCCACCAGCACTTTCCAGCAAACTTCTTGTCTATCTCAGAAGAGGAAGAAGGAGGATACAAGAAAGGAAAATTATTGTTCGTTTGATAATTCTGCTTCTTCCCTCCTTTCCCCCCAACACCTCCGGGAGACGGTGGAGGCGACGGTGCAGGAGTAGCAATGTGAACTGCTTTATTCAGGATCGACCCTAAATTCTCACCACCACCCTTTCCCCCCAATAGCACATCTCCGTTTCCGCCCGTTCGGCCAGCCGTAGTATTAATGGCAGAAGACGGCAGAAACGAGTTTGTAGCTAATTCAAAAGGAAAGAGAGGTTTTGGAGGATCGTATGCCGGGTATTTGGCCATAATGTCTTGTCTAAACACGTGATAATCCAAGGGCGATGCAGTGATTAGTCCCTTGCCCACCTCCGGGTCCAAACCTGCTAGCCCGCGTGCATACGTCTTAACTTTCGCGAGATGTCTATCAGGCTCGCCAAAAACAAGTAGCATCGTTTTCCATGTGAGAAGGAGTATGTTCATAAGTGGTAAATCGACACTATCCTCCCATCGCAAACGACCTAAAGTCTTTGCTAGGAATCCCAACAGACCACTCTCTCCCGGCAAATCAGCAATCTCGTCACGGAGCGACTCAATTTCTTGATCCATTCCCAGTATTGCCCCCTCCACATCCTCGTCATGGCGGCGGGTGACCTCCACCAGAAAGTATAATATCGTTAAAGCGTACCGGAGTTCCTTCCTATTCCATCCCCTGTCCCCTTCCTTCGTCTCATCTCTCGAATTACTACCCGCAGCAGCATACTCCAATTCCCTTCCTACAGAACCTCGAACACAATTAAATAGCGCCTCTACCAGCCCCGCCTGTCTTACCAGCGCAATATTTTTCTTTATCCTGTCTAGATGGTCCTCTTCAGAAACAGTCTCCCCGAACACACCCTGAACAACGTAGGCTAACCCCTCAAGGCCCTTTACTCGTTCCCTCTGGCTTGTATGCTCCAAGAGGTCCGCGCACCGAGATATAAAACGTTTCCGCTTGACATCCTTGCTAGTAGTCCACCTCGGGGGCCGCTTTCCGACCAGTGACTCGACTGTCTGGTGCGGCGGGAGTGAGAGAACAGCGTAGGTTTCTTCAAAGGTTTGTTTAGAAAGTAGCAGGAGTGATAGGTCGTTTGCGAGCGAATAAGAGAACCACTCGTTTAGTTCCGCAGTAGTAACATCCGTAGAAGAGTAGCGAAAAGCGTATTCTGGTTGCTAGACAGCTGTCAGATTCGCTTTCCGAAATTTCCTCAAATGCACCACAAGCATTTCAACAGGCAGGAGCAGCAACGGCAGCGGCTCCTGTACAACAGGCAAGAAGTATCCGAACACAGGGATCAGAAAGATATATTGTTGAATCTCCGTGTGCATCTGAGCGTTCACACAAAATTGGTACTCAAATGTCCGGATACTCCTTGCCTGCTGCCAGCAGAAAGCTCAACCACCCAGTTTGTACAGTAACAGCTCAATTGATTGATTCCCACAAACTCTCAAGTGGGGTGCAAAGCAAAAAGAAAGATGGATCAAACACACCTTTAACCTAGGCACCTCAACAACCAGCCTCTTCAACTGCATTAAGCTTAAGGAATCCTGCATCAATCCCGGCTGTCCCCCACCAGCATCATTCCCGGCGCCTTCCCCGCCACCCGTCGGGCTAGGTGACGGTTCCTCCTCTTTCATTTTGCTCGTGTCGATATGAACTTTGTTTGTGAGGTCTGCTGCAGATTCTGACGGCACGATAGGGGTGTCACCTCCGCTGCCTCCTCCGCCACCACCTCCGGAATTACCGTCAGCGTTGCTCGGCATGAGGTTGGAGGTTTGTATGGTGATTTCAGGGTGTGACATGGTAGCTAAATCGCTTTCGTAGGTTGGCGAGGCACCGACCCAACAGTTGACAGGCATGGTAAGGGTGAGCTGCCCTAATCGTCGCGGCTGTTGAGGTCTCTCTCAGTGTGACGGCACTTGCTATGATATGTTGGTGCCGGGAAGTTGCACAATAATTCCCATAGATAGCCTGTTACCCGGCTAGAAGCTGCTTTGGGGCTCAGAGAGCCTCCGAATAACTTACAGTACTCATCCGAGTGATAAATAATGACAATCCCTGTTCCCGATATCTTCTCCATTGCATCAAACTATCATACCCTCCTCCCTGCCCCCGCCCAAAAAAAACCCCATGGGGCTATATACCTAGATCATCTAATAAGGCCGCATTACCCTTCTTCTCTTGTTGGGAGCGGCACCTACAGTACTGCCCAAGTCAAGGCGGCAACCCCGAGCGGCAGGGCGAATTGCAGGCTGGGAAAAAAGGAAAGTCCATGCAAGCTATCTACGATATCTCCGAAAACGCAAACATAAACGAGGAGCACCTGGCGAGTTTCGCCAGTGGTGAGAATATGTTTCCCAGGAAAACTTGATATTACGGTATGATACCTTGCCAATCTCCATCGTACCGTAATCTAATACCGGTACACTATTCCTACCATTAATATACTCGAGTAAATCCATTTTACCCCTCGCTTGTTGATGAGACAGGGACCTTGCTCTCCAACTGGTTGTACTCGAGCACAGTGCGGTAAAAAATCAGTACAAGTAATGGCATGCTCTAATAATCCTAATAGTATCATACTTGCCTGACTGCCTAAGAAAGTTAAAACAAAGGCGCCCAACTGCCATAACCACAATTCCAAGCCACCGGCAACAAACCTTAACCCCTGGCCTGCATTATGATCGCCAAGACTATCACACATGCCGAAAAAAAGCTGTGCTTTCACCTGCCGACGGCAGCGTACCACCACCAATGCACGGAGCTCTCAAATCCAACTTCACCCCAACAAGGAGCGTGCAAGATGCGGCTGCACCCTCACTACTCTCTCCGCCGGTTGTCGCGAAACTTCCACAACACCAGTGTGCGCCTTTCCACTAAACGAATACCAATTCCATTCAAAACACCTCTCCGACCCCCCCTCCACATCACCGAAAAATGTCCTCCGAGCTGCGCCTGCTTTCTCGAGAGTTTACCGGAAGATCTGGATATCGATAGGGTCACCTCGTTGGGGGGGACTATGGCAAATTACTACCGCCACTTGCTCGTCTGCACAGGTCGTTCGGATTGGTCATCGAAAATTGAGTTGGACGTTGCAGAGCCTGGGGGCGGACTGGCTGGGAGGATCAAAGGGTTGACGGCAATGAGAGGTGGTGGGCGGAAGGATTTGAGGGACCCATTTGCCCCAACCTTGGTCACCAACTCTTCCTTCGAACGGGAGCCGGGTCTTGAAGCAGGGAAAGGGATAGCATCGGCCTATGTTTTTCCTAGCGGAGTTTATCTGCCAAACATTCCCCTCGAGGATGAGGGTGTTGTTGAACTTGTGAGGAAGTTTTTACTGCCCGGTAGAGAAGATGTCGAGTCTACGTTGGAAGTTAGGGAGGTTGCGGAAACAGTTGTGCTCATCTGCTCGCACAATTCCCGGGATACACGGTGCGGGCTTGTGGCGGGGCCTTTGAGAAGACAATTTGAGGAGGAGCTTGCGGAGAAGGGTATTTTACTAAAGGGCTATGAGGATGAGAAGGGGAGAGTTGGAAAGGTACGGGTGGGTTTCACAAGTCATTTGGGTGGACACAAGTTCGCTGGAAACGTTGTGATATATCGACCTGATGGCCTGGGCGTATGGTATGGACGGGTTCAGCCAAAACATGTTACTGGGATTGTGGCGGAGACGATTTTGAACGGGAGGATTGTCGGCGAACTATGTCGGGGCGTAGTAGAAAAATCTGGGAGGGTTGATGTGTAACTTAGATGGGACTTAAGTGCTTTATGCTGAGTATAATACTTGTTGATCTAGCGTTGTACCATAATAGAATATAGAGCTCAACTGGCGGCTGATAATTTTTATTTTCACACTTCCCTGATATAGCGAAAGTGGTACAGTATATAGAAGTTTATCTTACTCACGAAGGGAATGAGAAAGCATGGCACTTCCGGATATCCCTTATTGTGTGGAAACTCTACCCGTGTGAAATAAGGTAAATCAGGCACCTTCTAAGCGATTTACTTTTGGCCGAATAGGGCGATAGCGATAGCATGAGATGCTTTTACAATCGTGGAAAAATCGAAGATAGTGGGAACCCCCGAGGAAAAGACCGAGTGATATACCGGTATTGGATGGGGAGGGGGCAACGCCACTAAAAAACCGCAAACCCGCACCCTCAATACAGTACCATAGTGAGAAAATCATAAAAATAAATTTAGCAGTAAGAGGTTTCGATCCTCTGACCTGCGGGTTATGAGCCCGATGCGCTTCCACTGCGCCATACTGCTACTTGCTGTGCTGCGTATGAACTTTCACAAATGATATCTGTGAAGAAATCTTTGGCTATATCTTATTAGTAGTCGCCATGTTTCATTTCGGCACACTGTAGTCCAGGTTGTGCTTTACGGCAGCTTTTTTTTTTCTTTTCAAAACCGGGATTGGAACCGTCCCTATATTCCATATGAGTCCCGGGGTATACATAGACCTCGGACGGTTAGATCCCCAGGTTGAGGAAGACAGGGAGAGTTGCTTGTCTAGGAAATTGTAGGTATGATATCGTAGAACTATCTCTTCAGGTCGCCGGCGAAAGCCCCGTTGAAACCCTAGTGCTATGTGTGATACGGCATAGATGTTGACTACGGCAGGGAGGTTATGATACTATAATAATAATATTATTCCAATACAGTAATCCCCCAGGGCCTATCGCCAATCGCAAGTCAGGCATTTATTTCCAAAACCTGGAATAGCCTCACCCAACCTGCAAAGAAAAGAAAAAAAATAAAAAATCCGAGAAACAACGATTTGCTATCGGTGATCTGTCAAAATTTTCAAACCACTAGTAAGGACAATGATCTACCCTAAAGGTGAAGCCCCCTTCACACCCAAATGTAACTTCGGCATACGGCAAGTCCTCAAGCAGGATCCGATGGCATGCATCAGTTAACCAAAAACAAAAACTACGTCCAGGGGCCGTGCGCAAAAGCTTAATTCAACATCTATTTTTTTTTTTCTGACACTGCCACACTCACGGTCCGCCACAGATGCCCCGCTTGACACCAGAGCTGATCCGAGCAGCCAGGAGGAGACATGCGTTTCTCCCGCTCCTCCTGCCGGAATGCCGGACGATTGAGCAGGCATCCATGGAGCTGCGCTGGCTGGCCCACGAAGGGCGGCGGGGGGCAGAGGAAGGAGGAGGAGGAGGAGGAGGAGGGAGGGGTTGGTTGAAGGCGCTGTGCGAGAGGCGCGGGCGTGGGTGGCCGCTGCAGTACCTATTGGGCACCCAACCGTTCGGGGCTTTGGAGATGATATGCGAGAGAGGAGTGTTGATTCCGAGGTTTGTTATCGTGCTAATATTTCTTCCACTACGTACGGCACTGCTCTGCTCTGCTTGTAGTGGGATCGCTAGGTTTCTGATTCCTGTTTTTATTCTAGACCGGAAACGGAGCAGTTTACTGGTCACCTTGGTGGTCATATTCTTAAACACTTGCACACGCGCTCGCATGTCAGAATTGTTGATTTATGCACTGGGACGGGATGTATTCCTCTACTTCTACATAATCTGTTATCTACGGCAGGGATGTCCTCACGAATACTTGGTATCGATATTTCGCTTAAGGCACTCCGATTGAGCAAACAGAATCTTAAACATAATAAAGAAGTGCTACAGGCTAACGTACATGAAGATATCGAGTTCTTCCGTGGCGATGTTCTAGCCGTGGATAGTTTGGTCAAAGCAATCGGGGAAAAGCTTCAGGGGGTAGAGGTAGTGATATCAAACCCGCCATACATTTCCGGAAAGTCGTTCAATGTATCCACCGGGCGTTCCGTCAGGAACTACGAGCCCAAGCTGGCATTGGTGCCGAAAGATGGTAACGGGGATATATTTTATCCCGCCATTGGACGGGCTGCAGAGAGGTTAGGATCTCGGGTGGTTGTAGCTGAGGTTGAGGGATGGGAGCAGGCGAATCGGGTTAAGCAAGGATGGGAAGGAAGCGGGGCTTGGAAAGGGGTAGATATATGGAAAGATTTTGCGGGAATCGGGAGGACGGTGGTTGGATGGAGGTGCGGGTGGGAGTGGATTCGGGATGGACCAGATGTAGTATCGTATAGGGATTGGAAAGAATGATCTACACACAAAGAAAAAGAGAGTGTGGTAACAATGGGATACCGGTATTTGTTGATTAGAGATAAGAACGAAAAAGTAATATCATCTCTGAAAACAGATGGACCCCCTGATTCCTCACGCCAATAACCTCCCTCTTGCCAGTGCCTCCAGAGTCACGATCAATAAACCGTTTCTCCTTTTCTCAACATTCAATCTGAAGCGCCCGGGTGTGGCTCTTGTATCCTGTCATCTCTGATTGGAGTTTCTTCATCATCACTGTCGTCTCTGAAGCCCTCCTCTAGATCTCTGCTGCCGATTTCTCGGTTGTCGTCGTCACCGAGCCGGACGCGCCCTTGCGATGAAAATGTATCGGATAACGCCCGAGGAAGATTCCTTAGAGGGATGATATTGCGCTTCACTAGTATTGGCCGGAGGGCATGGCGGTATGTGATGAAAAGGATTGCCGAGCAGGTTAATGTGAGAATTATTGTCTGTGGACTTGTTAGTCTGATTCCCTAAAATAGAGCGGCTGCTCCGTGGGTTCTCAGGGGCTCACAGTGATAAAGTTACGGACAGTACCCATCATGGTCATTCATGGGGTTCGGGGGATGTGTGCAAGCACCGTGGCAGGCACGGTATAATACCGGTATGATAGCTGTAGGAGGGTGATTTATTCGTGCGCAGGTTGGATCAGGCTGAGAGGTCTGTCTGTGTCCCGAGAAAAGCTGAAGCGAAACAGGGATCACAAAGGAGACTTCAAGTGAAAAAGTAACCTATTTTGTCTGCTGATCACACTCATGGATAATAAATATACTTTCTCTGTACTCGAGTACAGCGGAACATGTGAGAGTTTACACTTACTAAGCTCTTCTGTCCTCACTGAGGTAGCATCGACATCTTTTGAGGGAGTAAGAGCTCAGGACACCCCTGGGGCTTTCCTCTTTCTAGCAGTGATAGGGGGGTTCAGATCAAAATTGACAAGGGTTGACACTACTTCATTCGATCGCCCTTTTTTTGAACAGCACACACACCTTCCATACTCCAGTACTCGAGTAGACGCTCTCTGAGAGGAGGCGGATTGAACCCTTACTTTTGACTGCCGGTACCATCTCCTTCTTCTTGTTTCCCCTATCTTCATCTGATTGTAACCATCTTTCTCGCCAACCCCGCTACTCCTCGTGTGGTGCCTTTTGCCTTATGGAAACGAAGTGAAAAAGTGACCCACACGACACGAACCGATTCTTTGTTTTTCTCCCCCTCCAAAAATTTCTTTTCTGTGGTCAGCAGTGTGGCGCACTCTGTGTTGGATTCGGGTTTCCAAGCTACAGTATTTCGTGATCCCTATCGTACGCAAGGGGAGGGGAGGTCAATAGGAAATCCGTGGGAGCTAACTGGTTTTAGAATCAGCAAGAAGGCCAAACATACACAAGCTGGCTTCACTCGGCGCCCGGTTTTCGAGACAGAGAGGGGAGGATTTTAATTCTTACATCGGGTACCTGTTTCGTGTGTGAACTGGTATTCGAGGTACATACCTACTCTTGCGATTCAGTCTTGGCGTGGGGTATCTCTCGGTCACTCGAGCGGCTGGGAGGGGTCAACACCTGGGAAAGCTTGCAGGTTAGGAGGAAGGGCAAGCTAAGAGTGGAGGGAAATTATCACAGTCTAGATAACGGGACCCTCGGTAGGCTTTGTCGCTGGGCAGGAGGTCTAACATTGCATCATCATACCCTACACCTTCGAAATTCAACACGCCTGGTCACATCCTGTCTGGGCATCCTCTACCATCCTTCATTGGAATTGCTACCTCTAGCAGCAACGACAACAACAACCTTAATTTCAAAAAAAAAATCGCAACAGCTCCCAACTCGCTACTTGAAGAACGGACTGACAAAAGAGTCGTGTACCGCGGATGCTCGAGCGAAAACCGTTGCCTCAAACTCCACGGCCCACAACTCCGTCATCCCCGAAACCGGAATCAACCTCATTACTTCAACCCGGTATCATCATGTCTTCAAACTCGTCCGGAGGGACGGGTCGTCAATCGAGTGGGAAAACTTCTATATTCTCGAGGAATAAACTGTCCAAGGTTGCGCAATTTTCGTCTACACCAAAAGGAGGCGAAACATATTCATCATCAGATGCGGATCCGCCCAAGTCTCGAGGGAAGAGTCACCACCGGCTTTCCTTGTCAAGTACGAAAGGGGACCGAGATAATAGGGACAGCCATTACTACCCCTCAGAATTATCGCCAACGGCAACCAATGGATTGAACTATTCTGCCGGTGTGGTTACCTCCATACCCTACGATTCAGTAGCGGCAGATCTAAACCGGCAGCCGGTTCCGGGGCCTGCAGATTATCCTCGCCCCGTGTCTCGAGGTGATGAGCAGGTCACCCCTCATGCACTAGGGCGAATGGGAGACTTCCACCAATACCCTTCTGTGTATCCTCAGCAGCAAGATCAACATTCTTCTCATCCTTCGGGACCAAGGCCACCCCCTTCCAACTCTTCTTCAACAGCGGCGATGACTCCTCCGGCACATCATCATTATCATCAGGGACCACCAAGTCCTTATGCGAATGCGACATTTTCGTCTCGTCAACAGCACCATGATAGCAATTCCTCTACGCCCGGCTTCTACAATTCTATGGTTTCCAACCAGTCCAATTCTACTTATCCCCGGTCTTCTTCTGACCAGAATTCCCTATACTCCTCTATTTCTTCCACCACACGAAACTCAGTTCTTTCTGTAACACCTAGCGTTGTTGCTGACCCAATTCCTTCCCCCATGTCGTTTCAGTCTGCGGAAGGGTTTACACTTGAACGGCCGCGAGACGACCGTGTTGTAGAGGCCATGTTTTACGAATTAATGGAAAAACGTGGATACATGAACCTTCCTGAACAGGCCAAACGGCAAATGATGGCGTATGCGCCGAGCAAGAAATGGGTTATGGTTCACCAAGACAAATTATCCGATTTCCAAACGGAACAGAAAAGACGAGCTGCTGCCCAGGCGCAAGGACGTGACCTAGACGAAGATAGTCCGGAGTGGTATGTGAAAAAGATAATGGACGGGAGCATTAGCGCGAAGCAGCTTGGGAGTCTCAGTGTCTCCCTCAGAACACAGCCAATTAGGTATGTAAGACATCTTGGAATTTGTGTTCTAAAAGTTACTGATGAATTTCATTTTTTTGTGGTACAGTTGGGTAAAGGAATTTATTGAAGCCCAAGGGCAAGTTGCTCTTACTACTGTTCTGCGGGGCATAAACAACCATAGCGGAAAAAATAGTGGAACCGATGCGATGCTTGACCGAGAATATGATATTGTTAAATGCCTCAAGGCGTTGATGAACAACAAATATGGCGCAGACGATGCTCTCAGACACCATCACTGCGTATCAGCTCTTACCGCATCCCTCACATCGCCCAGGGTAACGACTAGGAAACTCGTCAGTGAGGTTTTGACCTTTTTGTGCCATTGGGATAGACCGCATGGCCACACTAGGGTTCTTGCAGCACTGGATCAAATCAAAACGCACCAGGGTGAAAACGGGAGATTTGACTCATGGCTCAGAATTGTGGAGGTCACTATCGATGGTAGAGGCAAGCTGGGAAGTCTTGTTGGCGCCAGCGATGAAGTTAGGTCTGGTGGTATTGGAATGGAAAGTTTGCTCATGGAATACGCTTTGGCTACACTATTCCTTATCAATATAATAGCCTCTGGAGCCGACGATCTACACGCTAGAATCCACATCCGAGCCCAGTTCAAAGCATGTGGGTTCGGGAGGATAGCGGCTAAGATGCAAGGGTTTCAGTACGACTTAATTGACAAGCAGATTCAGAAGTATGAGGAGGATGCCGCCGTAGACTATGACGAGCTTATGGAAAGAGATGGGGGAAGCATGGTTGATAGTCTCGATGGGGACCCAAAGGATTTGAATGATCCAGTAGCTATCGTGGATGCTATCATGAGTAAAGTTCGGGATACCAGGACCCAGGATTATTTCATGTCGACATTGCAACACCTCCTGCTCATGAGGGATAATAATAGTGAGGACCGGCTCCGGATGTTTCAGCTCGTTGACTCGATATTGGGCTATGTAGTTATGGACCGACGTCTACCAGATATGGACCTGAAAGCGAGCCTTACCTTTTCGGTTCAAGCCTTGATGGACAAGTTGCACACAGATGGCGAGGCTAGGCATGCATTGGAAGAGGCTAGCGAGGCTAGACAAATTGCGGAGAGCGCAATTGCCGAACGAGATGCTATGAGGGCTCAAGTTGACATGGGCGCGGACGGCCTAATCGCAAGGTTGAAAAAGCAACTGGAAGAACAGACCCAAGTCATTGAAATCCAGAGGAGGCAGAACGAGGGCTTGAAGGGGGAGCTTGAGGAAATTAAGCTTGCGCATGCTATGCAGATGCAAAAGAGTGAGCTAGAAACTAGAGAGCTATATCTTATGCTTCGTGACGCTCAAGATGCAGCTGATGCAGCGCATGCTGAGCGTGTTAAGCAGGCGAACAAGGAAGGTAGACCCATACCAGTGGAAGCCGATGTTACGCAAATGAAGGGAATATTGGACCGCCGACGGTTGATGTTACGATTGGAAACTCAGCTAGAGCGGAAGAAGACGGAATTCAAATTGGAAGGCAAAGTATGGCAGCAGGTTGCCCCGAGTGACAGGCTCAGGGAATTGAGAGAAAGAATGGATGCTGTGCAAATGGAGGCTAAGCTCCTTGAACGGGAGCATTTCGAGGAAGCTGCTCGGCAGAGAAATGCCTCCATAACCTTTGGAAGCGTTAAACATAAAGGCAGCCAATCCCCTAGCTATCGGCAAGTCTCTGTTCCTGAAACACTCGCTGAGCGTGAGAGGATGCGTGGGGAAAGGGAAGATGGAATTGCGGAGGAGACTGATGACGACCTTTTCGTTGAGTATGCGAAGCCAAGGATCATTGAAGTGGGCAAGAGACCGCTTGCAAGCAGGGATCGCTACATGCCGAGGGCAAAAATGAACCCCGAGCGGGCTACAGGGATCTTGGGGGAGATTGCTGCCAGGGTTCCAGTTATCGATCCAGACGAGGAGGCAGAGGCCAAAGATGTTTCAGATGCTGGGGATGGTGTGACCACTGGGCACTCGAGCATGGAATCAGACTCACCAAAGACTCCAGTAGATGTGGAGGCACTCCCAAGTGGGGGTGCCAAATTCGATGGCCCCCCACCCCCGCCTCCTCCCCCACTTCCCCTAGCGGATTCATCTCTTATGCCTGGATTTTCGACATCTGCGCCTCCACCGCCCCCTCCACCCCCAATGCCAGGGTTTGGTGGCGCCCCACCTCCTCCACCCCCGCCTATGCCGGGCTTCGGGGGCGCTCCGCCGCCACCTCCCCCCCCTATGCCAGGCTTTGGTGGTGGTGCTCCGCCACCCCCCCCCCCTATGCCAGGCTTCGGTGGTGGTGCTCCGCCACCTCCCCCCCCTATGCCTGGCTTTGGTGGTGCGCCACCCCCTCCGCCGCCTCCACCTCCGGGTGGATTCAAGATTGGCGGGCCTCCAGCGCCAGGCATGCCACCACCACCTCCGGCAATGCCTGGTGCTTTCCCTCCTACAAGCGGACTTGCAGGATCCTTTTATACAGGTATCAGACCCAAAAAGAAGCTCAAGCCCATGCATTGGGAGAAGCTTGATGGCGTTGAGTATACCCTCTGGGCAAATCGTATCGATAAGGAAACTATGTTTGATGAGCTTAGCAAGAAGGGTATCCTCGATGAGATGGAACGTCTTTTCGCGTTTAAAGAGACTAGGATGTTGAAGAGAGGTAAGGGTAACGAAGAGAAAAAGAAGGAATTTTTGGATTCTGGCGTTGTCAAGAGTCTTCAAATTGCGCTTTCGAAATATGCCGGACTGTCAGTTGAGCAGCTTGTCAAGAAGCTCATCAGCTGTGATAAAGATATATTGGACAACGCCGCTATCATGGACTTTTTGCTCAAGGACGAGATGTGCAATATCAGCGACAATCTTTCAAAGAACCTAGCGCCATATAGTACAGACTGGACAGAAACTGATGCCGAAAAACAGAAGAGGGAATCTGATCCAAATGAACTGAGGAGAGAAGATTACATCTACTTGGAGACGGCTTACAATCTCCATCATTACTGGAAATCACGGATAAGAGCCCTAGCACTTACAAGAAGTTTAGATCCGGATTATACGGAACTTCAGGGAAAATTGCACCAAGTTGTTAAGGTTTCAGATATTGTTCGGGGTTCCAAGGCCTTCCACGGTGTTTTGAATGTATGTCATTAGAAATCACTCGGCAAGGTCACGTGAATACTAACTCTCGGTTTAAGGTCATTCTTACGATGGGAAATTTCATGAATGATGCAAGTAAGCAAGCAACTGGTTTTAAGCTTGGTACGCTCTCGAGATTAGTCAACGTCAAGGACGAGAAAAACCAGCGGAGTTTCATGGACTACATCGAAATGTCGATTCGGAATAAATTTCCTGAATGGCAGTCATTTGTGGACGAACTCTATGAGTGTGTTTCACTTGAGAAAGGTTAGCACCGTAGTTGATGTGACATATGTTCCTAAAAATATGTACTGATATATTGGAAATAGTGGATGTGGATAATTTGATGATGCAAGCTAAGAGGTTCATCGATAACATTAACAATATCCAGACATCTGTGGACTCAGGAAATTTGAGCGACCCCAAGAAGTTTCATCCCTCAGACCGTGTGCTCCAAGTGGTGTTGCCAATTTTACCGGAAGCAAGGAAGAAGGCTGGGTACCTTAAAGATCATCTCGAGGCTATGACTAAGACTTACGATGACCTTTTAACCTACTATGGCGAGGATCACACAGACGAGACCTCGAGGAAGAGATTTTTCAAGATGATCTCCGATTTCGTAAAGAACTATAAGGTAAGAATGCCCTTTACACTTCCGGTGCAATGCATTAACTTAAGTCTTTGCCTAGGTATCCAACCAGAAGAATTTGGAACTTGAAGATGAAGAGAAACGGCGAGAGAAGAGAAAGCAGCTTCTCAGCGCAGCTGCAAACAACCAGAAAGCCAATGAGGGCCCACTTTCGCCCAACAGTTCTGGTGCGATGGAAGCCCTATTCGAAAAACTAAAGCAGGCCGGACCGGCCCAAAGAGAAAAACGCGAGACTCGGCGTAGAAATCTTGCAAGAGGCGGTCGAAGAACTGCTTCCGGTGCGAGCCGAACAGCATCGGGAGCAAGCGTTGCCGAGGGTATCGCCGGAGAACAGTCAACCTCACCAAATGAAGCACCACCTTCTCTCTCACCACTTCCCTCGATACCTTCCTCAGCAACCGAAGAGGAAGATGCGTTGACCTCAAAAACGCAGGAAATGTTAATTCAATTGAGAGGTGGGAACAGTGGGGATTCATTGGCTGCTTCGGCGACACCTGGAGCTCAAGGGGCTGGTGCCGCAGGCAGTCTGAGGGTTAGGCGGCGGAGGGGTAGTGGGGAGGATCTCAGGAGGGAAAGGCGGCGGCGACAAGGCAGTAATGTCTCTACTACAGGGACGGCTGCCATCGTGGGTGGTGCCGGCGGAGAAAGTGCCGAAGACGCAGTGGCTAAGGCCAAGTTAGCACTCATGAACATGCGGAGGGGATCGGACGATACAATTGACGACGAAGCGGGACTCTCTAGTGGGGGGCTGCCAACACCTACCACTATAGTTTCTCCACCTTCTCCCGAACCCCAAAAGCTGAACGATGATTAGTCTCTTCACTGGATTGTTTTTTTGTCTTTTTGTTACCTTAGAGTAATTGATGGCAGGAAGGGGATCGTTTTTTATTTACTTTAGCAGTCTTTCAGGGCGGAGTTTTCTTCATTTCCTTTTGTCATCGATAGGTCAGACGGGCAGGGGGGTGGGGGAATAGCACAGGATTAGGTTGGGCCTTTTTCAACTTTGTTTCCTTGTCAGTTAGCTTACCTTGTTTTCCTTTTTCTGTATATGCACATTTCTAGCTTGCGGTACTCGGACTAGAGTCCACTAACTCACTCTCTCCTTGAATTTCTTTCCCCTCCCGCTTCCTATAGCTATCTCCAACTTTGCAGGTGGATTGCTGTGACCTTGTCTAATTCGAGGGTTTTTTTTTGCCGTCTCACTCATAACCATCTTTTTCTTCTCCTTTTTCTTTTTCTGGATCCACGCATGCATGCTGCCCGCCAGCCATAATAGTATATCTCTTTTATAATTTATTTTTCCCTTTTCCTCCCTTCTTGTTTAATGTATTTGATGGGATAGGACAATTTTGTATCGTGTGGATCGGATCGGATCGTATTAAGGAGGGGAGGTAGTGATCGGTACGTTTTTAGTTATTGTACTGTACTGTACTGGGTTAATGTGTAACCAGGTAGATTCACAGTAGGAAATGGAGTATTACATGAACTTGTGCGTTCGCTATTGTACTGTGGATGGTGGCGATGATTGTTTCGTGAGATGGACGGACTTGGGAAGTGGCCGTGGCAAGATGACGGGATGTGTTTGGTGTATGCCCCCCCGCTCATGGCTTGTTCTCGGCGGTTCTTGAGAACTCCTTTCTTCCTGACTTTTGGATCCTACCCCTGCGGACGCTGTGATGGCAATCTTAATGCCAAGGATACGGCGGTTCGACTCCGGTTGGATTCGCTGCACTCGAGTACTACTTGTACACTGACGGACGCTGGCTGAGCAAAGTAGGTATAATATATTGAATTAAGGGTGAGTGATCTAGAGCGAAGCTTTTCGCGTTAGCACTTCTTTGCTCATACAGTAGTTTGGTGGTGGTTTTAGAGATCGTTATATATACCTATCTAACCCCCATTCCGCTTCGGACTCTGCCTGTGGGATGAGGAAATTTTCTACGAGTAGTCAAGCACTCAAGTACTGTTATAAAATGCAGTCCATTCGACTTCTACGCTGGTAGGGAGACTTGGAGACCTCAAGGGGCAAATGTTGTCTTGCGGACACCAGGAGACGTGAGCCTGGGAAGTGATCTACGGTACCGTACCGTACCGGTATTCCTCACTCGACGGGTGGTGGGGGAGGGTCTCGAATAGGCCATAAATCCCGCATCACGGTATGCACCCGGCCGCTCATTTCCTTCTGCCAAGGGCTCAGCAGTTAAGACTATTATGGATAAACGCGGGGGATTCCTTGGGCGGGCATGCCACACTAAACCAGATACGGTAATCCCGATATACCCCCGGTGGACGATATCGAACTAAGAGGTTCAGGATTGTCGTATTTCCTCTCCCCCTACCGGTAGTTGCGGAGCCGGCTTTGTGCGTTATATATAATGAAGAAGGCATTGAGGAAATAGTGCGGATACGCGCTTCCCTAGAGTTCGCTTTTCCCTTGTCCATTGTATTCGGAGTTTGTCATGCGCTATTTTCCACTCTAGGGATGAGCGTATATAAGGATGGAGGGGGGACTATCCTCCCTTCTCCCACTATTCCTCCAACAAGTCAGGGGATCGCTTCGTTTTCAAACCTTGCGCTTCCTCAATTGCGTTCTTAGCTTCCTTTTTTCTAGCACTTTATTTCGGAGTTTACCTTGCCCGTTAAGTGCAGCACACCCGTGATATACCGGTATAGCCGCTTAGTTATCCCCGCCGTCAGTCCCTCATCACGATCCCGATTGACTGACGAGCAGTCCGTTCTTTCTAGTTTTAGAAGCGGATCCTCGTGCCCCCTCGTACATTTACCCACCTATTTTCCGTCTTGAACCATCAATCAATATGGTACTTCCTGCTTCCCTACGCTCTGTTCCTTCATTATTAAGACCCCAATTCCTCCGTCCTTCGTTGTTCGCTTCAAGAACTGCGAGAAAGCCGGTTTTTGGTGCTATTTCTGGTTCCAGAACGCTAACCGCTACTTTTAATCCTCAGGTCAAGGTTCTGGCCGTACTCTATGATGTGAGTTAATTCTTCCCCCCATTTATTCGTTTGTTTGCTTTGCTATGCTATCAAGGTAATTTGAACTAATTAGGTTTACAGGGTGGCCAACACGCTCACGATGTCCCTGAACTACTTGGAACTATTGAGAATGAACTTGGGTTGAGGAAGTGGCTCGAAGAGCAAGGACACGAGCTGGTTACTACATCCGATAAAGAGGGGGAGAACTCGACTTTTGACAAACACTTGGTTGACGCTGAGATCATTATTACCACTCCGTAGGCTTTTGCTCGAACCGCTATTAGTGAAATTGGGGATTGATGGGTTTTAGGTTTCACCCCGGATACCTTACCGCTGAGCGTTTGGCAAAAGCCAAAAACTTGAAGTTGGCAATCACTGCAGGAATTGGATCTGATCACGTTGACTTAGACGTTGCCAACAAGACCAACGGCGGTATTACCGTTGCCGAAGTTACCGGCTCGAATGTCGTCTCTGTTGCTGAACGTAAGATTTTATCTCTCATTAAGTGCTTGTCCAGTAACTTATAAAAAACATGTGCAGACGTCGTTATGACCATCCTCGCCCTCGTCCGCAATTTCGTCCCCGCCCACGAGCAAGTTGTTTCCGGTGAATGGAACGTTGCTGCCGTTGCCAAGGAGGAGTACGATCTTGAGAACAAGGTCGTCGGAACTGTCGCTGTTGGAAGGATCGGTGAGCGCGTCCTTAGGCGCTTGAAAGGGTTTGATTGCAAGGAGCTCTTGTACTTTGATTATCAGGTTTACCCCCCCCCCCCAACCTTTCTCGATATTTGCCTTACTAAAATATCTTCGGTAGCCCCTAACACCCGAGGTTGAGCGGGAAATTGGCTGCCGCCGCGTCCATAATCTCGAGGAAATGCTAGCCCAGTGTGACGTTGTAACCATCAACTGCCCACTGCACGAGAAGACACGTGGGCTCTTTAACAAGGAGCTGATTAGCAAGATGAAGAAGGGATCATGGCTCGTCAATACAGCTCGTGGAGCTATCGTCGTGAAGGAGGATGTTGCAGACGCCCTCAAGTCCGGCCACCTCCGCGGATATGGAGGAGACGTCTGGTTCCCGCAACCAGCACCCGTGGACCACCCCTTGCGTTACGCAAGGAACCCATATGGTGGGGGAAACGCGATGGTTCCTCACATGAGCGGAACCTCAATTGATGCACAGAAGAGGTACGCTGCCGGAACTAAGGCGATCCTTGAGAGCTACTTCTCTGGCAAGCATGATTACCGTCCCGAGGACTTGATTGTTATCGGTGGTGACTATGCTACCAAGGCTTATGGTGAAAGAAATAAGAAATAGGAGGGTTTTGTCAGTTCTGGGCGAGACCCCTAGTTCATTTCATGCCCCCTCCTCGCTGCTCAGGAATGATCGGGGGGTTTGTATATAGCGTATCCAGGAATTAACGTTTTCCGTATGTCGGTTTGAACGACGGTTGTTAGATCACAAATGATCACTCGATGCAGTCTAAGATGTGGGTCTAGGTACAATGGAGGCAAAAGTGTTCGGGGGCAGGTGGTAACTTAGAAGCTACCTGCTTGACAGCCCAAGCAGGGTAAACAGGCCCCTTAAATACATAAACTCTCAAGAATATCATATACCACGTGTGGGCATCTCTTTGAACCAAACCAAGTATAGCCAGACCGTGAATCTGACGCTGCGGGGTATGGTAAGGTGAAAGTTTGTCGGAAGCGGTGTGATCTCCCTCTGGCTAAGGCCCCATCATAGAGGCGAGGATGACAACCCCAGAGCGCTCGTATCATACGTATCCCTGACACCACATCGCAGTCCCCAGTACCAAACTCTTGAGCTGTTCTTAGACACCAGTCTTGTCCCACGTCCTAACCCCAAAGGACGCAAAACTGTAGTTCATCTTCAACTAGGGCAAGGCCAAGTTCTTTGATTGGCTAGATCAGCTTTTCTTTGGGTGAACTTATTCCTTAGATGAGTGGTATTCGAGCTAACTAAAGGGATGGTCTTGCCTACCGCAGCGGTAAAAATTGAAATTCGGCAAAGATGAAAGGATAGTGCAGAGTATCCCATCTACCACCATTCCTAGAGCTACATTCTGGGGCCAGGTTAGAAACGGGTAAGCAGCTACCCCACCACCACCACCACCACCACAGCAGCCCCCATGCACAATTGAGTGAGACGCAGCGCCTCATTAACAGAGATCGCCGGAGTAAATCTGGATCCTCCGAATTCCAGCACACCGTACGCGGGGGGGGGGGCTGCTAGTACGTTCGCTTTACCACCGCCCTAAGAAGTTGCGAAAGTTAATCGCACCGCCAAAGTTGCCGTGCATGAGGTTGGCTAGCCTAAAAATAAACCACTTTGAAAGTGTTATTTTAGGGTATGTTGAGTGAATGAGTGAGATGGGATGGCACCAGCCTGGCGGTGGCTTGTGTCGTCTGTTTTTTTTTTTGCGGCTGGTGGGTTTTGTGGAAGGGGTTGAAAGAGAGGTCTGTGGTGGAAGAAAGCCTGTGCGGTAAGACAGCGTGGGAGGAAGGTGTATAAGATCGGTGCGAATAGTGGAAATTCTGGTGGTGGTGGATCTGTGAGATATTGATTTCGACCCCTATTTCCCCCGGGAAATAGCCGCAGGGGGGTAATGATACTCCTAGTGGCATTTTAAAAATGGGATCATGCTAGAAGTGCTGTGCATCCTAGAAGGCTTAGAGGATGAAAGTGTGGGGGTTTTTCCTTTTCCCGGCACAGAGCGTTACGAAGCTGGATTTTTCCTGCTGAGTTAGACTATATTGAAGGTGGATGCGGATATTTGTCATATCATATGATATGATGGAACAAATTTTAGCATGTTCCCATCGCACCGCCAAAGCGTTGCTGTTGTTGGGAGTTGCGTGAACAAGCGTTGCCTCCGGATATTGAAAAATTAGGAATCAAAGCCGTATGGGGGGAGCAATCGTTGGTGCGGTGATATTGGTGCTGGGGATTTAGGCCATCTGGTTTTGCTCCCTCTTTTCGCTAGGTTAGTCTAGGGCGGTGTATTACCGGGGCGTGTGGATGGTGTCCGGGGGGCTCAGCTCTGAGCGTGGCCTTTGGATTAGGTGCTGGTTGTTGATTTTGTTTTTTCATTGTGCTCGGGGTAGCGGCGGGGGCTGGGTGCTGAGTATTGGGTGGGTGGAAGGCCAGTTATATAAATCTGAGAGTCTGTTGAAGCTGAGTGATGAGTAATTGGGGCGATGATTGGGGTGTCAGGAATTGAGCATCTACAGTACTCGAGTACATACGAGCAGATCTTGTGCGAGGCTGGCTGAGACATTTTAAAGCCTTTTAAGTTAATCGATTTGTGATGAGCTTTTATGGACACAAATTGTTTTGATAGCCAGATACAAAATAGTATGCATATTATTGGACCAAGATGCTCCATCTGACCTCCAGTTAGAAAAGCCATTCAGAAGCTCCCGAGCTCTTAGTAAAATCATCTTTAGATATGATACCAGCGTGCCGGCATGGTGCGTACGACAAACCCAAGAATGAGTGGACAATTGAATTAGGTGAACGTCGTGGGGGTTCCGCGATGCTGGCTCGGTCTTGTTAGATCACCAAAGGGGATAAGGTCACGTGCTACAAGCACTTTTCTGTTGCTCCCTAGTATGAGACATACCCGCCCCGCTAAAAATACTTGTCCTGATCTGCTCATTTCTGGCTTCTTCACAGACACAAACATCGCTATTACACCCGTGGACCGAAACCTAGACAGAATCCGCTTGTTTTGTCCATATAACGGAGCCCTCTTGAGAATTCTTGAACTTTGTCTGAAGCTTACAGAATCCAGACATCACCTCCTGTTAGAGATCACGCACCCTTGCCCCCTAACCAACCTCCGTCTTCATTCACCTCCCCACTCCAACAACACTCACTGCTCGCAAGCCAAGCCGGTGGAGGGAGACCACCATCTCCACCATTTAACCGTCCTACCAACTACAACTTGTCCACAACTCACTGAACAATACCAAAAATGTCATACTTCTCCACCATCCTTACCGCTACAAAATCGCGCTACCAGACCCTCCGTGGCATCGATGAGCAAGACGGGGACTCGGAAGACGACTCCCACATCTCCCGCGTTCTCAGGAACTACTACCAAGAGCAAGCACGGCCGCTTCCGGACTGGCTCGGTGGGGGCCCACCCCCGCCGCAGAACCTCCGGAACAATTACGGCCAGCAGAGGCCCGGAATGATGGGGCGGGGGCAGCACGGTGGTGGGCCGCAAAATACGAATGCAACGCTGAGCGATATATGGGATAAGCCGCCTCCACAGGGCAACCAGCGACCGGCATTTGGGATTCGCCATCAACCGGTACAGCAGCAGGGGCTGTTTCCTGGCGATGACGATAGGTCACCGCAAGGTGGTGGGGGTGGGGGGAACACAGGGGGGGCAGCGGGAGTTGCCATGACGGCTCAGCAGAGGATTAAAGAGAGGTTGTGGGGTGGGAGAACCGCGTCCCCACCACCGAATACTTCGAAGCCTTCCCCGCCCCCGCCTTCGTCTGTTCAAATGCCATTGCCACCGCCCATGCACCAGCCAAGGAATAATGGGGGTGGGTATAGGCCGCCTCAGGGCCCGCCACCTAATCAACAGCACGGCGGTGGGGGACGATCATATGGGCAGTCAGGAATGCCTTGGGACGATGGGTACAGCGGGGGTGGTGGTGGTGGTGGGTACAGTGACGGTTACGACGGAAGCAATTTCAACCCAGGCTTCACACCAGCCGGGTCCCCTGGCAGCGGGTCTCAAGGAAATAGTAATAATCTTCGACGCGGGAAGCTAGGCATGGGAATGGGCCTCCCGACAGGACCTGGTATGATGAGGCAACAGGGCGGCAATCGCGGAGGCTATTGAAACCAAATAACCTGACCAGCTGAATCTTGCTGGTCCTCTTTCCTCCCTCCCTTGTGATTGTATATGATACGGAGGAAAGTATTACTTCTGGAGTAACTTTTTTTTCTTTCCTTTTTCTGTATCCGTTGATCCCGTCTCTTTTTCTTTAAAAATATGTCTTTGTGTATCGGTTTTGCGTGTCTGAAGTTACTATGTTGGATATCTAAGGTGCCGGGGACGGTAATGAGATATGAGAATGTTCTTTCTTGTTCGAGGCGCAGGGTCGAGTGCGTTTATGCTTGTCGGTGCTTGAGTTAATGGTATTGTGGTCTTGTGGGTCCGGGGGTGGGAGAGTAAGTTATACAGGGAGAAAGGGGGTTAGGCATTAATGACCTCTTTGGATCATAATTGTACAGCCTGATGAGGGGCTCTTGGGCTTCTAGGGCGATGGCGCGAGAGGCGTGAGTGCAAGTACTCGTACGATACAAATAGCAGGGGTCAGTGTATAAACGGCTTAATAAATAAGTTGCCGAGTCTGGACTATCTCTATCTCACCCGTTCACAAGGCCAACATGACGTACAGTACAGCCTACCCTCATCCTAACCTTAGTGAAACCTTTTCGATAGCCTACGGTACCCAAGATGCGCTTCCCCATCCCATCACATCCTCATTCGTCGTCGCGTATCAAGTCGAACCCGTTATCACAGCGCAGCACCCCCCCTCTCCCCTCCTTAACCACTCGACCTCAAGAATTTTGTATAACCAAGAAGGCGATCCTATCGTTTGCCCCTACTCACTCCCTATATAGCTATCGCCCGATAAGACCTGCCATCCTGGACGCTACCTTGAGCCACCGTAGTGGTCACACGAAGCACAGCCTTAGCTATTATGTCACCACCAGCCAAGCAACCTCAGTTCACAGGCCCCCAAGTACTCGAGTATAGGACAGTACAATGTCGGAAGATACCGACAAGACACCGGGACTTCAAAGCCAATACCGGTAACAAAATCCAGAGGTATCATACAACTAAAGAACTATCCCCTCACAGATCACAGAAACAGGGTCTAGCATTTACTGGTAGCAGTATGACGGGGGGGAGGCTATCGAGTGAGCATCTATGACCAAATCACTTTAAATAACAAATGGTAATCCGGTCGAGACGGAGCGGGTGGGATGGGGGAGGAGGGGGATTCTGCGAGATTTTAGTAATGCAGAAATCTCTCTGTATTGCATGATATCAACTCGTACCATACACAGATTTAGCTTTCCACCTTTAGATTTCGTAGACTAGTGTTTTATGATTGTGCCCGGGATAGAGGAAAAGAAGGAAAAAAACTGCCTGCCTACCGTAGAGTTCCTCGCCGGGGGGGGCTTCATACCATGCTCGGACAAGAAGTTATGTGTTACTACCCTGCGTATAACCGCTTTAGGCCAGCGAGTTACTCGATAAGGCTATCTTGGTGAACTCCTTACAATCCCACAAGTGCAGCCATCTATATCACGGCACGATATATAATAGATACCATATACATCCTCCAACGAACGCGTTACCGGTGCCTAATTACATATTCCGCAAGCACAGAGTATGCACTAGCAAAGAAACACACTTAATTTACAGTGTTTTTTTCTTCTCTTTCCCCCTTGGAGGCTAGATTGGGCTTGTATGCCTACGAGCACTGTAAAAGCATGGAAGGTACAATATACCATACATAACTGTCTTAGATCTGCCCATGCCAGAATCGACTTTCTGCTCCGGTAGGAGTGCGCACCTGTATGAAGAATTTTTGATCAATATCTTCTTGCAACAAACCCTCTCTTATTATAGATTTAATTCTTTCATCAACGAGAGTATCATATATTGAGACTACTATACTTGTAGTATTATAGCAACTACAAAGAGACGATGTTTTATATCAAGAATTTACGCATAGAGGGTAGAACTCTTTGTCGACTTTTGCCGCAATATGGGGGGGGGGGCGCCTTGCTCGTGTGTGTCTGATGTGGTATTACTATTTCATTTTTTGGACAGGTCGTGCCCGCCAACATGAAAGGAGTGTGGGGGAGAGAGCCGTCTTTGAGCAATGGTTTTCCACTATGAGGGGAATAGATACTATAGGAGAGATCTTGGAAGGGATGTATGCCAAGGGGGGGGGGCTCGACTTATAAGGTAGCAGCTAGATTGAGAGGATTTGCACAGTTGAAAATGTATACTATTAGCGAGGATATCCTCCCCGAGAAAGATGTCTTATAGAACATTATTAAACAGGTGATAGGTTTGATGTGGCCGGGGTTCCGGGGGAAAATAGTTAGACGCGGGGGGGGGGATGACAATAGAGGTGGACAAATAAATGTAGGGTAAAGTGTTGAGGAGTGTCCGTTGTTGATTACCATTGTGCTGTACCGTACAGAGGGGTCTATAGTAACAGGACAGAGACCTATCGGCTGTGTCATCAAAGTTATTGCTGCAATTGATCGTAATGTATCGTACCCATAGGCCATTTACATGTCCCACAGTAGATTACCCAGCCCAACTCTGTGTGGACACATAATCGTAGGGCAATGAGGTGAGGAAGGAGGTTCAAGTGGCAGGGTACCGGTAGTGGAATTGAAGCTCTGTTTACAGTATGTATGATATCATATGTATAATATTATCATAGATATTTGGTTATACTAAGGGTTTCTTATGCACTAGAGGCGAGGGTTTGGTAAGGTAGGGAGAGTGTGTAAAGGTGGGATATCATAGTCGATTTGTTTGTTTAGCAAGTGGGCTATAGGGTGAGAAGTTGGGTTTTAATAAAGGAATACTTGTAACTGTGGTGGGTTTGTTCGGGCATGCCTGTAATACGGTAGTGGCACATAAGTAGGACAACATAAGCACCATTTAGACAGTGGTATTGGTGTTATTAGCTGAAGCTCTGCCGGCATTTGCCTTCATGTGGCACTCTCTGCCGTAAGTATATGGGACCTGGCTTTTGTGGCTATAATAACCTAGAAAAACCGACGCCCGCGCCCACGAGTACTGGTTGAGCACTATTCATCTGCTCGAATAGAGTTGTGTGGGTAGGTGAAAAGAGAGATTATGTCAATCAAGAGAAAGAGGGGATAATGGCCAGAGATGATCCCTGTTTTCATCTGCTCGCGCCTTCCACTGTCACTGGAATGGCCGTACAGTACTCCAAGATAGAGCCTCGGACTAGATATATCATTCGGGAGCCAGATTCATAGATATATTTATTTGTTTGTTTTAAGTGCTCCCGACAAGAGATCAACCAACACTTGGCCATGCACAAGTAGCCAACGCGGATATCCACTACTCCATCTTTGCATTGGAGAAGTCCATTTCTGTCCTCATTAGCACCACACATCAATCAAGCGCTAACAAGGGGTAACTCACCAGGATGTTGCTGCTGGAATTTTCTCAGCATCTCCATCTTCTTCTCCTCATCGCTGGTGGGCTTGCCCATCTCCTTCTGGCGCTGATCGTACATCATCTTCTCGACCATAGCTCTAGTTTCTCCATCAAGATCTCCAAGTTTTGAGTTCTCGGGTTGGATCTTTGAGGTATCAATCTGAGGATGATGTGTGAGGACGTGGGCCCACCATTCCATCTTGTTCACCTTTTCTAAATGGATCTCAACGGATTTTTGGTCTTCAAGAGACCAGGTTGATTCGTCGAGGACGGTGCGTTTGGGAAATTTGCCCTATTACCTGTTAATAAGTGACACCCAGCGGGATTATGGGAGACAAACTTCCAAGATGGGTTCTTTTCCTTTCAATCCAACCTTCAACGACTCGGACTTGATTTCTACCACTAGATCCCGGGCACGTGTACCTTGCGGCACCGGAATGGTAACGTCGACTTCGGCAATGGTTTGTTTCCACTGGTATGGCAAGGCAGCTTGCTCGGCGGCTTCTTTCTCAGCAGCGGCTTTTTCGGCAGCCTTATCTGCTTCCGAGGAAGACATTTCGTGTGCTTGCAGTTGTTTTCTTGTTTTTTATTTTTTTTTGCGGTTTCTAGGGAGAATAAAGAAGGTTGAGGCTGAGAACTTGAAAGTTTTGGTGGGGGAAGGCACCCGAGCAGGGCATTACCGGTAGGTGGATTGTGGAGTGGTCACCCACCCCACCGCACTCGTACTGGCAGTGGACTGGGTCTTCGTACGAGTGAAGTGTGGCTGAATCAACACGCGCGTCATATGTCTCGCCACGCAGCCTCCAGCCAAAGCCTACGAATCTGCTGTTCTCACCTCTCGCTCTACTATACCATTCATTACTCTTAACCACTGCAGCATCGTCTAAATCTGCTTTTCTTGCCTTGGGAAGAGTTAAGGCGAAGATTCTTCGGCTTCCATTATCACCCCGAACCCCGCTTTGATAGCTATAAGTACAAGAAACTTGTAGCGCAATCATACCTGCAGCATTCCCGGTTCCCGGTCCTATTCATTCAACTCTTTGTTGGTCAGTCTTTGGTCAGATGTCTTCCTCAAAATTTCTACGCAAGTTCACTCCCCCGGCCTCTCCTACAGCTTCGTACTACGACATCTCCGACGATGACGAGAACGGATATAGTACTATCACGAACACGAGCACTGGCCGGGGTGTGAAGCTATTGTATTCAAAATCAAAGGCGAGTTTGTTTGCCTTGTTGTGATTGGTTGCACAAGCGGGATGAGAAACCAAATTATTGGAGGATTTTACCCTACGCTATCTACGCTTTTAAGATGTCGTTCTTGAAATTAATATTCTTTGAGAGTGTAGGTTTACGTGCACCCAACACCCTCGAAAATTGACAATATCCCTGGCTTTGTAGCCCTTGTTCAACAAAAACCTCCTCCGGGCAATGACCCTTCTACCCCGCCCGCAGTTGCCACAACACTACTTCTAGCCTGGCTGCCGGAATCCGCACTCGGCGACGCCTACGATACATACGTTAAGGTAGACCTTATCGATGCTGAGACACCGCCACGACAGTCCTACCTAGTACCTCCGCCACCGGCAACCATATACGCTCCGGGAACCTCGTGTGTCGGGAATTATGCATTCGCTGTTCCGGTCTCGGAGATTTATTCATTGCTCATTCGGCCTCCGAATTTGGGGTGGTGGTGGGGAAGTGTCGTCATTAATACCCGCGCTGGCGACTCGTTCCCCGCGTTGTTCTTTCATGATTCGGAGTGCGCGTCAACAATCGCTCAGTCAAAGAAACGTGTTAAGGCTAATTTTGATCCATTTGGTGAAGGGGGTGGCTTGTTTTGGGGTGGAGACGAGGTGCTCAGGTGGTTAAGGCGTTACGTACGGGTCGAGAGGAGTGAAGTGGAGCCAAGCGTTTACCTTGTCGAGCCTAGTCAAGAGGATCTCCTATCATTTGGTTCGAAACCGACTATAGTTGGCCATGTAGGAGAAAGCTCTGCGTCTGGTGGAGCTGGCATGGATCCTTTGACAAAGATGTTTAAAGAAGCGCGGTGGGGCTTCTTGGAAAAGATCTCTCGTGTTACAAGGTTTACTCGGAGAACCGCAGAGGATATTCTTGACTCTCCAAAGGTTCCTCTACAGGTCAGGAGACTTTTGAAGAATCCCGATGTGGTCAATCTTCAGGATGAGTTCGATTCCGCAAGGCTTTACCTTGCGCGGTGGGCGATGGGGATTGCAGAGCAAAGCGAGAAAGAGAGGCAACAAAACCATCAGGTCGTCTGGGCTAATCGGGATGCACTGGAGTTGGAGGATTCGGCGGTTGGGGAGTTTGAGATTCTAGATCTCGAGTCTGGAAGTACCAAATTAGATTCAGAGAAAAGGAAGCCAGTCTCGTTAGAGGAATGGAATAGGTGGTTTGACCCGAAAACTGGGAGACTAGCCATTACGGCCAACGAGGCCAAAGAGCGTATATTCCATGGTGGGGTAGAGCCTGGGGCTGCAAGGAAGGAAATTTGGTTGTGGCTATTGGATGTTTACCCTTGGGATAGCACTAAGGATGAGCGCATTGCTCTGATGAACAGTAAGAGAGACGAGTACGTTCGATTGAAGGGAAAGTGGTGGGATGATTTGGATAGGAGAAACAACGATGAGTACTGGAGAGACCAGAAGAATCGTATCGGTATGTGTTATCGAACAATCCCACAATGCTATAAAACAGTTAGGCTAATTGAGCGCTTGGGTACCAAATATAGAGAAGGACGTTCATCGTACCGATCGCGGCGTGCCAATCTTTGCGGGTGAGGATATTCCGCATCCGGACCCTGATTCCCCGTTCGCCGAAACTGGCACCAACGTTCACTTGGAGCAGATGAAAGATATGCTTCTGACATATAATGAGTACAATACCGATCTCGGTTATGTGCAGGGTATGAGTGATCTTTTGGCACCCATCTACGCAGTATTGCAGGACGATGCGGCAGCCTTCTGGGCGTTTGTTGGCTTCATGGAGCGGATGGAGCGGAATTTCTTGAGGGATCAGACTGGGATGAGGGCCCAGCTCGTAGCGTTGGATCACCTTGTCCAGCTCATGGATCCAAAATTATATGCACACTTAGAGAGTGCAGACTCGACCAACTTTTTCTTCTTCTTCAGGATGCTGCTGGTTTGGTACAAGCGAGAATTCAAGTGGGACGACGTGCTTCGGCTTTGGGAGACGATGTGGACAAATTTCCTCAGCAGCCAATTCCATCTGTTCATCGCCTTGGCAATACTTGAAAGGCATCGGGATGTTATCATGGATCGTAAGTTATCCGTTTGCTATTCTGGTGAATTCCGCTAATTCAGAGCAGATCTAAAACAGTTCGACGAAGTCCTAAAATACATCAACGAACTTTCCACAACTATAGAGCTCTCCTCAACCCGGGTCCGTGCCGAGGCGTTATTTTACAAATTCCAACGGACGGTAGAAAACGCAGATCGCAAAAACGGGTTTGTCGCACCCGGGGAGGGAAATGGCGTAATGAGGAGGCGGAGAACGGAGAGTGCTTGTGGGGGGGATCCCTCGAATAGCTCTGGGGCACTAATGCCTAGGGCCGCAGTAAACAAAGGGAAGGATGTCGAGGGACGAAGTGGAGAGATTGTGCCAAATGTTAGCCCTGAGCTGCGGACTTTGTTGAATAGGGATATTATTAGGGCCAAGTAGAATAGGTTTTTATGGCTTTCACTCTTTTTTTTCTTTTTTGCCTCTTTGTACTTTTTCTTGCATGTGGGTGTTTCTGGTAATGGCGGGGTTGGGTTAGGCTGGGTTATGAAAATCTACGGGTGTGCAGCTGGGGCTAGGACGGACGGATTTGCTGAAAGGGGGTGTTGTGAATACATGTAACAGGATTCTCTACACAAGCGCTTAGATGTTCTAGCAATATGGACAAGATCACTGTATTCTTCCTCTCTGCACTATCAGTATCATTCATGAGGCGGGTAAACAAAAGTTTAAGCCAGGCCTCCCAGCTGGCTAGTCGTATTCCCTACCATGCTCAACAGCTAGGCACAACCTCTAGTACCAGTAAGTTCGATCTAAGAGTACTCGCACTTGTCTGTAACTACTCAATACGTACACATACTGATTGCGCATAAAGCCACTAGGTGTCCTCCCAGCTATCGTCTGCTCTTCCTTATTACACAACAATCCGCGTATGGCCTTGGTACCATTTATCTAGGTAACCCGCAGCCACCTCCGACAACGCGAAAACCTATATCCGCCGTTCCACCATTCAAAAAAGCGCCCTGGTATCTTAACATCCTCCCAAAAGCTTACGCGTATGACACTACCCTACGCACACACCTACGCACACGACGATCAATATTACGGGTTGTGATGTGGAAATAGTCGCTCTCCCTTTCCCTTACACTTTTCTTCCTCTCGACAGCTTTTTTCCATCCAAGCATTTCTTCCCGGAATATCTACCAGGGCACCGAAATCTGTCCGAGTTTTCCTTTCTTTGGTCTTTGTAAAGTTGATGATTTAACTGCTGAGTTTAGCAAAGACATTATTATAATATTAAGCACAAATTCTCGTGATTCCAAGAACATCTATAACCCAGTGTTCCAAATGACCCCGTCCATCCCATTGGTAGGACGAGATGGGCTATGGGCCATAGTCCGTCATTTTTGGGTGAGCAGATGTCCTACGCCCGGCAGGCTCAGGCCCGCGTGGGCTGTAGGTCTGAGTGCCCTGTGCAATGCAATAAACTCTGACGGTGAGTCTCAGGCTCTCACCGTCCCCGCAGTCCTTTATACTAAAGGATTCAAGTGTACCTCTCACGGTAGCATACAACTTTATTCACCCATCACTCGGGATGCAGGCCTCAACTATTAGCCCACTTGAGCTCCCCATATCATGCTCCTCTCAGTGGGTGCTCCATCTTACGGAGTTACGGATATGCCAACTAGTGCAGTAATGCTCCCTTGAATTGCGGAATGTACCCAAACTTGTCATTGACAGAGAAAACCCGAAGATTCATTCCGGAGGAAAGGGCATATTCACAAAGATGTGCTTAGAGATTCCTGCCCAGTTCATTCATTCACTTGAAACCTAATGTGAAATTATCACCCGAGGGTTCTCGGGGGGGGGGTTAGCAAGGCCATCATTATCAGGCTTGCCCCGCTCCGCGAGGGTGTGACACAAATCCAGAAGAGGCTCATTGGAATGTGGGTCAACTTTCCCAACGGCCCAGGCTGTGCGTCTGGGAGGGAGCACGGGACAAGCAATGGCGATAGCCCGCCACTTTTGGGGTAAGCGGACGCCCCACGCCCGGCAGACAAAGGCCCGGATAAGCTGTGGGCCCAGACATCAGTATATGGCATAAACTCTAGCCGTTAGCCTGCGGTCCTCGCCCTCCGCTACCATCCTTTATATTATGCGACTAAAATGTACCTCTCACGGTGGTACACCACATTATTTATCCCAGGTGCAGCACCAGAATTAGACGATGAGGATCCTATCTTAGGGCTTAGCATACTTCTAAACGACGGCCTGTATTTACGACTCCGTACGACTCTGGATGTAGGCGAGCCAGATGCCTGCTGGACAGCAGGTCACTCGTCCCCCGTTCCGGCATTGATGGAGGGACAGCGAAATAGGTCGCTTAAGCTGGGGGTAAGCGAAGTTGTGGGTGCCGGGATAGCGGGGGAGAGCGGTAAGATTCATGAGAAACAAGACTGCTGGCGGGTTGGCCTAGTGGATGCAGGTTACCATCTTAATGACGACGGAGAGAAGGAGGAGCAGGAAGATGAGCCAACTACCCAGCCACAAACCCATCACTCGGAACGCAGATTCTGATCAAAAACCCACTTGCTCCGAGCTCCCCATATCTCGCTTCTTTCGGCGGGTCCTTCGCCACCCTGCAGAGTTACGGGTATGGCTACTGGTCCCTAATGCTCCCTTGGGCTATGCAAAGAGCCTAAACTTGTCATTAAGGCAGCAGATAAAACCGAAGATCACTCCAGAGTAGAAGGGATACCACAAATTTAAATTCGATATTCCTACCTGGTTCATTCATTCCACTTGCCTGACCAGTTTTCGGAATTGGTAACCAGCAGAGCCGAAATCATGAAATATCACTCATGCAGCTCTCTTCTGCCTCCTGCTGCTATACGCCTCCCCCGGGCTCCCTTGGCACCGCGTATAGTCCTACCCCTACCCTCGGAAATTGCTGCCTCGGCTTGTAGGGCCAACTATCCGAGCAAAAGGCGGCCCGCCCTGGTATCATATCCCGCTGCCTTGAACAGGCTGCCAGAGACAACCCAGTCCCGTCCTTGGCTTAGTACTCGATCTAACTTGTTATTCGGTCTCACCATTTGCCAGAGGGTGGCTAGAGGGGGAATCAGGCTATTTGTTTTGTATATGACTCTTGTTGTTTGGTTTTCCCATCATACTCTACAAAAAGACACTCTCAACTATGAATGGTAGCCTTTAAAGTGGGAGGGCCTGAGTGAGTATAGCTTCATCGAAACGCTCAGATGACGGACTAGCCAAAAGTAGTTGTATCTCACTTCTGGCTTATGGTAGCTTTTAGCACAAGCACTCTGCCATTTTTGTTTTACAGAACTTAAATTCAGCTGCCACCCCTCTTTCCCTCGGCTCCTATAGATTTCACTTAATCGGGTTCGAGAACCTACTCTCCGTGAGGCTCAGAGTGACGAAAAGTCAAGGGGGGACCCTCAAATTTCTATTTTTTTTAAAAAAAACTTCAATAAGGCCTCGCAATAGGTCCACCCGGATCGAGAGTCCTGTGACCAAACCTCAGCCCACTTATGAAGAGATTTGAGCGTGTTGGAATATGTGGCTTCTCAGGATCGAATTACTTGAGGTTGACTGCATCAGATACCTCTTGTATATGGATGTCGAGATGGAAGTGTCACTAGTGCGTCATGTCAAGAGAATGGTCTATATCGTATAGGACACAGTTTCCGGTGTGACTGCTAAGTCCATGTTGTATATAAGTAGCTCTTTCTTGCATGAGATGGAAAAAGGGAACGAAGAGGTGAACGGCCCTTTTTCACTAAAAAATCAAGCGTTTTCAACAACAGAGCAAGTTCAGTGTGTTCCGAGTGACCGCTGGTGATCTTTCATCCGTGAAATGAGAACTGGCCAATATCCTCGAGATCCCTTACTTAACATCAGGGGTCTAGGCTTGGTGTTGTGCCACGGGAAGGTGCAAGACTGGATGGACATCCTGTGCTGAGGCCTGTCAGCGGGTAAAGATAAGCCAGTTGTGTGATGATGGAAGAATGGAAAAAATGTCGAGGGAAAGATTTGGTAACACGTGACTTGAAAGCTGAACGCAATGCACCGAACGGGGTCCCCATATCCATGGATGTTATACTGGTAGCATAGCCCTCTTCTATTATGCACTTATCATATCAATGCAGGTCGCAAGCCCCCTCCCTGCCCCATATCCTTAACCCTTGGCTTGTTGGCCCCTCCAAATCCTATCTTGCTCCCAGCTACACCTACCGTACTCTCCCATCGCTATGGTAATATCCCAGCTGTGGTTATTATTCCCTTGCATAGGAAGGGGTTCTGCTGTCAGCGATCAGCGTTCGGTGTTTACAATCCTCCTTCCCCCGAGAAAGTATCTAACGTACGGTTACAGACAATCCGATAGTACAACACTGGGATCCTTAACCTCAGGCGAAGGTATGATAGCTTTAGATAAAATATATGAGCCAATCCAGCGGTTTAAGATATCCTGAACCGGTTAACCCCCTGTGCAAATTTAATTTTTTCTAGGAGCCTGGGAGTTAGATATCCTATACATGATAAGGCAATATCTCATAATAAAGATATTATTATTATTGAACAATCCTTCTACCATACCATCCACCCTCTAAGGCGAGAGAATTGGGAGGGAACCTGCCCTATGAGGGGCGCTGGGATGTCGAAGACTTTGATTCACCCTGGACAAGCCCTTGGGGATAAAAGGACTCTCCCGTACGAAAGTTTCCGATTCGCGCTGTGGAGGTAGCCCATCTACTCCCAAGCAAGAAGTATCCGGAAATGCCTGTAATGATGTGTTTGAGATACCCACGGATTTTTTTTCTGCCATATATCTTTTGCGAATCCGGTTCCGGATACTTTCTTGCCTGGGGCAAGTATAACTCTCAGCACTAATAAGCCCCCTTAAGCCATGCCCGCTGTGTTTTCTCAAAAGTTTCGGGTATGGATATGGATGGATGTCATGGTTATAGTGAAAAGTTTCAACCATCTTTACGGTACAATGAATGAATGTTCAATCCTTGAATTAGGCACCCATCCTAGTGCTAATAATTAAGAAATCTGCTCACAGTATCTCCTTGACTAGTGGCCGGTGAGCAAAAGAAAAATGTTATACCAGTTTGGAAACATGCCGAATAATGCAAGTACAGTACCGGTAGGCAAGTAATCATAGATAAAGCATCACATAACCATCTTTGACGTTGACCTACTGGTAGGCAACCCAGACACAGTATTATTATCTCTTGAACTGCTGAAACGGGTGAAGGATTTTATGCTACTCTTCTCAGCGTCTGAGACAGATATTACTAAAGCGTTCTCTCAGTATTCTTCGGTGATGATGATGTGCTTAAATGATCGAGTATAATCATATTGCTAATGTTAGCTCTGGTCTGGAGTTTGCGTATCTGCAAATTTGTGGTATCATAATTAACAAAAAGTTATTAATCTGTGTCTCAGATATGATGCTCAGAAGGGTGGCATAAGCTTTTCCACCGTTTCAGTAGTCTAAGAGATATTGTGACTTTCATTTTGCGCGGAACATTGGTATGGTAACTTGGAATAACTGTGATAAAGTAGTAAGGGCGCAAAAATATTCGACCAGTAACACAACGGCCTACTACTACTACTACTAAGATACTACAAATTTACTACCTATGCGACCACAACTGCTTACGGAGGTACAGCGTACTCGCGATGTCGAAGGGGTTTTTAAAAAAGACTGGGTCAGCAGGAGGTTGCATATGACCTGCATGAGTGGGTGAGCCAATAAGAGGTGGCAATGTTTGTGATGTTTTTCAATAATACTACTTAAGGTACATAGAGAAAGGAACATAGTGAAACTAGAATGTAAAACAATTACTACCCTCATCTGCAATAGAGGCTTCCATACAGCCAGGTATGGACTCAATATAAGAGTTAACTTGTTCAACCGGGTAGTCATTCCAGACCTAGCATGATATATTAACAATAATAAAAAAGACAGCAGGTAAAACAAAAAAAAAGGTCAATAGTTAAAAAAAAGAGAAGCCAGATCTGTACAATAATCTGGTGATCCTAGCAGCTGTCATTGAGGGTTCAATTTCAGCTTGAAGAAGGTCTTTCATCTCATACCAGATAGTTTCTATTGAGTTAAGATCAGATGAGTTTGCTTGCCCAATGAGTTTGTATAGATCCAGCTGTTCTCAAAGTGAATTGTAATAATGATAGATCCATGTAGAAGCTTTATCTTCCATTATTATAATACCAGAAAAATGTGCTTTTACCTCTATAGTAAAGGGATAGAGCAAAGGTACCAGAATCCTTTCCTTGTGAATATACCAGTCAATTCCACCCTTTCTATTCTTCTTTCTCACTTTTAAATCCCCTCAAAAATGAGAAGGTTCAAAGACTATAGGTGTAATGGAATCCACCTATCATTCTGGCTACAGTACTTACCTGATGTTGAATGTTTCCTATTTACGTTCTACAATAGTAGCGTTACTTTCTTTACTTTGTACTTTCTGTTAGGCGGGAGCTTATCTCAAAGTTTTGCAAGATAACTCAGGCCGATAATCTAAATCGTAGAAGGAGATTATCTAGGAAGGCTCAATGTCTAAAGTAGAGGTAGGTAGAGTGATAAAAGATTTTCTAGCGTAAACAATTTAATATTGATAAGATCTCTTCTCCGTTGCTTGATGATGTTCAAATAGCTCAGGAGGCACCTCGATCTTTATATGCCGCATCTGGGTGGTCGCGGGCTACATTGTTCGGCGGAAGCCTATCTCAAAGTCTTGCGAGATAACTCAGGCCGATAATCTTAATCGTAGACGGAGATTGTCTAGGAAGGCTCAATGTTTCAAAACAGAGGTAGGTAAAGTGATAAAGATTTTTCTAACATAAAAACTTATATTGATAAGATCTCTTCTCCGTTGCTTGATTATCTTCAAATAGCTCGAGAGGCACCTTGATATTTATATGCCGCGTCTGGGTGGTCGCAGGCTACATCTAGTTCTCATACTAACTAAGTACCTGCTAACAAACTCTGGCTTCTTCTAAGAAGTGCGAACACCATTTGACCCTGACAATTCTGTTATCTCACTTCGACTTCTGAACCGCAACACCATCAGTTTTCCTGACAGTGCTCCCACACATCAGTTCATTGGTTACGATCCATCTTCGTCGGCATGGAGTCTTGCTTCCCACTGCATACGCAGAATGGTCTCCATAATCGAACCAACAAAGGGGCCAGCTTTGTTATCGAACCTCTCAGCATTGCAGATGCATTCTGCACACGACCGCTGTGAGGCATAAGATAGACTAGTCACGATAATTGCTCCAATAGCCATTATCCCTCCATAGTCATATCGTTATCGTAGGGTTCCGTCAGTATCCGAAGAATACTATTAACGTGAGTGAGTGCGGGTATGCCTGATTTCTCAAACTACCGAATCCAACAACACCATTCACTTCTGCGACTTTCATCGCGAGAGCGTGGAGTATAGAATGTGTTGCTTAACAATTGTCCGTAAAAACGTCCCGTTACTTAGTCACTATTTTCGTGACTCACGTCTTCAGTGCTCAGTAACTTTATGCGACATTGACCGATATGGCTCGAACCACTTGCATAAGCTTGCCAACGGTCTTCCCTCATATATCCTGCGAACGGGATCTGGTCGGACGGACGGCCGCGACATATACGGGTTACGAGGAGGGCTCCAATGACCATGTCTTTGGTGAGGGGACGCAACTACAACGGCGTCTGCCGGTGTAGCGCCGTCCCAACGCTGGTACGGGTGGGGGGTGTTGGCTTGTCCCTTTGAACTCAGAATCCTAAGGTAGGGTAACTATAGGTCTTTATTCACCAAGGGAAGGCTAAGCCTTCCGGTATGCCTAACATACATCTAGTTCTCATACTAACTAAGTACCTGCTAACAAATTCTAGCTTCTCACGAAAGTGCGAACACCTTTTGACCCTGACAATTCTGTTATCTCACTTGACTTCCGAATCACAACACCATGATTTTTCCCTGACGGTACTCTTACACATCAGTTCATTTGTTACGATCCGTCTTCGTTATCATGGAGTTTTGCTTACTACTGCATATGCAGAACGGTCTCCATGATTGAACCAACAAAGGGGCCAGCTTTGTTATCGAACCTCTCAGCATTGCAGATATATTCTGCACTCGACAGCTGCAAGGCATAAGATAGACTTGTCACGATAATCGCACCAATGGCTATTATCCCTCCATAGTCATATCGTTATCGTTTGGTTTCGTCAGTGTCCGACGGATACTTTTGACGTGCGTAAGTGTGGGTATGCCTGATTTCTCAAACTACCCCATCCAACAACACCATTCACTTCTGCAACTTTCATCGCGACAGCGTGGAGTATAGAATGTGTTGCTTAACCATTATCCGTAAAAACGTCCCGTTACTTGGTGACCACCTTCGCGACCCTCGTCTTTAGTGCTCAGTAACCTTATGCAACGTTGACCGATTTGGCTCGAACAACTTGCATAAGCTCGCCAAAGGCCTTCCCTCATATACCCTGCGAACGGGATCCGGTCGGACAGACAGCTGCGATGTATACGGAGTTACGAGGTGGGTTCCAATGACCATGTCTTTGGTGAGGGGACGTAACTTCAGCGGTGTCTGCCGGTGTAGCGCCGTCCCAACGCTGGTGCGGGAGGGGGGTGTTGGCTTTGTCCTTTTGAACTCAGAATCCTAAGGTAGGGTAACTATAGGTCTTTATTCACTAAGAGATGGCTGAGCCTTCCGGTATGCCTAACACTTTCCTTGTTATTATAGTTTCCTATTGGGTTATTTATCCTTAAGCTCGCTTATAGCATCCCTTGCTACCCTTGTACCCTTTAGGCAACCTTATGCTTTCCTACTAGTACTACTGGATTAGTACATTGGTAGTGATCTCTTATTCTTTGATTTCATTACTTGTTTTGTTAGTTACATCCTGTCACCTCTATACCTATATTCTCGGACTTAGTTGTTTTCTTCGATACTATCTCAGTATAGTAAGTATTTGCATTAGGCACAGGATATTTGATTATGTTTTATTTGTATTTAAAGAGCCTGAGATCCCCTAAGGATTCAGTCTCTCAAGCCTCACAGGAACGCTCTTCTTTAATATACTACAAGTTGAACGGTTACTCTATTAGTCCCTCATCTTTCTTATATCTCTTGAAGATATTCCACCGAGACTTTCCCTCCTATCCTATTAGTATCTCCAGAGTTCCCTTTAGGATTCTCAAGATACTTAGGAGTAGGTTACAATATAAGTAAACCACTGTATCTTCCTAAGCTATACCTTATACTCTCACTATAGGTAAATACTAGCTGCACACGTATGTATGTCTGTCTTATAAGGAGTAGTTTATATGTGATATAAAAGCTCAGAACCTAATTATATTAGAGAAATAGGCTTCTAATCAAGGAACTGGGCAGACTAATATCTCGCTTTCTATATAGAATTGCTCTTCCGAATATCACTGTAGCTTCCTATTCAAGTTTTGTGGAAGGTAGACTTCTGCAGGCCCAGTATAGTGCAAGACGCTTTGAGCTCAGTGACAACACAATACTTTTGATTCAAAGTAAGATTCATCCATAAAAATGATATCTTTCCTGTTTATACTATAGTGACTAAGGTGGAAAACTAGTCAGACTACCTGTAATGGTAAAGTAAGAGAAGACTTCTTACTAGCCTTCTTTCAATTGATCATATTGTCCTTCAGAACCTTCTCTACTGTTTGCTTACTAATATTCAGACTGACTATTTCAAGTGAACCTATTAGTACTTTTGATTATAAAAACCTCAGAATATTTCTTAACAGTGCCAGCTAGTTTTACACTGACAATCTGGTAGTAATTCCCATCTGAAAGGGTTATGGGATGTAAATAGTCTTTTTCTTTCCTGGCCACACACAGCTGGAAACTTCTTAAGTCATTTGGCTTAGACTCAAGGTTTTCTGTAGGATAGAGATAAGTGTTTCTACTCTTTTCTGCCCTGTTTCCTGCTTCTTAGATGAGATTAGAACAGGTACTGATAAGAACTCCTGTTTATTCAAAAGTTTCTTTCAATTTCATTTCTAGTATCCTCTATACTAAGACCTCCTACACTTGAGAACTGAAGTAGTTGTACTTTATAGGATATAATGATCTTTTTCTTAAGAATAAAGTTCACAATAAAGTATAGAATTTCTGGCTTGATTATTAAGTATCAGGAGATTTCCCCTAAAGGTACTGCTATTTACCCTAAAGATACCTCTAACTTGTTACTTTTTCATTGGCTTACTTGCTTATGCAGGTTATATGCAACCTTCTGCAGGCCCAAGGTTTTCTAAAAATGCTTTCACATTCCGAGTATAAGTTTTGTAGGTTTTTGTAGCAGGGATCTCCTACTAGGAGGTGATAAGTTCACCAAACTAGATATAGTGGTCATCTGGCTAGTCATGAGAGTAAAACTATTTTCATGAAGGATGATTTTATCTCAGTTGAGTTGGAGACGCAAATCAATTCGAAAAATCTTGGCTTTACAATTTGACTCTTCTAGCAATTATCAACTTCCCAATAAATTAACAATTATTGATCTTCATAATCAGTTATGGTCAAGATGCTAGGTTTCCCCTACCTTCTATTTCACACTCTTTATTATATTAAAAGACCTGGCATTTGACAATAGAGCAGAAACAAGACTGTCAGCTACAGAGATCTATCTGCTAGAAGCTTGTGCAAATCCAAGAGTGAACTGGATTTGCCCTTTGGCAGAGCAAGTATTTCTGCTTGCAGAGTAATATTTGGCCAGCTATCTGAAAAAAAGATCCAATTGTTCTTAAGTGCTTACCCAAGCATAAATTGAGAATCTTATTCTCTATATGTATATGTTAGCTAGGAATAAATTTCTCCTCTATGAATAGCTGGCTGCAGACCAGTGTTTTAAGATAGGAAAAACTGCAATTAGAGCAGCATTAATAAGAGAGGTGTTTAACAGGTATTTTGCAGTAAGAACATCTTCAATCTGAGAATGAAAGTACTTAATAAAACTCCAATAGACCAAAGAGTATTCAAACTGAAGTAGGGAGTAGTGATATTCTATCTTATAGATACAAGAAACCTGAATCACTAGTGGGCAGTACACAAAGACTTAGATTATAACAAGGACTAGAAAGGAATATAATCCAATATCTATAGTAGAAAAAGTATTAGAAAAGATGGGAATGAATATTTTGAGGGTGTTTTCATAGGAAGATTCAAGGTACTGGGATATTTTGGGAAGAGAATTAGAGGTCAATTTACTTTGAAAGCAACTATACCCATATTGAACAAATTATTTATAGGTATATGGAATTGTAACAGTATAATGAGATTTATTGAAGATCTATATAGGATAAGCCCTAAGATATGCTATAGGAGATACAACTACTAAGAGCCTATTCAGTAGAAATGGTTCTGTTTCATTCACCTATACAAATGACTGTTTCCCTTCTGTCCAGAAAATTGGGAATGGAACTGCTGTTCAGCAACCACAAAATGCATCAACTTTTCTGTTCCCAAATTGTTGTCTGTCTGTTCCCAAATAGGCACCTCTCTGTTCCCAAATACTCATATTAAAAACAAATCTTATATAAGAATAATATGAGAAAGATTATTAGATAGTTGAATTCTCTTCACTTATTATAGCCAATATGCATGAAACTCTCTTTTCAATATTGTGAATTTACACCAACTACTTCAGATAGACTCCAACAATACAATCTCAATAAACTTCTCACCAATTATACAAAGAAGAATTCAAATTGTCATAAGTGCAGCACTTTATATTAATTTCTTCCTTCCAAATGAGCCTATTCATGCCTCTAGCTATACTGATCACCTCTATGAATGAAAAAAGTTTCTCCTTAGCAATGAAAGGTTTCCCCTAATCGACCAATGGTTGACAATTGGGGAACAGTCCATGGTTTATAACAACCTTTCCCCCAAATTAAACCTTTTCCAAATGGAACGGTTGCACTGCTTTCCGTTCCTACTGAACAGACTCTAAGCTTTAGAAGAAGGGTATTAATATTATTTACTCTCTATCTTTCTTATCTGACTTGAATCCTATCGAGAAAATATAGTGTATTATGGAAAATTATCTTTAGAAAAATCCCCTAGAGAATATGACATGATTGATTGAGAGATATAGCTAAGAAAGTTTCAGGAACTACTGGATAACATGAATTAACAGGGCTGATTGAAAGCATGCTGACCAAGTGTCAACTAGTTGTTGAGGCAAATAATAACTTGACTAAATATTAGAAATAGAAACATAGAATAAATGTTCATAACTTCTGTTCAAGTAGCCTTCGTGACTTCCTGTTAGGTGGGAGCCTATCTCACAACTTGCAAGATAACTCAGGCCGATAATTTTTATCGTAGACGGAGATTGTCTAGCAAGGCTCAATGACTAAAGTAGAGGTAGATAGAATGATAAAAGATTTTCTAGCGTAAACGTTTTATATTGATAAGATCTCTTCCCTATTGCTTGATAATGTTCAAATAGCTCGGGAGGCACCTCGATATTTATATGCCGCGTCTGGGTGGTCGCGGGCTACATCTAGTTTATATACTAACTAAGTACCTGCTAACAAATTCCAGCTTCTCCTAAAAGTCTAAATACAATTTGACCCTGACAATTTTGTTACCTCACTTGACTTCCGAATCGCAACACCATAATTATTCCTGATAGTGCTCCCACACATCAGTCCATTTGTCACGATCGATCTTTGTTAACATGGAGTCTTGCTTACCACTGCATATGCAGAATGATCTCTATGATTGAACCAACAAAGGGGCCAGCTTTGTTATCGAACCTCTCAGCGTTGCAGGTGTTTCCTGCACTCGACAGCTGCGAGGCGTAAGATAGGCTTGTCCCGATAATCACACCAATGGCTATTATCTCTCCATAGTCATATCGTTATCGTATGGTTCCGTCAGTATCTGAAGCATACTAGTGACGTACGTGAGTGCGAGTATGCTTAATTTCTCAAACTACTTCTTCCAACAACACCATTCACTTCTGCGACTGTTATCGCGAGAGCGTGAAGTATGCAATAATGTTGCTTAACCATTGTCCGTAAAAACGTCCTGTTACTTAGTAACCACTTTCGCGACTTGCATCTTTAGTGTCTAGTAACCTTATGTGACATCAACCGATTTGGCTTGAACCACTTAAATAAGCTTGCCCAAGGTCTTCTCTCATATATCCTGTGAACGGGATCCGGTCGGACGGATGGCTGCGACGTATACAGGGTTACGAGGAGGGTTCCAAAGGCCATATCTTTAGTGAAGGGACACAACCCACTGCGGCATCTGCCGGTGTAGTGCTGTTCCAACACTGATGCAGGAGGGGGGTGTTGGCTGTCACCTTTTGAACTCTGAACCTAAGGTAGGGTAACTATAGGTCTGTATTCACCAATGGAAGGCTGAGCCTTCCCGTATGCCTAACACTTCCCTTGTAGTTGCATCTCTGAACCAGCTCTAAACCGCTATACCTTATATCGTCCACCTCCACTCCTTCTAGTAGCAGCCACTTGCTAGTACAATCTACAAAACTTATACACTACACCTCCATAGAATAAACTAAAAATATATATGTAATCAGACAATAGATTCTCATACTGGGCAGAGATTGTTTGCATTACACCTCTTTTAGAAGTGGTTCTTAGGACGGTTTAAGAGCTTTCCAATTTCTGAAAAAGAGATCTTTGTTCTTCCTTAGAGCAAGAATTTGCCCTTTCTCAAAATCTCAGTCTTCTGGGAAGGTATCGTGGTCGAGAGTGTGGTTGATCATAGAGGTACATAGGGTTTTTTGAGATGTTGCTCGGTAACCACCCATCTGACAAACCCTCCTGTCCTTGTCTCCAAATTTAGGCGACAAACCCCTTGTCCCCTCAATATTTGAGCTATCATACAAACCTAGACGAATCCCACCCTGACTCTGATTACATAAGGCATTACATTTCGAGACGCGAGTGTTCTACGGATTTCAGAGAAAGTAGCTCAGCATCGAGTTGCCGCATACGGAAGGCCGGGAACAAGCTCGTCTCCTCTGTACACGCGATCGTCTAGTACCCAGATTCTGAGAGGAACCTGGAACTGAAGGGTACTGTAGGTTCTTTAATTGCCAATGATACATGCCACGAAGACATATTCTTTCGATCGGACAAAAAAGTTATTCGTCCCATGTCCATCCACCACTTAGAGCCGCAGCGAAATATACTGGCACCGTCTGATACGGTACAGCCCTCTCCGCAGAGCTCTTCGCAGAGCAACAGGAGGCTTCGACAACTCGTACTGTACTGGAGTATGATACAATATGTGCTGTGCGACGAGAGAGCGAAAAAAAAAGAAGAAAAAAACAGAAAGAAAAAAAGCAGGCTGGTAACGTTAGAATAAGATTTTTTTTCTCTCCGCTTCGTGCAGTGCCGTATGATACCTGTAGTTCTTTTTTTGGAAATGGGCAATGGAAAAGCGCCATAGCCAAGGGCTTAAACGGAAACCGGCCACCGATTTTGACGCAATCGCAGGTTTTACAAGTATAAAATCTCAGCCGCTCCCTTATTCCAACGTGCAATATGGTACAGGACGGGTAAAATGTATGTGTGTGGGTTGTGGGTGTGTGCTCCGGCCTCGCCAAAATAACAATGCAGTGCGAGATGGCTGGCAGGAGCAGGAGGGAGTCCCGGCGACAACGCATTCAGATGAGGGTAGTACGGTAGTAGCACTACAACAACCTCCTAACCGGTATCCGCCGTAATACGTCTAACTTGGATTCTTTAGATGGTTCGCAGATATTGTACCAAGCTCTTGCTGAGGGTGAGTGATCGAGGTAACAGTTGTTTCTTTTCTCTGGTTTTGGGATCGTATTTTGCATGCCTGCAGCACCATTATTAGCGGGCAACCGTATGGTAGTGCTTTCGCTGCCAGGCAACAGCACCGGGAAATATATCTCGCTGGGTCTGTTTTCCGAGGTCGGGTTGTTGTGTAACAATGGCCGTATTTCCAGATTGCTTGTTACGTTTTTGTGTGACAGGGTGCAGGGGGTGGTAGCCAAGAGCTCTTTCTGTAACTTACCTATGACAGCATAATCGACGCCCCTACCGTACTTTACCTGGCAAGGTGGATGAAAGGGATAATTAGTTGGGCGCGGTGTGTCCTTGTAGGAAATGCCAATGTGCAAAATAGTGGCCGGGGGTGAAATCTAAACTGCAATGGCAGGTACTACTGTACTGTACGGTACTTCTGCTCAGAATCCTTTAACGCTACGGCCATTGGGGGGGGGGGAGCAGGTTGGTCGGCCGCCGTTTGGATTGCCCCCCCGATCATCCAGTGTTGGATCTTGGGGGAAATTTTTCTAGGGGTGGTTCGCGCCAGGTCCGCACTTCTCACCCTCCACAATCTCCAATAAGGGATCGTGTTCCGCTCCTAGGTATCGGTAGGTCACTCTGCTCGTATTCTTTTTTTTCTTTTAAAAACGGATGGAAAGCAATTCAACCAGGATAAGATCCTCGGTACTCGAGTATATAATGGGGGCGCAAGAAAAGCGGCCCAGCCTGCCTTTCCGTCAATTCTAATGGAGTCATAGCAAATCTCCCCCCTCCCCACTTCTCGATAGACTGGTACCGGTATAATACCTCTGCCCAAGCCCACCCATACAGCCCACCCGCCTGCAGACACTAATCATCCCAAAGTGCTTGGCATGATTCAGGATGCGACAGTCTCACAGACCCTGCCACATATATTGCCTTGGCATGTGTTGCAAAAAGGAAGGAGGAATAAGATGAATTCACCGGCACAGCCCTACAAATAACATGCTGGGGATTTCAGGATCGCATGAAATGGGATCAAAGTGTTGTTTCTTGTTGTAGTAAAAGTAGTTTCCCGGTGAACACATAGATTATTATCAAACTAAAAAGTTTTTCCATCGCAAGAACCTTAGAATCGTGGTATAATAGTACATCCTCATCATTCCCATCAATAATGGCGCTCGAACGAAGAAAAATAGTGGTGAAAGCAATGTATAGTAGTAGTAGACGAGAAGAAAGCAATGAAAACGTGCCCAAATCCAAGCCAATTCTCGACTCAATCAAATCCAATCTCCAAGTGCAATCCATTTATCTCCAGACGCTTTAGACCAAGAACGCAATGGCTGCTGCGCCGACAGCGCCAACAGTCGTGAGTTGCGCGACGTGGTTTGGCAGGGCAAAGCTTGTAGTGCCAGATGCTGAAAAATATTGTTAGCTTTTGTTATTAACACCAAGGGGTCCTTTTTTCAAAGATGGAATTTACCTTGCGGTTGTTGCTCCTCGGTGTTGCTGCTACTGCTCTTAGACTTGCTCTTGCCCTTCGGCGAGCGAATAACAAGATCGGGCTTCCCATGGAGCGGTGAGCGGCGCTCGATAGCGGACGCGACAATAGGTGTAGCCATGAATGCGATGATGGCAATGAGGAAAGAGATGAAGATGGCGGCTCTCATTTTGATTGATTGGTAGTTGAAACTCGTGAGAATTGGATCGTTAAGATATTAGATGTTTTTTTTAAAGGGATGGAGTTATATGGGATCTATTGCCTGAGTGGGTTGAGAATGAGATGAGGGCTTCAAAGGGAGGGAGGAAGAGAGGTGATGGCGGGTATTTAAGCTTTTTTTTTCATTTCTTATTTTCATTTCTTATTTTCATTTATTTATTCTGATCATAGGCGCGGCGGGTTAGGCCCATCCTACGGTACCCTATACCGGATGCACCCCGTGAAACCTGACCGACAGGGAGACCGCAACTTGAAAGAAAGATAAGCATTTCGCCTTCGACAAGGGGCGGTGCTCAAGTGCCAACACTTGCAGTAGCTGCCCTTCCTCCTCTTCAACGTGTCACCGAAGGCATGGTCAAGCCAAGAGTGGCTTCACCTCCCCCGGGTTCCCCACCCAAGGTCCTCTATGACCTATGTTAAACGGATCCATAGAAGGAAGTTATCCTCTGAGACAAGAACCCCATCTCCGCCCCCCTACAGTTATGAGTCGAATTGGAGCTAAAGATCGCCGAGCTAAAGCCATAAAAGTGAAATGAGCCAACCAGCCCTTGAGAAGCTTAAATCCACGATTCTGTTTTTGTCACACGACCGTATACTTTGTACTCGAGGAAAGTGAATTTTGCACAACTCGAAGAAAGTGAAGAAAAACGATTCCACAAAAAACTGTCTCAGCCTCCGCTTGCGCCAATTGGATTGATTACGGGAACGCAAGAGCAAGCAAGAGTCTATCACTTTCAACAATGCCAAGATTTATTTCTCTTAATATAGTATCATATATTCTTGCCCTTTTTTTCTTTTTTTCTTTTTCTTTCTTTCTCCTCTCGTCTCTTCAGCTGAATAGGATCCTGCGAATGATTGTGCCTCCCACGACAAAGCATCAAATCGGCCGACGGAGGTCAGCAAGGCAAAGTGAAGAAGGGGGAGGAATAGAGAGAGAAAACCTGAAGGCATCGGATGGGAGGAGTACCGTAACCTACCGGTAAGAACTGTATCATACAAGTAGCACATTTCAGACCCAATCCCTGTGGATCCGTGCGAGCGGGTCGTTCAATGGGACAATAAACCTACCGGTGGTGCTATGATACCAACCAACTTTAAAAAAACTGATCACTAAGCGAAACCCTGATTAGGCAGAAACTTATCCACCACCCCTCGGTGCCTGCCAATTCAGGTTACTGGAGTAGAGTCTGTCTTGTGCAGCTGCCTGTCTATCTCGAGAACTCGAATACAGTACTAGTGATGGAACCTCATGCCAGGAGGTTAGGCTTTGCCTCTTCCTACTCGAACAGTAACAAGATCCCCTTGCCTTTCTTATCAGTAATGTATTTGTTTCGGGACGTATAAGCAGGTCTCTTCTTTCTGGAGGAAGGAGAGTGTCCGGCTTCAGGCGTTCGAGTCCCCAGGCAGCAAATATATATACTCGTGGAGACATTCAGCCCAAGGGTGTCGGAGGTTATATAAAAAAATGCAAGCTGAAGGACCGTGCGCCAAACGCCTTTTTCTTGCATGCTGTATTAAACAAGCCGATGCAACTTGAAATTTGAAGGTGCTACGACCGTTACACCGCCATCCAACCAGAGAAGAACAAGATCCCTGCTTGGTTGAGATACGATACTCGTACTCGGAGATGGAAGTAAAAATCGAGGATATCAAGATAGGACCTGAATCTCGGGAATCTCGCAGATTAAGAATTCGAAGAAAAAGGGGGGGGCTAGGAGGTTAACCCCCAGAGCAGTTGCATTCAAGCCATCCCTCAATACTTTGCGGAAAAATTGTTCAGGCCTTAGTACCTCATATAGTGTTCGCCAACTACTTGATACACATATCATGAATGATGTGTTGGTTATGTCTGCTAAACTTTAGTGCTGGTTCTTCAATACCTTAGTGTGCCGATCTCTTCTGTTATTCTGGCCAACTCAATCCTTTGCCGCAAAACAGGGTTCGTTGCATACTCGATTTTTACTTCCATATCCGAGTACTCAATGTCAGATGTAAGCATAATCATAAGCGAGCTCGAGATCGATACCAAAGCTAATTTGATGCATCATAGGTGACTTTTTCATTCTTCTCAGCCCTTGTACTCGTACAGGGGAGAGAGGTGATGGTGTTTTCTGGGGGAACCTTGGGGAGTTCGGGAGAACGCCGGTACTCGAGTACGGTACCGGTACTGTACCGGTAATGGATAGTTCAATGCGAGACCATGAGGGGAGAAGGGGGCGTTTTTTTCCCTTTTCTTTTTTCCCTTTTCTTTTTTCCCTTTTCTTTTTTCCTTTTCTTCACTTATATGCTGCTGTGCAGTACTATAAATTCTCTTAGAATAATAAGGGTCGATTTGCTGCGGTGAACCGAAGGCTTGCGCTCTACCGGTCAGTCCAATTCGAATCGTTCTTCATTCGTTTCTATCTATAGCGCGCCAAATTCACATTATGGTCATGTGACAAAATTTTAAACATATAATCTCCCCGGCGTCTGGTAATCTACTTTTGCTCTCGCAAGGCGATCTTCAGCTCCAATCATACTCAAACAAGAACTCGTGAGAGTAATTACAATGCCAATATCTCGGCTTGGCGCCAAGCAAGGAGGGGCTGTTGGTATGGGATGGAAGATCCTGTTCCTAACCCAACCCTCCATGCTCTTCAGGCCCTGACTCTTTTTTTTTTTTTGAGAAAAACTGAGAATACGAAGTAAGAAACCGGTACTGGGAGAGCATCCATGGCAAGTGGTGTCATAAAGATCCTTGAAGAAGAACCGAACTTTCCTCTCCTGGTTCGTCGTCCAGCCCCAATCTACTATAGCTTACCACGTGGTGAGCCAGTCGGCGTGGCCGACTTCTCTTTTTGACCTTTGGAAAGTTAAGTTAGAGACATGCAACTGCAAAAGTCCCCGACTTGAAAAGGCCATAAATTACAGAGGCATTCATTCAGCCCCCAGCAGAGAAGCATTCATGCAAAGTTTTGTGGGTTGAGGGAACTTGGGTGTGTGTGTGTGTGTGTGTGTAGCGCCTGTTTCACACAAAGATCTGGTACTGTACCGCTACAGAGAGGTCCTCCACTCACACTCACACGCAAATTGGCACTCGAATGAGGAAATGAAAAGAAAAAAAACCGTTTTGCGCCCCCAAGCTGAATACCACTACTTGTACCGTATCAATAATCGCCCCATTAATTCTTATCGCCCACGGGATTGTTGTGCTCCGGGGTAAGAGGCTGGTACTAGTACTTGTACAGAATCGTACACTACCCTTGCCTTGACAATATGTAACCTTGTGAGTAATGACGCTGAAACGGCGTCTTACCGGTCGTATCATACAATTAAACATTGTAGTTATTGATTGGATTTACTCAACCCAAGCAGTTATAATAGACCAAAGGCTGTTGGGGAACAGGTTTGCTTATGAGAAGCTTGCGGGTATAAGTTAAGGTCTAGTAAAGGCAATATACAAGTACCAGGGGAGATGTTTTTGTACATGGGTTGCCAAGGAACAATTAAGATATTAGTAGAAAGCAAGAAATGACCTGACCGAACAGCAAAACACAGTCAAGATGAGGGTACATTAGTAGCATTGTGACCTTGGAGACACCAACCAGACCATGACATCTCTATTATTATTTTTGCAAAAATCTGGCTGTTGTTGAATAAAAATAAGGGACCTTTAGTTGTATTATAATATATATAAAAGAAAGAATATTCTCATGAAAGATAGAAATGAAAATTGAAAATAGTATCATGATTCCTACTTCCTCAAGCTCAAGTCATTTTTTGAGATTAAGAATTCTCTCTCTTATCTTTCTGGTTCTGGAGCTGCTACATCTGTCCATATAGTAACTATTATTTTTTTCCAGATAGGTAGCTATTACACCTTCCCCCTGTTCCAAAACCAGGGCCTTAAACTCATATATTGTACTGTCTTTCTATCCTGACTGGCAAGAGATAAATATTGTAACTAATACTATATTCCCAATCTGCAGCTTTCCTCTTACTCCCAAGCTACATATAACTCTCATACTACTTAAGTATCTACTGTCTAAATCCTAACTTATCAAAAAGTGCGAACACCTTTTGATCTTGAGAACTGATCGCCCTATTAACTAACTTCTAGCCCGGAGTGCTCTTCTTTCTGGTCTGTGGTAGACTCCACCAGCAAGAGGTGCATGGTCCTCTAGTTAGCAAGAAGATAGTCCAATGCATACACCTTTGGGCTTCTTGTTTGAACCAATGAAGTAGCTAACTTTGTTATCGAACCTCTCATAGTGTTAGGCGGGAGCCTATCTCAATGTCTTGCAAGATAACTCAGGCCGATAATCTTAATCGTAGACGGAGATTGTCTAGGAAGGCTCAATGATTCAAAAATAGAGGTAGGTAAAGTGATAAAGATTTTTCTAGCGTAAAACTTATATTGATAAGATCTCTTCTCCGTTGCTTGATAATGTTCAAATAGCTCGGGAGGCACCTCAATATTTATATGCCGCATCTGGGTGGTCGCGGGCTACATCTAGTTCTCATACTAACTAAGTACCTACTAACAAACTCCAGCTTCTTATAAACGTGCGAACACCATTTGACCCTGACAATTCTGTTATCTCACTTCGACTCCCGAATCGCAACACCATGATTTTTCCTGACGGTGCTCCCACACATCAGTCCATGTGTTACGATCCATCTTCGTCGGCATGGAGTCTCGTTCACCATTTGCATACGCCGAATGGTCTCCATGATCGAACCAACAAAGGGGCCAGCTTTGTTATCGAACCTCTCAGCATTGCAGACATATTCTGCAACCGACATCTGCGAGGCATAAGATAGACTTGTCACGATAATCGCACCAATAGCTATTATCCCTCCATAGTCATATCGTTATCGTAGGGTTCCGTCAGCATCCTATGGATACTATTGACGTGTGTGAGTGCGGGTATGCCTGATTTCTCAGACTACCTCATGCGACAACACCATTCACTTCTGCGACTTTCATCGCGAGAGCGTGGAGTATAGAATGTGTTGCCTAACCATTGTCCGTAAAAACGTCCCGTTACTTAGTGACCACTTTCGTGACTCTCGTCTTTAGTGTTCAGTAACTTTATACGACGTCGACCGATCTGGCTCGAACCACTTGCATAAGCTCGCCAAGGGTCTTCCCTCATATATCCTGCGAACGGGATCCGGTCGGACGGACGGCCGCGACGTATACGGGGTTACGAAGAGGGCTCCAATGACCATGTCTTTGGTGAGGGGACGCAACCACGGCTGCGTCTGCCGATGTAGCGCCGTCCCAACGCTGGTGCGGGAGGGGGGTGTTGGCTTATCTTTTTTGAACTCAGAATCCTAAGGTAGGGTAACTATAGGTCTTTATTCACTAATGGAAGGCTAAGCCTCCCGGTATGCCTAACACATAGTTCACAGTCAAACACAGTGCTGACATATGCAAGACATAAGATAGACTGGTGTTCGCAATTATACAAATGGTAAATATCGCTTACTATGTCTATCTTTATCAATAGGTATGGGTGTTGAGATATTCTCTTTCCAAGTCGGTGGAATAGTTACGTTGAGATCGTTCTGTTACCTTTGGCTTATGTTCTATACTACAATTGAATATCATCTATAACTTTATGCGACCTCAACCAATTCTGTCCTAAACACTTTCATCAGCTTGCCAAAGGTCTTCACTCATATATCCTGCGAACAGGATCCAGTCGGTCGGCTGGCCGCAAGTATATGGGGTTATGCAAAGGGTTTCAATGACAGTGTCTGTGGTGATAGGACACAACTACTGAGGAGTCAGCCAGAATAGCATCTTCCCAACACTGGTGCCAGAGGGAGGTGTTAGCTTGATACACTTCAACTCAGAACCCAAGGTAGGGTAACTATGGGTCTTTATTCACAAAGGAAGGGCTAACATCTTTCACCTAGCAAGTGATCACTACAGGGTAAATGATCAGCCATGGCAACCAGTGTAAAATGAAACTTATCCTTAATTATTTTTTTAAATAATAGACAAACAACCTAAAAAAATTTTCAGCAGATACTTTGAAATATAGAGAATTAAGCTATATAATTATTCTTTCAAAATAACAAAATCTCTCTCCTGAATAGCAGTTATAAAACTGGTTAAGTTGAATCAAATTACAATTGTGATAGATAATCACAAAGGGCATGAGACAAACAAGAAGTGCTTTGATAAGTGAATAGGGGATTGCACAAGGCCTATACTTTAATATTCAAGTATATTTTCCTTAATATATATCAATTTTTCAACATTATTGTAGTAAATAAGTTGTATATAAACTGTATTCAAATTTCACAAATTTCACAACTTAATATCTGCTGAGTGTTTTAACCAACCCACTCAATACTTCTCATCATACTCAATTATAGCTACCTAAGTAAGTATACACAGTTTAAAGTTATACAGATATGTTTTCTATGATCTGTTATTTGATTATATCAAGAAGCCAGACAAAGTCTCTTAGCTACTTTTTAAGTGTGTAATTATAAGAACTAGGTTTCTGTACTAACAGTGACTTTGCTGATAGTTTCACCAGTATTAAAAGATCAGAGAGTACAGAATATAGCTATTTTAAATAACAAGAGCTGATTAGGTTAAGACTAAAGTAGGTAAGTTCTTAGAAGATAAATTATTCAATATTTCATGTTACAAAGCAAGCAGATGAAATTCATACAACTTGAGACTCTGCCTACTTACTTAGATAATACTATTAGAGTAAATTAAGAAGTACCTGATTGGTTGGTTAACTTAATGAATAGATATCAGGTTGTAAAATTTGTGAAATTTGTACACAGTTTATATACAACTTATTTACTACAATAATGTTGAAAAATTGCAATAAATTAAGGAAAATATATTTAAGTATTAAAGTATAGGTCCTGTGCGATCGTCCTATTGACTTACCAAAGACTTCTTTTTGTCTCATACCTTTTGTGATCATCTACAACAATTGTAATTGATTCTACTTAACCAGTTTTATTACTGCCATCCAGGATGAGGATTTGTTATTTTGAAAGAATAATTACATATCTTAATTCTCTATATTTCAAAGTATCTTCTGACAAATTTTCAAGGTTGTTTGTCTATTATTTATAAAGATAATCAAGGATAGATTTCATTTTACACTAGTTGCCATGGCTGGTCGTTTACCCTGTGATGATTACTGACTAGGTGAAACATGTTAAGTGTCACAAATCGTGACTTAGAAAGATGGTTTCACATGATTAATAATTATTTGTCATTGGTATGTTATATTTCATACTATAAGGTCAACTGACTTATAGTTCTCACATGATTCACAATTGTGTATCATTATTATATTTTGTTGATTAATGACTAACAATTGTGAGTCACAAATGATGTAATGACTTTCAAGTGTAACTCTACTTTGAGTCATAAGTTTCACTCATGTGAGCGCTTTACTCACATGATTGGTTTTATAATTTATTATTGGTTTAGGGTATGTTGTAGGTGACTCGATAAGGGAGTCACCAAGGTTAGGGTTGTTGTAACAAACCAGCTGTCACAAATCGTGACTAAGCAAGGCAGATTTCACATGACGCACACTTGTGTGTCATAAGGTATGTTTCTATGACTCACGATCGTGAGCCATAATTATGTTTC
>Ga0307509_10000812_pt1 | contig 53609 bp, 50 predicted proteins | sample 10_EM_MG_FD_202245 | JGI IMG/M metagenome (GOLD analysis project Ga0307509, IMG submission 202245) | Populus trichocarpa ectomycorrhiza microbial communities from riparian zone in the Pacific Northwest, United States - 10_EM | ecosystem: Host-associated > Plants > Roots > Unclassified | place... | reverse complement strand
TTTTTAATCGAAAATTCGCAAATTTCGAGTCGCCACCCCATACAAATTGTGTCCGTGCACGCCAAGAAACTAGAAATTTCAACTCAGAATTTGATAAAAAAATAGTTGCCAAATGACTCTATTTAGATAACATTTCTACACCATATGCCAACCTCCTACCATAGCTGTGCCGTACAATATTGGACAATATTGGACAATATTGGGAGGGGATCAACCTTTCACTCACCAAACTCATCGAGGCCTGCAAATAGAGCTTGATCGGAGCACCCTGGTCCGACGGCCGGAGTGGGTAAGTCTATGACATGAAGTGGTACCGCCGGCGCGATCCTCCCCCATGAAATCCTAAACCTGTCTCCTCTCCGACCATCCGCTGCCTCCAATTCCTGGTGCATCATACTCGCTGGTATCGCCCACCTCATACCTGTCCACTCCGGAGGGGGGGAAGCTAAACCCATCAAAACCGAAACCTCCACCCACGAGCTCCCTGACGCTCCCACCCTGGATATCCATAGCTCAGCACCGATTCAGACCAAGCATGCACCATGGTGGCGCCCTCACGACCTGTCACTCTCGGCAACAAACTATCCCCTCCCCTTGCCGAGAATATCGCGTTCATTGTGACGCAAGAGTCAGCAATTAAGCAAAGGGAGGAATTCTGATTTTTCTTTTTTCTATACAGTAATACCGTGATACAGTTCTCACACATCAACACGAGCACTAAAACCTAATTATGGGGGCTATTCTACTGGTGCAATGCCGTACTTGTGAGGTAACGACACCCGTAGATATTTGCTAACCGACATTCGGAGTCCTATGATAGCGTTTTATCACAAGTCCGAACCCGCTAATCAACCAAGCAAACACACCAACACCACTGCCGGTAACCCAGTGTCTCCTTAGAAAACGACGCAGGGAAGTACTAGCATGGAGCAAAAAGTGATCGGAAAAAAAGTGGTTGGTGCAACACCACTTTTTTTCCGATCACTTACCCTCACACCCAAGTAGAGTACATGTACTGTACGGCACTGCAGGGCATATCATAATCTTTTTCTTATTATCCCCTTGGGCGGTCGGTCTGAGACAGTAAAATTCGCGACCAGCACGCTAAATATTACCTTATGTCCTGATCAGTCGGGTAGCTAGCTATTTCAGGTTCGGACTTTCTTTAGCTTTCGAAAGCCAGAGTGGCTCAGCATCTTAGCAACCATTTCAATCAATTCCTCACACAGTCCTCGAGACGAGACTAACTTAGCGTCCTGGTCGCGAATTTTACTATCTCAGACCGCCCAAGGGGATAAAAAAAAACCTGTTTTTCAGTTCGAATTCGAGTTCGAAAAACGTTTAACGACGACGTTTCCAAAATTGCCAAGTAATGTTATTCCATAAAAAATATATTAGTTCAGAATGATATCATACCGGGATAGATATAATCCTCAAGAAATCATAGCATGGCATACCGATCAGATGTCAAACTTCTAAGCAAACTCAATTTACAGCTAGTGTCATCTGGGCACTTGTCCAAGTGTCCTCGCAGTTGTGCATATCATTTTTCGAACTCGAATTCGAACTCAAAACAGGGATCAGCTGAAAGTGTCTGGTCAGGGAGGGGGGGGGGGAACTTGTTGAAACATGCTTCTGGCACTACTGTGGTGTAACTCGTACTAGTACTATTGCGTTTTCCTCCCCTTGCATCAAACCTTATCGCACATCTAGACCTCTGACGGCACTACAGTATTGAAGATACCTCCTTGCATCAAACCTTATCGCACATCTAGACCTTTGGTGGCGCTATTGAAGATGGCTCCTTGCATTTATTTCATCCCTCTTTTTCTTGTTCTTGTTGTTATTGTTTTAGCTCGACCTATTGGTCTCGCTCCCAAATAGTTAGATACTTGTAGCCAGGGCTTTTCACCCTTCCCTTTGAGAAAAGAAAAAAACCAGAGAGTTCCGTTTTCTCAAGCAATCAATCAATCAACTTCTTCTTCATATCTCGCATCATCGTTCCATTCTAATTATATTTCCACAACAAAAAAAGCCCTGAAACTAGTAATCGAGTGACTAGCTGTGATAGCTTCTGATGATGCCAGCCAGTAGACTAGTTCTTGTGTGGGGTAATAATTCGGGGGTCTTTCTCACGTGCGATAGAGTACCGTACTATCCCCTGCGGTGTCGAATTTCCCTACGTCGTGCTAAAGAGGCACTAGCAAGATCAGCGTATTTCTCCGATTGGTGGATTCATAGCTGTGTAACGCTATCACATGACTCGGGATGTTGGTTCAGTAAATCTCAACAGGTGCATTACCTCACAACTACGGCTAACATCGCTCTCATCAGGTTTACGGAGGCACAGCGCCTAAGTTTTGTATGTTCCACAAGCGAGGTTTGCTGTCCTTACCCCCCTGTGTAACATACAAAACTTAGGAGCTGTATTATCATACCTCCGCAGTGCTCCTGTGGATGGAAAAAGATCTGCATCACAATAACTTCACCTGAAATGCTTTGATATCACTCGATTGATTGACATAGAAAAGTGGGGAGCTATCATAGTTTTTTAGTTTGCATTTCAGCGTGATGTAGCGAAATTCGGCACTACAATATCAACACTACAAGGGATAATATCCCCAGAGGAAGGCAAGAACATGCGGTATTATATCGCGCGGAACAACTCCCCTCCCCCCGTCTAAGTCTGGTGGCTTTTTTTAATTTTTTAATTTTTTTAAAAAGCACCTTACGATAGCTCCTCGGAGAGGGCGGGGAAACCTCTAAAATCTTCTCCAGGTAATCCCGTCGATGATATCAGTTGATATTGCGAACAGCCACCAGCAGAGCACGCACAACAGCTACACCACACTACCACCACGCAAGGAGAAAACAAAAAAACCTCCGTGCACCGATGGGAAGGGGGGTTTTCTATCTAGCCACCTCCGGGCTCCCCAAGTGGAGCAGAACGGATCACCACCCACCCCGCCCGGCACAACTGGGAGAAAAAAGAGATTGCCGACGTCTCCTGTCCGGCCGTTTTCGGCAGAGTCCTGCTTTTTATCGAGTGCTGACTTGGGGATCGATTTCATGGTTGGGGGGTGGCTTGTGCTTACCTACTCGAGTATTGGCCCTCCTTTTGTGATATGATATTTCCGGCGAGATGCAGGTTTAGTTGGTGCTGTGCTATGCTTCCGGGCGCTGGGGGAAGAGTTTCGGGCTTTGCTACTGGTGTGGTGTGTTGTTTAGGTTGGGTGGGTGAATGTTTTTTATTGCTACAATTAGGGGGCGAGATTAAGGGGGGGAGTTCTTTTTTATTGGTTACGAATGGTGCTAGAGCTTTTATTATTATTATTATTGTTGCTATTATGATTACAAGTCATGGAATTGCACGTGTGGCCGTATGGTTCGCGATAGCTTACTGTAGACAGATATCTGAAGTGTGTGTCTTGTTTGTCTAGTAGTAAATACTACTCTCCTTCCTTATGCGGGAGCGGGCGAATGAACAATCGCTAACAAAACTTTGTAGAGCACCACCTCCTCTCTGCTGTATCGTTGTGTTTCATTTGGTTCACTCGTTGCGAAAATTGTGGTAACTAGGGTTAGCTTAGAATATAACTTTATTCCTTGCTGCTTATACATGATTGGACCAAGAAGAGAGTTGCGGAAAAGCCTTTTTTCCTTTGTCCGTCCAAAGAGAAGAAAAATAGGGTGAAAAAAATAGGAAAAAGGAAAAGTCACTCCTGATCCAGAAAAACCCGATGATGGTGGATTCTTATCCTATCGTTATGCTAATAGTTACGGTGGCGGGGATGGTAATGATGCTGAAAGCAGGAAGAAGGGAAAGAAGGAAAAGAGAGGGATATAATAAGGACAAGAGAGCAAAATGCGCAAACAAGAGGAGTATTGCCAAAACGCTTCAAATAAGAGTAGAAAAATAGTGCGAAAATTGGAAAAAATGTGGTGAGTTGCTGCGGAGGATATACTCGCCAGCGTTGTAATCCTCCTCATGGGTGGGATTGTAATCATAATCAAAGTTTGAGGCAAGGTTAGGATCCATGCCGTCTCTGATCAAGGTCTCGCGCCTTTCGATGGCATTTCTGACAGCTTCTTCCTCTTGTTGTCGAAGCTGCATTTCGTCTGGCAGTACGTGCTCAATCTCCCCCGTCTCCATCCACTCCATCCCCTCCATCTCTATTCCCATCCCCATCTCTTCCATTTCCTCTGTCACTTCCTCCGCTACTTGCTGAGTCTCTTGTGTCTGGCCCGGTTCCCCGGGGCCTCCCATGTTTTCTACTTATTAGGGCTTGATAACTTAATCACAAGGGTAAACTACTTACCTGTAACAACGGCATCTGACTCGGACTCAGACTCGAACCAAAACTCAGACCCTGAGTCAGACTCGTAATCCGGTTCCTCGTCAAAATACCAATTGTTAGGTGCATTAGACAGATCAGGATCAAATATGTCAACCTGACCGAGGTCAGGCGTTGGGGGCCGAGGAAGGTGCTACGAAAGTGTTAGTATTCTATAGCTCATCACGATGGATAATTTGCGCACTCACCCTCATGAACACGTTGAAGCCGTTCGGCCGCCTCAACATTACACTGGCTGTTTTTTTCCGGGTCCCTGTTAGCATGGCGATCCTAAGGGTAGATTTGAAAAGCTAGTGAATGGATGGGGTAATGTTTTACTAAAGTATTCGGGGCCGTTTGGATCCGGTGTTTTCCCTTGGTTCATCCATGCTGGAACACCCCTGGTGGGCGGGGGAGTATTCCACTTGAAGCCCGGTAAATCGGGTTCGCCGTGCGCGAGCACGTTCCAGCATTCGACTGCGACTGACTTCGGCCCATTCGGCCCTCCATGGACGCTCATTCCTGTCTCATCCCTTGCGATGATCGATAGCATTGACAGCATCCATCGTGAGGTCTCACTCCAACTACAACCACCAGCTAGGTTAGCAAGGCGAGGAAAGCTTGAAGAAGAAAGGAAGACTCTCCACTGAAGCCGATGAAAAGGGAGTTAATTTACTTATCGACGTCTAAGGGTATATCTAGGGCTGCATCCTCTGCCTCCCACCTGGATACTGTGTTGTTCCAAGCGATTCCGTAATGGAACCAGTGCCACCAACCATAGGCCCTGACTCGAAGGAAGTCATCTGCCCAGTAGTGGCATACGAGCTTTGCTCTGTTCATGCTGTGGTGCTCGGCAAGAAGTCTTTCGCGGATGGCTTCCAACGCATATGTGAGCACTTGGGTGGGGGTCCAACCATCGAATGTTGTTGGGTCGCCTAGATCAGTGCCCAAGAGTCTCCTAACGGCTATGGACGACTCAACACGGCTAGACATGGTGGGGAGATCTGAGATGTCAAATTGGGAAGACATTGCTTGGGATAAAGATGTGGGTAGTTGGGTTTGTAAAGTAGAGGATAGTAAAGGCGTAGGTTTTTAAGGTGGCAAGTAGAAGAGCGAGGGTTTGTATGAATGGTGAGGGGGAGAAAAGGAGAAGGGCGGAGAGGGGCCTCCTTTTATTCTCGAAATGGAGAAATGGGGGGGGGGGAATATGCCAGCGAATAGCGATAGTCGAGCCAGAATGAAGCTTCAATGAGCCCCAAATAATTCATCTATGCTAAAGGGAATTCTAAAATGCTTGTTTCTGGATCTACCAAGTTAGTAAATAGTACGAAAAATCTTTTCATCGCCCTTGGAGCTGTGGCAAAGCGAGCAACCAAAACATTGTGACCATTTGTAGCTACTGACTTTTACTCGTTACGGACCTCCAGACCTCCGTATCTGCCTGTAAAATAGTTTAGTAAAGGTAAAGTATCATCGTGGTACGTTAACTCTTTTCAGGAGTGCCAAGCTTACATGAAGCTGCCAAGTAAGCTAAGTTTTCCCCGCTTCATTAACTTTGAATACCACTAGTATATGATACTCGTACTTAAAGGGCCTGCACTCGTGCTCATACACTTGGTTGATTGGCTTATTCTTGTGCCCCACCACCACCACGCCCACCTCATTTTACACTGCTGGCAATGATTTGCTGTTGCCAAGCTATCGCAGGTTTGCCCCACCATTATCGAATTTTCTGAAAATAGTTGGTTTGATTGCTCACTTGAAAAGCCAGGGCGGTCGTTCGGGGGGTAGGCTGCCCCACCCCCCCTCCTCCTCCCAACTTTGACAATTCTGGAGAGAGCGTGGCTGCCGGTGACTCGAAGGGTGACCCTCTCCTTTCAAAATGCCTCAGACTACCCTCAACTTTGCCTACCGCACTCTAATCCCCTCCCCGTTGACTTTCGTAGCTTCTTTGCTATGATGCCGTATTTGAGACTTGCCGCGGAGCGAGCGGCACTACTGGTAAGTCACGACGTTAAAAAAAACTCTAAAAACTTACAAAACTTGCTGCGCAAGAGCGGCATCCGTTGCGATACCACTAATGCTCTTATCCACAGATTTTTTTCAGGAATCTCCGCCGACACCTAGCCTCTCAGGTAGTACTACCTGCCGATCGGTCTCATACGAGGAGAAGTGTTTGTTCGTTTCGTTATCATCGTGGGTATGATACCGTGCAAGTTTTTTTTGATCGGGAATTGCCCACCGCAAAAACTGGCAAGAACCGTCGTCAGGCGCTAGGCACGTCCAAATAAGATTTTTACCCTAGTTTTTTCTCGAAATCGCAATGAGACGCCATACGCCAACTCTTTGTACCCAGGACTAGGCCTTTCAAGGCTCTTATTCTGGCGCAATCGTAAGTCTCGCCTCAGCCGCTTCTTATTTCAACGTACTTAGCGCCTGACGGTTCTTGCCAGTCTTTGCGATATCATACTATACTCTACTTGGGAACCGCTTTTACCGCGCCCTGCGCCGGCGTGAAAAATTCGATGGTATCATACAGTACTGAACGATATGCTAGGGAAATCTCTGATGACGACCCCTCCCCCTCCCTCCCCCTGAATGACCCTTTCTTCGGACCCTGGTCTCGTGCGATATCGGTCGTGACAAGCTTCATTCAATTACGTGTACCGGCGGCTGGGCGAAATCGAGTGGTGGACTCATCTCCCACTCGCCCGTGAAGTCTTGTTTTTTCATGGCGTTTGGGAAGCGCTTTCACCACCATGTCTCTGAAAGTTTGTGCTTCCGCTGGTTTGTTTGTTGAGTTATTGGCGAGCTATTGGCATGTGATGATTGTAGCAGGAAAGGTTCCAATCGGCTGGATGGCGCAACGGTAGCGCGTCTGACTCCAGATCAGAAGGTTGCGTGTTCAAATCACGTTCCGGTCATTACCCATTCTCTTTATCCTTTTTTGCTTTTTTTGAATGTTTGTTTGCTAGCTCTCCTCTCCCCCATGCTATGATAAATGATTCGCAACTGTGATATGCGCTTAAAGGGTGTACCAAGGGGTGCATTTTTGCAATGCCTCTATTCAGTCCGGGCTATAGTAGGGGTTATAAATGTCAAAAATCTTTTCTAGAAGCCCGTCGTTTAATTCCCAATAGTATAACTTATTTCTGGAATTTTAATCACTGATATATGTATATTCTATGATGGGAAATATTATTAGAAAAGCATCATAATTCTGTCCTCTCATAAGATAGGCAGAAAATAAAGGTTAAAATTAAGCTACACACGACAAAAAAACTGGATGTTGGAGGGAGTTGGACGTATCTCGGAATTTATTTTTTGCCATTTACAACCCTTTACCCTGGCCAAATAAAAGCATTATAAAATTGCACCCCCTTGGTATCATACACCTTTTAACACACATCGATATATGATATCCCAAGTCTAGAACAACCATCCCTCTCTCTAACTTCCCCGCCCCGCCCCCCACAACCCCGTAAAGCAGACCATGCGGAGGAACACAAGGTAACAACACAAACCAATTATCTGCGTAATCCTCCACTCGCTCCTAGCACAAACCCAAAGCAGCCCAGAACAAAAACAATTATCTTCTTCCTCTTCTTCGCTGCCCATCTCCCCCCCACTACGCCCCCCCTCTCCTCCCCCTCCCCCTGTTCCACCTTTCCACCCCCCGCTCAACAAAAGCACCACTAACAAAACAAACAGGCAAACAACCATAAACACTCCCGAACAGCCAAGCTTCACATTACCAAACGATCCAAGCACCCAGCAACAAAACCAAAAAAAAAGAAAAAGGGAAGGAAAATCCCCTATATTTCTTGTTTCCTTCCTTTCGGAAATTGCCGAGCAACAACCATCCTAGCCCAAGTGAACTAGGTATGCCTATCGCAAACCTTGTTCCCCGCAAGCAAACAAACTCTTTTTACTCTTCTTCGATCGCACCGGGTGGGTGAGGTGGTGGGAGGGAGGGAGGGAGGGAGGGTTAGTCGACCTTGTCGCTGTCTGCGTGTTTGTCGACCTTCCAACCCCCACAGAAATGAATGAATGTCAGAGAAAGAGGAGGAAGGGAAGAAAAAGACAGTGAGGGGGGGAATGAAGGAATGGAAATGACGCAACCAGAAAGGAAGAAGGCAAAAGCGATGAGGGAAGGATAGGAAGAAGCAAACGGAAGAGATGGGGGACGAGAGCTGGAAGCCGGTATGATAGCCCCCTTTTTTGATATCTGTACTATCATCGTGCCCCGGTCGTGATCCCCGGCCTCTTCCATTCGCGCTGTTCTTGAGGGGGGTAATCTCAGTGAACGGCGGGCGGAGGGGGGGGGGTTGTTTTAGTCTGTCCTTTCAGCCTTCACCTTAAGGTACTCACACCCCCGGCACCCCGAAAACCCCGTCAACAACAGCGGCGGGACGATGCCTGCTTCTCCCCTCTTTACCTCACTGCTTTTTTCGTCTGCCTGCCTGCTTGCTTGTTTGGTCGCTCTTTCGACCGATGAATCAAGCAAGCAGGCAGACAGACCAAACCTTCTTTTCCTTTCTTAAGTTGACGTCGGGTACTTGGATCGTTTGGAAATGTAAGGCTAAGTAGAAGGGAGTGGTGATGGTTGGGGGAGAAAGGAAGGGGAAAAAAAGCTGCGGATTGACTTGGTGATGTATTATATACTTGGGGAAGTGCTTAGACAAAGGGAAGTCTTTCTTTCTTTCTTCCTTCCTTTTTCTCTCCCCCTCTTTCTTTTCTTCTTTTGGTGTATGGGTATCCTGCAGAGTATCGGTACTGTACTCTCTGTGTTGGTATCGGTGTGGTAATGCTACTGTGGGAGTACCTCGACATACCCCACTCGACTAGTGTGTATGTACAGTACCTGTAGATGTATCTAAGGGGACACTGCATGTATGGAACTGCCGCAGTAGCTACCTGGTTGGTTTCTGCGGGCGGGCCTTTCTCGAGAACTGCATGATTTGTTTTGAATTAATTACTCAACTACAAATACTCGTACTGCTCAGTCCCGTGAGTGCCGCACAAAATATTCCGACCCACACCTGGCCGGCCAAGCACGGTACGACTGGTGGGCCGGGTCTAGATTCACGCTGGAAGGGCTTAGTTCGGAATCCGCACACAACGAGTACTATATTATGATGCAACAGGAAGATCCGGACGAAAAGCCTAACCGCCAACAGTACAGTGGCGTTTTCTCGGAATCTAACTTGTAGTAACATTTTATTTTAATGACTACCTAAACTAAGAATGGAGTTGTGCTCTCGAAAAAGTGAAATGAAGACGGGGGTGGCGACTGTATCCCGACTTAAGGTCTCAAACGCATCGGGTCTCTAGGAAATGCACTCGCACGTCTGATATTTCCAAGGCCCAACCACAAGAAAACAACCCTCTCGAGGCCAATCCCACCACCTGCATGAGGGGGAGCTCCATACCTAAAGGCGTCAACGTAGTCCTCCAGACCGGGAGCCTTGGGGTCAATGCCGAGGGATGATATGCGCTCAGCAAGGAACTCGCTGTTGTGCACCCTCTGCGCGCCAGAAAGGATTTCTTCGCCTCGCATGAAGAAGTCATAGGAGTTGGAGTAGTTGGGGTCCTCTGGGTCAGGCATAGTGTAGAATGGTCTTACCTGTTTGTTTTACAAAGAGGGAAAAAGTGGGAAAAAGTGTCAGCCGGGCCAGGGAGGAAGAGAACTAGATGGGGTGGGGGGGAGCGGGGGTGAACGAACTGCGAGAGGGAATTTGTCTAAGATGTAAAAGTCTTCGTCATACACCTCGGCGACCAACCTGCCGAGAGCGCGTTCCATTTCCGTGCTGAGATCTTCTAGGTCTGGAACGTCGTGCCCCGCATTTCGGAGCATTTCTATCCCTTGCTTGAAGGTCAGGCGCAGGACCCTCCCGTCCTTTGGAACCTTGAACTCCTCGACGGGATATTGAGCTCGGACGATAGCTATCTCCTTCGAAAAGCGCTCCTGCAAGCCTGCGAAAATGTAGACGAATAGACCTTCGAGCACCTCGACCACTTCATGATAATGCTCCTCGAACGCCATCTCTAGGTCCAATCCGGTAAACTAGAGATACGAAGAATCGTCAGCTCGCACAAGAAAAAGAAAGAAAAACTTGCTTGAGGGAAATACGTGGTTCAAACCTCAGTCATGTGTCTATGAGTCTGGGAATTCTCAGCTCGGAAGACAGGGGCAATCTCAAACACACGCTCAAAGTCGCCAGCGATAAGCATCTGCTTGTACAGCTGCGGGCTCTGTGCAAGATAGGCATCCTTGTTGAAGTACTGGACTTTGAACACGTTGGAACCACCTTCGCTGGCAGCTGCAATTAGCTTGGGCGTGTGGAACTCGACAAAGCCATGCTTGAGTAGGTACTCCTTGAAGAGCGTGCAGACACCTGATGAAATCTTGAAGATTGCTTGATTGCTTAAAGTTCTTAGATCGATGACTCTGTTGTCCAACCTAGTAACTAGGGAAACAGTAGCGGCGCCCGCTTCAACCTCCCTAAGGCTTCTGCTAGCGTCGTCGAACTGGATGGGTAGCATGGGCTCTGCCTCTGCAATGACAAAAAGTTTTGTGATATGCACCTCTACATCAGACAAACTGGCGGAGGTTACCGGCTCAGGAGTCTTTGTGATTTTTCCATGAACTAGAACAATGCTCTCAAGATTGACACCAGACGTCCACTTGACCATCTGCTTCGATACAGTGCCCTCCTCATTGGCGGTGAGAACCCCCTGAATGGAGTCACACTGCTGACGGAGAACAACAAAACACATCTTCGCCCCTTGTGCTCTAGCATTCTGGAGCCTAGCACGGAACACAACCTCCGCCCCGTCGTCTGCCGCGGTCAATTCGGAGAGCTGGATACGCTTGGTGCCTGAGCGTTCGGTTGATTGGATCATCGGCTTGATTCCATAGTTCTCAGTTGCGTGGTCAACGTTTGCGGCCTCACGGGCGGCCCTCTGCTCTGCTTCCAGGGCTGCGCGTCTGGCCGCTTTCTCTGCTTTCTCCCTCTCCTTCTGAAGCTTCTTGATGGCGGACTTGGAGAGTGGCTCCCCGTCGGGGCTAACACAAGAGTCAACGACCAATCGTGGTATGTTTTCTGGAGGGTGAGGGAAGGACATTACCCCGTGGGAACATTTTCACTTGCATCACCTTCAGCAACGGAGAGGGCAGCTGTCTGCTCAGTTGGAAGCTCGGAGGAAGACATTTTGTGAATATTTGTTTGAGGTGTTCGCTTGAGAAGCTGAGGAATCGAAAGACGTTTATTGTGAACAATGTAGATACCGTTTCCCTCTTTTTTTCGTGAGTCAACCGAAGTCTTCTATTCTAAGGTGGGGCCATTTGCGGCTTGGCGCGGGGCTTGGAGCCTCATGATATCGTAGATGAAACCACCAAAACAGAAATGTTTTACTCCTAACATCCAAACTTAATCCTAATAATTACAAGAAAGTTCTGAAGACTAGCGAGTGAGTTTGTAAATAAGAATCCGCGATCAATTCAAGTGTGCTAGGAAGTCAAGTCCTCTCTCTACCGGTATTCTTTTGGGAAGCCGACCGGCGAGCCCAATGAGCACTTTTTCAAGCAGAAATCATCATTGACCCTCACGCTAATTCCGGCCAACGAATCTTTAGATCCTACATTCATCGGAGAGAAGTATCTTTCAGCAATCCGGAATGATGGCTAGTAACAAAGATAGCGAGAATGCCCTGGAAGTATGATAATTGCTGTCCTGTGAGAAAGGCATGGGCATCCTCGAGTCCCCTGGGTTATCCTCTGCTGTAGCATACAGTGCTGTGTCTTGCCAAAAAGTAGTATCATAGCAACGGATGCGAAGCACAGCACACTGTCTTCAGGTATGGATAGTGGTGATACTGCCAACCCAGTTTACTGGCGACCTGTTTAAGGTCAACTTGTTAGGGTGGACTCACCTATGAGGTCTCATGGCCATCGAGGAAAAGATACCTTCTTGCAGGTAGCACAATAGTCCTAATGCCGGCGGCATTTGGCATAGTTTGCAGGAGGTATCTGGGGTCTTCAGTGAGGTTCAAAGGTAGGGATAAATGCCAAACTGAATAAAGGTATGCCGCAGAAATGAAGCCGTATTTCTCGGAGTGTCATTACGACAATCCCCTATCGCACGAGCTGTCCTTTTGCTTCGTAAAAAAAGGCTCAGCATTCTATCGCTGTCAATGCTGTATCTTCTCCATTCTCGTTAACTTTGTGGACTAAGCGACACACACTTGTGCGGCCAAGTTGAAGTTGGACACCTAAGGTGGCGATTCTCATAAGAAGCTTCCAACTTCGACTCAGGCACGCTACCAGTTGGACAGCTCCGAAAGCGCTTTCCCTCCACCCTCAGTGCACTGCGTAACTGCGTGTAATACCTCCTCGACAGAAGGTTTAACTATGTATGCTACGATACTTTCCAAAGGGGATCCACCTCTGCCGGCTTCCAAGCCCCTCTTGTCCTGAGAACTTCAACCCTCCCTCTCCACATACTTTCGAATACCTACCATAGGGATGTTCGAAGTTCCGGGCAGGGTACAACGACTAGGTACTCTACCGCCCACTTTCTTCACTAAGGGAGAGATTTCAGGCCTCCATTCTCCCAAACCCGCACACAATTTCTCCGGGAAGGTATGCCTCGGTTACTGAACTCCCCCCCCTCCCCCCCCAAAAAAAAACAGTTCAGATGTGCAATCACAGGTAGTTGACCTCTACAATACAGGATCAATTACGGTCGAGATGGAATGGTGGGAGAGTTAACAATCAGGTGAAGCAGCGTAACTCGGTTGCGCACTCAGAATTTCACACGTTTCTTGAAATGGGGGACAGTCTTTCAATCTCGATTCCCTGTTTACAGCACTTTGCAAATATTCTGTCCAAGATGTGGGAAAGGAGTTTGAATAAAAGTGTGACGAAATATTTCCTACTACATATACCAATTGCAGTAAGAGTAGATGTTGTTTGGAAAATTAGAGCGAGTGAGTGGGAGGGCCTTGTATCATACTCGAGGAAGTGTCTTACTCTCGCTCCATTTCTCCCAATACATATCCTTTTATCATGATTGGCATAGTGCATGCTAGTTTACCCCATTCACATTTAACAAAAAAAGAAGAAGCTCGTTTCCTACTCTTCGGACAAAACATTTGCAAAGCGCTATAAAACTCACTTAGGTGCGCAAACTTGGAATGAATGAAAGCCGCCACGGCATCATACTGTATCACCACTCCAATACACAAACACTGATATCAATTGAAATGAAAGCCTGCAAGCAAGCACTGCGGCACGGCCCCCTCCATTCCTCCCTCCCTCCCTCCCTCTGGACACCCCTCCAAGGAAGAATTAACCTTCCCAACAACAGAAAGCCGCCCTTGTCTCGCTCACCACGTTTCGAACCTGCTCGGATACATGTACTCGAGTATTGGTCAACCTGCCAGACCGGCAGATGTATACTGTATGTATTGGTTTTATACCCCTCCTTACTTGTACGAGTAGAATCAAGGGAGGGATCACAAAGCCTACCCCCCTCCCAATAAGTTGCAGGCTCAGCTTAAGCTGCATGCGGGTCACGGCTAGATAGCGCCCGACCGTCGAGAGACAAAAGACTAATCCTGGGGCTGCAGTACTATCGATGCTTCCTTTTTTCACTGCTCAACACGCGCGTGTCCCGAGATCATCGAGCCCGCCCGCAAGAATAAGCGGCCCTTGACACTCTGCGTGATCGATTGATCGATCGAGGTTTTTTTCTCTTTGTTTTCCCACTATTTGCTCTACCATGCTATGCCACGGTTAGCGTTGTTGGCACTTGAAGTGCCTTGTGCCATGCCAATGTGCCCGGCACGGCACAACGATGTGCCAGAGTTTAGTGAGATTAGCTGATGGCACAACCTGGCACAATTCCATTATTGTAGGCTTGTTTCTGTTATTGAGGAAGCAAATATTCATGTTCTTCAGCACAGTGAGAACTCAGAAGGATTGGAAATGAGGGATATTCAATATTAATTGGGCTTGTAGATGGTTTCTTTGTTTTTTCTTCTTAAAAAGTCATTTTATTTGTACTAGTACATGTATTGCCTGGGCACTACATTGTGCCGTGCCCGGCACATCCATCTGAAAGGTTGTGCCATGGCACAAACTCTGGCGACTTAGTGCCAACAACGCTAGCCACGGTACTTGTTTACTGGAAATGGCGCTAATGCAAAGGACCAGCATGTGGCGTAATTTTGAGGGGGTGGCAAGGCAAGCGAATATAAAAAAGAGAGCAAAAGATAGTTAGATGGTTGATTCATCTTGGTTAATTTTCAGTATTTGTCATAACATGATGGCCTATTGGTTCAAAACCCTATTTACTACTCCAAAATCTCTAGTATTGGTAGTTGTTGTCACAAGAAGGTTGGATGACTCCTTGGTGAGGCTGAGTATCCACAGAGCCATGGCGGTGGCAACTCGCTTTTCTATCTACTTTGGCAATAGCGCCATTTCCAGTATAACCAGTTTTTGCGGTACTCGAGTCCTCGAGTAGTTATCCGCTGCACGGTGCGGGTCCTCGCAGCCAATTGTCCAGCTATGTGAGATGGGTCATACAGAACACAACAGACACAAACCTGACCCGCCACCACCAGCACCGCTTCCGGCATCTTACAGTATAATATCAGGGGGGGGGGTATATTAATGTTTCGCCGTCTACGGTACTCGTGCCGGCATTGTATTCCGCCATACTCGCAATGCCAGGGCGATTTTTTTAAAAAAGGACTACTATTGCATATGTACTACCAAAGCCCCTTTCGTTTGGATCTAGGCATTACGAGTGCTTGAGAGAGTGCATACACCATCAACACTCACTTGCAAGAGGAGGAAGGCGGAATTCCTTTTGGCGCACAAACTTACCGCACTGTACGCTAGTCCACGCGGGCACCGCAGTGTCACCACCACATCCAATTGATTGCGATAGCCAACTCCATCGTCAAACTCGATCTCTCGCGCGGGAAGTGAAGAAAAGTGAAGTTTGGCGTTTAAAGAGCAAACAGACTGGACAAACCTTGTGAGACAGTATGGCAGCCCAAGTGATGCATGTTGTGATAACCCCCTACTTTTGGTGATCGTGCGGTCAATGGAGGCGGGAGGAGAAAATAACAAGATTGGATTGTCATTCGGGCTCGAGTGATATGGTATGACATGCTCGTTGCCCCCCTCCCTCCTCCTTCTGCCTTCCGGCCTAATGTGATATGATGATGGTAATGGCACGCCCGAGAACAGAATCTGAGAATTTATTTTTGTAATAATACACTGACAGATGACGCCGGTGGAGTATTCTCTCTCTAGTGGAGCACAGGGTATGTAACCGTTTGCAAAGTTTGCAGAAGACGTCAAAACATTCTACCCCTCCTATCACAAATAGACAAGTGATGAGAAGAGAGTGGAGAAAGGAAACAATAAAAACGCAAGAAGGGATAAGAGTGAAAAAATATGATAGGAAAACAAGCGCCATCTTTGGTCCCCATTCCCCCACGCCTCAAGAAAAAAAGAAAAAAAAAAGAAATTGCCTAGAGTAAGCACAGAAGTGGGAAACATGCTCGATTGAATACGCATCAATCCGTATGGCAAACAATGAACCGGGATTTCCATATCCACGCTCCTTTATTCTTGCAATATCGATTGTTAGAACCAAATCAAACACGGTAGAATTTTAAACATTGAAGGGGCGTAAGAAAGGGGGGAGAAAGGGGGAAGAAAGAAGAAAAAAACTAACATCCACACTCGCACATGAGATGCATCACCCATTGGATCTCCTTTCTTGTTGGTGGAGGAAGAGTAACGCCTACTCATCCTCCTCGAATCCATTCAGCCACCCTCTGAATGCCTCGCACTGGTTAGAGTAGTCGTTCTCAAAGATCCATACGCCGGCACCTGTCTCGCCCTTTTCCTCCGCTCGTGTTTCCAAGAGCTCGTTGAGGTCCACCACCATGCGCTTCGAGTTTTCCCTCCACCCGAGCTTATTACGTGCGCGGACCACGCGCAGCTCGCTCAAGCGCTCTTCGGCGACCGCGATGAAAACGTCATCCGGAGTAATCTTTTTCTCGACGCCAGGGTTGCCGGAGGAGTCCAAATTGAGCCAACGAAGTGGGTGCCCTGCCGGCGAATTCTCTTCCTCGAATAAGTGCCCTGATACATAGTCCACAGCAATGGTGAGCTTCTTCAGGTGTGGGCAGATGATGAGCACTTTGTCGAGGGCATTGAATCCTAGGCAAGGGATATGATAGTTAATGCTCAAGACGGTGAGTTGGTGTGACGCCTTGTTTAGTAAGTGCTTGATCGATGAGTCCTTGACGAATGGGCAATGCGCTATCTGCAGCTCATGGAGGGTTGATGGAACACGGGTATTGGTCAAGAATGAATTCTCAATCCCTCCCGCGAGTGAGATGCACTTGAGGCGGGGCGGCCAGTTGAACGCTAACTTACTGCCATCGGATATTGAGGATGGGGGGAAATAGAGAGTCACTAGATGGGGAAGGTCTTGAATATACCGGAAGAGTGTCTTGAGCTCAATTGATTGCGAGACGAGAGACAAGTCGAGCAGACGGAGCTGCTGGCAGTTTCCCACAGCTACCAATGCGATGTGTCCAAAGGCAGTCTGCGGGGCAACAAATTCTTCCAGTGACCCGTGAGTACGGCGCAAAAGTCTCGCAAGCAACGATGGACGGCTATCATGGACAATACGAGACAGGTCGATACGCTTCACCAGCCCAACAAATTTTGAAGTCTTGAAGGTGCCGGGGGAGACAGTGTTTACAAATTTGGTGTAGTTTACCGATGTGATTTTCGGATAACGGTACCTGTCGGGAGAGAAAACCAGAGTTCAAATCAGCATTCCGGACCGACTGCCTATCGTCAGATTTCTCGCGGTTTCTCGCAAAGAGCGGGGCTTACAGGTAAGGAATGGTGGCAAAGTACCACTGCCGATTAATCAAGCACACGCGAGCCAGCGTCTTCTGGGCTCGTGGAGGGATACAGTCTAGGATTAGACAAATCACCTCGTTAGGTAACGAGAGGGACGAAGGTTTAGTGGAGGCTGGAGGGGTGGTGTCGAGGATCAAAGACTCCTCTTGGGAATTTAGAGTTCCCGGCTCGGAGCTGTGCATCGCAGCGGGGTGATCGGCCGGGAGATTTGAGGATTGCAGTCAACCGAGTGGCGGATTAAGCGGTAGTCTTACTTGGGAGGGCAGGGAAAGCAACTACAGTACTCGAGCAGGGAAAAAGTGTGGAAGAATGCTCCACAGAAGGAGGAGCAAGAGAAGGTGAGAGCAGAGAAGATCCGCTCGAGAAGGCACAGATGAATAGAGGAGTGGAAAGTTAGCACGCCCTAACTTGGCCTACGATCTCATCTTTAGGGCGAGGGCGAATAAACGAGGGCGGCGGCCAAGGAGGTATAATGTAGTACGATATAAGTATAATCTGTACCTGATACCTCCTTCCTTTTAAATTCTGTATGATACTTATAAGAACTCCATACCAATACTCGAGTACTGTACATTTCTAATCAGCCTCGAGATTTTCACAAGATCTACTCGTAATTCAACTTAAAAGATATAAAAAAAAGCTCGGCCTCAGGAAAGAAAACTGATCCAACTATGATATCAGCAAAGTTACTCCTATTTTATATCTTGTAAAACAGCTTCCTTAGGTTCGTGAAGTAAGAAACTTTTAGGTAAACTATGTCAAGATCTTCCATCTGCTCGAGTACCGATACTGTTGGCATTATCACAGTACTGTACTGTACCCGTACTGTACCGTCACTTAGCACACCATGCTCGTCTAGCTGAATTTCACCGGCGGAAAATAGTATGAACTTCTCCCAAAATCACCAAATCCCCAATTACCACTGGTAGCATACCGGTAGCTGAGCCAGATGTTTTATTCCTCTCTAATTGCTATACTGTATAAGAGATTCTTCCAAGCTGCTTCTTTGCACAAGTAGTAGCCGGATCCTGTTTGACTTAGGCAAGGTTACGGTTGCGCCCAGGTTCAAGATAGGGACAACTCACGCTTTTGGCCTTTTGTTTCATCGCTAGGTTAGTCATCTGCTCTGGGCACTTAGGCTTCCCTTCGCAAACTTACCTTCTTCTCACAACACCCAACGACTCTTCGAAGAAGAAAAAAGAACACAATGACGAAACGCAAGAAGAGAGGTCAGAACAAAGGCAGGAATCCCCAGAATAATAACGGGGCCGGCAGCAGCTACAACAATTATCACGATAACGGAGCCAACAAGCGTCCCCGTTACGACCCCGGTGGTACTGGCAATAATAATAGCGGTTTCGACTTTGATGCCAGCAAAGGTTACATCGACCCTGCCACAGGCCAGCGCGGCGCGTTTCCCGGTCTTGAAGGTGAACCGGATGACTTTTACGGTCCTGCAAATGACGGAATGGATTACTTGCGCATGGTTAGGTGAGCAGCGAGACCCCGTTCGTTGGAAACGCGTTGATGAGATGGAAGTGGTAAGATAGCTGAGTGATAAGTGTAGGTCTGAAGCGAAGGGTGTTCCGACATTGCTTGTCACGGGTCAGAAGGTCAGAAGACCGCCGCCGCTTCCCACTCTCCGGTCTAATATCCTTAATTACGACGACGACGAGCCCGAGGTTATCGAGCAGGTGGTCAACGAGCTAGAGGAAGGGGAAGTTGTTGAAGAGCAAGAGGAGGAAGATGATAATAATAATGATGAGGAGGAACAAGGCTGGTATAACGATGGAGCCTATACCGCCGCTATGGACCCGACTATTGCTACCCCTCTAACCGAACCGCCTGCTGCCCTCTCGCTCTGGCATAATGCTCTTCTCACATCCTTCCACTCTGTCCGCCAGAGTCTGCACGCGAACCCGCCTACCCCACTACCGCTAGCCGTGTCGCCAAGTCTTCCCGTCCGCAAGCAACGCTCTTTATGGCAGCAGCATATCTTCAACACTCGTCCTACCCCTAAGGAGCTCTGGGGAATCGATCAGCAGACGGTACTAAGACTCTTGAAGTGGTTGACCCAACGCATGTCTGAGATAGCAAAGCACCAAGGTGGGAGATGCTGGTCCCAGTGGCTGTGGGGGCTGTTAGTGAGGCTTGACGATTGCTTGACTGCGGACGAGACTAGCATTGTGAGAGAGCTAGGGAAGCGATGCCTCATCATTAGGGAACGTATGGCGATTTCCTTGCAAGGAGGAAGAGTTCCAGATGACCAGAGAGAGGAGGAGGGAGATGAGGAGGGGGGGGGCGAATATGATGAAGATGAAGAAGGGAATGAGGGAGTTCAGGAGTTCAATACCGTGCAAGGCGGGGACACTGTAGCCGCAGTGGCTACCCAGCAGCCCGAGCAGACTTTAGGCTCTCCCGCCACTCCCAAGGTTGAAGAAATTGTCGAGTCTGAGGCAACTCCCCAGCATGGGGTTACCCTAGAGTCCATACCACCCCTCCAGGCCGAAAAGCATGCAGAAACCGAAGAAGCCGGTGGATTAGGACTTGCCTCTCGGCTTAGGGCAGCTTTGCAGTCGGCTAGAGAGCGGAAAGCTCAAGAAGAGCCCCCCCAACCAGGACAGAAACATCAGTCAAAACCTAACGCGCCGGCATTGCAAACTGTAGACACCCTTTCACAATCGGATACCCTTGGCGTTCTTGACATGGTTATCTCCCTAGTAGGTGACTTTTACGGCCAAAAGGACCTCTTAGCAGACAGGAAAACACCCATTCACTTGCCCGCCTCCTAAGGGATGTTTGCCAAATCTTCCGATGCCACAATCTGCTTAGGGATTGGCTTGCAGGCTGGCAGGCTTGCAGCTATCCTGTTGCGTGGAACCTCGTTTATTAGTTTGGAATTTATTGCGTCCGTGGCGAAAGTCGCCTATCTCCTATGCTAGGATACTTCAGGTGAGATATGGTGATGATTCTTTTGGAAATTATAATTTACCACGGGGTTCCATAGGTTTAATTGGAAATTTTTCAGATCGTGATAAATTTCTACGATAGTTATAGCGACGGGCTCGAGTGATTCATTGTGAAGGGCCAACCGGGCGCTGGGGGGCTCCGGTAATTAATAAAATTGTATTCATAATAACAAATCCTCTGTAAACCCGGGCAATCATAGTTTAGGACTAGGCCCCTCCTCCTCCTCGACCGGGACATCCGTAACAAGCATGCATCCAGGAACGTGACTAATCACCACCCCTTCAATCCTACTCTCCATGACTGCAACCTGCGGTGTAACCCCACACCCCCAGAAAACCGGAACCTCCCCAACATCACTATCAATCTCAACCCACTCCCCAAAGTCCATCAATCCCTTCCGAACCTTCTCCTCAATCCCCAGCATCCTAGCCCCATCCCATCCCCAAGCCACGGGCTCCCCATGCTGTCTCCTAAACGGACGCGTGGTGCGCCTGACCTCCTCCACGTCCCGCTCTTTATACGCCCTCATCGAAACAACCATAAACCCGGCCGTAAACTCCCCAGCCGGGGACAGGGGGATACCCGTCCGGAACATGGGCACACACTTGACGGGCACGCACAAGGTATGCTTGGGCGGGAGCCCAGAAGCGGACAGCGCCCATTCGAAGGAGTAAGAGCAACCGATCAGGAACCCGACGTGGTCTTTCGTCCAGTACTCCTCCACCGAGGCTATCCCATCCGGGGTGAGTAGTTTCCCGTCCTTGTACACGTTGTACTTTGGTAGGTCCGTTGTCAGGTTCGCCCCCGGTGCCAGGGGAGTGGTCGGGTTTCCGGGAAGGGTGGAGTACAGGAGTGGGCACGAGACCGGGTTCCGCGCGCAGAGCTGCGCGAAGGAGGGGGCGTAGCGGGACGGGAGTGCCAGGAGGTTGCACTGCACCGTTGGGACGGTTAGGGTGGTGGTGGTATTGTAAGTGCCGTTTCGGCAGGCCAGGCGGAAGTCTTGTGGCGTGAGGGATTGTGATGGGGGTGGTGGTGGTGGTGGTGATGATGATGATGATGATGATGATGATGATGGCATTTTTGAAGGTTGTGTTTGAGAATGTGGATTGAGAGTGAGTGAGTGAGTGCGGATATCTCGGGTGTTCCTCTACCTATCCATATGTGGACTGGTTGAGAGGAGGGGCTCCTATGGAAGCTTAAATAGGGCTGGGCTCATTGATAGGGCGACATGTAAAGTGCTCGGATACAGTATCTACCGGGGCGCTTCATGAGCGTTTGTACCAGCTCTGAACAAACTGAAGCCCCACCATGACTTGATTGATCTTCAGATAGTTCTGTGTTTAATTAATCTAGAGTACTGCGTTTACCGAGGAAAGTGACCGAGTGAGAAGATGTGAGAGTTGGACAATTATAGGGGGGGTTAATGTATATGATATTTGTACGACCACATAAAAACATTACTTGCTTACCCATCTTCACCTCGCTATAATCATCACTCACAAAGTTCTAGGCGATCCAATCATTTTCTCAGCAGTTCAATTGGCAAACGAAACTAAGTACTGTACATACATACGGGACAGGACATCGGATCTCGAGTCTGCCGATCAACGCTTTTTTTTTTAACACTCCCCCTTTTTTATCATCCCCATATAAGAATCCCCAGACAAAGAACGGAATCAAAGTGCAGTAAGAATAAACAAACTACTATTATAGAACCCCCGTCACAAGTTCAACTCTAGCTCGTTGAAATCCACACAGGCCTCCTCTTCCTCCTCCTCCCCCCTCCAAGCGATTCTCGCGTTCGACCAATCTCAAAAGATCTTTTGCATGCTAGCCAAGGGGTGCGCGGCCAAGAACTCCTGGGGGAGCTGGGTGGGCTCTGTCGGCGGCCCCTCGAATCCGTAAACCTCCTGAAGTTCCACGAGCGGGATCGCCTCTGCCAGCTGCCACAAGGCACTGACTCCGTACTCGTACTCGTACTCGGTGCAGGGCTGATCGGTAGAGCAGGGTCCGGTTCCCTCGTGCTCGCCGATGGGCGGGGAAGCGACAACGCCCGTGGGAGAGACTGAGACCACAAATTGGATCTGGGAAGCCGGGGAGGCGAAATAGATAAACACGTGCGTGGTTCTCACGTGGTGCCTGGATGTGCTCTGGAATTTGAAGGTCTTGAAGTTTGCGATGAAGTCTTCTGGGGTTTTGAAGTTGGTTTGAACGATCATTGCAAACTCGACATCCGGTGGAGCGTTGAAATTTGCAACTTCTGGTGCTTCATCGGGATGGGTGACTTCGTGCGCCTCCACGTCAGTTTGTTTATCGGGGCCGTGGCATCCGGGCGGGCTGAGCTCTGGTTTGGCCTCGGGTTCGACGCTGCCGTGGCGACTTTGGACTCCAAGTCTATCCTCAACTTGGTGTTCAGTAAGGTCAGTCTTCCCAAGTTTGGGTTCGCCATCCGAAATAGCTGCCTCAGCTTCCTTGAAAACCTCGGCTCCATCTTCGTCCGCTTGAAAATTAGTGGAACCCTCATCTGACGCTTGGATCGAGTCTTGGGAACCTGCCCTGGCGGGAGTTCCAGACTCATTGTCAACTGGGTGCTCGGATTGACCATTACCCAAGGATTCCTCCTCACTATCACTGACATCGAGAGCTTTGACCCCATCCTTGTGGCCACACCCGATTGGCTTAGCATGGGCTCGAGTATCCTGTCCATAATATCCACCAGGGCTCGAAGCTTCATCATCACTAACATCGGGTGTTTTAATTTCACCCCCGAGTGCAGATTCATCAGGCTTAGCACAAGCGTCGGCATATGGTTCATCATAAAACTCACTGAGGCTCGAAGCCGCATCGCTACTAGCACCTGGAGTATTAATTCCATCCATGGGCGCGGGCTCGTCAGATTTAGCGTAAGCGTAGTTATCTCGCTCATAATATCTACCAGGGCTCGAAGCCTCATCACCACTAATACCGGGGGTCTTAACTCCATCCCTGAATGCAGATTCGTCAGGCTTAGCACAAGCGTCGGTATCCGGCTCGTCATAAAATTGACCAGTGCTCGAAGCCTCGTCGTCACTAACGCCAGGAGTTTTGACTTTATGTTCGTAATCAGATTCATCATCTCTTCCAACGATTTCAGCAGCCTGTATATCATCACCCACACCGCCCCCAGCTCGTTTATCTCCTGGAGTCAAACTCTTCCTGGATCTCTTTGGAGCCCTGCCAACGGGGGCAGACTTGCGCTTACGAGTAGGGGTTGGCTTCTTAACAGCGGAATTTGTCCTAGCACGAAGCTGGCGCGGCTTGATCGGAGTCACATCTTCCTGGATATAAGACTTCTTCCTGGAAGACGGAAGACTACCGGTGCTAGATCTAGTGCGGACCGGAGATAAATCACGAAACCAAAGTTTGCGCTGCCTAGTTCGCTTTTTTGCGGAGGCGGTACCTTCAGTGTCGTTAATGCCGGCGGCAGCCAAGGAGGTCGCCTTGTTGTCTTCACCACTCTGCATGGCATTCGTGGCATTTACGCCTTCGGCATGTATATTTTTGTCCTCAAAAGAGCCATCAGAAGAACCGGGGCCCGCGCTATCGGCCGTATCTGTCGGCGCGATACCTCCCGAAGGAGGGTCCAAGATAGCGCTGGCTGTTTGCATGGGTCCAGATCCGGGCTTAGATACACGTATATGACCAGGAGAGGAGCAGGGAGGAGAAGGAGTAGCCTGATGCGGCATGTTTGTGGGTGTGATGTATCGTGCAGAGGTTAGGTGGTGATTAAGTTGGAAGGGAGGAGGGGGAGTAGAAGTGCAGTGTGGGGGGGTTGATAAAGCTAAATCTAAACGTGGCCGATATAACACAAACCCCTCTGTTAAGGCAGGGCACATCCGTCGTGGGGTGCAATATGAGATTTCCCTAGAAATCCGTAAGTTTGTAGGGTTGTATGAACCCCATGCTATCAACCTAAGCCCGTTAGGAGATAGGGGTGAGTAAATTGGGGGCTAATCGCGGCGACGGCTTCTTCGCTTCGTGATCCACAAGAGGAGCATTCATTCTGTGACTCTCCTCCCGACAAGAGATGCACCTCCCCTAAGTCATTGGCGAAATACCAAAAACATATCCGACTCTCAGAAATATAGGAAAAGTGGCAGCGGAAGATCAATCGATTGATCCAACCACCTACCGTAACGAATGGAAACATGAACACAATATATATCCCACCTCAGTGACGTTGAATATCACCCGGAGTATTCACCTCCGTGCCCAGACCTCAAAATCGTGAGTATGGAGCCGATGCTAACTAAACAGCAGCTCCCCAACATCAACGGGCTTCCTAGGGGCTAGAGACGAGTGATGTCGCATGACGAGTGAGTTGCCCGTGTCATAGTGATCTAGAAGCCTGCAAAGGAATGCGGAGGAACAATAGATATGCCATCTGACATGGCTCATATCAACGCAAAAAAATATGTACAGTGGCAAGCTAGTCGCAAGCCCCGCGACACCCCACCACCCCACCTCATCCCAACATAGCACCAACTACCAGTTCGCCTTCTTAATCCCCGGGAGGTCACCGGCCTTTCCTAACAACCTAAATTGATACTGCACCAGATCTATCAGCATATGGTCCCCCGGGAAGCCCCCCAGCACACTAACCCGACATATCCTGAAATTCCTCAAAACACCCCTCCCGCGCCCAGTTGCGATACACCGGTTCTTGATCTTCATCCTTCGAGTGTTTGAGTTCATGAGTGCGAGCTCGATCTGGGCCTTTGTCCGCTGCAGCAGCGGGAGTTGTGTGTTTTGTGCGATGTATCTGTTTTTTTTTCCAAGCTCCGGTCAGTGGAGGAGCTCAAAGTGGATTGGAGTGGGGTTCGATGGTAGAGGGGGGGTAGACCAACGTACCGGAGTGCTTGACGGGTTTGCTCGGCAGCTGCGAATGCCTCGCGTTTGGCGTGATCGCGGAGTACTCGGACATTGATGTGGCCGCCGAGAGTGAGGGCTTTTGATAAATTGATGGTTGGAAACATGTTTGGTGGGATTGGAGATTCCTGTAGGCAGTTAGGGATTAGGAATTGGATGTCGCAATGTTTTCTTTTTTCTCTTTTTCAGGTGGATGCATGTTGCCGGTCTGCCGGGGGGCTGAGCCTCCTTCCGATACCACACGAACCAACCAACCAACCAGCAAGTCGGTCAAATACCGTAACCCCCCATCTATCTACCAACCAGACAGCTTCCACCACAATGTCCAAACTCGTGAGTCCCACCAACACACCCTCCCCCCGCTCCCAAAGCAACCCACCGTGCGCCCGGCCCTAACGCCCTTAGTTATTCCTCCACGGCTTCACCCAATCCGGCCCCCTCTTCTCCACCAAAACCAAAGCCGTCCAAAAGACCCTCCTTAAATCCCTCCCTCCCCAGTCCGCCCTCTACTACCCGACCGCCCCGCACCCACTCTCCCCCTCCGACCTCCCAGGAGACCCCGCCCCGGACGCCCCCACCCCGACCGAAAACTATGCCTGGTGGCGCCGTAACGATGCAACCGGGGAATACGTCGGCATAGACGAGACCTGGAGGTTCCTCTCAAACTACCTAGACACCAACGGCCCATTCGACGGGGTGATAGGATTTTCCCAGGGAGCGGCTCTGGCGGCGATGCTCCTCTCGCTATTGGAGCAGAACCCGAATAGGAAGAGGCCGGAGAGCTTCACAGCGACCCACCCACCGCTCAAGTTCGGCGTGTGCTATTCTGGCTTCAAGGCCACGGAGAATTACAGCTACTTTTACGAGCCGAAAATCGAGACCCCCGTACTGCATGTTTTGGGGTCGCTGGATACGGTCGTTGGCGAGGAGAGGAGCTTGGCGCTTTTGAGAGCTTGTGCGGGCGGGGAGGAGAGGAAGGTGTACCATCCTGGGGGCCACTATCTGCCTGCTGGGAAGCAGTATGCAAATATGCTATTAGGGTATATTCTTGAGCGCACCAAGGCCGGTAGTGAGGAGAAAAAGGGGGTTAGTGTGGAGGATATGAATATCCCTTTCTAGGCCTGGATATCTTAGGCGGGCTGGCGAGCCGGAGATAAAGATGGGGGCAATCCTTTAGAAGCGCTCGATGGTTTAGCACCTTATAGACACACCATTTAAAACCCCTTATACGAAAGGGGGAGCAACTGGTTCTGGTTCCAGTAGTGGATGGGAGAAATGGAACTCACTCGAAAATATTATCCACTATGATACTACATACAACACACAGAGTTTGAGTTTAAAATAGAAAAAAACTCAATCTCCCACAACGATTTTACAAGCAGGCAAAGAACAAAAAAATGCGCCAAACCCGGATTGAACGGGTGACCTTCAGATTACCCCGAGTTTGATAAACTGAAGCGGAACTTCAGTCTGACGCTCTCCCAACTGAGCTATTGGCGCCAATGAGGTTGGGATTAAAACGGGCAATTAAGTATCCTAGCAACAAAGACAGCCACAATATTGTACACACCAATCCACTTTCTGATTTTTCTCCCCCCATGCTCGTCAGAAAGCTTTAGCGCGTGAATAAACAGGTCCAGAAATTGACAAATCTCATAGGGGCTCAACTCTTGAGAGGCTTTTATTGATGTAATGAGGATATAATGAGTTCTACAGCTCATACTTTAGAATTTATGATAGGACGGAGACCGGAAGAAGAAAAACGAAAAACATGAAAAACCGCTACTGCTATGATACCTATGCTATAATCATATAATCTCACTCGAATGCAATTTGGTTTCAACCGCCCCCGCTGTGCCGGATAGATGCGATGCTCAATCCAACATTAGAATCGTATATGCTATGTAAAAGAGGGAACATACGTGGAAACAAGCAAACCATTAACCAGAAAAAGGCAGGTCACCGACAATGTTGCCCTCCCTACTCGAAGAGTTTGAGTATAGGCCCTACCACCAAAAGCCACAGGATGTCCACAAGAAACTTTGTGAAGATCTCCATCTTGCTCTGCATGTTCATGGCTATAACGACCCTCCTGCAGAATGCGTCCACATTTTCCATCTCCTGAACCCCAACCTCCATAACACCCCCTGCTTGGCGAGGGGCGATGGCGAGACATCTTCCTGCAATTCCCTCGTCGCAGACCAGTCTTGAGACAGCGTCGACTACGTCGTCCAATACCGCGATCTCCAGCCCTGCCAACATCACCTTACCCCCAATGGGAACTATCGGCGTGTCCACAAAGTATGGGCATATCATATTAATCCGGACTCCGTCGCGTTTACTGGGAAACAATCTTATCGACCGGAATAATCCCAAGACTCCATGCTTGGTAGCGGAGTAAACTGCCATCATCGGTCCGCTGGTAAAGCTTGACATTGATCCGACAAGGATGAGTTCTCTTTGACCGACAGGGGACGACCGCAGATGGTGTAGTGCAAGCTTCGTCGTGTATAAAACGCCTTTAAAATTCACGTCCACGGTTGTCATGTCTGGCTCTGGGGGGTCAACGTCGAGAGGGATTTTTGTTGGAGAAGGTTCGATGAAAGAACCTAGCTCGGCGACACCTGCATTGGCGATTACAGTCGTGATCTTTCCCGTCGGGGAAAGTTTCCGGGCGCTACGGAAGAATTCACACTGTGAAGCGTATGATGTGACATCGAGAGGTAAGAAGTGGACGCTATTCCGAGTGCAAGAATCACAACAAAATATTAGTGATTTATTATTTTCGCCAAAAGGCCAAATTTCAAGTTTCGCACGTGAGGCGGCTCTGTGCGCCCGCAAACAGGTGTCATGTGCGGAAACAAACATACTTTAGATTGCCCGAGCTCGTCCGGACTTCTGCGGTAACCGACTCCCCGCGGGTCTCGTTAAGGTCGCCGACTATCACGGTGGCCCTACTTTGCTATTAGCTTCTCCTACAGGGGCAGTTTGGGATTTCGGGAAATTCACCCGAGTTTCGCAAACTCCCTTAACATTCCTTCACCCAAGCCTCGAGCTCCTCCGGTAATCAGAATCGTCTTCCGGCCAGCGGTGGTCACATTGTATGGGGCTTTGAGATCAATTGGAGTCGTTGAATAATAGACATCTGAGGTCGACAAGGTCTGGGAAGTGTTGAACATACTCGAATAGCTTGTGAAAGCCTTCCTTTGAGCACTGTGCAGGGCTGGTTGATGCAAGTATTTTGGGGTTTAAGGACAACTGCGTGGTGATAGAAGGGCTTAGATGAGATCGAAAGATAGATAAGATTAGATCGGGGGTTGATGATCATGACCTCACTTTGCCTTGCTTTTCTCGGGAATCCTATCATGGTTCGATCGACAGCTCCACTAATTCCCTAACCCCCGCTCAGCTACCTGCATTTGTGGATGAGATCATCTCAACTTCTCGATAATTATATTCCGAGTATCCTCAATTAAATGGTTATCTCTCTCTATGGCATTTAGGAGGATCGCCCGGCTAGAGTTACACCCATTCCCCTTCACACCCCACCGCTTTCCCAGCCTACGATTCTCACCTCCGTCCTCCCTCCGCCCCCTTAGAACCTACAACTCACCACGCCCTTTAGTCTTGTGTACACGGCCTACTTCGAGCATTATCTTCAGCACACCCTACTTCCACAATGTTTTCCGACGCCACATCTCGGCTAGTGCGAAAGCTTACCTTCACCGCGAAGGCCTGATCCTGTTGAGAGTGGTTGCCTACGGATACAGCTTCATTGCTGTTGCATTTTGTCTGTCCTTTGTCGGAGCGTTGGTCTATATCGAAACCCTCCGTCCTACGCCCAAAGATATGCCATTCATGGCCCGATACAGCCTAGATCTATCCAGAGCATTGATAAAATGGACAGAAAACTACGAAGGAGCCATCGAAACTATGAGGGGCGTCGTCTCGGAGTTGGAAGAGGAAGGGTGGGCAAGGAAGAAGAAGGGCTGGAGAAAGGGCTACATAATGAGCCTGAAATATCTTGCTGAGCTGGAGGAGCATGAGCGTATGATAGACGATGCTAAAGCGCACTACCAACAAATACTACGATTGCCCCGAGAGAACGAGTCCGAGGAGTCAGTATGGCGGGAGGAAAGAGTCACTGCAGCGTTCCGGGTCTCCAAGATCTGCGAGTTCAAGAATGATCTGCCTGGCGCCCAAGCGGCATTAATGGATGCCGTTTCCTTCGCAAGTGTCAGACCTGCTGACTCCGGTAGCGGAGACCGAATCTCGAACGGGTTACCCCTGCTTCCTGACCCAGCTTCAAAAGAGAATACACCGTTGCTGTTAAAAGCAATCACTGAGCTCTCCATACTACACGCCCGTAATGACCGCAAACACCTGGCACTAGAGTTGCTGACCACCATATTACAAGCACGTCGTGCTGCCGCACCGGTGGAAAAGCCGGCAGCATCTGAGTCTTCGAAGGAGATATCGGACCCTTGCGCCGAGGCTGTTACCATGGCTTATATTGGAGAGTTGCTGTTTGCGATGGGCGATCAGCAGCAAGGTCTTGCATGGGCCAAGGAATCCTACAAAAAAAGCGAGGCACTGGCAGAGCTAAGAGGGGCTTGTAAAGAATGTGCCATTGTGGCTGGAAGGAATGTGGTCAATATGTTGGAGCTCATGAAGGATAAGAAGGATCATGCAGCGTCAAGCGGGGGTGGGTGGTTCAGGCTTGGGGCGGACAGAAAATTGGAGCCAGATGACAGTGCGGAGGAGTGGGAGAGGAACGTTTTAGGATTGGAGAGAATCAGGCACACGAAAGGGAAATGAGGTAGCCATCGCTTAGCACAAGTCAATGAAGGGCTCGGGCGCTTGTATATAAAACGTCTCTATGATATCATACAAAGTTGCTGATGAATACTTTCGATCATTTCAGGGTACCGGGCGCACCGCCCACATCATCTTATGCGTTCTCGTTCATTAGCAATTATTCAACAAGAATGTGTCCAACCTGTGACCAAGATCCTAACCCACGAAGTTATTGTATAATATGCTCCCTTATCAAGGTATCGATCCCCGTACGTTCCGGAGGCGCGACCACCGATGCGAGTCCACTCCTCAACTCATCTTACTCAGGCCCCCTATCCCTGAGATACCAAATTAACTCTTCCATTTACCAGGCACGCATCCTCAGTTGTCCCCGCACTTGGCATCTGCGATGGCCCCTTCGTGCGTGTCAGGGGGATCCCGCGTGCACAGGCACCTTGGGAAATAGCGACAGATATAGCGCCAGAAGCCGTGGAAGGGAAGTTTGTAACTCCCCTAGTTCGATTTTTCTAATTAGCAAAGGCAGTCAATTAGATTATTTTGAAGTTTAGAGCCACGGCGGGCTCAATATTTTCACGCAAGCTACTCCGTGGCTAGGGGAGTTACACTTTCCCCCTACCGCTTCTGGGACCGTATCCTCTGACCCCATAATCAAAAATCTCCATTATCGCGCGATCGACCACATAAATCACGCAATCTAGTATTTCTTTTTTTTCTTCCCTGCTCCTTTCTATAGATTCCCCCTCAATCGTAGCCTCCTTTGCGGGCGATACGGCGGGGTTTGAGCCTATTCAAAGTGAGTATTGATTGGTAAATGTGACCTCAAGCTCCGGGTTATCCATAAGGCACCTATTTCTTTTCCCAAGATGGACAGAGGGTCTCCTAGCCTCACGGCGGGGAGGCTGGTCTATGGTGCTCTCAGAGAGGTGTTGTCACTCTGTATCGCCCATAGCGTGGGGTTTTCTCTGCGAGGGGTATGGGAGGCAGTTTGGGTGGAGCATATTCCCCTATCTTTGACAAACACTTGATCGATAGCAAAGTGACCTAACTGAGCTGCAGCCCCTGAGGGTGGCTAGGATAGTACCACCGGAAGGGAATATGTGGTGTAGGGATGCTTTGAGGACGGACTTGGTTTCCTTGAAGCCGAGTTGACTGGGCTTACCGGACCGGTTCCCACTGGTTCCGCTCTCCAGCTCAAAAGGCCGGTCACGATTATCCGGGGATGTCAGGGCCATGCCAACCGGGGCCTGCGCTCTGCAGTGTCCACACTGAGGGGGTCCACTATCTCATTGCTTTCTGTACGGGTTGCTCGACGAAAGGATGGTGCTTCATCATGCATCACTCGCCAGCTTTCTCCCCAGGAGCGGCTTGAACCTGCCTGATCCTTCCCGTCTCACTCTATGCCTACTGTTGCATGAGAGATACAATCTCTAAATGAAATCGTCGGCCAGCCGGTTGGGAACTGCTCTGGTGAGTTTGCTCCCCCAGAAACTTTTTAATCGTGATCCTAGTAGGAGTCACATGCCCCTGCCGACTCTTTCCCGACAAATGCTCGTTGCATGGTTAGTATCGCCCCCCGGTGATAAGAGCAACCGATGGGCATTGCAGCGCGGGTGGGAAGAGCTGGCAGCCGAAGGAAATTCGTGGAAGATCGATGATGGGCCAACTCAATCGGTGGGCACTACGCACCCAACTCGGAATAATAGCTCGAGCAGATGAGAAACCTCATTTTGCGGCGAAGGAAGGGCATGTAGGATTTATTGTGATATAGTGATGCTAGAAAAAACGACCTAGTGAACAGAGGGGGAGGAAAAGGTGTCCCAGGGTATTCGGAAAGCATGCAGTAGGCTCCCTAGGTGTACATGCCGGTATTATTGTAATACTTGAGTACTAATAAATCCCGCAGCCTCATCCGAGGTTACCTTACACGTAAGAGCTTGACCCATAGGTCTAAAGCACGGTGCCTTATTTTTTTTTAAATTACTGGGGATTGTATCTCAAAACCGGAACGACGTTTTTGCTAGGCACAGGCGTTTGGCACGCTTCTGAGGCTTCTCCGATATTATGGATCCCATCAATTAATATTGCATCACAGGGGCCTCACCCTTCTTTTGTTACTGCTTTGTCAGGAACCGATTTCTAAAGTTCGCACTCTTCTAGCAACATCTGGCGTTACTGTGCTATCAATATATATGCCAAGACCCGATCAGGACTAACGTTGCTTTTTTTCTCTCACACCCTGCTAACTTGAGCACGCAATTTCAACTCAAGATTCAACCATCGGCCCTGTCGTTCTCAGTGAGATAGATTCCGTCAAGAAATGGTGAGGGAAGCGGAGAAGAGATGGCATCTGTACTTTTACTCTTGTCTTCCCCCCTCATCGTTTGGTTTTACACTCTGACCTCATCCAAACTTCAGTACTCTTTCAACAATAGAGCTACTCGAACACACCAATTAAGCCTCCATCCCTCAACGGATATTATAAGAAAAAATATCAGTGCTTTTTTTTCGCGTGAACATCCAAAGGACTTTTTGTTTGCCTTCGCCTTTCACCTAATCCTGCGGATCGTACCTGGGAGAAAACCAATAAGACCTACACAAAATCAGACATCATGACCGTAACACCGACTGAATATCCTCAACGACCAACCCCCGAGCGAACTATGTCGCAGGGCGAGGAGTCAGGCTATGATTCCCCGGGATCAACTACTCCCAGCTCGCCTGAAGTTTATTTCTCAAGTCCTCATTTGAAGCATTTAAACGAGCAATTGCAGACTCTTGAGCCAGAAGGCATGTACTTTCCCCAGTACAAACCCCATGTGTCGGGCTTTACGTTTATCTAACATCTATCACAGAAGTCCTCAAATGGTGCATGATTTCTCTCCCAAATCTATACCAAACCACAGCCTTTGGTCTTACTGGTCTCGTAACACTTGATATGCTATCCCGTATCAATGCTGGAGGGCCCCGTCAAATTGATCTTATCTTCCTTGATACTCTCTACCATTTTGATGAGACCCTCGAACTTGTCGACAAAGTGCGTGGGCGTTATCCGAACACGAAGCTACACATCTACAAGCCGGATGGATGCGCTAATGCACGCGACTTTGAGTCTATTCATGGGGATAATCTTTGGGATACCAATGACAATCTCTACGACTATCTTGCCAAGGTTGAGCCTGCACAGAGGGCTTATGCAGAACTCAATGTGAAAGCCGTTCTTACAGGTCGTAGGAAGAGTCAGGGTGGGAAGAGGGGCGATTTGGATATCATCGAGGTGGATGATGCAGGGCTTATCAAGGTCAATCCTCTGGCGAACTGGACTTTCAAGCAGGTTCGGGAATACGTCACTAAGCACAACGTCCCCTACAACTCCCTTTTGGATATGGGATACAAGAGTATTGGGGACTGGCATAGCACTAGGTTTGTTTCCCCTTCACTTTCCCTTGAAATTCGATTACTAACATTTTTATCAGTCCTATTGCGGAAGGCGAAGACGAGCGGTCCGGTAGATGGAAGGGCACCAACAAGACCGAGTGCGGCATCCACAACCACCGCTCCAAGTATGCCGAATACCTGCTCCTGCAAGAACAAAAAAAGAAAGAAGAAGCCTTTGCCGATGCCCTCCGTAAAGTCGAGTCACAACGAGCCGTCTAATCGGGATAGCAATGAGGATGCAGATAATTTTTTCTCATCATTACTGTCTATAATTATTTTGTCCTTGTGATCTTTGGGTGCTGGTGTTTCTTTATTGTGAAAAACGAGTTATTTCATTAGTTTCTTTCATGGGCGGAGAACGGCGTTATATCTTTTTTTCTTTTCCCCATTTGTTTGTAATCGGCCATTGTCATGTCCTGTCATAGGTTACATACTTGCTCCTTTTTTCCCCCTCTTCCGCTCCCTAGTATCGGCAGCGAAGAATCGAGATAAGGGATTCCATCGCAAATTCAATTTGGACTGTCTTTGCTGCAGAGACATGTATTTGAGCAGACGCTGAGCAGAGATTTCAAGTGCGTCCAAAATATAGCCGATTATTGGCATGCAATGGAATCTCCCGATACCCCGCAACAGTAGACTAATTCAAAGGATTTGATTGGAACTTGACATTCCTAGATGTACTCCTGGGGTAGGATATTGTACGGTTGTACAAGTGCCTGCTGCAACCCGCTGGAATTCAGTATTGCCAAATCGGGAGGACTTGTTGCTTTGGAGCCCGGACGTTAAACTGTACCCACTTCCCCTATCCCACCTTTCCAACACTGGATTCCATGAAAGCCACAGACAGACGTAGAGCCACGGTTAGACTTCCAACGGAGCATTTTTAGCATGAAGGGTTGACTGATTGTTGGTGGTTCTGATATTTGCAATAGCAGCGTATTATCATCTACTCGAGAAGTATGATAGTAGGCATGGCGGTGTTATGCTTGTTATTTTAGTAATTCGGATACAGGTACCCCACAGGAATGGAGGCTACTAGTAGTAGTCTACTACTTACCTACTGATTTGCCAAGTTGACATACAGCGGGTTGAACGAATCATATGTATGATGCCGTGCCCAATCGGTTGTTTTAGGCCTCCTAGTGCTCCCGCTGCTACGACAGGAGCACACGGCGACAAGCAAACGTCCCCAACTACAAAACCTTTCCCCCGCAACTCCTTCCATCCTACTCTCCACAAATCAACAAACTTCACGAGAAGAAAAATTCAACGCATCTAGACCCAACCAATTAAGCCACATATAAATGTTTAGGCGCAAGAACATGGCGGGTAGAAACCTGGCGGAAATTGAATTTCCCCATGATCTAAAGGAGCTAGGGTGTGTTTGACTCCCTCCCATATTTGTTAGTGCGGCCTGCAAGAGGAAAGAGAGACACTGACTTACGGCTTGACCCACTCCATCAGTTTTTTCATCAACGAGGAGGACCAACTTCGCCAAATTGAAAATCCGGATGAAGGATTCGATTACTTTGCTCATGGAAGACATCATGGATACATGTATGCAGCGAACGGTGGCCATGGTGTGCCAAGAGAGAGGTTGAATGAGCGTCGCCGCGAGGCCGTTGATGGTACCACCCCCAGAAAAACAAAATAAATATCCCGAAAAATGTGCCGGAAATGGCTAAGAAAGACGAACGAATATAGCATGTCTTCGTAGTATTGTCATCGCTCGGCTCGAAGGGCTAGGATTAACTAAATTACTACTGCCGCTCGGTGTGAATGCGGAGGAGCCACATGTTCCCATCATGGTGTCGCAAAACTTGCAAACCTGCAACAAGGTGCTCGTGCTTTCTCCAGATACTAACTCTGGGGGTCTTGGTATCTGGTGCATGCGTAGTATTGAGGAAGGCGCCTTGAATGTAAGGGGCATTGCCCTTTTACTCCCCCCTCCCCTCCCTTAAGGAATAGTCAAGCTAAGGTGATATAGGGTGGGTCCATGATTGATGCTGTTAAAAGTGCTCTGGAATTTGGGTACGGAGTGGCTATCATGAACCCCGGGCAATTGCTCTGGGACTACACTACCAAGTCTCCGATGGGGTTTGGTGCGTGGAGGGCAACCAAGGATAAGAAAATCGCTATCGACGCACTCAAGAACACTGTGCCATCACACAAGAGTCCTGAAGAGCATGTGGACTATGTGTTTCGACATATATTGGACAAAATTATTCCAAGTCATGCTGAGATCGATATCATGGCATGCGGGATGGTTGCATATTCTATTGTCGTGTTTCTGAATAATAACTGTGGGCTCTATTCCGCTGTTATGTTGCCATGCCTAAAGGAAGGGGTTGTTATCGAGCACCACACTGACTACTGGTTTCGCAGGGAACGATTGGAAGCACCGTGTCGTCGCCTTGGTCATGGCAGAATCTGCTCATTGCTTGCCCAACATTACCAACATTGAACTCCAACAATTCCTTATGCAGGTTGATTTCCTCCGCCCCGTTTAGTACCAGTTTTCAGATTAACAATTGTCTCTAGAGAGCCCGTAACTACATCGTCCATAGCAAGCCTCGTGAGTCTGTCATCCTCGATCCACGATTTGGCTGTGCTACCTTCTCCTCGTGTAAGCTAGTTCCTTTTCTCATGGCTACGGCTCTAGATTTCCTCCCGCGCTAATTCCCTGTTTTACAGCAGCTAGATCGCCAAGCGCAATCATCCCGGCGTGTTTGGACTTGTTCATGGACTATCTTAACAAAGCGCATGCAGATCCGGAAAACTGCAACCCCGATGTTCCAGTAATTGTTGGGGATGTCCCAGACCATGAGGAATGGCTGAATGCAATGAGAAGTGCAGACCAAAATACTGCACTCCATGTATTGGATCCTGGCTCGTTTTCTGAGAGCGCTATGGAGGACGCGGCTGCAGAGGCTTAATGCATGCGTGGCGAACTATAATATCCAGCTCCTAAAAAAATGAAATAACAATTTCTACGTCTATTTCCTCGCAGTAATTGCCGTGTTTTTTTTCTTTCGTTTTCCTTCATTTCGTCTTGTGCATCATGGAGCCCAAGAACCAAGAACTAGAGCCCGATAACCCCCACCCCCTTGTGCCCCCACCACGTGCGAAGAGCACTCGCCACAACCTCAATGTGGCTGTTGAGGTGTAGGGGTCTCAACGGCTCTCGGCGGGTTACCGGTATGTAGGGAGGATCAGCATTTCCAAAACACTACCAGTGCAAGAATTCGTACCACCACAGCTTAAGTGGCTTCGATAGCTCACAAATTAATGATCCAAAAATCGGAGGCTGTTCGGGGTGTGAATGAAACTGGAAGCAACGATCAAGCTTCCATATCCTCCATGAGTGTCCCTGAATACAAAAGCCTGGGTTCCTCCCTACTCTTTGCCCTCCTTCAGCTCGCCGGTCATTCTTCTCCAACCGACTTCTCCCCTGACACCACCACTCTACCTTTCCCTCCTCAAAAAAAAAAACCTAACATTCACCACGATTAGTAGTTTAACAACTACTACCGTGCCCCCAGTTATCGAGCTGGCTTGCCCTGTCCCCGCCGCTTTTTCTTTTGTTTGTCTTCTCATAATGGTTATCCTCCGTCAGAGCTACCACAGGATGGTGGGAGCATGCGTAATAAGGTATATCATTCCCCTGCTATCGCTCTCCTCCCATACCCAATATCTATCCCTAGATTTGTCTCTTCATTCTCCCGCCCCACCCCCGTTTATACCTGTTAAAGCTTAAGGTAGATACCTCACAACAATCTCACGCCCTAGGGCTGATTTCTCACCGCCGCCGCCGCCGCCACCACCACCACCAACCCCAATCTCCCCGGAACCCAGGGTGTGGTTTGCGGAGATGACGCCTGAGGACATAGAGAAGGCTTTAGATGCTAGATTCTACAAACATGCGAAACCGCGTCTCTAGAACCGGAGAACCAACGAACAGGAATAGAGCGAGCGGGTCAATATCGAGGGCAGGGAGGGGGACTACGAGTATTTCGGGAGGGAGGCGTGGGACTCACTTTTCTTTGATTTATCAAAACAAAACAAGATAGCGCATACACAAGCTATCACTCGCGTTTTTGTTCTTGTTCACCCAATATATTCTTAACAGCATTCTTTACCACGACAGAATCATTCTTTTTGCTACAAGTACAATAAATTATTCCGTAGCCAACGATAAGGTGCTAGAAGCCAGAACCAAATGTCCGATGAATCCTCTCCGACCCCCCCTGCACACCTAAATGACGATCAACAACGATAACAAGAAAGAAAAACGTGCGGCCTAACCCCCTTACCCCGCAATTTCCGGGGAATATACCAGAGCAAGGGAAAGTGGTGGGGGGCATCGTAGGCGAGGAGCGATAACTCTAGACAAAGCGAGAGACAAGGGCAGGGAAGGGAACCGAAAGCGAAAGAAAAGGAAAAAAAAGAAAAAAAAACGGGAAATGATTTTCTCTCGCCAAAATAAAGTAAAAACGGAAGTGAAAACAGAGGCGCCCCCCATCGTGTTAACTGTTATTGTGAAAACCCAACCCAGCTCGATTAGCGACCCGCCAACCGGGTTCCTAATCCGGGGGACTACCGTATTCCGTTGTGTGCTACGAGTGCGATATATGATATTGCGCTGGTGTGTGGGTTGGTACCGTAGCAGAGCACCGTGCTCCCTCCATCCCTCCTCCCTCCATCCCTTCTTTGGAGTTTTTCTTTTTTTTCCCTTTCATTTTATTTCCTTTTTTCCTGTTGTTTTCGCTTGACACTTAGCCTACTGTACTACTCGAGTAGCGGCGATCGATGTAAGGGGGCATGCAGGTAGGTAGGTACAGTAGGTAGGTAGGGAGGTATCATAAGTGGGTGAGCGAGTCGGTAAGTCCATGATCACGAGCAAGATTTAGATTCCAGACTCATCTAGCGAGACCAATAGCCATAGCTGACGATTCTCGTTGCTGCAGGGCCGGAGGTGGGTAGTACATACAGTAGTCTACTACTCTACTCCGCGGACATTGCAAGCCATGTGCATCACGGTCAGCCATCGACGTATCATGGCTTAGACAAGCTGGTCCAGCTCAAGCAGGTTTAAGTAAAGGAAGTGAGGGGGGGCAAACTAATTACGGTAGCTCGGCCAAGTTCCATCTAAAATAATAATATCGAAATATGAATAGATATAAAACTCCGTCTTAACTCAAACACAGCTGAATCCAACTCTAATAGTCTAACTTAATAGTCTTCAAATGAACGAAATCAAAAACAAGGAATCTCCCAGACCAGAAGAAGAAAAAAGACCGCTGCTTCCAGCTGCATCTTCCTTCCTTCCTGCATATGCTCGAGTAAGTCCTCACTCACTCACTCCCTCCCGCCCGTAACGCCACCGCCCATTCGCGCATTATACAGATACGATAGCTTACCCGCCGAGTACGGCAGTGCGTAAAGTAAAGCCCCTCCCCGCGCCGCTTCCACTACCCCCCAGAGTAAGAAGAAGAAAGAAAAAAAAAAACTCCATACAAGACAAGACGAACGTTACGAGCAGACAAACTACCAACGATCCACCACCACCACGATCAAAATCTAACTAGTCTGTCTGCCTTAAAAGCTCGCTGCTCGTACGTAACACAAGAGTGAAAAGGAAAAAAAGAAAGAAGGAGGGAAAAAGCAAACCTCCCGCTATCGATTAGTGTATGTCTCACGGGGAGGGGAGGGGAGGTATCATACTGAAATCGGGATATATTCCAAAGCCAGTCGGTAATTTTTGGTTTTTGGTTTTTGGTTGTGGTTGTGGTGGTGGTGGTGGGGTTTTTGCTTGTAATACATATCATATCATACCTTGCTTTACGGTAGGCCTAGATCTTCCCATAATACCTTGCGGTGGGGTAGGGTGTTATGTGGGTGGGATTTAGACTGGGGGTACTCTATTGGGTGTTTCTTGTGGGATTGCTACAGTTTAGCGCATAATACGGAGTGATAGATGGATGGGTGTGCCATGCTACTGTACTGTACTCACGCGGCCGAGTGTTGAGTTCGTCACGTGATCATCGATCCCCGCCGGTCAATAGGAATCGATGATCACGTGACGAACTCAGCACTCGGCCGCGTGAGTACTGTACTTGCATTTTCATCGTACCATCGGCTATGGTCATCTTTGTACAAATCTTTTATATTTCGCATAATTCTGACACACCTTCCAGTACTTTTATAGCACTCGTATTCCGAATAATTGCCACTATCAAATGAAATATCGTTTCTCGACTTCCTATCATACCTTGGCATTCGAGCAATAGGTACAGTGGGTTGTGCAACAGGATAGCGAGGGATCGTATTTAAATGTTTCAGAGTTTTATATACGGGAAAGGTCTTGCAATCCACCTCCGGCAGCCCAGTAATCTCTGGATTCTGAGTCGAAAGCCCCTGAGGAGGATTAGCGTTTTCCCGATATGGCATGAGATAGGCCCACTGGACGTGTTGGATTTCGTTAACTGGTATTCACACCTCTATTAACCTGCCAAGCTAAACCTATTGATTGTGGGCTGGTAAGCTGATCTCAGCTGATAATCTGATAGCAGATTCCCGGTGTATTCACGGGTCCTCGGGTGCTTTTAAATATCCATCACACAATCACTGCGGCCAATCAAACGAACTCAAACGTGTAACCTTTATCTGTACACATAAGTCTGACCCTCTTGCTACCAAAGACCCTCTCCAGCTTATAGCATCCCACTTGGAGAATATCACACGGACCTTCGGCTGCTTCGTAACCCTCCCCTCGCCAATGCTCCGCCCAATAAAGACTCCCGCGATCTTGCGGTAGAAGAGAGAGTTATCCGGCAGGGCGTAGAATACCACCCTTGTGACTCTGCGGGTGTCGTAGCGGCGGAAGTGGTGCGCTCTCCCGCGGTAAAGAAGAACCGAGTGACGGCCTGTGAAGAAATGTGAGCTCACCGTGCGCGCGCGACGGAGGAGACGGGCGTTTCTTCCGAGATGGCACCGATGGAGATAGGGGTGTTGTGGAGGTGGTTCCTCCTTCGGACGAAGTCAAAGTAACTCGGTATGAAGATTAATATACTTGTGGAGGTGTTTCGGGGGAGTGAGGGTAGGACTGCTTTTGTGAAATAGTCGAAGCGGCTTCTGGGTCTGTGGTTGAGGTTGGGGGATCTATTCTTGTGAATGTCTGTAATATGAGAGTTAGTAAGAGGAACTGTTGGGTTAGGAGCGGGAGGAGGAATTGCCTGTCGAACTTGAACCCCCAAATAAGTCATGGACCCTGCATACTCTGCTTGAGTCTTCACTTTCCCGGCAGCATTTAACATACTCTGATTAAACAACTTCATCATCTCCGGTGTCACGAACCCGCCGAGCGCCAACATCTGTCTGAAGTATTTTGCATTAGTGTCTAAATACCAGTTCCGCACGCGCCCAAAGTCACAACCATACCGGTCCTTGGGTATCAAATTGAGGTGTTTGAAGATATGCTCTAGGTGATCCCGATTTTGCATAAGCAATGCGTCGGCTTGATCCACCACCACCAATTCTATACGGAAATCGTAGTCGCGCTTTTTTGTCGGACTCATCACCAATAGTCATACACAACCCAAGCGGTGATGCGAGGATTATATCGGAGTTGTAGAATTTACTAAAGTACTTGAGAGTTTTCCGAGTTAATTTTAAGCCTGACCTGAAGAGGTCGTCGTGGTTTCTGCCAAAGAGAGCATGGAAGTTTTCGGGCTTGTTGGGGCTAATCTGCTCGGTATCTGGGGGTGTGTAGTATGTATCTTGAAAGCGTTTTTTGTTTTCCTAGAATAGTTGGCAACGTGTTAAGTATTCGAGGGGGGATGAACTTGTTACTCTGGTTGTAGTATGTCAACTAGTGCATTTATTACTTCCGCGAAAGCATTTCGTGTTGGTAGTATGAAAAGGATTTTGGGCCTTGCGAAGCCTTGATCTCTGAGCTCTATTTCCTGGTGCGTAGCCTTTGCTAGGTGGGCATTGGTCTTCAGGACTCGGACTCGGGTCCTGAGTTTTGATTGGTATGAAGATGATCTAGTACTTGGGTGGCACCTCTGGTTTGCTCCGCGCCTCCAGAAATGGATAAGCAGGCATTCCCAAGTAGTCTAGGTTTAGGCCGCTTAGTATCCCTCCGTTCGCCTTTTGAAGTGGAGGAGATGGAGGCCAATCTAGAAGGTAAGGAACTCGCAAAACGTGATTCGGATGGTCGGATAGTTCCTTGTTATCTGAGCTTAAGTCTACAACCTCTTCTGTTTCTTTAAACTCAAAAACAAAGAAATATATCTTCCCCCCAATTGTAGGGTTATACGGCTTCTCGAGGTTACCACCCTTCTGTTTTCATCCATGATTAAATATGCGCGCTTCGTCAGGGGGACAGCTGGTGGGTAATAATAAACATTGGAAAAAGGTGATTTCTGTTTGTATGTATACACCACTTGCGCTAGGTCTTGTATTTGTTAGGTGATTCAGGGCTTCATCTGTATTTTGAGATAATTGTTCGTATATGATTTCTTGGTCCTCTCAAATATGGTTTCTTTCTCCTCTTAAATTTTTCCCCCACGTCTTTATATTTGTTCTCAAGTCAGGTACAAGTCCGGACTTCTTTATACTTTCTTTATTATTTCTTTTGTTCCTATATGTGTTTTCTTTCAATGCCTTTGTTCTTTGTTACGGAGGCTTGGTGGAAGTGGGACCAAGTCATCTCACTATATAGCTTGTCTATATCGTTCCTGTCATTCAATTAGCAGTTCGCGGTAATCTATTATCTGGACTCTTTTGCTATTATCACTTCTTCCTTCGAGTTCCAATCGCATATTACAACAATAATTATTCTAGCGAGACCGAATAATGTACTGTGATCGGATCGGAATCCTTTGGGGCATAAGGGCCAGGGTGGCAAGGGTCAAGATTTTAAAGTTTGTATGATATCATACTTCACTTTAGGCAGAAACCAGCCTATTAAGTTAAACATTAGCTTAGCAGGCTATGGAATAAAATCAAAGAAATTACTAATCAGAGTAAGCCTCACCAAAACAAATTCACCTGTTTCTTTTCCTCCCGCTCCATCTACTCCTCCCTCTTCATCTCCTGGCAATATCTCAACAGTCACACCCGCATATGGCAAACACCATTATTTTGATCCACAACCCCTTCTCCGCAGGGTTTAGAGGTAAGGACAAATTTTGCATAGATTATTTTGGCACTAACAGTCATTTTGAAACCTATAGCCATCTGTGCTGCATTTCCTGAAACACATTGCCCCCATACCTCCTTTCTTTTAACTAAATTGCAAAGCGATCATTTCATCTCCTTCTGGTCTCTTTAATTGTAATATATCCAATGTAGACACTATATGGCAATAATCAGCTATGAGTATGCTGGTAGCATCAGCAAAAAAAACATTTACTCTGGACAGATAGGCATTGCATCCGGATGCAGGGAATCCATCCAGATCATCCAGTCCGCCTAGTCCCCCCTTTGAGGGCCCAGTACAACTGTTGCATCCCAGTCCGTTGGGTGTAACCCAACTCACATCCTGTCCGCCTGGTACATCCGGATGGTCAAGATGTCACATTTATCGCCTGAAGAATACCCAGGGTAGGCACGCATGGGCAGCTGCATTTGGGACCTATCCTTCCCCCTGATAGCATCTACTTACAACAGACTACTGCACTATCGGGCAATGGTTTTTCAGACAAAAAAGGATCGTAATATAGGATGATTAATCAGCTATTGTCCAGGTAACCACCCACAACATACCTGTTATCTCATCACGCAAAACTTCCTATGTTCTTTCATATCACCTCCTCATCAACTCCGTAGATCTATCTAGCATTATGCACACACAGCCAGCTACATGCATGCTTTTCCATTCAGCAGGAGCCTATTGAATCTGCTTTGGCAAGCGGATTCCAACAAGGCTTGTCCAGACGCTGCAGGCCTCTAGTGTTCAATCCGCCTACCTCACCGGGTTCCAATAAGATCCTTCCTGACCCTATCAGACATCTGCCTGCTGAGGTATCAGCCTTTTTCTCCCTGTTGACTTCTATATGCATCTGGACACATCGAAACCTATACCATTCAATTCACCTCGCCGAGTGAATTCCAATGTAACCCTTTCCGACCTTAGTAGACATCTGCCCACTGAGATATCTCCCTTTCTCTCCCTGCTGACCTTTATAGCCATTCGGACACTTCGAAACCTATACCATTTGATTCCCCTCGCCGAGCGGATTCCAACGCACTCTGTCCCGAGGCTGTCCGACCACTGACTGAACGGTTATCCATACTTTTGTACTTTAGTTCCCTGAGCAAGTATTTTTAAATTGTTGGCTACTAAGCGCTACAGGTATGTGGACACTTCGAGACCTATACCATTCAATTCCCCTCACCGACTGGATTCCAATGAGACCCTTCCCAACTCTGGCAGACATCTGCCCGCTCAGGTATCATCCTTTCTCTCCCTGCTGACCTCTGTAGCTATGCGAACTCTTCGAAACCTATACCATTCGATACCCCTCGCCGACCAGATTCCAACGCATCCTGTCCCGATGCTGTCCGACCACCGGTTGAAGGGTTATCCATACCTTTATACTTTAGTTCCCCTGACAAGTACTTTCACGCTTTCCAGCTTAGATTTAATAAATATATTCGTATTCTACTAGTAGTATCTAAATGACTCAAATTAGTAAACCTGAGTAATACTAGGAGGACGTTTCTGGACAATCTTCCCCAGTATTATGGTATTCACCACAGTTTTCTCCAAGTCGGTCAAAGTACTTGAAGGTGGAGTTGTTTACTTAGGAGGTATCAGATCATAGCTCATTGCACCTGAGTACTTCCACTATTCTACTATAGTATGTGGTTGTATCCAGAGAACTTGGCTGCGCCAGGGGGCGTCCAATGCGTCAGGACGCAAAAGGGCCACATCCAATGCATCTAGATGCAGCCCTTTTAGTTCCGGATGGAATAAGCCAGGGCGGACGCACCCAGAACTGGAGTTCAAGTTATAAGCGCCTAGAACGTCCCCCGCACAGGGTGGACAGGGAGAGACAGAACGCAAGGTATTTTCTTTGCTGATGAGTATATAGAGCAAGGGGTTAAAGACTTGTGTTAGTACTGCAAGTTTAGACCACACTACAACTCTTGCAAGTTGCTCCATGTCCTCTACTAGTACTTCTCGATTTGCCACCACTTCAGCTCCATTCTATCAACAGGTAGCCCTTATTGCAGAAAATGATCAGTTCATCTTTCCTTACCATGGCTTAGTTCATTACTATCCTCACTTGCAAAATCAAATAGTGTTACAACTCTCGCACTAGATACTGTCTTTTGTTTGCCAGTATCAATCAAACCCTTTTGAAAAGAATTGACTTCACATTTCCTGGTCTGAAGATCAGCAATGGTTTACAATTCACATTTGATCTAGAGTTTTCACTCTTATTATTAAGGTCATGCCCAGCATCACCCATAATGTTCCTTCATGCACTTTTATAGAAATAATCACAGACCAAATATGTAATACTAGTAGGTTTATTCCTGTCTAACAAAAATACAGCAGGACCAGCATTAGACCTGCTAGCGCTCGTGCTAAGAAAGGCTTCAAGGGACCAGTAGCTAAAGAGATAATAGTTGAAGGACAAATAGAGACTCAGAGATCGCCATTCAACCAAGTGTATGCTTAGACTACACGTCTGTCAAAGTCTACTGTCTCCTGCTAGTGAGGAGACTGGTTTAAACTTGAATACAAAAATCCAGAACAATAGCCTTCCTCCAATGACGATCATTACCCACTAGCCGTGTATACACCGGAGTCCAGTAATCCTGCAAGAACAAAGAAAGAATAATAGCTTATCTTCTAGCAGTGTTATATAACTATTCCATTCCCGAAATCCTAAATATAAACTTCCTAGCAAAGCAAACTACAGATAGCAACATGATAGCATAGTTTATCTGACTCAGAGACAGTGGAGGAGCTGAAATCCAATCAAATAAATGAAATATAAATCAAACTAAATATAGAAGATCTTGCACTGCCTGCTCTTATGTATTGTTACCAGAACAGGTACACATGTTACAAAATAAAATTACTTTCTGGCCATATGCTGAATATGTACAACCTTACTGGGACTGGATGATCCTATCAGAAGAGTGGTATAAGCAAGGAGCCTGATAGAGGACTATTACCAACAACCCGGAAGCTCAATAATTTTCAATCATTTGTAATTAAAGTGGCATTTACAAAGTCAGCCTTAAAGCTTGCATAATACGCAGCATGTTAGCCGTCAAATTCAGAAGGAAAGGTCAAGATAGTTCTCACTATCTTAATCTCGCAATATCAGTGGCAAATTGAATTATCATGTTGGGAGATAGTCAGCTATACAATTCCTCTAACAATGAAAGGTTCGGCAAATATTCTATTCTCGACACAACATTTCCATATCGACTTCATGAGGAATGTCTCTCGCAAAACACTTACCTTAAAATCACCTACTTGACCTGTTTTAATATTCCATATAAGTTCATGATGCAAATTGTCTTTTCCTCTCCTGAGCTCAAAGAGTTTGCCCTGCCAATGTTCAATGAATGTCCTTAGTCTTTCTTATCAGTACATCAGCAAAAAAAGTGTTTGCTCCAGACGGGTAGGCATTGCATCCGGACGAAGGAAATCCGTCTGGAGCATCCTGTCCGCCCAGCCCGCCCTCTGATATCCCCAGCACAATGGTTGCATCCTAGTCTGTTGGGTGCAATACAACCCACATCCTGTCCGCCCAGTGCACCTGAATAGTCCATTTCACACCCTAATCTCCCAAAGAACAACAAGGTAAGTGACCCATCGGGCTCTACATTGGGGAACTCTCCCTGCCCCTAATGGCCTCTACTTACAACGGACTACTTTATCATCAGGTAAAGGCTGTTCATATGAAAAAGGATCTAAACATAGGATGACTAACCATCTATTGTCCCGGTAACGACCCAAAACATACCCCTTATTTGATCACTGCTAACAACTCTCGCAAAAGGTTTCTAAGTTCTTGCAAACCTCGTATCAGGCTTCATGATTGAATCAGTCGAACTATTGAATATTATCAACATTCGGAGAGAGGCATGCTCTTCCATCCAGGTTGACACTATTCATTACTCCTAAGCGAGTGGATTCCAATGAGGCCCTGCCAGACTCTAGTGGATATTAGCCAGTTCCCGCTGAGGTATCTGCCTTTTTCTACTTGCTGACATCTATAGCTATGCTGACGCTTCGAAACCTATACCACTCAATTCCCCTCGACTAGCAGATTCCAACGCACCCTGTCTCGACGCTGTCCAACCCCTGGTTTAAGGGTTATCCATACTTGTCTACTTTAGTTGTCCGGGCAAGTACTTTCAAATTGTTAGCTACCCAGTGCTACTGTTTTCTAGACTAGCTTTAATAAATATATTCCTATTTTAGTATCTAAATGACTCAAATAAGTAAACATGAGTAATACTGGATGGATCTTTCCAGACAATTTGGCTATTCTCCACGTTTTTCACTACCTCATTCAAAGTCCTTGGAGGTAGAGTTGTTAACTTAGGAGGTATCCGATAATAGCCAGTTACACTTGAGTACTTCCACTATTCTACTATACTATCGGGTTGCGTCCGGAGAACCTTTTTGCATCTGGAGAACCCCTCTGCGTCAGGTACCTTCTGAGTCCTTGGTTGCGTCTGGTGCGTCTGGGCGGCATGAACCCCTGTCTACAAGCACCCAATCAAAGACCGCACACCCTGGACGAGAGTTTACGTTCTATGCACCTGAACCGCCGGACGCACAGGGAGTACAGGGTGTGTCCCCGTGTAACCTTTTTTTTTTGCTGATGTACTATCTCTCATTTCTTCAATCTATATTACCTGAAAAGCAATTAGCAATTTATTACAAAACTAATATGACATTCATTCTAGGATGTCTCAGAATTTAGAGTAGTGGGTTTAGGAGTTGCCCTTATTTACCTGAGCCTTACAGTGTTTGTTTTTCTGTCAGTGGATGAAATGTTTTTCTGTAGATGGGTGGAGTGTTTTTCTATGACTGGAATCTTTTTATGTCTGTGAAGTTCTTTTCAGTGGTTGAATGGAATGTTTTTCTGTTAGAGGGTGGAATGATTTTCAGAGGATAGCTAGAATGTTTTTCTGTCAATAGGTGGAATTGCTTTCTGTCAATAGGTGGAATGTTTTGCCATGAGTGGAATTTTTCCCCATTGGTGAATGGAATGTTTTTCTGTTGGAGAGTAGAATGTTTTAAGTGAGTAGATGTAATGTTTTTCTGTCAATTGAAAGAATGTTTGTCCAGTAAGTATAATGTTTTTCAGTAGGTTAAATGTTTTTCTGTGGGTAGATAGAATGTGTTCCAAACCATATGTGAAAACATTTTCTGTCAGTACTGGGAATGATTTTCCATGAGTGAATCGAATGTTTTTCAGTCAATGTGTGGAATGTTTTTCTTTGGGTGGTTGCCTTACTACCTAATACCCCCAAAAGAATATCTACTCTGAGAAGGTGATCTGTTAGTACAAGTACAGAGTAGTATTGTATAGGTTGGAGGTAAGGAAATATTGTTGTATCTACCCTTCTCAACCCTCCTTTAACTCACTCAGCCAACCACTGTTATTCTAAGCTGTCACTATTACCAACCTCTAGACATTAGTAACAAAACTTGTATATAGTAAGATAAAGTAATGGTAAACTAGTTTTTTCTGAGAGTTCCAAGCTTATATGAAACAGAAGGGTGAGCTGAATGATTACAAGAGTTTTAACTTTGAATATCTCTACTAGAACTGTAGCTCGTAATATTGGTGAAAGACTAGTAAATTGGGCAGAAGTCAAGAAGAGGGGTTATCTGCTTATCCTATTGCACTGGTATACACTGTCACTGTCTTTTTACTAGGAAGAATCATGAGTACTAGGGTGATAATTCACCTGGTTATCCAAAGTTTGCTGCATATTGTTCTTCTGTCAAGCAATTACCATTTGCTGGATTGTCCAATCCACATTATTTTATACTCCTTTCATTTGTACACTACTTTTCTCTTTTTCTCATATTTCACTATCTACTACCTTACCTACAGACCTATATCATTCCTTTTCATACTAACTTCCTCATATCCTCTATTTTCATCATTCAAATAAGATTTCCCTTTTTAAACAATTTACTTACCATATTTGAATTATGGCAGATATCCATTATGCTGCTGCTTATTATCCAACCCTTAGTGTTACAAATTTTGACTTAGCCAACTTGTTCTCACATGACTAATCAGTTGTTACTCGTCTTCTTGTTATATTCTATAACTATGCAGTTACTTAACTCATAGTATCCCACATAACAACATAATTGTATGTTATTGTTATGGTATAATAGGTTTAATGTTTTATGACTCACAACTACATCATCTGATGATGTAATAATTTTGCACATGACTGATATGACAAGTCATGTGTTTTGCACATTTGACGCTATTGGGCATATGACTTATTTGTTGAGTTTTGATTGGCTAATAAATGTTGCACAGTTGACTCATGGGAGTCAGCTGATGGATTTTACACAATGACTCCTTATGAGTCATAGAGGTTGTGTGATATAAGGTGCCAAGTCACCCTGGTTAGGGTTATTAGAAGATGTCTATATAAGAGGCCATAGAAAAGCATGTAGATAGAATGCTCATGCAACCATGTAAGTAAAACAACATTTGAGCAGTGGGGCATGGGCTTAGGCCTTTGACAACAACCAGCCTGTTCAGCAAGATATACACCATTCTACTTTACTTTTTATCTGCTATCTTGACTGGAACACTAGTCTCTAGTTCTCTTGTGATTGGACTTTGTACTTTATAGTCCTATTGGGAAAAGACCCTCTGACAAGACGACTATTGTGATAGTCAATACAACAATTCCCAATGTGATTTGTTACCCCCTGTGAGCAAATAATATTGGAGATTATTTGTTACAGTTAGTTTAAGCATATTGCATCATTCATCTGTTCCTGCATCTATGGAGATGTCAGCTACTAGATTATCCAAACCAACTGACCATAATACCTCCAGTGGGGACCTGCCAGTGTTTGACCTAGGAACTGACCATCAACCTGCTGTCAGTAGGCACCTCTATAGCTAAACTTGGATATCAGATACCAGCTCTAATACTCCAGTGTTCAGAAATACATCACATATCTTGAAGAACAATACCTAAGTGTTTAGAAGCTCTTCATGTTTAGAAGTCTCTTCAGCAAACTGCAGTATGATTCTTTATAAGATATTTACTTCTTCTTCTACCATTTGCTTGTTTGGTAATATAAATGACAGGATCTGGACTAATTGTTGACACCAATGCAAAAGAATTCAAATATTTAATTGCAAGAAGTTTACTAAAACTGAAAATAGAATTTGTCATTCTATCACTTGTATGGCTGCATGTTGATGCTGGATCTCATGTATTCAAAAAATCAATAAAATTTCCAAATCTTCATGAAATTGAAGGCGAACCAGATCAGGAAATAGGACTTAATAATAAGTAAAGCAAAGTGACACTCAAGAAAAAAAGATTCTGTATTTGGGAAAAAAGGAAGACAAAATAAACCAACCAACAAAATACAAGAAAAGGATAACAATTTTTGAAAAACAATGAAAGCAAAGAAAATCCCACCTAGCTGGTCTAAAGCAACTTGAATCAACAAAGCTTGTGTACTGTTATCGAAACATGTGTACAAGTTACAGATGAATTGTTACCAGCCAGTATTTCAGCCCACCTAGATCACTAGACAAAAGTCAGCACCGTTGCTGTCAGACTACTTGCCTATATAGATGAAAGAATTACAAAAAGAGATAGAAGGGTTACCCAAATGGATGGAAGGATCACCCCTGTGGATGGATAGATCACTCAAATGGATGGAAAGATCAAAAAGAACTTATTTGACATTAGCCACATCATTCGGCAAACTGGTAAGATAGCCAAACTAATGCTTGATCAGGACAAACTTATCAAGCAAAAGTATGATTTCCTTTGTCCTTTTTTTCAAAAATTTATTCTAGTGTTTAGTACTAGCTTACAATTTGAAAAATAGTGATGCCAATACTCTGGCCCGCATTATCAACTCTCATGCCAAATCTCCAACCAACAAGTTTCGCCCTTTTCTCAATACAGCTAATGTCACTTGCAAAAGGTTTCCTACAACCCTTGACGAACTTGATGAACTAGATGGTAAGTAGATAGCATACTTTTCCATTATTCAAGTCAGTGTTATACTTCAGTGAAGACTAACAGGTACAAGATGAGAGCATTGTTGATCTTCTAAGGCAATTGGGTTTGGCACAAGAGGGAGATGCTCACCCTGAAAAGAACCACGTGTAAGATAATATTGGTGTTCTGGCCTTCTAATTTGTGTGGTTGAAGCACTGGGAAATGGAATCAATGCAAGAGAAAGGCAAGGAAATACCATGGATGGTGTTGGGAGCATTGATTGCTAGTACCTCTGATGTTGGGGAAAAAAATGGTTGACCTTTTTCTTTCTATTCCCCTTAACTTTCTTTCCCTTGTTTCTTTTTTGTTGAACTGTTAGAGAGACTCTAGCAATCGTACTGAAAGAAAGAAAATCGGTGGAATAGTATCTACTTTACAGAAGTGGAGAAATACGTGAAAACAACTGTCACTTTCAAAGAACACTCAAGTAGAAAGCAAAACCACACACACAAGTCACGATCAATCTGAATTCACTAAGGGGCTGTTTGGTGTGACAGGCAGCCATGGTTTACACCATGGTTTGAAAATTCAACCAATCACCGCTCTTTAAACTTCTTATGTAATCATATTTCAAGGCTCCTGATTGGTTGAATTTTCAAACCATGGTTTGTAAACCACGGTTGGCTGTCACACCAAACAGCCCCTAAGCTATGTCTCAATACCAACCCGGCAAACCGCACAAAACAGAAAATTCCCGTCGCAAAGAAAGCCTAGGCAACAGCCACCCCTGCAGAACCGCAAAACCACACAAAGCCAAGACCATGACTGACTATCTATTTAGCCAAAGTTAATCGCAGGTAAGGTAGAAAACAAGCAAGTTAAAAAAGTCAATTTTAAACCGTAACAGTACTGTCGGACGGGTAAATGGGATGGAGAGAAATGGTGAGAAACACCACATGATGTTATCGTGGTTTGGTGTAAACAAAAAGATTTTGGCACTTAGTATAGGTTCGTGGGAGAAAAGGGGCATGTCTGTGAACAACCGGACAGGGGGGGGCGGCAGCCGCGGTTCTTAAGGATAGTTTGATCTTTGAGTGTGGTTTTGCTTTGTGTCTATCTTTTGTTTTCTGAACAGTCTTTGATTAACCGAAAGTCTCTTGCCAAACAGCCACCAAAGAATGCCTTCACCGGAAGTGATCCGACAGCACTGGTCATTACTTGAGAGCCTTTGGGCAGGGTGAATGTGATAGCCCATGGGGCTCCAGGCGGGATAGCAGCGATGGCACTGGCTTCTGAAAGCTTTCTTGTCCTTTTTGTTTGCTTTTAATTTATTTCACATGTCTTGTGGATTGATATGGTCACCGCATGGCTTATGAGTACACGTTATAACAAAACTGGTTCTCTAATTCTCGGTGACACATTATACCTACGGTAATGCTTAGACTGTATTAAGTATATCTGTTTTAATTAAAGTTATTAATATTAGTATGGCTGATACCTCCAACCTTGGCTACAAGATAGATGTCACAGTTCGGATACTCTGCTGGACAGCCAAGTCTTTATAAAATGAGTTTGGTCTAGCCGTGGAAATCAATCCTTTGAAGTAGATTACCAGGAAAATCCTGGACGAGCGCTGTCCCGTCATCAACGCTCAAAAAATAATAATCAGATCCCATTCACCGAATAATCAACTTTTCAATGACAAAAACCAAACCCTCGATCACCCATCTTGAAAATCCAGCGAACCCCAAGAATTAAAAAATAAAAGTTGTGCCTTGCCCAGGGGAAACAAATTCCAACGACCACGCCTTCTAAACATGTAAATTTAATGCAAACGTCTCGTGAAGGCTTTTGTTCTTTCTTTCAATCCTTACAATCAAAGACGGAAAAGGCCCGGAGGGGAACAAGAAGGAATAGCTTAGCGCTCTACGCACGGAAATGCATTGATATCCAGGGCCAGGCGAAAAAAAGCTTTCTGGATATCGTTGACTGGTTATGATAATAATATTAATTCATTCTGCCAACCCGTTTGCTGCGATGGAGCTCGGTATATGGGAACCCTCTGTGAATTTATATTTGTTTACTGCAACCCCTCGCCCCCAAATGGAATTTCTTCCAGAACCTCGATATAATGAACGAAAAAAAAAACGGACCCTTGGCGTTCCTTATACGATAGAATGAACTATGCTCGAGCACGATACGAGTACCGTAAAAACTAAAATAAACGAAAAATGTGCTATGTCGTTGGACTTGCCTCCTCTGGTAAGGTCTGGTGTTTTTTTGCTTTTATACCTCCTTCAGAGCGGCTGAACAGCTCTTTTTTTTGCAGTGTTTTTCGCCCCTTTTCCAAAGTAGGGAATTCTGGACTACATAGCACATTTTTCGTTTATTTTAGTTTTTACCCGTAATAAGCCCATCCTAGCTAGGCCGAACCGGGGTCCTCCAATAATAGTGGTCTAATATGCTCAGCTATGTGCTAGCCCCCAAGATTAGGTAAGCACCACATGAATTTGGGATATCATACTGATCCGGCCGTGTCCGTTATCCACTCTCAGTTAGCGCTCAAATTGGGTAAGTGGGAGAGCAGTCTACCGTATCACAAGTATCAGGCAAAATTCCGATTGGAGCTAAAGTTAATTAAAAGGCAACTGAACCAACAGCAGGGCGTAAAAAACGCCGCGTTCGCCACAGTGTAGGCATATGGGTGGCAGTGGGTGGGCAGCTTCAAGAAAATCCACACTAACCTCAATCCACCTCTTGCCGGATAATATGCTTACGTAGCTCAAGGTTAAGTTGTCCGATTGGTAGTACTTGTCTCTATGTGTACAGTACCGTACTCGGATACCAGGGTTAGTCCGCGAACACAGGGCTGACAAAGCTAACGACGATATTGGGAATAGCGTATGCACTAAGGGGTGTGGGTTGAAAACTAGAAGAATTCCTCGAACGCTTTCTGATTT
>Ga0307509_10000811_pt1 | contig 53663 bp, 50 predicted proteins | sample 10_EM_MG_FD_202245 | JGI IMG/M metagenome (GOLD analysis project Ga0307509, IMG submission 202245) | Populus trichocarpa ectomycorrhiza microbial communities from riparian zone in the Pacific Northwest, United States - 10_EM | ecosystem: Host-associated > Plants > Roots > Unclassified | place... | reverse complement strand
GGAGGTATGACTCCACCCCCTAGAGCAAGCTCATGGCGGGGGGTGGAGAAAAGAAAAGTGGTGATAATCTCGTGGTGTTGAGATTTCAATCGCCGGGTGTGTAGAGGAGACGGAGGATGGTGTCTTTGTACCTTAAACAAATGCATATGATTTAAAAATAAAAATAAATAAAAATAAAAAATTACAATAAAAAACGGTCATAGTAGTTAGAGCTCTTCACTCAACCATCTAAGTAATATACCACTCAGATACTGGGGCACGGGCCAAGCCCATTGACACTGACCTTCCATAGGTGCAATATGTTCGAGATACCTAATGCCCTTATCTCTATGATACCTCGCTTATATGCGAGTACTCTATTCCTACACGATAGGACTTCCTACGATCACTATACCTACTACGAACGCAAGATGTTAGTCTATAACGATAGACAAAGCAAACTACGTAGGCTATGTCCATAGCCTATGATAGTCACGATAGTCGCTTCCCGTTACGAACACCGGAAGGGAAGGCTGGTTTGTTACATAAGTTCGCATAAAGTCAAGGAATTTATGAGAATGCTACGCGGACCTCAGGGATAACATTAGATGTTGACAGGAGGACTTGCGAAGCTGTTAAAGGCATAAGAGGGTAAAGTTACCCTACCTTGGGAAATTGACCATTATGCCCATTGACCCAAGTGACCCTACTGAGGAGTCCCAGTTACCCTACCTTCACTGGCAATGTCATCCTAGAACTTAGATGTCGATTGGCTTACATTCTATAGACTCTTAGATGTTCATAGGCGCACAGGCATCTGGGCCGCGAGGCCTCACGCGGGAGTAAAGCTGGCCCAAATATACTATTGAACTTGGGCGGGTTTTGCTAAAAACCCCCTCTGGCCGCAGCATTGGGACGGTGCGTCATAGGCCGATGGCGGTGTAGTTGCTCGTTTGGTAGTGAAAAGAGAGCAATAGAGCCGCTGCTGTAATACTGTATAAGTTGTCGCCGTCCGTGCGACCGGATGTTGTTTTCTCAGAATATATAAGCGGAGTATGGGTAACCGCCAAAATGGGTGTCACCCATATATGCTCTCTCCGGTACCTAGGAGTCTATCATAGCCTACGGGTAGTAGGGCATGCTTCCTAGAGGTAATTAGGGAGTCCAAGGAGGTGACGGTGCTTTTGGGACAAATCCCTTAGTGACCAGCTGGGACCATCTCCCCTTGAATTGTAGCATTACTATGGGTTGTTATTGGACTGTAGAGGTATAAGTCCTATCACGGTAGCATATGTCCCGAGAGGCTGGCTATGGGTAGTGCCCACTTAGCCAACTATTGGCTACATCTCAGCGGGGGAGCTTGCATGTCAAATTATCATATTGGGAAGTCGCGTAGATTAAATGATAGACTGCATAGCTTGTATAGACGAAACAACTACTGGGCCAGTGAGTCCACTATCTAGGTATTGACTCCCGTTGTTGTTATAACAGTTAGCCACTGGTATGATTTTGATAGGAAGCGTTTTTCTACCTGCGGTTGTATTGGAGATGCATTGCAGAAACTCATACCCTATTGACGGAGTTAAGTGTACATGAGTTGGTCTGACACTTCCGACAGGATAGTCCATGATGGAGGGTAGACCTCGGACAAACCCTGAGCAGGACATGGTGCTCACACAAGGTCGGAGAAGTGGTGAATGTCAAAGGCTTAAATCTGATATCTACTGAAGTTAAAGCGTTTGGCATTCTACTTCGATAACCAACTTGCCTCAAGAGAACTTATTGAGTGAAGCTTTCAGCTCAACGATATTAAGTTTAACAGTTTTGATTCTTCGTGAATTATGTACTTTATCTTTATGTTCTATGTTCAGTTTTGGTGCAGTCGCAACCTTAGAGTTCACCTCTTTATAGGGTGCTCCCGTTCCAGTATATCGTTAAGCGCACTCGCTTAACTCTTTTCTGAGAATTGATGAAATCCATTTTCTTGATATTTGTTTGATTACGAGTTGCTTGTCTGGTACAAGACGCATCGGGTGGAAAGAAGAATGTCTTTTGATCCGGATGTAGTTGAGTATGAATATGACCTTTCCCGCTGCAAGGCTATTGCAGACCTGCGAGGAATAGGATGGAAGTCCATCGAGGAGCCGATGGCTGACTTTGACCCCACAGATATCCCGGAAGACGTACAGGAGTCAGAAATTATGAACCCTGTCACCTTCCTTCAAAGCTTGACCTATGACCCTTCAGTCGGGCAGAGAATCCCTCCACAAAGACAAACTCCCATCACCTTTGCCAACTTGACTAGGGAACAGTTTGAACCCTACATAGTGAGAGAAGTGACCAAGAGGTTTCAAGAAGCTAGGGTTCTATGGTGAATTACATTACTGCTACTCAGCTCGAATGGCAAAACGAGATGGTAGACAATGCCAACCGCTGGATGAAAGTTCAGCAGGTAGAGTACCATAAATTATCCCTTTCAGATTGAATGATCCAGGCATGCCTCACAGCTTCAGAGTTGGCTATTCAGGCAGGGTACTCAATAGACTCCGACAATGACTTCAACCTGTGCACAGCACCTCACGTGCCTCTTGCAATTGAGCCTTCTCCACAATACACAGCTGAGATGGCAGCTGTAATGTTGTATAAGGAGATGGCACCAATTGTGACTCAAGTCGCTCAGACGGCCTTGGAATCGCAAGAGCGAGTCAGACAATTGAAACAGCAATTGGAAGGGTTGGTCGTTCCTCAACCAGCCCCGTTGATGGTCGGATTCGAAGAAGCCATGAGATCTACAGCTGTTAGCCCAGTGGCGAACCTCAGGAATCTTTGAGTTGCAGCTCAGCGGAGTGGTGTTACCAAGACTAGAAGCCAAGCTTCGAAACAAAGCACAAGACAAAATTCGTCACAGCCACCACCTCGAGCTGCATTGAACATACCTACCCCGCCGGTAGTTGAAGGTGTCACACCAGTACCGGCGATACGGGTACAAGCAGATCAGGGCTACGCAGTTGCTGTTTCAACCCCAATAACCACCACTCCTCACAATCCGGCAGCCTCTGCTTCGGCACAGGGACGGCTGGCTTCGGCAAAGCCTTCTGCCAGAGCCGGATGGTGAGGCTTTTCAGACCAACCAGGACAATTCTGTTTGCAGTATTGTAATGAAGGTTGTCATATGGTTGGGGGAGATGGTAGCGACTATTATTTTTCACATCGGCCACCCTGTGTCAAAAGGATACATCAAGCCATTATAATGGCACTGAAAGAAAAGCCAAACCTCACCCCAAAGAACCGTTGTACCTATTGTGAGTCGACCCGACATAATGTAGCCGACTGTGGGGATTTTCAGCGTGATTACTTGCGACCCCAACCTCAACAATCTGTCCGTCAACCGCTCCCACCACGTTGCCCCGCACACCCACCTTCTGATCAGATAGAGGAGGATAAGCTGGAAGAAGAACCATTTGATGGCTATGAGATGCCTGGGGGAGCCCAAGGTGGTAACACTGGAGGCGCTGGAGGTGGACAACCTCCCAGAGGCGGAAATGTTCCTGGAGGAGATGATCCGGGTGATTCCTGTTCTTCTTCGTCCCATAGTGACGGACCCGATGCCCCACCCCCCGATCTGAGAGACTTCCTTGGCAATTGCAAACTTCATTGGAGTCGAGAAAAGCAGGACAAGTATGATAGAGGATATGCAGCTCTGAATAAGTTTATTCAGGAGTGTTATAAGGCTAAGAAGTCATATCCTCGGCCTAAGAAGCCAGAGAAACTGACAGTTGACCCCTTCCCCGAGGATCCCAAGAACACACAACGCTTCGTACATGATGTCGAGATTAAGCTGGACTACTTCCACCATTCCTTGGTGAAGGAAATGGACAAAGTCAGCCTTGTCATCCCTCTCTTAAGAGATACCACCAAAGAATAGTATAATGCTATCCACCCGCACATTAACAAAGATGCGGCCAAACGAGGTGGGATCAAGCGTGACGCTAAAAATGAGTTGCGAACCTGGGAAGGATTTCGCAAGCGTTTAGAAGATAGCTTTGGCGGTTACTCGGATAGAAATCGTGCTCTGAGGGAATGGAACCAGTGATATATGAAGGACGGAAAAGTTGATCACTTCAACAATGAACTTATCTGCGTTGCAGCAGTGTTAGGGTATAGTGCGGAGTTTGTTAAAGACAGGGCACACATCGCTATGACTGATGTCCTCAATGGTCCCTGGTTCATGAAAACCCCCCATCCAGTAGCATATATGGATTACCTAGACCTGTTGCGCCAAACTGGGCACCAGCTCGAAGATGCCTCCAATTTTCGTACATAGGTACAAAAGGAGCCACACCCTTCGGAGTGTACAAAGAGCGACAAGAGGTATACTTCTAAGAGACAAGGGCAACGGAAGGACAAGAAGGCCACTGGGCCACCACAGCCGGAGTCCCGCAACCGAGCACCAGGGTTTACAAGACCCGCAAAAACAGAGCATGCGAAGATGCTCTGGAATCTGCCTCAGACTCTGATTGAAAAGCGCAAATGGCTGAATCAATATTGCCATGGTGGACAAGACGGTCACTACTGGGCAAAGTGTCCATCCGCAGCCCTAGTTGTTGGGTCCTCACATCTCAGGTGAAAATGAGGAGCTGATGAGACTCGACACGAAACCACCAAAGTCCCAAAATTGAGACGCAGTGAGGCGGCTCCTAAACCTGCTGTGAAACAAGTTGTTGCCGAGCTGCGTGAATCACCACCCCCAGATTTGGATATCTTGGAGCTTGATACCGACATGGATGACTAGGTAAGCTTTATCCTTTGATAAGAAATCATGGATGGAAAGATGCTACAACTTCACGCTAGGCCAAATGATGGGCATGATGGGTGAAGATGAAGGATATGGGTTTTAGGTTCCCCAGCCTTAAGCGCTGCAAACTGAAACTAATATATCGCGCCAGACAATGCACAATGAAGGGATATTTCTTTTGTGAGGTGTTGGGATGGTTACAGCGCATTCTATTTAGCTTTTGTTCATTTCTTATGTGATATTGCGTAATATGTTGTTTGCTTATCTCATATATTTTTCCATTTTTGGAAGGAATTTGGTTGGGTTCAATTTTTTGATTTGGTCAGGCTGGACATGTGTGATGGGGGCACCCTATAGAGAGGTGAACTCTCAGGGTGCAACTGGACCAAAACTCAAAGTAGAAGATAAAGATAGAGTAAATAATTGACGTAGAATCAAAACGGTTAAACTTAATATCATAAAGCTGAAAGCTTCCCTCAATAAGTTCTCTTGAGGAAGGTTGGTTATCAAAGTAGAATGCCAAACGCTTAAACTTAAGTAGATATCAGATTTAAGCCTTTGACATTCACCACTACTCTGACCTTGTGCCAGCACCCAGTTCATCATTTAATCTACGCTACAACTCAATGTAATAATTTAACATGCAAGCTCCCCTACTGAGATGTAGCAGATAGTTGGCTAAGTGGGCACTACCCATAGCCAGCTTCTCGGGACATACCCTACTGTGATAAGACTCTTACCTCTTGAGTCCAATAACAACCCATAGTAATGCTACAATTCAAGGGGAGAAGGTCCTGGCTGGTCACTAAGGTATTTGTCCCGAAAGCACCCTGGCCTCCTTGGACTATATAAGTACCACTAGGAAGACTACCCTACTACCCGTAGGCTATGATAGACTCCTAGGTACCGGAGAGACCATATATGGGTGACCCCCATTTTGGCGGTTACCCATACTATCAAGATATATCCTGCGAACAACATTTGGTCGGTCGGACGGCGACGAGTTATACTGTATTATGATAGCTGCTCCCCTGCTTTCTTTTTACTAGCAAACGAGCAACTAAACACCTGTCTGCCTATGATGCGCCGTCCCCACGCTGGGGCCAGAGGGGGGTGTTTGCAAAACCCGCCCAAATTCAATTGTATATTCGGGCCACCTTTACTCAAGCGTGAGCCCTTCCCGCCCAGATGCATGTGCGCTTATGAACAACTAAGAGCCTATAGAATGTCAGGCAATCGACCTCTAAGTTCGAGGATGACTTTGCCGTCAAAGGTAGGGTAACTTGGACTCTTCAGTAGGGTCACTTGGGTCAATGGGCATAATGGTCAATTTCTCAAGGTAGGGTAACTTTACCCTCTTATGCCTTTAACCCCTTTGGAAGTCCTCCTGTCAACACCTAATGTTATCTCAGAGGTCTGTGTAACGTTCCCACAAATTCCTGGACTTTATGCGAACTTACTCATGAAACGTTACCCTCCCGTGTTGAGTACCTAAGGCTACTCAACTACTCTCTAGGCCTTGCCCTAGGTTTGCCAGGGATTTGTATACTAAGTAAACGATACCATACCACCTCTGGTTACCAGTTGGTATACCATTTAGGCCAAGATGATAGTCATTGTAGCTACCTATCATAGGGTCGTTACAACTTGACTTAGCAATTGAAGTTATTTGGCAAGTTTACTTGAGGAGGGTTGAATACCCGAAATCATGCTGGCATGATTGTAAACACCCTCACAATTGAAACCCCGAAAAGTTATGAAGTGAAAAAAAAAGAGCTATTCAGGACCGGTTGGTGCTGCTCTTGTCTTGCAAGGCAAGGGATATTCACTAGTCACCGTAAAACCATACCAAATCCTTCTGAGAAACACGAACTGCAATGATCCGGAACCAGAGATATGAAAAGCGGTTGAGTCTTGCAGGCCCGCTACCACATACAAGATCCATTCCCGTGAGAGTAAGATTGGAATTGAGCTACAACCAAGAGAGGCTAAGTGGTGAAGCCCTCTTATTATTAGATAGTGGCGCTACTGGTGCTGTTCTAAGCAGTGATTGGGTTAAGGATACCCAAGTACCTTGTCTTCGTCAGAAGGATCCGACACCTATTACAGACGCCAGTGGGAACTATATCCCAGGCTGGGTCTCCACTATACCACTACTGTAGATATGTACATAGTTGACCATATGAATAAAATGATATTTGAAGTCACAGATATGCCGGCAGCCAAAGTAAATGGTTACCTCCCAATGTCCTGGTTGAACGACTACAACCCAGATATCAACTGGGAAAAAAGTAGTCTGAAGTGGCGCTCAGATTATTGTAAAGCCCACCGCCTTAGAAAGGAAAGGCGTTTAGAGTTCATTACCGAGGAAGAACTCTTCGCCGAAGACCCAGACAACATCTTTGTCATGGAAATGGCCCTCTATACAGATGAAGACGGAGACAATATTAAGGTCCAAATCCTTCCAGAATATCAAGACAATGAAGATATATTCAGTCAGTAAAGGATAAATGCTCTATTCAAGCATACAAAATACGATCAGCGTATTGACCTAATCCCTCAGGCCAAGTTACCAGATGGGCCACTATATCCCTTGTCTAAGAAGGAATTAGATGCATTATGGTACTATATTAAGGAAATGGAGGATCATGGAAGGATCACAAGATCTTTTTCACCGATACAGGCTTCTATCTTATTTGTACCGAAGCCGGATGGTATGCTTCGGTTACGTGTTGATTACCGAAGGTTGAACAAGATAACTATAAAAAATAAGTATCCGTTGCCCTTGATGAGCGAGCTTAGGAGTAGTCTTGGTAAAGTCACTATCTTCACAAAATTAGAGTTGAAGAATGGCTATTACCTTATCTGCATGGCAGAAGGACAGGAATAGAAGACCGCCTTTAAAAGCAGATAGGGTCTTTATGAGTACACCGTGATGGCCTTTGGGTTATGGAATGCACCATCAACATTCCAAAGTATAATCAATGATGTAATCTCCGACATGTTAGATGTCGGAGTCATCGCGTATATGGATGACATTCTGATCTATATGGAAAGAGTTGAAGAACATGTGGCCCTTGTAAGGAGAGTCATGGAAAGGCGGAGAAAAGCACGCCTTTGCGTGAGCACTAAGAAGTCAAGCTTCCATCAACGGGAAGTAGAATTCCTAGGGTATAAGATATCTGATAGGGGAATCTCTATGACAAGTACAAAGGTTGAAGAATTCCGGGTATGGTCAACGCCGGAGAAGGTTGTCGATGTGCAAAGCTTCATGAGCTTTGCTAACTTCTATTGTCAGTTGATAAGGGGTTTTAGTAAGATAGCTAAACCATTAACGGACATGACAAAGAAAGGTATCAAATGGGCGTCGACTCCTTCGTGTCAGGATGCTTTTGACACATTGAAGGACATGTTTACCATGGGCCCAATTCTGACACACTAAGATGACACTCGTTCAACTAAGTTGGAGACCGATGCTAGTGACTTTGCATTAGAGGCCGTGTTGTCTCAACTCTTTGAAGATGAGAAATGGCATCCTGTAGCTTTTCATAGTAGAATGTTCTCGCTAGCTGAGATAACTGATAATGTCCATGACATGGAAATGGCCGCAATAGTGGCAGCCTTTAAGGATTGGGCATGTATGTTGATGTCGGTTGATGATCAGATATTGGTGTATACTAATCACAAGAATTTAGAGTACTTTAATACAACAAAGACTCTGAACCGAAGGCAACATCGCTGGGCTGAGATTCTACAATAGTTGTATTTTAAGGTAATATATAGGGAAGGACAGTTGAATGAGAAAGCTGATGCTTTGTTGAGGCGTAGGGACTACGGCCCTGAAGGGGGGAGTAATTCTGAACCTTTTACTTTTTTTCGCAATGGACAGTATCTTCATGAGGAGGCTGTCATCTTGCGACCACATCTGTTGCAGACTTGCCAAGGTTTTCGGTTACAGACAACCTTTCATGTGGCTCTTGTAAAAGCAGCCGATAATGATCAAACCTACTTAGCAAAGCTAAAGGCACTCCTGAAAGGCAATCGTATGGTTGATACAAATTTTAGTATTGAAAAGGACTTGCTCCTGAATAAAAAAAGGTGGTATATTCCAAAGGACGAAGATCTAAGACGAATAATCATGGAGGCAGAACATGATTCAAAGATTCCTGGACACTTCAGAACGTACAAGACAATTGGTAGGGTTAGGGCTAACTTCAATTGGCCTAAAATGGATGAACATATTACTGAGTACGTTGGCTCTTGCGATGTATGTCAACGTAATAAAGTTATCAGGCATAAGAAGTATTGGCTACCAGAACCCTTAGAAGTTCCAAGGAGGCCATGGACGGCAATCTCCATCGACTTCATTGTTGGGTTACCAAAGTCTGAAGGCTATACGAAGATATGGGTCATTGTTGACAGGTTCTCCAAGATGGCACACTTTATTCCAATAGAGACTGAGGAACATATTAAGTAAATGGCCTTGATGTTTGTGAAAGGAATCGGGCGCCTCTATGGGGTTCCTGAATCAATTCTCTCTGACCGAGATACCTGATTCACGTCTAGGTTTTGGACAAGCCTAATGCAACTACTACAAGTAAAGTTAAATATGTCCACTGCATTCCATCCTGAAAGTGATGGGCAAACTGAAAGGGTTAATCAGACAATGGAGCAATACTTGAGGAGTTATTGTACCTATCAACAAGACGATTGGGTATCACTGTTACCATTTGCAAAACATGTGTATAACACTTCAACGTCTGAATCCACAAAGGCTAGTCCCTTAGAAATTAATTATGGATTCTCCCCACAAACGCAATGGTTGGGGATGGTTTCAGATAATAAAGGAATACACACAGAGAGTGAGCCTCTGGGTAAGGATTGGGAAGGCACTTGTCAAGAGATCCGAGAGACAATACAAGAGGCAGAGGAAAGGCAACGGTGATGGCATGATGAGAAAAGACAGCAAGCCGCAGAATATGTCACGCTGCAGGATGTCCTCCATGGCGGAGCTAAGAAAGAGGACAGAGTGATACTAAACCGCAAGAACCTCCACACTAAAAGGCCTCTGGAAAAGCTAGACATTAAGATGCTAGGACCTTTTGTTATCCTATACAAAATTGGTTCTAGGGCCCATGAGATTGAGCTGCCAGACAAATGGGAAATGTATCCTGTATTCCATGTCGGGTAGTTGGAGCCTTACCGAGAAGATCCAAACGGAAGACGGCGGAAGGAGATACCAACGCCAGACATCTTGGACAATGAGCCTAGTTAAGTTGTGTCAGGGGTAGTTTAGTCGGTGGTATGGGAATCGAAATAAGAGGTTTCCCCACCGGTTTGTGCAGGAGATGGTTGCGTGGGAGGGGTAGAGTCCAGAAGAAGATTCTTGGGAACGGTTCGAAATTTGAGAAGATACCGCAAAGAAAGAATTGGAACTGTGCCATGAGAGGTGTCAGTCTAAACCTAGTGTAACGGGGGCATGCTATAGAGAGGTGAACTCTAAGGTTACGACCACACCAAACACTCAAAGTAGAAGATAGAGATGAGGTGAAAATTCAAAAGAATCAAACGGTAAAACTTAATATAGTTAAGCTGGAAGCTTCACTCAATTTCGTTCTCTTGAGGCAAACTTGGTTTAAGAGTAGAATGCCAAATGGATAAACTTAAGTAGATATGAGATTTAAGCCTTTGACATTTACCACTACTACGACCTAGTGCGAGGAGCCTGTCCTGCTCATGGCTTGTCCGAGTTCGCCGCTCCATCAGGAATTGTCCTTTCGCAACTAACGGACCAACTCGGGTACACTTATATCCGTCAAGAGGATATGAGTTTCAGCAATGCATCTCCCATTCAACCGCAGGTGGAAAAACTCTTTCTATCGAGGTCATACCAGTGGCTAACAGTTATGACAACAACTGGAGTCAATACCAAGGTGGTGGACTCACTGGCCCAATGGTAATTTCGTCTATACAAGCTATACAGTCTATCATTTAATCTACGCGATTGTCTAATGTGATAAATTGACATACAAGCTCACCTGGTGTGATGTAGTCAATAGTTGCCTAAGTGGGTACTGCGCATAGCTAGCCTCTCGGGACATAATCTACCGGGATAAGACTCATACCTCTAGAGTCCATTGACAACCCATAGTCATGCTACAAATCATGGGGAGAAGGTCCCGGCTGGTTACTCAGGTATTTGTCCCAAAAGCGCCCTGGCCTCATTGAACTACCCAAGTACCACTAGGCAGACTACCCTACTACCAGTAGCCTAAGATGGACTCCTAGGTGCCGTAGAGACTATATATGGGCGACCCACATTGTAGCGGTTAACCATACTCCCCTTATATATCCTGCGAACGATATTCAGTTGGACGGACCGCGACGACGTATACGGTAGTGCAGCAGCCACCCCAATGACCTCTTTTTGCTAGCAAACAAGCAACTATGCAGGTGTCTGCCTATGACGCACCGTCCTAATCCTGGGGCCAAAGGGCGGTATTAGCAAAACCCGCCCAACTGCAATAGCATGTTCGGGCCACCCTTAGTCAGGCGTGGGGCCTTCCCGCGCATATGTGTGTGTGCCTATGAACATGTAAAAGCCCGTGGAATGTGAGGCAATCGACCTCTAAGTTCGAGGACGACCTTGCCGGTGAAGGTAGGGTAACTTGGATACTTCAGTAGGGTAACAGAGAAACATGGGCATAATGGCCAAATTCCCAAGATAGGGTAACTTTGTGCTCTTATGCTTTTAACCGCTCTGGAAGTCCTCTAGTCCACCACCAAAGCCTTCTCGGAGATCCGTGCAATCTTCCCATAATTCTCTTAACCTTATGCGAATGTTCTCCCAAAAGGTTACCCTGCCTAATAATGTGCCCTAGGCTACTCTACTGTTTCCTAGTCCTTGCCCTTAGGCGAACCAGCATTCTTGTATACAAAATATACTAGACCATACCACCTTTGGCTACCTTTTGGTATACCATTTGGGCTAAGGTGATAATCATTGTAGCTACATATGGTAGGGTAGTTACACTACTCCACTCTTCTCTTGGTTTGTCCTCATACTGTCAACGTCGTCTCTTAGTTCCACTGTTTGGATTGTCTATAACCATATGGTCTTTAGGTTTAAACAGATACCTCTCATGGAACTGGTGTAATGCTTGCATTGTGGTATCCTCTAACAGCTCAAACAGTTCCAAAGAATTCTCTTCTGGTCCGTCCCCTTCCCAAGCAACCATATATTGAACAAAGCGGTGTGGAAACTTTGACTTAGGATTCCCATACCATTGGCTATCAACCACTTCTGTAACAATATAGCTAGGCTCATTATCCACTATGTCCGTTGTTGGAATTATCTTTTGAGGCCTACCCACAGGATCCTCATGAGATAGTTCCAACAGACTAATATGGAATACAGGATGGATGTCCCATCTTTCTGGCTGCCCCATCTCATTCGCCCTAGAACCCACCTTGCGTTAGACAACAAAGGGTCCAAATATCTCATGGTCTAGTTTTTCCATAGGCCTTTTTGTACGGAGGTTCTTGCGGTGTGGCATAACCCTCTCCGCTTTCTGAGCCCTGCCCTGTATCACATCTTGTAATGTGACATATTCCGGAGCTGGCTCTCTCTTTTGATCATACTATTTTGGTTGTCTTTCCTGTGCCTGCTGTATTGTTTCTCAGATCTCTTGCCATGTGCCTTCCCAATTCTTCACAACAAGCACGCTGTCGGGGTGTATTCCTTTGTTATCTGACACTATCCCCGACCATTCAGTGTCTGGGGATAATCCAGAATTTATTTCAAAAGGACTTGTGTTTGTGGATTGCAACATTGAAGTATTGAGGGCATATTCCGTGAAGGGTAACAGCGATAACCAATCGTCTTGCTGATATGAACAATAACTCCTTAACTATTGTTCTAGTGACTGATTAACCCTTTCAGATTGCCCATCGCTTTCTGGGTGGAATGCGGTAGAGAGGTTTAGCTTTACTTGCAATAGCTGCATCAGGCTTGTCCAAAGCTTATACGTGAATCAGGTATCTCGGTCAGAGACAATTGATTCAGGAAGCCCATTCATGTGCCAGATTTCTTTTGCTCACGTCAAGGCCAATTCCTTAATGTGTTCCTCAGTCCGTAGGGGTATGAAGTGTGGCATCTTGGAGAAACTGTCTATGATGACCCATATCTTGGTATACCTGTCAGACCTTGGTAACCCACAATAAAGTCCGGGGATATTGCCGTCCATGGCCTTATAGGAACTTTTAAGGGTTCTAGGAGTCCATACTTCGTATCCCGAATGACTTTATTTCGTTGACATACATCGCAAGAGCAAATATACTCGGTAATGTTCTCATCCATCTTTGGCCAATAGAAGTTACACATAATCCTACAAATGGTGTTGTATCTTCCGAAGTGTTCAGGAATCCTTGAATCATGTTCTACCTCCATGATTGTTTGCCTTAGACCTTCATCCTTGGGAATATACCTCCGGTTCTTATATAGAAGCCAATCCTTTTCGATACTAAAATTTGTATCAGCCTTACTATCGCCTTTGACCAGTACCTTTAGCGTTGTTAAATAGGTTTGATCACTATCGGCTGCCTTCATGAGAGCCTCATGAAATGTTGTTTGCAACTGAAAACCTTGGCAAGTCTGCAACACATGTGGTGGCAAGATGACAGGATCCTCTCCCATACACAGTCCTGGGCCAAAATAGGTAAAAGGTTGAGAATTACTCCCCTGTGTAGGGCAGTAGTCCCTACCCCTCGACCAAGCATCAGCCATTTCATTTAACCCTCCTTCTCTATAAATAACCATAAAATTGAACGGTTGTAGAAACTCTGGCCAGCGATGTTGTCTGCGGTTTAGAGTCTTTGTAGTATTAAAGTACTCTAAATTCTGATGATCAGTGTACACCAAAATCTTATCATCAACCGACATCAACATATATGCCCATTCTTTAAAGGCTGCCACCATTGCGGCCATTTCCTTATGGTGGACGTCATAGTTTATCTCTGCTGGCGAGAACTTTCTACTATGAAATGCTACAGGATGCCACTAGTCATCTTCACAGAGGTGAGATAGTACGGCCCCTAATGCAAAGTCACTAGTGTCGGTTTCCGACTTAGTGGGACAAGTGTCATCAAAGTCTGTCAGAATTGGGCCTGTGGTAAACATATTCTTCAATGTGTCAAAAGGATCCTGACATGAAGGAGTCCATGTCCATTTGATACCTTTCTTTGTCAAGTCCGTCAATGGTTTGGCTATCTTGCTAAAACCTTTTATGAACAGACGATAGAAATTACCAAAGCCCATGAAGGTTTGCACATTGACGACCTTCTTGGGCGTTGACCATGCCCGGATCTCTTCAACCTTTGTACTTGTCATAGAGATTCCCCTATTGGATATTTTATACCCAAGGAACTCTACTTCCCGTTAATGGAAGCTTGACTTCTTAATGCTAACACAAAGGCGTGCCATCTGCAGCCATTCCATGACCCGCCTTGCCAGGGCGACATGTTCTTCAACTGTTTCCGTATAGATCAGAATGTCTTCCATATTGGCGATGACTCCGACATCTAATATGTCTCGCAATACATCATTGATCAGACTTTGAAACATTGATGGGGCGTTGCATAACCCAAAGGGCATCACGGTGTACTCATAATGACAGTACATGCTTTTATAAGCAGTCTTCCATTCTTCACCTTCCGCTATGCGGATAAGGTAATAGCCATTCTTCAGATCCAATTTAGTGAAGAGAGTGGCTTTACCGAGCCTACTCCTAAGCTCGCTCATCAAGGGCAACGGATAATTATTCTTGACAGTAATCTTGTTTACTCCTCGGTAATCAACACCTAACTGAAGTGTTCCATCTGGCTTCGGTACAAATAACATAGCCACACCTATTGGCAAGGAAGATCTTCTAATCTTTCCATGGTCTTCCATTTCCATAATATAATCCCAAAGTGCTTCCACTTCCATCTTAGACAAGGGATAGATAGGCCCATCTGGTAATTTGGCCTCAGGAATCAAGTTAATACGATGATTGTATTTACTATACTCAGGCAAAGCATTGATTTTCTCCTGACTGAATATATGTACATAGTCTCTATATTCAGGGACAATCTTAATCTTGATGTTCTTGCCGTCTTCATCAGTATAAAGAGTCATGTCCATGACAAAAATATTGGTTGGGTCTTTGGCTAAGAGTTCCTCTTCTGTAATGAACTCTAAGTGCGTTTCTTTTCTTAGGCAGTGGGCTTTACAATATTCTGATCGCCACTTAAGACTGCTCTTCTCCTAGTTAATGTCTGGGTTGTGGTCCTTTAGCCACAGCATTGGCAGGTAACCATTTACTTTGACTGCCGGCATATCTGCGACTTCAAATCGCATTTTATTCATATGGTCTCCTATGTACATATCCACCGTAGTGGTATAGTGTAGACCTGAGCCGGGAATGTGGTTTCTACTGGCATCTAAAATTGGTGTTGGTTCCTTCCGACGTATAGAAGGTACTTGGGCATTCTTAACCCCATCACTGCTTAATACAGCACCAGTAGCGCCACTATCTAACAATATAAAGGCTTCACCACTTAGCCTCTCTTGATTGTGGCTCCATTCTAGTCTCTCTTTCACTTGAATGGATCTTGTTTGCGGTGGTGGGCCTGCAAGCCTCAACCGCTTATTCGGTCTTTTATCCCTAAACATTGCGGTTAGTATTTTTAGAACAATGTGGTATGGTTTTACAATAGCTAGTCATTATCCCTTGCCTTTCAACACAAGAGCAGCCACAACGGGTCGTGAATAGCTTTTATCACTTGATAAATTTTACGCCGTTTCAATAGCTTGGCTGTTTACTATCACGCCAGCATGATTTCGGGTATTCAACCCTCCTCAGGTAAACTTGCAAAATAACTTCAATTGCTAAGTCAAGTCCAGCCTGACGAAGTCAACACAAAACCCAACCAAATTCAATCCAAAATGCCAAATAGTATGAGATAAGCAATTAACATTTCACAAAATCACATAAGAAATAAAAGAAATGCGCAAAACAAAGTACTGCAAGTATTCCCAATATAACAAAAGAAACCCAACCGATCTCGCTATCCCTATAGCCAGATATTAGTTTCTGTTTGTAATACCTCAGGCAGCGAATCTTACTCCTTCATTTTCATCCTCTATCTCATTAGCCCTTCTAGGCGCTGGAGTAGAGTTAGCTTTTGCCTTTCTATCACTTCTTAGGATAGATCTTACCTAGCGATCCATGTCTGTATCAATCACCAAGCAATCCAAATCTGGAGGCGCTGATTCGCGGACCTTGGCTACAACTTGCTTAACAGCAGGTTTAAGAGCAGCTTCAATGCGTTGTGCTTTCCCCACTAGTCTGGCTTCGTGTTCAGCTTCACCGGTGCCTCATTTTCGCTTAATTCGAGAGTACATAACAACTAGAGTAGCCGAAGGACACTTTCCCAGTAGTGACCAGCCTGTTCACATAGAGAGCATTGATTCAACTGTTTGTGTTTGTCAATCACAGTCTGGGGAATATCACGATGCATCTTCCTGTGCTCTGTTTCTTGAGGTCTTGTAGACCGAGACCCATGGTTGCGGGGTTTCTGTTGACGTGGCCCCAAGCCTTTGCTTTCCTTTCGCTGTCTCTTCACGGAAGATTGCCTATCGTCGCTCCTTTCCAGCTTTCAATGATGTTTTCCCCTTGTAACCGTACGGTTAATAGAAGCAACGTCTTCCAATTAATAACCAGCTTGGCGGAGGAGATTGATATATTCGACATATTCATTGTGAACCGGAGTTTTCGAAGCCCATGCATTGCGATAGTCTGTAGTTATACCTACGTTGGCTCTGTCCTTGACAAATTTGCCACTATATCCCAACTCTAAACCCAGTCTTATCAGCTCGTCACAGCAGTGATCAATCTTACTGGACTTCATAGTCAAATCATTCCACTCCCGCAGAGCGCGATCCCGATCAGAGTGTCCACCAAAACTTGACACCAGCCATTGCCGAAAACCTTCCCAAGTGCGAAGGACACTTTTCAGATTGAAGCGAATACCTTCTCGATGAGCACCCTCTTTACTAACGTCAGGGTGTATGCTCTGGTACCATTTTTTGGCGGGACCTTGAAGAAGGGGGATTACCAAACTGACTATATCCCAATCCTTGTGGAGGGATTCCCTAAAGTAGTCCTGGTTGATCTCGCAATCGTGTATGAAGGGTTGAGTATCGGTAGAGTCACCCTTGAACAGATCGACACCTAATTTCTCAGATTTCTTTGGTCGATGGCATGACATCTTACCCTTGCGCTGTTTCCAAAGATAGTCAGCAAGCTCATGACACCGCCTATCATACTTTTCCTTCCTCGCATCATTCCAGTGAGATCTACGTTTTTCTAGAAACTTCCGCGGATCCTGAAGAGAGGAGTCAGGATCGCCATCTGACATCGATTCGGAATCACCCAGGTCTCCACCGCCTCCAGAGTTTCCACCACCAGGAGGAACATTTCCGCCACGGCTACCAGAGTTGCAGCTGGGGCCTCCCCTAGGACAATCATACCCACTAAAACCATCTTCGCCCGGCAGGTCTTCGTCCATTCTCTCAGGTCATGGGTTAGACCGTGAGGGAGGAGGTTGTTGCCTAGCGGCACGAGTGTTAACCGCTTAGTCTCTTCAAAAACCAGGGCAGTCACTATGCCTAGTGTGCCTCACACTCTCACAGTACCCACATCGGTTCTGTTTTGACTTTGGCTTTGGAGCATCCTTCAAAGGTCTCGACCAAATTGATATTGGCTCAAAGTCACTCTTGAGACATGGAAACCTATGTGAATATAGGATATCGCTTCCTTCGGCCACAACCATATATTCAGGAGAACAAATACCTTTAGGCACTGGCACCTCTAGCCTTGGGGCAAAACCGGGAGGTCCAGCATTACCAGAAGGCTTAGCTGGCGCTAGTGGTGCTACCGGCGAAGCAAAGGCACCTGAGATTTGTGGAGTCGTGGGTTGAGGGATTGGCCCCGCAACCGCAAAGAGTCGCTCAGGTTCGATAGGTATCGCCGGCGTACTTTGTTCCGCTACCGGGGGGGCAGGTACAGTGGACGATCATGGTAAGGGAGAGGGTATTGCTGGGACAGGCTCCGGAGGTGGGGGTTGTGGAGAGTTCTGTCTTGATGATCTCTCCAACGAAATGGAGCTGGATTTAGTAACTGAGTGAGGATGTGACAATCGCGGGAGATTTTGACCAAAGGGGTTGTCCCTGGAGAGCGGATAACCTCACGAAAGGCCACTTGGAGAGGGGTTCGACGTTCATGTGCTTCCGCCACCTGGCTTTGCAATTCTGCACGCTGCTCTTGCTGTGCGATGAATTGCCTACCCACCTCGTTCAACCAAGGTTGATATGTCTCATTAATCATGCAGGCTGCAACTTGAGTAGCGTAAGGAGGAGGGGGTTCTATTACCAGGGGAAGGGTAGGGGGAGTGTTCATAACAACATAATTCTCAGTGTCAATAGAATACCCATGGGCAGCGGCCTGCTCCAAGGCCTCTACCCATTTCCTGATCATCTGATCTGACACAGCTCACTGGCTGAATTTCTTTCGCTGGTATTCCATCCAACGATTGATGTTTTCCACGATCTCTGTTTGAAATGGACACTGGTGCTCTTCAGCGCCATTGAGGAGAAGACTCTGTGCATCTTGCATCTGCCTTGTAATTTCCTCAAGTATGTAGGGTTCGAAGAGATCTTTTGTGCAATCAGCAAAGGTCATCATCTGCCCTCTGTTCTGGGGAACCCTCTGTCCTACTGATGGGTCAAGAGTGAAACTCTGGAGGAAGGTCCAAGGGTCTTCAATCTCCATCCCGCTGACCGTACAGGGTAGTTCTTGCTAAAAGGTAGGATGATTCTCAATGTCATATGTGAAAGGCTGCTGGATTGGCCGCCAACCGAGTCTTCTCAGGTCTGCTCTTGCAGTGGTTTGAGATATTTCCTCCTCAATACCAGTCATACGCTACAGATGAGAATAAATATGGGACATAGGCATAGTTGAAGATATTGCTCTTTCCACCCGATCCTTCTTGTACCAGAAAAGTGACTCGTAATCAAAGAATGTCCACACTGTAGGCCATGACAACAATTCTCAAAAGAGAGTTAAGCGAGTGTGCTTAACTATATACTGTAACGAGGACACCCTATAGAGAGGTGAATTCTAAGGTTGTGACGGCACTAAACACTCAAAGTAGAAGATAAAGATGAGGTGAAAATTGAAAAGAATCAAGCGGTAAAACTTAATATAGTTAAGCTCGAAGATTCACACAATTTAATTCTCTTGAGAAAAAGTTGCTTTCGAAGTGGAATGCCAAACGCTTGAAGTTAAGTAGATATAAGATTAAAGCCTTTGACATGCACCACAACTCCAACCTTGTGGGAGTACCCAGTCCGGCTCCGGGTTTGTCCGGGTTCTAGCCTCCACCAGGAATTATCCTTCCGGAGGTATCGGACCAACTCGGCTACACTTAACTCCGTCAATAGGATATGAGTTTCTGCAATGCATCTCGAATACAGCGGCCGGTGAAAAAGGTCTTCCTATCGAAGTCATACCAGTGGCTAACTGTTATGACAACAACCGGAGTCAATACCTAGGTGGTGGACTCACTGGCCCAGTGGTAATTTCGTCTATAAAAGCAATCCAGTCTAGCATTTAATCTGCGCGATTGTCTAATGAGATAAATTGACATGCAAGCTCCCCCGCTGAGATGTAGCCGATGGTTGGCTAAATGGCCGCTACCCATAGCCAGCCTCTCGAGACATACTCTACCGTGATAAGACTCATACCTCTAGAGTCAATTGACAACCAATAATTCAGCTACATATCAAGGTGAGAAGGTCCTGGCTGGTTACTAAGATATTTGTCCCGAAAGGGCTCTGGGCTCTTTGGACCACCTAAGTACTACTAGGAAGATTACCCTACTACCTGTAGGGTAAGATTGACTCCTAGGTGCCGGGGAGACCAGATAAGGGCGACCTCCATTTTGGCGGTTATCCATACTCCCCTTATAACTCCTGCGAACCACATTCCATCAGATGGACTGCGACGATGTATACGGTGTGAAGGCCGCTGCTCCAATGACATCTGTTTACTAGCAAATGAGCAACTATGCAGCTGTCTGCCCATGACGTGCCGTCCCCATCCTGGGGCCAGAGGGGGGTGTTAGCAAAACCCGCCCCAGTTCAATTGCATGTTCAGGCCACACTTACTCAGGCGTGGGCTCTCCCCGCGGAGATGGGTATGTGCCTATCAACATCTAAATGCCCACAGAATGTGAGGCAATTGACCTCCAAGTTCTAGGATGCCTTTGGCGGTGAAGGTAGGGTAACTTGGATACTTCAGTAGGGTAACAGAGATCCATTGGCATAATGGCCAAATTCCCAAGATAGGGTAACTTTGTCCTCTGATGCCTTTACCCGCTCCAGATGTCCTCCAGTCATCCACAAAAGTCCAGTTGGAGATCCGTGTAACATTCCGATAATTCACATGACCTTATGCCAATGTTCTCCCGAAAGGTTACCCTGCCTAATAGAGTGCCCAAGGCTACTCTAGTGTTTCCTAGGCCTTGCCCTTAGACGAACCAGCATTCTTGTATACAAAGAATACCACACCATAGCACCTTCAGCTACCTCTTGGTATACCATTTGGGCTAAGGTGGTAGTCATTGTAGCTACCTATCGTAGGGTTGTTACACCTTGAGACCATAGGGTCATAGACAATCCAAACCGTGATACTAAAACTCAACGTTGATGGTCTGAGCACAGACCCAGAGAAGAGGGGAGTAGTGTAACGACCCTATGATAGGTAGCTACAAGGCCTATCACCTTAGGCCAAATGGTATACCAGGGAGTAACCAGAGGTGGTATGTTCTCAGATTCATAGTATACAAATAGCTGGTAAACCTATGGCAAGGCCTATGGAGTAGTGGAGTAGCCTTAGGTACTCTACAAGGCAGGGTAACCTTTCGGAAGTAAGTTCCCATAAAGTCAAGGAATTTGTGGAAACGTTACACAGACCTCCGTGATAACATGAGGTGTTGACAGGAGGACTGCCGAAGCGGTTAAAGGCACAAGAGGGTAAAGTTATACTACCTTGGGAAATTGACCATTTTGCCGATGGACCCCAGTTACCCTACTGAAGAGTCCAAGTTACCCTACCTTCTCAGGGAAAGTCATCCTACAACTTAGAGGTCCATTGCCTTACATTATATTAGCTCTTGGATGTTCATGGGTGCCTATCCATCTGCGCTGGGAGGCCCCACGCTTGACTAAAGCTGGCCTGAATATACTATTGAACTTGGGCGGGTTTTGCTAACACCCCCCTCTGGCCCCAGAGTTGGGACGGAACGTCATAGGCCGAAGGCTGTGTAGTTGCTCATTTGATTGTAAAAAGAGGGCATTGGAGCATCTGCAGTAACGCGGAATAAGTTGTCACCATCCGTCCTACTGAATGTCGTTCGCAGGATATATAAGGGGAATATGGGTAACCACCAACATGAGGGTCATCCATATATGGTCTCTCCAGTACCTAGGAGTCTATCATAGCCTACGGGTAGTAGGGTAGTCTTCCTAGAGGTACATAGGTAGTCCAAGGAGGCCAGGGTGCTTTTGAGACAAATACCTCAGTGACCAGCCGCGACCTGCTCCCCTTGAATTGTAGCATTACTATGGGTTGTTATTGGACTCTAGAGGTATGAGTCTTATCACCGTAGAGTATGTCCCGAGACGCTGGCTATGGGTAGCTTCCACCTAGCCAACTATCGGCTACATCTCAGCTTGGGAGCTTGCATGTCAAATTATCACATTGGGTAGTCGTATAGATTTAATGATGGACTGCATAGCTTGTATAGACTAAACTACCACTGGGCCAGTCAGTCCCCCCCCTCGGTATTGACTCCGGTTGTTGTCATAACAATTACTCACTGGCATGACTTCAATAGAAAGAGTTTTTCCACCTGCGGTTGTATTGGAGATGCATTGCGGAAACTCACACCCTATTGACGGAGTTAAGTGTACCCGAGTTGGTCTGACACTTGCCACAGGATAATCCCTGATGGAGGGTAGACCTTGGACAAACCCTGAGCAGGAGAGGGGGCTCGCACAACGTTGGAGTAGTGATGAATGTCAAAGGCTTAAATCTGATATCTACTTAGGTTTAAGCGTTTGGCATTCTACTTCGATAACCAACTTTCCTCGAGACAACTTATTGAGAGAAGCTTTCAGCTTAATGATATTAAGTTTAACCTTTTTGATTCTTCGTGCCTTAATTACTCTATCTTTATCTTCTACTTTGAGTTTTGGTGCGGTCGCAACCTTTGAGTTCACCTCTCTATAGGGTGCCCCAGTTATAAGAACACACCTTCCCTTATTTCAAAACAAAAGTTGGAAAAATACCATCAAAGTGAGAAAAATGCCATTTTTCATCTGTGGAGAACAGGGCCTAAAATAGAAAAAAGAAAGAAAAAATGTTTCCTACAGAATTCGGTTTATTTCAGATTTTAACCTAATTTAACTGTTGGAATACTTTAACTCTATGCCGTGCACATCTATGAGAAGCGTAATGTATCGCAATGCTCCCAATCATGACTTGACGGTGATACAAAACAACCTTATACCGTTTTGCTCAATATCTATAATTATTAGGTATCCTTATTGTCCTTTACCTTAAGACCAATGTGCTGTCAGTCTTCCTGTTGTTTGTCTTCCTCACATGCCCCATATTCAATTTCCAAATTCATTGCCCTATTCAGCAAATTTTTCTTTTCTGTTCCTAACTTCTAGTAAAGGTTATAATCATATTCGACTACATCTATAATGTAATTTACAGGGTTTCTGCTCCCTACATAGATGTCGCTGAACATGGCAACCACTGGAACACCAAATATATATTTTAATATCTCCACAACTAGGAGTGATACCATATTGAAAATTTGTTAAAATGTACTTTTAAATATGGAGAATCAGAATCTGGACCTTATATTTAATAATAATAAATAATTCTTCTTGTATACTCACTTGATTGCAAACTGATTGAAATAGTATCTTGTTTACAATAGTTGTAAAGAAAATTGACACCAACCACAAATATTATAGTTTAAGCAAATATTATGAGCTTATAGGTCTTGTATTTGATGTATGAACTGCGTTGGTATTTGCTTATAGCGACTTTGGAAGGTAGTGTGGCTCTAAAAACTAGTAGAACTGAATATATACCTTATAAACTGGACATAATGATATCTGCTCATAGGGTTTACTTACTATTCCAATACTTTCTGATATACTTTATTTATGTATTGGGATTTAGAGATTTCACACCACAACAGTAAAGATAGTGGATTTTGCTTGTAATATTCAGTATTATTAGAGTTGTGATGGGAAATCTTGGAATTCCAATGCCCAAACTGACTAAAGCATATTTCATAGCTTTAACTATATGAATAGACTATATAACTCAGCTTTTACCCTTATCCTGGATGTGTACCCTACATGGTTGCAGCTAGAGGGTAGTATTTCTCTTTCCAATAAGCTGTGAGTAAAGTTTGCGAGACTTCACCAACTCTCTTGAAAGTTTAGAAAGTATCTTGAATTACATAAATAAAGTATATCAGAAAGTATTGGAATAGTAAGTAAACCCTATGAGCAGATATCATTATGTCCAGTTTATAAGGTATATATTCAGCTCTACTAGTTTTTAGAGCCACACTACCTTCCAAAGTCGCTATAAGCAAATACCAACACAGTTCATACATCAAATACAAGACTTATAAGCTTATAATATTTGCTTAAACTATAATATTTGTGGTTGGTGTCAATTTTCTTTACAACTATTGTAAACAAGATACTATTTCAATCAGTTTGCAATCAAGTGAGTATACAAGAAGAATTATTTATTATTATTAAATATAAACTCCAGATTCTGATTCTCCATATTTAAAAATTCTTTTTAACATATTTTCAATATGGGATCACTACTAGTTGTGTAGATAATATAACAGACATTTGGTGTTCAAGTGGTTGCCATGGTGAGCCGCATCTAGGAACTGAGCAGAAACCCAATAAATTACGTTATCTGAAGCCATTGTTCATTCCACCTGATACTTCTTGTACCAGACAAGCGACGCGTACTGAAACAAATGTCAAAATGATGAATTTTTTAACAATTCTTAGAAGAGAGTTAAGCCAGTATGCTTAACTATATACTGTAACAGGGGCACCCTATGGAGAGGTGAACTCTAAGGTTGCAACTGCACCAAAACTCAAAGCAGGAGATAAAGATAGAGGAAAATTCATGAAGAATGAAAATGGTCAAACTTAATATGAGTAAGCTCGAAGCTTCACTCAATTAGTTCTCTCGAGGAAAAGTTGGTCGTTGAAGTAGAATGCCAAACGCGTAAACTTAAGTAGATATGGGATTTAAACCTTTGACATTGACCACTACGCCGACCTTGTGCGAGTACCCTGTCCTGCTCAGAAGATGTCCATGATCTACACTCCATCAGGAATTATCCTACCGGGAGTATCAGACCAACTCGGGTACACTTAACTCCATCAATAGGATATGAGTTTCTGCAATGCATGTCCAATACAACGGCAGGTGGAAAAGCTCTTCCTATCCAAGTCCTACTTGTGGCTAACTGTTATCACAACAACCAGAGGCAATACATAGGTGGTGGACTCACTGGCACAGTGGTAGTTTCGTCTATACAAGCTATACAGTCCATCCGTTAATCTACACGACTATTCAATGTAATAATCCAACATGCAAGCTCCCCAGGTAAGATGTAGCTGATGGTTGGCTAGATGGGTGCTACCCATACCCAGCCTCTGGAGACATACTCTACTGTGATATGACTCATACCTCTAGAGTCCATTGACAACCCATAGTAATACTAGAAATCAAGGGGAGAAGGTCCTGGCTGGTTAATAAGGTATTTGTCCCGAAAGCGCCCTGGCCTCCTTGGACTACCTATGTACCACTAGGAAGACTACCCTACTACCTGTAGGCTAAGATAGACTTCTAGGTGCCGGAGAGACCATATATGGGCGACCCCTATTTTGGCGGTTACCCATACTCCCCTTATGTATCCTATGAACGATATTCGGTCGGTCGGACGCCGACGACTTATATGGTGTTACGGTAGTAATGACCTCTTTGTACTAGCAAACAAGCAACTACACGGCCGTCTGCCTATAAGGCGGGTTCCCAACGCTGGGGCCAGAGGGAGGTGTTAGCTGAACCCGCCCAAGTTCAATAGTCTGTTCAGGCCACCCATACTCAGGTGTTTGACCTCACAGCGCGGATGTGTGTGTGCCCATGAACATCTAAGAGCCAGTAGAATGTGAGGCAATCGACCTCTAAGTTCTAGAATGACTTTGCTGGTGAAGGTAGGGTAACTTGGACATCTCAGTTGAGTAACTGGAGTTTATGGCTATAATGGCTAAATTCCCAAGGTAGGGTAACTCTGCCCTCTTATGCCTTTAACCTCTTCAGACGTTCTCCTGTCTACACTTAATATCGTCTCAGAGACCGGTATAACCTTTCCCTAGTCCTCTTGACTTTATGCGAGCTTACTCCCTAAAGGTTACCCTGCCTTGTAGAGTACCCAAGGCAACTCAACTATCTCCCAGGCCTTGTCCTAGGTTAACCAGCTATGTGTATACTAAGTATATGAGGCCATACCACCTCTTATTACTACTTGGTATATCATTTGGGCTAAGGTGGTAGTTATTGTAGCTACCGATTGTAGGATCGTTTCAAGAATGGAAGACCGCTTTTCATAGCAGATACTGACTTTATGAGTATAGCGTGATGCTGTTTTGGTTAGCAATACACCCTCAACCGTTCAGAGTATGATCAATGATGTATTCTGTGACCTCTTAGATGTCAGGGTTTTAGGTTATATGGATAACGTTCTGATCTAGACGGAAACTGTTGAAGAACTTGTTGCCCTGGTTAGATGAGTTATGGAAAAGCTAAGGAAGGTACACCTTTGCGTTGACATTATGATGTCTAGCTTCCATCAACGGAAGGTAGAGTTCCTTGAGTATAAGATATACGATAGAGAAATCTCTATGACAAGTACAAAGGGTGAAGAGATCCTGGCATGGTCAACGCCGGAGAAGGTCGTCAATGTGCTAAGCCTTATGGGCCTTGCTAACTTCTATTGTCAGTTCATAAAAGGTTTTAGTAAGATAGCCAAACTATTGAGGGACTTGATAAAGAAAGGTATCAAGTGGGCAGGGACTCCTTCGTGTCAAGATGCTTTTGATACATTAAAGGAAATGTTTACCACAGGCTCAATTCTGACACACTTTGATGACACTCGTCCAACTAAGTTAGAAACTGACGCTACTGACTTTACACAAGGGGCCATATTATCTCAACTTTGTGAGGATGAGAAATGGCACCCAGTTGGTTTTCATAGTAGAAAGTTCTCACCAGCAGAGACAAAATATGATATCTATGATAAGGAGATGGCCCCAATAATGGCAACGTTTAAAGAATCGGCTTATATGTTGATGTGGGTTGATGATCAGATATTGGTGTACACCTATCATAAGAATTGGCAGTACTTAAATACTAGAAAGACTCTGAACCGACGACAACATCACTGGGCAGAGTTTCTACAACCATTCAATTTTCTGGTTATTTATAGAGAAGGACAGTTGAATGAGAAGGCTGATGCTTCATCGAAACGTAGGGACTACCGCCTTGAAGGGGGGAGTAATTGCGAAATGTTTGATCTTTTCACTCAGGACCTCATACTAGAGAGGAGCTCGTCATCCCGCGACCAGACGTGTTGCAGACTTTCCAAGGTTTTCAGTTGCAGACAACATTTCATCAGGCTCTTATGAAGGCAGCCGATGGTGATCAAACCCATTTGGCAATACTAAAGGCACTCCTCAAAGGTGATAGTAAGGTTGATACAAATTCTAGTATCAGAAAGGACTAGTACCAATATAAGAACCTGTGGCATATTCCAAAGAATAAAGGTCAAAGGCCAACCATCATGGAGGCAGAACATGATTCAAAGATTGCTGGACACTTCGGAACATACAAGACCATTGGTAGGGTTAGGGGTAACCTTTATTGGCCAAAGATTGATCAAAACATTACCGAGTACGTTCGCTCTTGCGATAAATGCCAAGGTAATAAAGTTATTAGGTAAAAGAAGTATGGGCTCCTGGAACCCTTTGAGGTTCCTATGAGGCCATGGACAGCAATATCCATGAACTTCATTGTTGGGTTACCAAAGTCAGACGGGTATACGAAAATATGGGTTATCGTAGACAGGTTCTCCAAAATGCCACACATCACACCACTAAAGACTGAGTAACACATTAAGGAACTGGCCTTGACGTTCGTGAAAGAGATGAGGCGCCTCCATTGGTTTCCTGCATCAATTGTCTCTGACCAGGATACCAGATTCATGTCAAAGTTTTGAACAAGCCTAATGCAATTACTGCCAATAAAACTAAACCTCTCTACGGCATTCTACCCAGAGAGCAATGGGCAAACTGAAAGGATACTTCAATGTCGCAATCCACAAAGACAAGCCCCTTTGAAATTAAATATGGATTCTCCCCACACACTCAGTGGTCGGAGATAGTGTCGGATAACAATGGGATACATCCAGCCAGCCGGCTTGTCGTAAAGGACTGGAAAGGTTGATGGCTAGAGATCCGTAAAACATTACAGCAGGCACAGGAAAGACAACGGAAATGGCATGATCAAAAGAGACAGCCAGCTCCGGAATATGTCACCTTAGAAGATCTCATGCTGGGCAGAGCTCTGAAAGCGGATAGAGTTATTCCAAACCACAAGAACATCTATACCAAAAGGCCTATGGAGAAACTAGACCACAAAATCTTTGGACCCTTTGTTATCAAACGCAAGGTTGATTCTAGGGCCTATGAGATTGAGCGGCCAGAAATATGGGACATCTATCCTGTATTCCATGTTAGTCTGTTGGAACGCCATCATGAGAACCCTGTCAGTAGGCCTCAAAGAATAATACCAACACCTGACATAATTGATACTAAGCTGAGCTATGTTGTTGCGGAACTGGTTGAGAGCCGATGGTACTGGAAACCTAAGTCAAAAATCCCCTGCCGGTTTGTGCAGTAATGGTTGATTGAGAAGTGTCGGTCCAGAAGAGAATTCCTGCAAACAGTTCGAGATGTTAAAAGACAGCTTAATGCAAGCATTGCAACAGTCGCATGAGAGGTATCCGTCCAAACTTAGAGACCATAGGGTTATGAATAATCTAAATTGTGGAACTAAAAGACAACATTGATGGTCTGAGGACAGACCAATGAAAGAGGTAAGTAGTGTAACGACCCTATAATATGTACCTACAATGACTATCACCTTAGCCCAAATGGTATACCAGGTGGTAACCAGAGGTGGTATGGTCTTGTATACTTAGTATACAAACGGCTGATTAACCTAGGAGAAAGTTCCATGAACAATAGAGTAGCTTAGGGTACTCTATTTGACAGGGTAACCTTTTGCGAGAAAGTTAGCATAAAGTCAAGAGAACCATGGAAATGTTACACGGGCCTCCAAGATGACATTAGGGGTTATCTGGAGAACTTCTGAAGCGGTTAATGTCTTCAACAGGGTAACTGAACACACCCGTGATATGCATCACCTCTGGAAGCAGTCATCAAGCAGAACTTTGTTCAACATCCGAAGCGAAGGCATAGCAAAGTCACGCAAATTGGGGCGCCAGTGGAGTGAGGAGCTCGAGATCAGGATTTTAGGAGCACTAAATGAGATCCCGAACTGGAAGCAGCCAAACTGGGCTAAAGTTTCTTGCGAGTATGGGATTTCAAGAACCGTCTAATATAACCGATTTTTCCACCATACCCAAGGGTGGAGAGATTCTCATGTCTTTCAGCAAAAGCTTTCTAAAGAGTAGGAGGAAGAGAATGTATATTGGGTAAAAAGAGTGGAGTGGGCAGGTATACCACCAAGGAGGTGACATTTGATGGATCTGGTGGGAATTATACTTAGGCATCGGGCAGATCATCTAGCTGAAGAGAGTGTTGGAAAGTGATTCACAAATCGATTTCTCAAGCACCATTCTGACCTAAGGAAGTGACTAGCAAGGCCCTTATCAAGAGAATGGGTATCTTCTACCAATCCCTCATCTATAAACCACTTCTTCAACCCTTTAGCTGATGTTAAAAGTCCGTTTAAGATCCATTCACGAAATATATGCAATGCAGATGAGAAAGGCTTCTCTCTTGATATGGGTAGCAAGGAGTAAATCATCCTTGAGTCCTTAAATTGCTTTCCAAGGTTGGTTCAGGATGGAAATCGGGAATAGGTTACCCTCATTGTGAGTGGGAGTGCCATAGGAAATACATTACCACCATTTATTAAATATAAGGGAAAGACACCTCATTTTACATGGTATAACTATGAGATCAGGGATGAGGCAGCCTTTGCAAGGTCTTCCAATGGGTGGACAGATCAAAATGTTTCTCTATCATGGTTGAAAAATCATTTTGATTGATACAGCCACCACCACCACCACCTAACCACCTTCTCATATTGGACAATCATTCCTCTCATGATCACTTCTACTTTCTTGATTACTGTCTGCGAAACAACATTCATGTGCTTTTCTTTCGCTCTCACCCTTCTCATATTCTCCAGCCTCTTGATGTCTCTCGTTTTTCCGCTCTCTGGCATTACTATATAGCCGAAATCTATGAATTTACTCATCTCAATGGCTACTATACCAACATCACCCGGTCGGATATGTTTCCTATGGTCCAATGTGGATGCCAAAAGGCCTTAACTAAAGCTAATATTATCCATAGTTTTGAACACACATGAACCTACCCTTTTGATTGATGCAAAATTCTCCCTCAAAATCAAGCTAGCAATAGCACACAACCTATTTCTTGATGGCCAGGACTGCGCTCAGCTTCAACCACTACCGGTAACAGCAAAAACAACTCCGTGATTGATTTGCTTGGACTTAGGCTTCAAGATTCCACCTCTAACAAAGAGAAGCTATGCATAGAACTTTTAAGCAAAGCAAAATCTTCAATTGCAAGAGCCACTATTGCTGAGGAAGCATTAAGGAAGATAGAGGCAACTCAGAAAAGACATAAAGGGGTTGGAGGTCAACGGACTTTGTGTCCCTGAGTCATTGGCAGGAAGTAGCTGGAAAGAGCCCGGAAGTGTCTATTGGCAGAGCAGGCACGCAGGCAAGAACAACAACAGGCTAAAATTCAAAAAAAAAGGCTACGTCTAAAAGGCCCAAGGCCCAAGGCCCACTCTTGACGCCAGCATGTAGTGAATTCCGATACCATTTGCCCTGATGACATGGAGGTTGAAAATGCCATTGATCAGTTGATGGCTGAGAAGACCGATTCTGATGACTCTTAAGGGTTCTTGGAGACAATTTGGATTCTTTCAATAAAGTTCTAGGGAAGTTCAATTAGTCAAACCTAGGTCCCTATTTCAATTAACTGTTTTAGATTGCCTGCATCTTTGGCGGGATCGGTGGAGAGTAAATAGAAAACACGGCATTATAAGATATCACTCAGACATTTTCCTCTCTATGTATCTGGTTACTCTATTTTTTTTCCTATTTATTCAATGTGTCCACCCTCCATTCTTATTAAATATACTATTACTATGCTTGGATATCTAGGATGTGGGATTATCATCATTTTTCTTGCTTGGTAAATAATGTTCAATATCCCAGGTGTGTTCAGTTACCTGGTCAAACAGATTATAGTCATAAGAGGGCAAAGTTACCCTAACTTAGGGATTTGACCATTATGCCAATGGAACCCCGTTACCCTACTGAGGTATCCAAGTTACTTTACCTTCACCAGTAAATTTATCCGGGAACAAAGAGGTCAATTGCCTCACATTCTATAGACATTTAGATATTCCTAGGTGTACAAGCACATCTACAGAAAGGCCAGATGCTTGAGCAGGAGTGGCCTGAACATGCTATTGAACTTAGGTAGATTGAGCTAGCACACCCCTCTGGCCCCAGCGTTGGGACCCCGGGTCATAGGCAGATGGCTGAATAGTGGCTCGTTGGCTAGTAAAAAGAGGTCATTGAAGCAGCTGCCGTAACACTGTATACGTCATCACCGTCCCTCTGACTGAAAGTTGTTCACAGGATATATAAGAGGAGTATGGGTAACCACCAAATATGGTGTTGCACATAAGTGGTTCCTCCGGCACCTTGGAGTAAATCTTAGCCTACTGGTAGTAGGGTAGTCTTCCTAGAGATACTTAGGTAGTCTCAGGAGGCCAGGGTTCTTTTGAGACAATTACCTAAGTAACCAGCCAGAACCTTCTCCTCTTGTTTTGTAGTATTACTATGGATTGTCAGTAGACTCTAGAGGTATGAGTCTTGTCACCGCAGAGTATGTCCCAAGTAGTTGGCTAAGGGTAGCTTCCATTGAGCCAATCATCCATTACATCTCACCGGGGGAGTTTTCAGCTCCGATTATCACATTGAGTATTTGAGAAGATTGAATCTAGAACTGCATAGCTTGTATAGACCAAACTACCACTGGGAACGTGAGTCTGCCACATAGGTCTTGACTCCAGTTGTTGTCATGACAGTTAGCTACTGGCATGACTTCAATAGGAAGAGTTTTTCTACCTCAGGTTGTATTGAAGATGCATTGCAGAAACTCATATCCTGATGAGAGAGTTAAGCGTACCCGAGTTGTTCTGATACTTCCGGCAGGAAAATTCCTGATTGACGGTTGACCTCTAACATTCCTGAGCAGGACTGGGTGCTCGCCCAAGCTCAGAGTAGTGGTGAATGTCAAAGGCTTAAATCTGATATCTACTTAAGTTTAAGTATTTGGCATTCTACTTTGATAACCAACTTTTCTCGAGAGAACTTATTGAGTGAAGCTTTCAGCTTTGTGATATTAAGTTTTACCATTTAATCCTTTCGAATTATTTTACCTCATCTTTATCTTCTACTTTCAGTATTTGGTACGGTCGTAACCTTAGAGTTCACCTCTCTACAGGGTGCCCCGTTACCATATGCTTTTGGTATTCTACTTTGATAACCAATGATCCTCAAGCAAAACTTTATTGATTATAGCTTTCAGGCTTAATCATATTAAGTTTTACCATTTGCTTCTTCCATTGAATTATCTTTTTCTTTATCTTCTACTTTGAGTCTTTGGTACAGTTGCAACCTTAGTGTTCACCTCTCTATAGGGTGCCCCCATTACACTTGATAAGGTCACAGCTCAACACGCAATGCTACACTTGCCACCAACCATCAACTACACCAACCGGTAGAGCAGATAGAAAGTCACCAGAGGACAAAGCTGGCTTCTCTTGATTCACACACGATATTTACCAATATAGAAAGTATAAAACTGTCACTTAAGACAGATAAGAGTGAAATAGTTGAGATGGCATCTGAAAAGGCTTAATAGCAGCGCAAAAGGCAAAGGCAATGGCAAAAGAGCCCTGTCCAGACGATAAAGGCTTCAAGAACCTCAAGGCTTACAAAAGGTAGAAATTGCAGCATGTATGATTCAATGGGAGTTGTAAATAGAAGATAATTGCATATTCTGCAGCTGTCTCAAGGTGGCCGAAAACAATGGTTGTGCAGAAAACCACCTACCCAATGTTTGGTATATTTAAGCTCTGTTTGTATTCTGGATGCAAAACAACACTTTTTCGGGATAAATGTTCACTGGAAATTTTCAAGTCACACAATAATTGCTTTAATTATTGTAACCTCAACTCTTTCCAGCCACAGTTCTCGTGTGATTACTCAAAAACTGTTTACCTTTCTATTTTCAGCTCCTGACGCCTTTCTTGGCCCGGTCAAGCGACTACCGTATCTCTTCAGCTGTTGAGACATACGTTCCAGAATGGGATGTGTATACCAATAACGTATTTTGGAAATTGGGCGCAAATATACGCGGAAGTCGTACTGATTTGCGATATTCCGAGCACTACGCCACTCTCAGACAATAAGGCATTTCTTATCACAATTATCAAAATCAGTTAGTGCTACACATTTCAATCAGGACCAAACGTCTCAACAGCTTAAAGGATACAAATTGTCAATACCTTCATATATCAAATCTACAGTTGAAAGTGCTTCTCTATTATTTAGATCTGCAGACCCAGATAGGAGGAAAGCAGGGTATGTCAGAATCCCGTTCCTTTTTTTTTTTTCTCTTTGACTATGTACACTACGCATTTCCCATGATCATGAGTGAACATCTATCCTGTCATCACTAAACCCTGGGTGTCCGCATCGTTGGTGGCAGTGCTTAACCTGGCACAGAGTCCTAACAGTACCACTGTTTCTGTGGCGGCGTAGTAATTGAGGGCATCCAGCAATATCTTGAGGTGCCTGGAAAAGTTCTCCTCGTATTTGGACAAGTTGTCGCTAAGTTTGTCTAGTCTAGCTTGGTCAAAGGCAGCATCTTCGTTACCCATATACTTAGCCGATGGGGAGGCAAGGTCTGGGTCGGCGGTAATGAGAGCCTTAGACAGATGAGAGGTATAAGAGGCAAACATCGTGCATGTCATCATTATTTTTGCGTGTATCTAAATAAAGTTAGACAGAATCATCGAGCAGTACTGGGTCTGGAGTGGGCGGAGCGTGGTTGAAAATGTCACATACCTTGAGCAGTTTGGAATTGGTCAGCATACACTCTTTCAAACATGTATCAAGAAAATCCACGTGATCTTGCATGAGTTCATCAACGGTCCGGACCTCCCCTAGACGCTTCATGAGTCCATTCCAATTCGGTTCAACAACCTCGCTTGTGCAGAAGTAGAGCAATTGTTGAACAAATACTAGCATCCTAGCCCTGAGCGTCCAAGCCCTGCGTTTCCACAGCTCTACTTGGGGATACTTGGATTTATGCTTCCAAGTGTACAATGTATTATGATCTTGCCAAGCTTGGACTAGGAGGGTCTCAAGGTGACGAAGGGAGAGTAAATAACGAAATAAGAGTTGGTAGCGAAGAACGGTCTTGCGGGATATGACAAGAGACAAGGGGAAAGGCACGCTATAATCGAGCTCCAGGGCATTGAAACCGATGACCGACTTATCATCCTCGATGGAAGAAATCGCTGTGGCCCGATGTGACTCCTCAAAGGTCGTTGCGCCCTCATCGATCCCACTCACGGAAACCACTCGCATGAGCCATTTGGTGAGCCCAACTTCATTCATCTGAACCTTCACATCCTCTTTGAAGGGATCGCTTGCAGCGATAGAACCCGGTTGGCGAAGAGCGAGGTCCAGCAGTGACTGGAGTTTTCCTACATTAACCTTTTTCGCCTGTTTCTGGAGCTCGGTGGCACCGAGTTCTAAAAAATACGAAAAAAAGTCCGATCGATCCAAGAAAAAGTAGTGTTTTAAGGAGCGCAACCGGGCGGGCAGAGCATGTGTCGTCAGCAACAAGTTGAGCAATGATTCGTTCGCATGTGCGTATGCCGAGTTCACATTATCTAGAAATCTAAGGTGCGCGGAAAGTCAATTGAAAGCTTGTGGATGACAGGAATGGAACACGGACCGGATGTCTTCGAAGCTTTTGGGAACATCCCCAACGTCTTTACTTACGTCTACCCCCCCACATTCTCTAACCACGTTGAGGTATTTACCAGCCAGTAAGACCTTCTCCTTGACACCTTCGAGTTGTGGGGGAACATCGCCATCCCTGATAGTATACCTCTTCTCCCAATACTCATCTGTATAGTCTTCTTCAAGCCTCTCGCGTCGTATGCTTTTTTGCTCCTTGATTAAGAATTCAGCATGCGGATCTCTAATCATTCCATGATGAAGCCATTCATTGAGCATGTTCATATATGGCCTAGAGGCCTCACGGAGAAGTAAGCTTAGAAGCGACCTCGAGGCAGGATCCCCAGCCATAGAGGCCAACTGGAGCGTCAGGAGCCCCAGCACAGAACCGCCTTTACAGATCTTCGAACCAGGAACTCCTCCACTACCAACAATGTCACCCCCTTCTCGTAGCGATTCGAGTATATTCTCCATATCATCAAGATCATCTACTGAATCTTCAAGATCGTCTTCCAGCATTGAGTTGCGCCGAAGCATCTCCCGGGCAAGGGTGTATAATTGGAACATCATGTGGCTTGTCGGCAACGTACGCAGGTGCAAAACATGTAGTGTGAACGAAGGGCTGGTGAGGAATTGATGTTCAAGCTGGGCAATTAAGACTAGGTATTCTTTCAAGAGCCTGCGGATAGAGGAACAGAGTGCATGGTTTACGGCACCAAACTCTTCGCGAGAGTGAACTTCCACGAACGCTTCCACTGCGCCATAATGAGTGGCCATTTCTAGCATTGTGTTGGCAAGGTCTCGTAAAGAGGGATCCAATCCAGGCAAGATCTTGAATTGCGGCCCAGAGAGCCGATCACTTTCGGAAGCCGGATTATATTCACCACGGAATCTGATGTATTGACCTTCGTAGCCCTGGTTGATCGTCAGTGGGGGATCTGGTAGCATGTTTGGGGCTCAGCTCACCATAAAGACAAACAACAGGTCTTCCAGAATTGAAGCTTCCTGGAGGCCAAGGGCCATGTCATCTAAAGCGGGAGGGCAACAGGAGGTAGGAAGTTGGGATGCCAGAGGGGCGACAGAGATGCGAGATGCGAGCGGCGCTGTAGTGGGGGGGATCAACGTAGCCTCCGGGTTCCACGGAGCTGAAGTGGTTGTTAATGTCTACCGTAAGCTTTTCATCAATCGTCTGAGAAACTACATTGGAATTAAGGGCATTCAATTGCGTACTAGGAGAATTAATACGGTTGAAAGACGCCCCGGCTCCAGCAGAAAATGAACCAGATTTTGAGCCGGCCTTCTCATCGCGGTTGGGAGACCTCGTACGAATACCGCGAGAGGTAGTCTCGGTCACATGAGATCTCTCAGTAATCCGTTTATCACCGATAACAGTGGAGGAGAAGCTCCCTCTGGTTACAGGTCTTCGTGCATTTGCCGATGGCGGCGGTGAGTTGGTTTCGGTTGCTCTCTCCCTTGCACGAGCCTTGGAGCTGCCATCATTACGATGACCCCGCTTTGCTGATTCGGTAGAGGTGTGATAGGCACGCGAGGAAGATGAGGATGCCATCGCCGGATCAAGAAAGAAGTGAAAGAAAGAACGAGGCAGCGAAAACCACAAAAGAACTTCTGGTCAGCAATGATTGGGTATGATGACGAAGCAGTGGAGCGACAGAGGAATGTTACCCGGATTAGGGCGGTGATAAGGATGTTATTCATCCCGGGATATCGGACCAGGGAGAATTTGTCTTGGCGGTCTTGGAAGTTATTATCATAATAATATCATGCATAAGTTTTTCCGTGCTGATCCAGCAAAAAAAAGAAAAGATATAAAAAAAAGCACAGCCAATAAGTGATAGCTGATGTCATTGTCAAGTTCCTATTCTTGAAATTAACTTTGAAATTAGAGGACGCAAATGAAAGCTGAGGCTGCCTGCGGGTGAATGAGGCCCGGGATGGAAGATCGTCATCATCTAGACCAGCAAAACATTCAAAGATTTACGGGAAATTCGACTATTATAATTTCCTGTCCTCAGTTCTTTGGGATATCAGATTATGGTGTTGTGATCTCATAAGGTTGTTTTTGACACAACGTAAAATTTCCGGGACCTCTAAATCAATACATTTTTAGAAATACCATAATAGTACCGTAAGTTACTGACTGTCCTTTTCATTTTCAACTAATACCATGGCGTTTGCGGGGTGGTGTGTGCCGGGTGGGCCTCGGGTTGGGGAAAATGGTTTTTTTTTTGTCCATGTCAGGCCCGGAAAGCGAAAACAAAAAAAATTGGTCAGAACCAGTGTCGAGCTACTGTAGAATAAATCACATACTCTAGGGTACCTGCTCTTCGAACGCCTAAGCTGGTCATCGCTGTTGCATTTTCCATCATAGCTCTTGTGCTCACGAGAGCGGTTAATCATATCTCTCTTTCATTCTTCCATTGCGCTGAAATGTGCCTTATAAAGTCAGACCTCCTGCATCATCATCATTTCTCACTCGCTCAACTTTCTCTTGCTTTTGTTGAATTTTTTGTACTACATCCACTATCATTGGGGAGAAATACCGAATACTTAAAGAGAGCAAATGCGCTATTGACATGACTTCAGATAAATGGAGTCTATCACATCGTACTTCATCACCATGATTTCGCTCTTACACCATGACTTGCCCAGAATGGAGAGCGTATCCAACACTCCTGCTCTTTCCATATCCCCTAAGTACGATCAACAAGTAGAAATAAATGAAAAACAACCAACTATGGGCAGCCTCCTTAAACCCCTTCTCATAGCCAAAAAACCTTGAATAAGGAAAAAGAGGGTCTAAGAGTGAGGGGAAGAGTAGTCAATCCAATACATGCCCTTTCTCCATGAGAGACAAAAAACAAAGACGAACACACATGTTTACCAAGTCTTAAGTTCCTAGATAGAGCCACATCAGCAATCGGCAAAAAACTATCATGCGTCTGATCCACTGGCGCCACGTCTGGACGTCATTCTTGCGTCCGCTGTGTCCTGTGCATCTGGAGGTGTATTGCAACACCAAATTGCATCTGGATGCAAGTTGCCATACCTGCATTCCTGCTGGATGAACTTCACAACACCACCACTTATCTGGACGCACTTCACAACACCACCGCTTATCTGGACACACTTCACAAGACTACTGCTCATCTCAATTCACCTCTGATATTTCTGAAGGCAAAAATGCCAGCCCACCCCACTCTGAAAGTGAGTGATAGCTCTGGCAGTCTTTAGTCAGCACAGTTTGTTGTGGTTTCTTGGCACCTAGCCTTAGACGTGATGCGTGTGACTCCGCACTTTGCTCTCATCATACACCCCCTACATACTCACTCTTCATGGCCTAGCCTAAAGACTCCACCCCAACCACTATATTGATTCTGAATGCGACACCTGCATCATGTCAAGCTCCACACCAGCTACACACCGGTATTAGATCCATCCTGACCTGACTATTATTGATGGAGTTACCTTTATGCCAGGATTTTTGAGGAGTTTAGCGAGCACTGACTTTGAAGCTAGATTCCGCCAGCATCGGATATGCGATCACAGAGCCCTTTTGGGACATTATTCGGCACCCTCCTAGCTATCGGGCGCTGTAAGGAACGTCCCGATACGAAGATGTCCCATGGTGCTACAGAGTCATCTGTAGGGGGGAGGTATTATGCCGGGTTTTTTTAGTGTTTGGCCAGCCCTGACTTTAAAGCCAGGTTTTGCTGGCGTCTGGTGTGCGATCATGGCACCCTTTTGGGATGTTATTCCATGCCCTCCCAGCAATTGAACGCTGTACGGAACATCTGAATACGATTGTCTCCCATGGCGCTACAGAGTCTTCTGAAGGGGGGAGGTATTATGCAGGGTTTTTTTAGTGTTTGGCGATCACTGACCTTAAAGCCAGGTTCTGCTGGTGTCTGGTATGCGATCACGGCACCCTTTTGGGACGTTATTCCACCCCCTCCCAGATATCGAATTCTGTAAAGAGTCTCCTGATACAATAGTTTCCCATGGCCCTACAGAGTCTTGTGAAGGGAGAGGCCTTATGCCGGATTTTTGTTTGAAGGGGTCTCTTGAGTGCTGACATTAAAGCCAGATTCCGCCGGCGTCTGGTGTGCGATCATGGAGCCCTTTTAGGATGTCGTTCTCTGTGCTCTCGGCTATCCGGCGCCTTAAGGACGTCCCGATACGACCATTCCCCATAGTGCTACCGAGTCTTCTGCAGGGGAGGGTCATATGCCGGGCTCTTTTTGAGTCGGGTCTAATGAGCGCTGACCTTAAAGCCAGAGTCCGTCAGCGTCCGGTGTGCAATCACAGAGCCCCTTTGGGACATCGTTCTACGTCCTCACAGATGTACGGCGCCAGAAGGACGTTCCCATACCACTATTCTCCATGGTGCTATGTAGTATTCTGAAGGGGAGAGTCTTATGCCCAGTCTTTTTTAGGGTCTAGTAAGGGCTGACTTGAAAGCTAGATTTCGCCGGCATCAGGTGTTTGATCACAGAGCCCCTTTGCGACGCCATCCTACATCCTCTCAGCTATCTGGCGCCATAAGGACATTCCGATACAAGCATTCTCTATCGTGCTATGTAGTATTCTGCAGGGTGGAGTCTTATGCCTAGTTTGTTTAGGGTCTAGTAAGCACTGAATTTAAAGGTAGATTCCGCCAGCGTCCAGTTTGCGATCACAGGGCCCTTTTGGGACGTCATTTTACGTCCTCTCAGCCATCCAGCACCATAAAGAACATCTCTATATGACCATTCTCCATGGTGCTATGGAGTATTCTGAAGGGGAGGGGTATGATTCAAGGTTTTTTTAGTATTTGGCGAGGGCTGATTTTAAAGTCAGATTCCGCCAGCGTCCGGTGTGTGATCACAGAGCACCTTTGGGACATCATTCTACGTCCCCTCAGCTATCCTGCCCCGTAGAGAACGTCCTGATATGATCATTCTCCATGGTGCTATGGAGTATTCTGAAGGGGGGGATATAATTCCGGGTTTTCTTAGTGTTTGGTGAGCACTGATCTTAAAGCAAGATTCCGCTGGCGTCTGGTGTGCGATAACAGAGCCCTTTTAGGATATCTTTCTACGTCTTCCCAGCTATCCGGCACCGTAAAGGATATCTCGATAAGACTATTATCCATGGCGCTACAGAGTCTTCTCAAGGTGGGGGTCTTTATGGCGGGGTTTTGGCCTGGTGTGCCTGGGAGAAGCCTGTATTTAAATATGAAAGAAGACTAGCTACAAGGACTTTCAAGTTATAAAATAAATTGTGACCTAGGTCAGGAGCGAGTAAAGGGGGGACCCTTGAAGAAAGTTCAGAAGGAGTAGTACGGCATTTGGGCGCCATCTGAATATTCGGTGGGGCATCCGGTTGCGTCCTGAGTGCGTCCTGATGCACAATCATGCTAGCACCACATCCAGAGTAGCGGTTGACATTATGAGCGTCCTGTGCATCTGATGCACAGGACGCTCAGGATGCAGGTAATAATTTGGCTGATGCAGCCATACTCATTCTCCTAGCATATCTCCAATAAAGTTCCTGGGTGAGTGGTTTGGTAAGTGGATCTGCCGTCATGACTTGGGTATGAACCTAGTTTATATCAATCAGGTGGGATTGATAGATCTCACGTATATAATCATACTTTAGCTCAATATGGTCTGTTCGCTGGTGGAAGTGTGGGTTTTGTACAAGCCTTATAGTACCTTGATTGTCAACAAGTATCATGGTTGCTGGAAAAGGAGAAGAGGGGGGATTATCTGCTTGATCTATTTTGACACCCTTGAGATCACCGTAAATCCTATGAGGAGCAACTACCTCTGGGGAGGCATCTGAGCAGGCTACATATTCTGCTTCAGTTATCGATAGGGCTACAATGGACTGCTTTTGTGCTTGCCATGAGACTGCTCTGTCGGATACAAGAAATAAGTAGCCAGTGGTACACTTGCGATCCTGTATATTCCGATGTCAATCAGGATCTGAGTAAGGATACAAAGATGCAGGGGGGTATGATACTTCCTTTGTATATTGAATACCCAAGTCTGTTGTATAATGAATCTATCTGAGTAGTTGTTTCGCTACTACGATGTGTTCTGAGTTCGTGATGGCATAAAACGTACTCAAAACTGAGATAGTAAAGGCCAGGTCTGGACGAGAGGCCACATTCACTTATATCAGACTGCCTATCCTTTTATCTGTATTCATCTCTTTTTAGTGTACTGTGACTACTGGCAACAGGAATAGTACGAACAATTGGCTAGCAACATCAAAACTCAAACAAAAAGAGATATGACCATCATTCTAGATAGTATGAGGTACAGTACTTGGGTACAAAAGAAAGCAGGAAAACGAGACAAAAGAAATAAACCGATCCTGATATCAATTATTCTTCAAATTCAGTCTCATCAAAATTATGAAATAAATCAAAGCAAAGACTCTTGCACAGTGGAACAGTACTAGAATTACAAAGAAAGAGAGGCATATGCCAGTGACCTTTAAGTGGTGCCATCCTCTTGCAGATACTTGAAAATGAAGTGCTTTGTCCAGAGAGGATTTAGAGAGTAGGCGGCAGAGGAAACACTGAGAATTGTGCTTTTCTGAAGGTACAAGTAAATAGTTTCCAGAATGTGTTCGAATAATAGGGAGTGTGAATCCCTTTGTAACAGATCCTAGCAAAATCAATTAGTTTATAGAAGAGAACAATAAGGAAGCCCCACACTTAGAGGTAGAGTAATTTGAAGAAAATATTATTGAAAAAGAATTTAGCTAGGTAGTTTAGCAAAAGATATACAATTATGCGAAGAGAGGGAGGAATTTCTAAGAGGGCAAAGACTGGGACAATGCCGGCCATTGGGATAAATATGACTAAGAGGAGATACATCAAGAAGAAAAAGATTTGCTCCTGACACAGAAACAGTGCGTCTGGACAGGCTGCGTCCACCCCCAAAGCTCGGTGCGTCCTCATTGTCCTCAGTGTCTGCCCTGTTCACCCTGTACGCCCTTATCATCCGTGTCTTCTATTTTTCATTTTCCTGTGTCCGGTGCCTCCCAACACCCCTATTTCCGTCCTCAGCACTGAACTCACTTCTCCCAGTCTTATTCCATCCCAATTCCACCTGATACCTTTGCCTTCCTCACCTCTCCCCTGGCGGACTCCAGCGTACTCAAACCAAATCCCTAGCACCTGTTAGGCATACCGGAAGGCTCAGCCTTTCATTCGTGAATGAAGACCTATAATTACCCTACCTTGGGATTCAGAGTTCAAAAAGGACAAGCCAACACCCCTCTCCCGCACCAGTGTTGGGACGGTACTACATTGGCAGACCCCAGTGTAGTTGCGTCCCCTCACTAAAAACATTGTCCTTGGAACCCTCCTTGTAATCACGTTGCGGCCGTCCGTCTAACAGGATCCCATTCACAGGATATATGAGGGAAGACCTTTGGCATGGTTATGCAAGTGGTTAGAGCCAAATCGGTCAAGGTCGCATAAAGTTACAGAGTACTAAAGATGGGAGTTGGGAAAGTGGTCACTAAGTAATGGGACGTTTTTACAGACAATGGTTAAGCAACATCATTCTATACTCCACGCTGCTACGATGAAAGTCGCAGAAGTGAATGTTATTGTTGGATGAGGTAGTTTGAGAAATTGAGCATACTCGCACTCACATACATTATTGGTATTGCTCAGATACTGATGGAACCATACAATAACGATATAATTATAGAGAGATAATAGCCATTGGTGTGATTATTGGGACAAGTCTATTGGGACAAGTCTATCTTATGCATCACAGCTGTCGAGTACAGGATATACCTGCACTGCTCAGAGGTTCGATAACAATGCTGGCCCCTTTGTTGGTTCGATCAAGGAGACCATTCTGCGTATGTATTTGTAAGCAGGGCTCCATGCCGACGAAGATAGATTGTAACCAATGGGCTGATGTGTGGGAGCACAGTCAGGAAAACTCATGGAGTTGAGATTTGGAAGTCAAGTGAGGTATCAGAATTGTCAGGGTCAAATAGTGTTCGCACTTTCAGAAAAGGCTCAAGTTTGGGAGCAGGTACTTAGTTAGTACGAGAACGAGATGTAGCCCGCAACGACCCAGACACGGCATATGAATATTGAGGTGCCTCCCGAGCTATTTGAACATCATCAAGGAATGGAGAAGAGATCTTGTCAATATAAAGCATTTACACTAGAAAATCTCTTGTCACTCTACCTATCTTTACACTAGCCATTGAGCCTTCCTAGACAATCTCTGTCTATGATAAAGATTATCGGCCTAAGTTATCTTGCAAGTCGTTGAGATAGGCTCCCGCCTAACAGCACCCGCTGACCTGCTCTTTATCCTACTACCTCTGGCAGCTTGAATCCCTCTGGCGACAACACATAATTCTTCTTTCATCGTCCGCGCCCCACCGGCTTCCTATTAACTGTTGATCACCCCCAAGAGGTCCGGCCTTTGTATGCGGACTCCCACTTTGGTCCACTTTCACACTCGGCTTTCCCACCTGTGCGGTTCATTCACTTTCATTCTCCAAGAACATTAGCGCTTTTCTGTTTCTTTTAACGAGTATCATCTACTCTACAACCTTCTTTAATTGACCGCTGGACCCTTGCGGCCAAGTTGATACTGCGCCCTGAGATGGGAATTGCCATCTTCAGAGTCAGGATTCAACTCGGCCACGTGCATATTATACACATTACTGTAGAATAATTTAAAATAGAACTATTCAATATATTTCATTAAATGTTTATAGATCAATCCTGTTATTTACAATCCATTGCCTCTCCCCACTGGGAATTACATGTGCCAGTCAAATCATGGTCCCTATATTAACTATTCGCATATCTCGACCACTGGTCTACTTCCCAACATGGATATGGCCGCTTTCCTGGTGAAATCTACCTGCATTGATCGGATCGAGCACGCGAAGCAATGCCAGGCGCTGGACACCTCCAGCCTCGCTTAATATATTCATTATCTTCAATAGTCCTAACAGGTGTGCCACCCCTGGTCCTTGCAGATCTCCCTAACTCTCCTCTTCACCAGCCTGGATCCATACCCAATCGTTTCTGGGGCCACTGTTGCAGAAAGCCTTTGTTCCAGTGCAGTGGGCCTGGTAAATCTGAAACACATCAGTTTCCTGAATGTTAGTGAATTTCAAGGTGACTAAATTGCTCTACGGGAAGTAACCCCAGCTCGGTGGAATCAGTAGGGAGCAGCAGGTCATCGGCTATGGTCCGCTTGATAAAATATAACATCTCCTCCATTCTGTCGCCATAATTGATGCTGCAGGTTCTTCAAAGCTCGGTCAGCGTGCCGATATTCCATATCGGGCCTTTCTGCACACAGCGGGGTATCCTTCAGCTCGCAGCCGCCACCTTTCCCCTACTATTATCTATCGTGATCACACTTTCTGCTTTCAACAGTGTTTCCAGTGTCTGCAACCTTATTCCCAAGGCATGCTGGTGGCCATAATGTGACAAGATCTGGTGGGCGGCTTCATTTTTGTATGACCGGTGGTTGCCCTCATTAATTTGTTCCTTATGTGCTAGCTCACCAATCTTGGTGGAATACATCTGTATGGACCCAAAACGTTGTATGTGGGAGGAAAGGTGACTAAGGTAGTGGATTTTGATGAAGTTGAAGTAGTTTTCTTGGCCGATCAAATCTGCCCGCTGATTAAACCTTTGAAGACTATCCTGATCCGCTTGCTGACGACGTTTGGTGGCAGTGTGGTGGCGAACCTCTTTAGCATGTTGGTTCGCCATTAGTTCCCTTAGCTCCCGATGGTGGCGGTTTGCCTCCGTCCTGGTGGCATTTGAGGTACCAAACTCAAGGAAAACATCTTTTGTCCGGTGAAATGTCATCAGGTACCTTTCCAGGTAAGAATGTGTATCAGGTGTATGTGTGCGATATTGGGGGCTGAGGGAGAAATCAACCCGAGCGCTAACACACTTCCAGGCGTTCTGGATATCGTGATGTTGTGAACGGTCTGGATTTCGCAATACAGACTCTAATACCACCCAAATACAGTGGCTGAGGTTGCGCATTTCCATACCTTGCCATTGTATGACTTCCAAATAGACCTTTTTTGGTACACTGAATCCGGGATAGGGCAGAATTTCTTTCCAGGCATCGTCGAATGCCTGCTGTCGTTTGTACCATTTCAGGAACCCTTCTACCCCTTGCATGATATGTTGGAACAGGCGGAGGTAAATGTTGTGCAAGAGGTCCGGCTTATGTAGGTCGGCGGGGTTCACTCGATGGAGGCCTGTGAATACATTGGAGCCTATTTGCATGCCCATCTGCTGAAAATATTGTGCAATGGCGGCCGCCTCTCGCGGCACATGCTCCAAGACTTTCTCTCTGTAACAGGTGTAGTCGTGGACCTCATATATCTTCTGTGGATTCTCACCAAGCTCTTTGCATGAAACCTCACACCTTGGGTACGACCTGCTACCTATTCCGTGCAAGGTCGCATGCTCTGCATGATCCGCTATCCAGGCTATCATGATGGAAAAACCAAGGCGTGTTTTGTCATCTGCACAGTCTATTACCGTGCCGTCTTGGGCGACCTGTTGCAATGGTGCAAAGACAAGATCAAAGACAGCCTACAAAGCATCCGCATTGATTTGCAGCTGGGCTTCTTCTACACGGGTTGATTCACCAATGCGCTTTGGTGGCACTGGCAGCAATGCCAGAAGCAGAACAAACATCTTGACAGGGCTGTTTCTCGTCCGGAAAAGGATAATGCCGATCGTCACGTATACCGGCCAGGTTTTCTTAGCTCCCGAAGAAATCTTAAGGTGAGTCTGATCGCATAATCCAATAATGGGTACCACAGTTGAGCCAGCAGGCAGAGTGCTCTACCGTGGATCAGAACAAGAAGTTAGCCCTGGAAACACTGTAACGGGGACACCCTTTAGAGAGGGGAACTCTAAGGTTGCGACCGCACCAAACTCTCAAAGTAGAAGATCAAGATGCGGTAAATAATTCAAAAGAATCCAAACGGTAAAACTTAATATAGTGTAGCTGAAAACTTCACTCAATAAGTTCTCTTGAGGAAAGTTGGTTATCGAAGTAGAATGCCAAACGCTTAAACTTAAGTAGATATCAGATTTAAGCCTTTGACATTCACCACTACTGCGACCTTGTGTGAGCACCCTGTCCTGCTCAGGGTTTGTCCGAGGTCTACCCTCCATCAGCAATTATCCAGCTGGAAGTGTCGGACCAACTCGGGTACACTTAACTCCGTCAAAGGGATATGAGTTTCTGCAATGCATCTCCAATACAACCACAGGTGGAAAAACTCTTCCTATCGAAGTCATACCAGTGGCTAACTGTTATGACAACAACCGGAGTCAATACCTAGGTGGTGGACTCACTGGCCCAGTGGCCGTTTCGTCTATACAAGCTATGCAGTGCATCATTTAATCTACGCGACTATCCAATGTGATAATTTGACATGCAAGCTCCCCCTGGGTGATGTAGCCGATGGTTGCCTAAGTGGGCGCTACCAATGGCCAGCCTCTCGGGACATGCTCTACCATGATAAGACTCATACCGCTAGAGTCCAATAACAACCCATAGTAATGCTACAATTCAAGGGGAGAAGGCCAGGGCTGGTTACTGAGGTATTTGTCTCGAAAGCACCCTGGCCTTCTGAGACTACCTGAGTACCACTAGGAAGACTACCCTACTACCCGTAGGCAAGAATAGACTCCTAGGTGCCCGAGAGAACATATATGGGCGACCTCCATTCTGGCGGTTACCCATACTCCCCTTATATATCCTGCGAACGACATTCAGTCGGACTGACGGCGACGACTTATACGGTGTTATGGCAGCTGCTTCAATAACCTCTTTTATCTAGCAAACGAGCAACTGCACAGCCGTCTGCCTATGACGCGCCGTCCCAACGCTGGGGCCAGAGGGGGGTGTTAGCTAAACCCGCCCAAGTTCAATAGCATGTTCGGGCCACCCTCACACAGGCGTGGGGCCTCCCCGCCCAGATGCGTGTATGCCTCAGAACATCTAAGAGCCCATAGAATATGAGGCAATCGACCCCTAAGTTCTAGGATGACTTTACCGGTGAAGGTAGGGTAACTTGGACTCCACAGTACCGTAACTGGGGTCCATTGGCACAAAGGTCAAATTCCCAAGGTATGGTAACTTTGCCTTCATATGTCGTTAACCGCTCCGGCAGTCCTCCCGTCAACACCAAGTGTTGTCTCGGAGGTCTGTGTAACGTTCCCATAAATCTCTTGACTTTCTGCGAACTTACTCCCAAAAGGTTACCCTGCCTCATATAGTACCCAAGGCTACTCTAATATGTCCTAAGCCTTGTTCTATGTTAACCAGCTATTTGTATACTAAGTATACTAGACCATACCACCTCTGGTTACCACGTGGTATACCATTTGGGCTAAGGTGATAGTCATTGTAGCTACCTATCGTAGGGTTTTTACAACCACTAACCCCTTGAAGCTTGTTTGGGCATAATTCCTACCTCTGTCTCCCACCACCAGTCCACCGTATGTATCTCTGAGTATAATCGCTCCCTACTTGAATTTTACTCCCGAATAGGTTGGTAGACCATATTGGACCTATTGGTGACCTGGCAGATCAGGTAACAGACGCAGTCAATAACATTCCAGTCATAGAATGTTGTCACATGTCGATCATCGTTAATCTCAGCTTCGGTCCCCACCAGGTAATCACGAAATTGGTGCTGTACGTCGAGATGGTGTCGTATAGTGTATGTAGACCGGAATGATCAGGAATCCGTGCCACCCATACCTTCTGCGAAGTACCTGTTTATCTGGGACTTGGCTACCTTATTGCGGACGAACCTGCTTGCTAAATTAAAGTCTCCTTCTGATGCGAAAAGGTTCCAGGAGTCATCTGCCATTGTCTGATTGAGGTCTCTATAGTTATTGACATCGCGAAGTGGTCTTCCAGCATCTGGAAGAGTATCCGGACTCGATAGGAGTCAATGTGCTAGTGGTTGTGAAATGTCCTCCTTGTCTGAATTGTGCTGCATATCACCCATCCCTTCATCTGCTACCTGGCAATCTGCAATCTCCAGCCCAAGATCGGATTCGTAGGCTGAGTCGATCTGGCCGACACTTCTATCAGGTACGCAAGTGGTCGTCCGCGGTGAGACAGAGGTTGGTTCCACAATTGCCTGAAGGGATAAAACAATATCATGCTACATTCTTTGAAGGTGCCATTCGTATGCAGCTGCTTGTGCATCGCGTCGCCTGCATTAGGGACACTTTATTGAGTTTGAGGTCATGGTGTTCCAGTGTGGTGCTTCTCTTTCACGTGATTAGGCGGAGAAGCCGTGAGCCGATGACCTGAGACAGCCTGCGGCTGATTTAGTCTTTCAAGATCAAAGGCAGACATCCTTCAAGAGGTCAAACAGGGGGTAACTTCAAGTTTGCTGAGTAAGATCGTGGACAGGTCCAGACGTTCAAAGTGTCATTAACTAGTATTTACTGTTCGTTGACGCTTATCTTTTGGAACAAAACTTCGAGATTGAGGTTCTGCTGCGGACTGATCCTGGAGCTGACTAACACCGGATCATGCGCTTAGCTCAGAAGGTTGTCATTGGGTAAAATAGAGGTTTCCCATTGTCTTGGCTCAGGGGGTTGCGCTCAGTTGCGGCTGAAAAGCTTATCTGGAGCTTGCCCCTTAGGGGGTCAGATCACCTGACTTTTCAAGATTTCAATATTTAAGTTTCTACAGGGCACAATCCGACAAATGCCACTTTAACCGTCCTCATGTGGTCTATAAAGGCTCTCCCTCCCGCCCTTATCCATCTCCTCTCCATATTCCTTTACACAACCACAACCACATTCTCGTCGATCGGCCTGCCCATGCCAACAGCACTCACTAGCACCAAGGTCTAGGCAACCTCTAAATCATTAGCGGTACCATTAGTATATCCTCAGCTTAATTCGGTACTACCTATCTCCATTTCTTAGCTAACATTCTCCTCACAGCTATCATCATCAGCAGAACTTCTTTATAATCCGCACAACTTGCCTTGTCAGCTGCAAAATACCCCTAATCGTCAGGCCGGTCCACTGCTTTTCCATCCTCGTATCTTATACAAAAATTACCCTTGAAGCTAACAGCACCCGCTAGCGGATCTCCTACATTCGCCAAAAGACAGATATAACAGAAAGCAAGAAAAAACTTGTCCAGATCTATCCACTCCCCCCCAATCTCTACATCTATTGCAATGGCCAATTCTAAAGTCGGATTAGTTCAACCAAGGACGCCTGGGTATGAAAATAAAGATGTTATTACCTAGTGTAAGTTCGTCTGTGGTTTCCCCAATCATAACGTTTTCAGTCAGGAGTATAGTTCTTGGAGGACCGCTAGGAAGCTTAAAATGTGTTCTGCACTCGACAGCTGCGAGGCATAAGACAGACTGGTTCTGACAATCGCACCAATGGCCATTATCTCTTCATAGTCATATCGTTATCGTATAGTTCCGTCAGTATCCTAGAATACTAGTGAGGTATGTGAGTGTGGGTATACTTGATCTCTCAAACTACCTCATCCCACCACAACATTCACTTCTGCGACTTTCATCGCGAGAGCGTGAAGTATAGAATGTGTTGCTTAACTATTGTCCGTAAATCGTCCCGTTACTTAGTGACCTCCTGCGTGACCTTCGTCATCGGTGCTCAGTAACATTATGCGACATTGAGCGACTTGGCTCGAACCACTTGCATAAGCTGGCCAAAGGCCTTCCCTGATATACCCTGCCAACAGGATCCGGTCGGACAGACGGCCGCGAAGTCTATGGGGTTACGAGGAGGGCTCCAATAAGCAGGTCATTGGTGAGAGGACGCGACTACGGCGGTGTCTTGCCGATGTAGTGCCGTCCCAACGCTGGGGCGGGAGGGGGGTGTTGCCTTGTCACTTTCAACTCAGAATCCTAAGGTAGGGTAACAATAGGTCTTTATTCACTAAAGGAAGGCTAGGCCTTCCGGTATGCCGAACACCTACCAAGAGCCCTAGTCCACACAATAACCCTGCTCCATTGACTTTTAAGCAGAGTAACAATGAAGCCGCAGGGGCCACTGAGCAGATACTCATAGAAGCATCAGCTTATCATCTTTTGAAGCTGGTCTCGGAGACCGAGCAGCCTCTCCTCCTATCCGCCACCCAAGTTAGTAGACCCCACAGCAACTATTCCCCTGCTGATCCATGATCCGGTGATGTATTAGATATGCGAGTAGCTGTTAGGCATACCCGAAGGCTCAGCCTTCCCTTAGTGAATAAAGACCTATAGTTACCCTACCTTAGAATTCTGAAAGGTAAAAAAGACAAGCCAACAGCCCCGTCCCACACCAGTGTTGGAACGGCACTATATTGGCAGACGCTGCCGTAGTTGCGTCCCCTCACCAAAGACATCGTCATTGGAACCCTCCTTGTAACCCCGTATACATTGCGGCTGTCTGTCTGTCTGGATCCCATTCGCAGGATATATGAGGGAGGGCCTTTGGCGAGCTAATGCAAGTGGTTCGAGCCAGGTCGCTCAACGTCGCATAATGTTACTAAGCACGGAAGACGAGAGTCACGCAGGAGGTCACTTAGTAACGGGACGTGTTACAGACAATAGTTAAGCAACACAGTCTATACTCCATGCTCTGACGATGAAAGTTGCAGAAGTGAATGGTGTTGTTGGATGAGGTAGTTTGAGAAATCAGGCATACCTGCCCTCACACACATCAATAGTATTCTTCGGATACTGACGGAACCCTACGATAACACTATGACTATGGAGGGATAATGGCTATTGGAGCGATTATCGTGACAAGTCTATCTTATACCTCGCAGCTGTTCAGTGCAGAAAGCATCTGCAATGCTGAGTGGTTCGATAACAAAGCTGGCCCCGTTGTTGGTTCAATCATGGAGACCATTCTGCATATGCAAATGGTAAGCAAGACTCCATGCCGACGAAGATGGATCGTAACCAATGTACTGCTATGTGGGAGCACTGTCAGGAAAGTTCATGGTGTTGAGATTCGGAAGTCGAAGTGAGATAACAGAATTGTCAGGGTCAAATGGTGTTCGCACTCTTAGAAGAAGCTGGAGTTTGTTAGCCGGTACGTAGTTAGTATGAAAATTAGATTTAGCCCGCGACCACCCAGACGCGGTATATAAATATCGAGGTGCCTCCCAAGCTATTTGAACATCATCCAGCAACAGAGAAGAGATCTTATCAATATCAAAAGTTTTACGCTAGAAAAATCTTTATTACTTTACCTACCTCTATTTTAAGACATTGAGCCTTCCTAGACAATCTCCGTCTACGATTAAGATTATTGGCCTGAGTTATCAGGCAAGACTTGGAGATAGGCTCCCGCCTAACAGTATATTGATATTTCTCCTTGTTACCAAGGCTCAATACATGACAACCCTGCTTGGTGAAATAAGTGAAGCGTTCATTTTCGAACCCTTATCTCTCGCCGGTTTCATCTTCGAACATCGATTCTACTCGCTTGAAGAACCTTTACGAGATTCACCTCATATTCTCCAAAATACTTTACCTTTTCCCGAAAGGCAATACTATTGCCATTGCCCCTACCGCTACTCAGGATATAAAAACCTACAAGTTGCCAGACGACCACTTGAATACCCCATACCCTACGTCCGACAGGGACTACGAAATTCCGCTTATCTGGCTTAATCCCAAGTCAATACGATAAGCATCATCAGATACCCACCAAACCGGTGTGAATAGGCAAAAAAAAAAAAACCCCTTTGGTGTATTGGTGACCTAACCCATCACAATCACCAATCATGACAGAAGAAACCCACGATTCCGAAATCACTGGTGGGGATGAGACTATCATCCATAGCAGCAGCCAAACTCCAGGCCCAGTGGAGACCAGCACATTTGGAAAGGTAGCTCTTGGACGACCAATGCAAGAACGTTCTAAGACACCTACTCTTACCTTTGTCTCAAAGGAAGAGTTAAACTACTTTGCTGGCCACCTTGGAGGAGTTCTCGGAAGATTTAGTCAACGAATGGCTAGAGAACAGAAATCCATGTACTTAGATATCGGATGATTATCCAAACAACAGGCAAGAGCGCTAGGAAACATCCAGCGCCGGTTGGAACAAGGTGAGTCCATACTGGTCGAGGAATTGGACATGTTCGAGAAGACCATCGGCATGTTGGGCCAAGAGTTCAAAACTATTCAGGCAGAAATCATGGCAAAGGTCCAAGTGGAGTTCCAAGCTCAACAAGCTCGTCAGGCAGAGCAGGCGGAACATAGCCAACGACAAGACAAGCAACTTCGAGACCGTATCCTCAAAGTCGAGGAAGCCCGGGCGAACGACAATGCGAATTGTGTGTCAATTTTGAACAGACACAAAGAGGAACACAAGGAAGCCTTGAGAGATCAACAGGGACGTCATGAAGCGGAAATGGCGAAACTTCATGATATTCTAATCGATCTGAAGGCCCAGGTAGGAGCTATATCGGCTCAAAGGTCTGTAGCCCAAACGGTAGTTGCTGACAATAGGGAACGACCCATACGGAATACCGACGGAGCTGCCTAAAAACTGTCAAATCCAACCCCTGAACAAGGAGGAGGAAATGGAGGAGGCCAAATACCACCAATGACACAGCACGGGGCAGGAGACCCCGACCCAGACGATGGTGACGACGACGACGACGACGACGGGCAGGATCCGAAAGGAGGCCCAAGTCGCAAAGAGAAAGGGAAAGGTCCAGAGAGACAAGATCCTGAGACAGGGGACGAAGAAGAGGACGTCGTAGACATCATGGCAAAAGCAATCGCCCTGGAACGACTGCTAAATACCAAGAGACCCTTCGACCCTCCGCTGGTATTCAAAAATAAGTCCCATCAGGATATTGGAATATGGTTAATGGCAGTTCAAGACTATTTTGAATGGAACAGCCACCTATGGACAATAGAGGTAGATCAAATGAAATACGCCCTGGGACGAATGGAAGGAGACGATCTATCACCTTTCACAGATACCTATCGGAAAAGATGTCGGGGGCATTGGGGTACAAAAAGGAAATCAGTTACGAAAGATGGTTCATATTTGAACAAAAAGTAAGCGAATGATTTGCGCCTACACACGAGGCGGAAAGGACCCACAAGTTGATGAAACTGAAAGGCATCATGGGGACATACGACAATTGCTTTTGCAAATGGAGAACCACAACATTAAAGTTGGGCTCCAAGGGGTAGCATGAAGAGACATGCTTGAAGCTCAGATGCCGGAAGCTGGATTATTAAGACTATCATTCGAAACCTATGCCAACGACGAATTATGGCGAGCAGGGTTTAAGAATGCCATGATTCAACATGAAAATCACGAGGAAGACAAACGCGTAAGACACGGAAAGGGCGAATGCTCGGGGAGATCAATAAGTCGAAAAACCCAAGACCGGGCTTCGACAAAGAGCAATCAAAGACCCCCCAAAAGGGATACGGCAGAAAAACGGGGCGCCTATCAGGGAAAGCCTAAGGTACCCACCCCGTACGAAAACTTGGTCGAAGGAAAAGACAGCTACCGACAAAAAAGAGGTAGTACATACAGACTGGGACAAAGGTCACGACACCATACCTAGAGATGTTCGAGATCGACGAAGGAACAACAAGGCATGTACCCGGTGTGGAATGACAAACCACTTCTGGAAACATTGTTGAAAGGAGCAATCCATCGTGACATTCGGTACGAAAAGGTACGAATCAATTAAACGAAAGCGCGATCAACCTTAAGGCCAGAGAAAAAGAGTAGCTGTCGTGGCTGAACGAAGCCAGGGAGAAAGTTCACGAACGGTGAACAGAATAGACCGTCCGGTTGCATAGGACATGTACGACGGCGAGACCCTATAGTGCTCTCAGGCACCACCGGCTACGGCGGATGGGGAGTCCGGGCCTAACTCAGGAAATTGAAACTCAAAAAGAACAACGCTGCGCGTACCTTATGGCTGAGATCCCAGAACGAAGAGTCTATATCAAATGAACCCCTTGGTCGGTGTACCTCCCACGAACCATCTCCCCTACACCTCCGGCGATTGAAATCTCAACACCAGGGAAATCATCGTGGGATCCACCACCCCCCCCTCTCCTCCCCCTTGATGGCTTCTGCCTAGGGGAGTGACGCTACTTCCCCTCCTCTCCCTCTGGGGTCTACCCCCTTCTCCACGGGGTTCTTGTTCTTGTTCATCGTTGACTCCCGCTCAT